>Ga0315287_10000136_pt1 | contig 60483 bp, 58 predicted proteins | sample YL17G11_0_MG_FD_205037 | JGI IMG/M metagenome (GOLD analysis project Ga0315287, IMG submission 205037) | Sediment microbial communities from Yellowstone Lake, YNP, Wyoming, USA - YL17G11_0 | ecosystem: Environmental > Aquatic > Freshwater > Lake > Sediment | place: USA: Wyoming | collected...
CTCCCACCCCTTCGGAATCTCCCCCAGCTCCGAGTCCTCGAAGGCATCCGGAAACAGGTCGGCGAGGGGTTTGGGCAGGCCGGGGTCGCGGCCTTCAGCCTTGGCGCGAACGGGGTCGAAATCCACGGCTCTTCAGGAAATCGAGTGGGTGAATTGGGAGCATTTTAGAGCGCCGGGAGCATGCATGTCAGGATCTTGAGCCGCAGGTATTCCTCGTCGCGCAGGCCGTAGGCACGGCGTTGGATGACGCGGATCTTGTTGTTCAGACCCTCGACGAATCCAAGTGAGACCTTGTTCTCGGGCTGGCAGTACGCGGCGATCCCTTCCCAATGCCGATCGATCATCTGCGCAAACTTCTCGTAGGGTTTCAGGCGCTGCCACTTCAGGCTCACGCGCCAGTTCTCGAAGAAGCGCCGCGCCCAGCCCTCGCGCTCGTAGCTCCAGAGCTGACCGAAGGACTCCTTGAGCAAGTAGGCCGTGTTCAACCGCTTGTTCGCCGCCAGCAGCGCCTTGAGCGTCTGCCGGCCCGCCAGCGTCAAGTTCTCGCGGCGCGAGAGCAGCGTGTACTTCTGGCCCTTGATGTAGCGGCGATCCTTGCCGCTGAGCCGCGCGTACTCGCTCTTGCGGACCGTGTCGAGCGCGTTTCCCAGGTGACGCATGATGTGGAACTTGTCGAACAGGATCGCCGCCTGCGGCGCCCGGGCCACCGTCGCGTTGCGAAACGGCTTCCACATATCCATCACTGCCAAGCGAATACCCCGGCTCTTCTTCTCTCCCAGCCAGTCGTAGCACTGCGCCATGCTCGCCTCCGAGCGATCCTGCCCCCCGAACCAGATCGGGCGCCCGCGCAGCAGATCGCTGACCACGATGCGATAGGTGTGGCCCTTGCGAATCGAGATCTCGTCGATGCCGATGGCCTTGGGCCCCGGGGTGCCCGCCTGGGCCAGCTGCGCGAGCATGTACTGCTTCTCCAGCGTCTTGACCGTATCCCAGTCGAGGTGCAACTCCTCGGCGATGTCCTTGATCGTCGCCTGCCGGCAGCGTCGGCCCACGTAATAGGCAAAGCGCTTCGTATAGAACGGGTTGTCCGCGAGGAACTCCAACTGCTCGCGCTTCACGCGCCCGCACCGGCGGCACTGCACGCGCCGGACCTCGACCTCCAGGTAGATGCGCAGGTCGCCGCAGGAGAGATCGCGGACCCGCCGCACGCGCCGGTCGTACCAGCCCGAGTGCACCCGGCCGCAGCAGCCGCAGATCGTTTTTTTGGGCGCCGCACAAGGGTGATGACACGCGCCTTTGGATCACCGAACACGCCGCGCACCGTGCCTTGCGGACGACAACCGGGGAACGCGTACGCGTCGCGCAGCCGCCGCAGTCGCTTCGCTGAATGTGCCATCCTGACAAGATGCCACTTTCAAGCACCCTGCGAAACGCCCGAAAGCCAATAGCCATGCGGCTTTCAACCGTGCTTACCCCCTCAAATCACCCACACGACTTCCTGAAGACCCAAATCCACGAACCACGACTTGAAGAGCGCCCGCGCCATCGCCTCCAGGGTCTCGTTCATCCGCCGGTTCAGTTCGATCTTCTCGTCGAGCGTGCCGAGAATGTGGGCGATGGCACTTTGCTCTGCGACCGGAGGAACGCGTAGCTCGAACTTCGGGACGTCCGCACACTTCAAACTGTCAAATACGGCACCCACATTGAGGAACGTGCCGATCTGCTCCCACCATCCGGGCCCACGCACGAGCCACCGCAGGAATGGTGGATAGACCCTCTGGCCGTCGGCGCGGAGTAGCACGAGGTTCTGGCCAAGCGCGAACTCAAGGCCAGGTGGCACGAACGCAGTCTCTCCAGGGTTGCATCGACGCGAAAGAACCACGTCGTTTGCCGTCGGCTTCGCCTTCTTCGTCCACTCAGCGAAATGCTCGCGTGTGATCCGGCGCGCCTCCGCGATATTGATGCGCCCGTTCTCCAGCTGTGGGATGGCGACGTATGGATATCCAACATCGGACGGCGGTGGCGTCCGATGATCGCAGTCGATCAGCGTGACCCCGGCTTCGCGAAGCGTCAGCGTCGGCCACTCACCCGCCATACCCAAGCTCCCTCACATTTCCGCAAAGGCCTCGAAGGAGGCGAGTTGCGGCTCCACCCAGTTGTCCGGAATTCCCGGATAACTGCCGCCGACAACAAGCATTGGCGGCAATGGCGCCATCCAGCTTGGCCGCGCGCCGCTTCACCCCTCATCCTCCCCGCGACTCAGCTCCGCCTCGATCTCCGCAATGCTGGGCAGATTGGTGTCCAGCGGTTCAGGCAGGGCACGTACGAGTTGATATTCCGCCACGCCGATGGGCTTGTTGATCCCGGACAGGGCGTATTCGGCGACGAGGCGGTTCTTGGTCTTGCATAGCAGGAGGCCGATGGTGGGCTTGTCGTCCGGGGCCTTGAGCTGGGCATCGAGCGCGGCCAGATAGAAGTTCAGTTGGCCGGCATGCTCGGGCTTGAAGGCCACACCCTTGAGTTCTACCACCACATGGCATTTCAGGCGGGTGTGATAGAAGAGCAGATCGATGAAGAACTCGTCGCCGGCCACTTCCAGCCGAAATTGCTGCCCGAGAAACGCGAACCCCGCCCCGAGTTCCAGGAGAAACCGGGTGATGTGCCGCATGAGGGCGTTCTCGATGTCGCGCTCGAGAGCTTCCTCGCCGAGGCCGAGGAAATCGAACAGGTAGGGGTCCTTCAAGGCCTCGCTGGCGAGTTGGGCATGCGTCGGGGGGAGTTGCCGGTCGAAGTTGGTGATGGCGGCGCCCTGGCGCCGGTGGAGCTGGTTCTTGATGTGCGCATCCAGCGTGGGCCGCGACCAGCCGTGCTGGATGACTTGCGCCGCATACCACTCGCGCTCGCTGTCCGCCGCGACCTTGGTGAGGAGGGTGACGAGGTGGAACCAGGGCAATTGGGCAGCAGGCTGCTGCCCAATTAGGCCAGCCGGGCACATCTGGGCGAAGTACTTCATGTACTTGAGGTTGCGGCTGGAGAAGCCCTTCATCTCCGGAAAGGCGGCTCGGAGATCGGCCGCCAGGCGGTCGATCACCTTGGCTCCCCAGCCCTGACGGGTCTGCCGCTCCAGAATCTCGGTGCCGATGTGGTGATAGAGCCGCACCAGCTCCTGATTGACGGCAAGCGTGGCCCGCTGCCGGGCACCGGCGATGCGGGACTTCAGGCTCACCAGCCAGTCCTCGTAGTCCCGAGGGATGACGGATTCGCCAGTCGGCATTGCCGAACCCCTGGTGACCATCTTCCTACCCGCCATATCCAAGCTCCCTTTGAACCGTCAAGTATTCCTTGACGGTTGCTGCGCGCGACAGCTCCCCCTCGTCGAAGATGTTCTGGATGTGAAGGCTGACGTTTTGCTTCGTGGTCTGGAACAGCTCCACCATGTCCCGTTGAGAGAGCCAGACGGTCTCGCCCTGCATCCGGACCTGAATGCGAGTGCGACCGTCGTCGGTCTGGTAGAGCAGGAACTCGTCGGGATTGGTCGGCACCAGATCACCCGCCATATCCAAGCTCCTTGAGATTCGCGGCGATGGCGGCGTCCAGCCTCGCGCCCTCGGCCTGCTGCGCCCGAAGCGTCGCGCTAAGCCGCTGCATCTTCGCCGCGAACGGCTCCCCGTCGTCCGCCAGCGCCTCCGCGCCCACGTAGCGCCCGGGTGTGAGCACGTGGCCGTGCGCGCGGATGTCGTCGACCTTCGCGGCCTTGCAGAAACCGGCCACGTCGGCGTACGCGCCCGCGTCCTTGTCCCCGCGCCATGCGTGGTACGTGCCGGCGATCTTCGCGACGTCCAGGTCCACGAGCTCGCGGTGCACCCGGTCCGCCATCGTGCCCAGCTTGCGCGCATCGATGAAGAGCGTCTCGCCGCGCCGGTCGCGGAAACGGCCGTTCTTCTTGTTCCGCGTCAGGAACCACAGGCACACCGGGATCTGCGTCGAGTAGAAGAGCTGGCCCGGCAGCGCCACCATGCAGTCGACCAGGTCGGCCTCGACGATGGCCTTCCGGATCTCGCCCTCGCCCGACTGGCCCGACGACATCGAGCCGTTGGCAAGCACGAAGCCCGCCAGCCCGTTGGGCGCCAGGTGATGGATGAAGTGCTGCACCCAGGCGTAGTTGGCATTGCCCGCGGGCGGCACGCCGTACGCCCAGCGCTGATCGTCCTTGAGCAGCTCGCCGCGCCAGTCGCTGTCGTTGAAGGGCGGGTTGGCCAGCACGTAGTCGGCCTTGAGATCGGGGTGCTTGTCGGCATGGAAGGTGTCGCCGTGCCCGATCTGCGCGTCGATGCCCCTGATGGCCAGGTTCATCTTGGCCAACCGCCAGGTGGTGTAGTTGGACTCCTGGCCGTAGATGGAGATGTCGCCGAGCTTGCCGGCGTGCGCCTCGATGAACTTCTCGCTGCTGACGAACATCCCGCCCGAACCGCAGCACGGATCGTAGACGCGGCCCCTGTACGGCGCGAGCATCTCGACCAGCACCCGCACCACGTGCGAGGGGGTGTAGAACTGCCCGCCGCTCTTCCCCTCGGCGCTCGCGAACCGCGCCAGGAAGTACTCGTACACTCGGCCGAGGGTATCCTTGGCGCGGTCGGCGGCACTGCCCAGCGCGATGTCGCTCACCAGGTTGATGATCTGACCGAGGCGCTGCTTGTCGAGGCCGGTGCGCCCAAAGTCCTTCGGCAGCACGCCCTTGAGCGTGGAGTTGTCGCGCTCGATGGCGGCCATCGCGTCGTCCACCAGCGTGCCGATGGTGGGCTGCGGGGCGCTGGCCTTGAGGTGCGACCAGCGGGCCTCCTTCGGGACCCAGAAGATGCCGGCGCCGCGGTACTCGTCGCGGTCCTCCGGATCGGCGCCCTGCTTGCGCTGCGCCTCCAACTCCGCGTGCTTCGCCTCGAAGGCGTCGGAGATGTACTTGAGGAAGATCAGGCCCAGGACGACGTGCTTGTATTCGGCGGCGTCCATGTTGTTGCGCAGCGCATCCGCCGCCGCCCAGAGCTTGGCTTCGAAGCCGAGGTTGGCGGTGGTGTCGGTCTTCTTGGCCTTCGTCTTTGCCATCGGTTCCCTTGTCGCGTCGGCGGGCGTCCCCAAGATGCACTTGAATCGTCAGAAAAGCGTCAGTCTAGGGCGAGGGTGTGACATTCGATGTCCTGTCGCGTCAACCTCCGTGCATCTCTCTTCCTCCTGAGACTCTGCGCCACGCCCGCCACACCCAGGCATAGGTCGCGACGAAGCCGCCGTTGTAGCCGACCTGCCCCGCGCGGATGCGCCGCAGAAGCCACAGGCCCCGTCGTAGAGCGGGACGGGGCCTGAGGGAATGTCGACGTGCAGCGCCACCGTCGTCACGTCACGGGCGTCCTGCGATGCGCACCATCACCACGCCGTGAGCGGGCACGGTCGCGGCGTACTGGTCCGTGAACCGGCCGAGGTCCCGGTGGGCCCAGAGGTCGCGCACCCGCGCGGCACCCGGGCGGAGGCCGATGGCGGTCCAGTCCACGACTATCTCGGCCCCTGCCTCGGTGCGGTTGAAGAGCGCCACGGCCCGCGACCCGTCGCGCAGCGGCTTCATCCACACCTGCAGGTCGGGCTGCGGCTGCGCTACCATCCACCCCTGCGCGCCGAGCGAGTCCTGGTCCACCGCGATGACCTCGCGGTTGGTGAGAATGTCGCGCGTGGTATCCGACATCGTCCGGATGTCGTTGCCCGCGATGAGCGGTGCGGCCATGATCGCCCACAGCGAGAAGTGCGCGCGGTACTCCTCCGCCGTCATCCCGCCGTTGCCGACCTCGAGCATGTCGGGATCGTTCCAGCCGCCCGGCCCCGCCGCGAGCGCGTGCGTGGACGAGGCGTCGAGGATCCGGAGCATCGAACTCCACCGGTCGGCGATGTCACCAGTCGTCCGCCAGAGGTGGCCCACTCCGGGCGCCCACTCCCACGGCCGGGTGCTCCCCCACTCGCAGATGCTGTACACGATGGGCCGGCCCGCCGCCTGGAGAGCGTCGCGGAACTCGGTGTACTGCGTCCGCGCGTTCAGGCTGTCGCTGTTGCACCAGTCCACCTTGGTGTAGTCCACCCCCCACTCGGCATAGGTGCGGGCGTCCTGCCCGTAGAAGCGGTAGCTCCCCGGCCGCCCTTCGCAGGTGCGCCGGCCGGCGTCCGTGTAAAGGCCGAACTTGAGCCCCTTGGAGTGGACGTAGTCGGCCAGGGCCCGCATCCCGTTCGGGAAGCGCTGCGGGTCGGCGACAATCCGCCCCGTGCCCTCGCGCGCCACCTGCCAGCAGTCGTCGATCACGACGTACTGGTAGCCGGCGTCGCGCATCCCGCTCGAGACCATCGCGTCCGCGATGCCGCGGATCATCGCGTCGCTGACGTTGCAGCCGAACTTGTTCCAGGTGTTGAACCCCATCGGCGGGGTGCGGGCGAGGCCGTCGTCGAGCCGGCGGACCTGAGCGGCGGCGCGCTGCGGCGCGGCCGCAAGCGCCAGCGCGAGCGCGGCGCCAACCAGGGTCTTGAAAGGTGGGGCTCTCATCGCGGTGCTCCTCCAGCTGTGTCGGCCGGTGCCGACGCGGGCAGGACCTGCTTCGTCAGCGGAAGCCCGCTGCTGCCGTAGATCTCCCTGTTCCATCGCAGTGGCACGAGCCGGTTCCCTTCGAGACGCCAGAGGAACGCGGTCTCCAAGGGTCTCCCGTCAACGCGCCTCGGCTCGAAGGTCAACTCTTCCCCCCGCGCCGACCATACCCCGCGGCGCGCGACCCCACCGCGCCCGATGAACTGGATCTCGAGTATCGCCATCGTGTCGGTGCCGATCGCGAGCCGCGCGACCCGCCCGCGCGAGTCCGCCGCGGGGAGCGTCTCGCTGACATACAGCCCGCTCCACTTGGCGGAGTCGGGGGGAACGGCTCGCTGAGCGGACTCGCGCTGCCCGCCACACGCGAAGACGGCGCACGGCAGCAGCACCATCCAGACCATCCGACTTGCACCGACCATCAGCGTTGCTCCTCTAGATGCCCGTGTCGCCCGGAGCGCACCAGTCCCGCCCCGGTCGTTCAATCTAGCCGTCAGCGCGGCGCCTGCTGCACCGACCGCCAGCGGAAACAGTCGATGGTGTGGTCGTTCACCATCCCGGTGGCCTGCATGTGCGCGTAGATGATCGTGGGCCCCACGAACCGGAAGCCGCGGGCGATGAGGTCCCTGCTCAGGGCGTCCGACTCCGCGGTCTTCGCCGGGATCTCGCGCAACACCGTCCACCGGTTGACCCTCGGCCGCCCGCCGACGAAGCGCCAGACGTATGCGTCGAAGCTCCCGAACTCCTCCTGCACATTCAGGAATGCCCGCGCATTCGACACCGCGCTACGCACCTTGAGGCGGTTGCGGATGATGCCGGGGTCCCGGAGCAGCCGCACGATCCTCGCCTCTGTGTAGCGCGCCACCTTCGCCGGATCGAAGCCGTCGAACACCTCGCGGTAGCGCTCGCGCTTCTTCAGGACCGTTTCCCACGAGAGGCCTGCCTGCGCACCTTCGAGTACCAGGAACTCGAAGTGACGCCGGTCGTCGTGCACCGGCACGCCCCACTCCTCGTCGTGGTAGGGGATGGACAGGTCGGTACGTGCCCAGGCGCAGCGCGGTTCGTGCGGCATCCGATGACATTGCGTGCCCGGGTGCCGATTCGGCAAGTCGCGAGAGGGTGGGCCGGTGCCGTGTCGCTCACTCACCACCTCCGTCCGGACGAGCGAATCGCATCAACTCGACCGGCGCCCCGTCGTCCACGATGAACGCCACCGTCAGCCCGGGGGAGGGGCTGTTCGGCGCGATGAGGACCTCGTGGCCCGCCATCTCCGCCTCGAGATCGTCCACCTCGAACGCCACGTGGGGCACGGTCTTCACCAGGTCGGGCAACGGCGAATGCGGCTCCCACCGCATCCACTCGATGCCGTACGGGCTCGTCTCGTACCCCGAAACGAACACCCCGAACTCCGCGAGATGCCGCTCCCCGGCGCGCGGCGTCACGGTGGGTATCCCGACGTGGTGATAGCGTCTCATCCGCGGATCGCCCAGCGCACGAGGTTCTGCAGCTTGGGCGGTGTCCCCTGCATCAGGATCGCCACCCGGAAGACGCGGCCCCCCACCCAGATGAAGAGGAGCGTCGTCGCGACCACGCCCGCCAGCGCCACCCACGGCTGCCACGCCGGCACCCCGCCGGGCGTCGCCTGCCGCATCAGCATCAGCATCGGTGTCCAGAGCGGGACGAGCGACATCCCCGTCGCGAAGGCGCCGTTCGGCTGCGTCACCACCGGCAGGAGCAGGAAGGTCGGGATGATCATCGGCAGCATCGCGACGAACGCGATGCTCTGCGCCTCGATCGGGTCGTTGCAGGCCGCGCCGACCGCGGCGAAGAGCGCCCCGTACATCGCGACAGCGAGGAGCATGTAGACGAAGAACCAGGCGACGATTGAGAGCGGCATCAGCCCCGAGAGGCCCATGACGGTGAGGGAGTACAACCCCACCCCCACGTACACCGCCGAGGCCGTCAGGGCGATCGCCACCCCGCCGAGGAGCTTGCCGGCCATGAACTCGAAGGGCCGCACGGAGCCGAGCACGACCTCGGCGATCCGCTGGCTCTTCTCCTGCATCGTGGCGTTGAGCTGCGGCATCGCGCCCCACATCAGCATCATGAACATCAGGAGCATGAGCGCCATCGGCACGAAGATCGCCGCCCCCTCGTCGCGCTTCGGGGCGTCGGTGATGCGCCCCGTCGCGGGATCGCGGGTGAGGAGCCCCAGCGGCGTGCCCTCGATATTGTGGAACAGGTCCGGCACCACCGTGGTGTCGATGCCCGCTTCCAGCAGGCGCTGCCGGCGCAGCGTGGCGTTCACCTGCCCCGCGATCCAGCTCCGCGTCTCGTCCAGCGCGGCGTTCTGGCTGTGGTACGCCAGGTGCCGCGCGGTCGTGTCCCGGCGGGGATGGAGCGCGTGGGGGCCGACCTCCACGAACGCGTGCAGTTCCTTGGCGCGCACCCGGTCGGAGAGCAGCAGGCGCTGCAGCGCCGGGTCCCGGTCGTTCGGCCTGACCACCTCGATCAGGTACGCCGCCTGCCGGGGCCGGCCCGGGGTGGTCACGGTGTCGCGCGCGTTGCGCTCCGCCGCCGCGCGGACCAGCGCATCGGCCACCGCGCCGGAGCGGTCCACGACGGCGACCCGGCGGTCCCGCGTGTCGGTGCGGTCGCGGAAGAGGGCCATCACGATGAGGCCGCCGCTCATCAGGATCGGCGCGAGGACCAGGCCGACGATGAAGCCCGTCGTCCGCACCGTGGCGAGGTATTCCCGCCTCGCCACCTTGAGGACCTTATGCATGGCCGGCCTCCTGGGCCTCGGGCCCCGCGATGCGCAGGAAGATGTCCCGCAAGGTGGGGCGCATCACCTCGAAGCTTGTCACTTTCGTGCGACCGAGGATCTCCGCGACGAGGTCCTGCGCGTCGCGAGTGCCGTCGAGCCGCAGCTCCTGGACCTGCCCGAAGTCGGTGACCCGGTCCACCCCGCGCAGCCCCTCGAGCGCGGCCGTGCCGCCGTCGGTGCGCACCCGCACCGTGTCGGTCCCGTAGCGGTCCTGGATCTCCGTCAGCGTGCCGTCCAGCACCTTCCGGCCGCGGAAGATCATCAGGATGGTGTCGCACATCCGCTCGGCGACCGGCATGTCGTGCGTGCTGAAGAGGATGGTGGTGCCCTCCGCGCGCAGCGCGAGGATCGCCTCGCGCAGCACGTCGGCGTTCACGGGATCCAGCCCCGAGAACGGCTCGTCGAGGACGAGCAGCGGGGGGCGTGACACCACCGCCGCTATGAACTGGACCTTCTGGGACATCCCCTTGCTGAGCGCCTCCACCTTCTTGTCGGCCCAGTCCGCCAGGTCGAGCCGCTCCAGCCAGGCGTCCACCTCCTTCCGCAGCGAGCCGCCGCGCTTCAGACCGCCAAAGTACTCCAGCACCTCACGCACCTTCATCTTCCGGTAGAGCCCGCGCTCCTCCGGCACGTAGCCGATGCGGTCGGTGCACGCCGAGTGCAGGACGTCGCCGAGGATGCGGATCTCCCCGCGGTCCGGCTCGATGATGTGCAGCATCATCCGGATCGTCGTCGTCTTCCCGGAACCGTTCGGTCCGATGAAGCCGTAGATACTGCCCTCCGGCACCGCGAACGACAGGTCGTCCACGGCAACCACCGGCCCGTAGGTCTTGGTGACGTACTGGATCTCGATGGCGTTCATGGGGCTCCCTCGGGATACCGGCGTTCCGCGCCAGCGCGGCGGCTCTGCGTCATCGTCCCTACGAGGTCGCGCACAGGCGGGTTGCACCCCCGCGGCCGCGGCCCCGCCTAGATGAGAAACGGAATGAACATCCGGGTCCGAGCGATGTAGTCCCGATAGGCATCGCCGAAGCGCTCCACGCACTCGCGCTCGTCGGCCTTGGCAGTCGCCACGACGAAAAGCGTCGCGGCGACCCCCAGCGCCACGCTCGCCGGCGAAAGCCGCTTCAGCGCCGCACCCCACACGAGCAGCAGAAGGGACGCGTACAGCGGGTGCCGGATGTAGCGGTACGCGCCGCAGGTGACGAGAGTGGTCGTGTTCTCGAACGGGAGATTCGCCGCGTCCGCCGGGTCACCCGGCCGGGCGGCCTGCGGGCGCCCGACCACGTGGAGCAGATGGAACCCGTGGAACGCGAGTCCGGCCGAGGCGGCGAGAAGGAGCCACGAGACGACCTGACGCGCCGCGAACGGCTGCGCGAACCACACGCCGGCGTTCACTACGACGAGGAACAGCAGCGACTCGAAGACGAAGAAGCGAAAGAACCCGTGCGACCGTGGATGGCGGAGCGACCGCCACGACAGCGCGAGCATCAGCGCCGAGCCGACGACGAGGATCGCGACCGCGAGCATCGGGCGAGGGGCTGCGACGGCGAACGTGCCCCGCCGTCGCGGCGCCCGCTCAGTCGTGGTGCTCAGCGGGCCGGAGCTGCTCGGCGCCCGCGAGCTGGCAGACGAGGCACTGCTTGGCCGACAGCTGATCCATGCAACGCTCCTAGTGTTCGTCGAGGCGGAACCGGCGGCGCACAGCGGCCGACCGGAACACGAGCGCCGAGAGGGCGGTCACGGCCGCCACCGTGCCCAGGATGATGACGAGACGGCCGTACGGCTGGCCGAAGGTCATGCGCTCGCTCGCGCGCTGGACCAGGGTGCGCAGCCACTCCAACGTGCCGAGGAGCAGCGCGACCTGCACGGTGCGCGCGGCCCAGCGCCGCGGCACCGCGAGGAACGCCAGCAGCACGAGGACCACGAGAAGGAGCACCGGGTCCCCCGCCCGGAGGAAGTGCGCGCCGAGCACCAGGAGGCTCAACGCCACGGGCACGAGCCACAGGACGGTCACGGCCGCCTACCGGTCCAGGCCCACGTCGTCGAACGACACCGGGTCCTCGACCGGCTCGAGGTGGGTGAACACGTTGGAGTTCGGCAGCGCGGCTCGGATCTCCCGCTCCACCTGCTCCAGCAGCGCGTGCCCGCGCTGCACCGTCCAGTCGCCCGGCACCAGTACGTGCATCGTGACGAACCGGCGCGCCACCGCCTGGCGCGTGCGGATGGCGTGGAACTGCACCCCCTGCCCACGGTAGGACGCGAGGATCCGCTCCACCGCCTCGCTCTCGGCGGCGGGCAGTGCGGTATCCAGCAGGCCCAGCACCGACCGCTGCAACAAGCGCAGGCCGGTATACACGATGTTGGCCGCGACCGCCAGCGCGACGATCGGATCGAGGATCGTCCACCCCGTGAGCGCCACGGCGCCGACGCCGGCGATGACGCCGACGGAGGTCCATACATCCGTGAACAGGTGGTGGGCGTCGGCCTCGAGAGTGATCGAGTCGTACTGCTTCCCCACCCGGAGCAGCACTCGGGCAACGCCGAAGTTGATGACCGACGCGAGGGTGGAGACGAGGAGACCGATGCCGATCTGCTCGACCGGCCGGGGGTGGAGAAGACGGATGGTCGCGGCGGCGGCGATGCCGATCGCCGCGCCCAGGATGAGCGTGCCCTCCACGCCGCTCGCGAAGTACTCGGCCTTGTCGTGCCCGTAGTGGTGCTCGTCGTCGGGGGGGCGCGCCGCGATGGTCAGCATCGTGAGCGCGACCGACGCACCGGCGAGGTTCACGAAGGACTCGATGGCGTCGGAGAGCAGACCGATGGATCCCGTGAGGGCGTACGCCAGGCCCTTCAGCGCGATCGTCACGACCGCGGCCGCGATCGAGAGCCACGCGTACCGGGTGAGGGCTCGGCGGTTCGGCATCGGACCGTGAATGTAGCGCCCGCACCGTGGGTCGGCGATGCCGCCGATACGCCGCGAGCCCATCGCGCAGAACCGCCCCAGACCACCCGTTCTATCCGGACAGCTCTGCTCTCACTTCCGGTTCGCGCAATCGGCGGAGGCTGGCAACCGGGCTTGTACGGGCCCGGCACTTGCAGTACAAGTCGGCGACTGACAATCGCTTACAGCGGCGCTGAGGGGAGCGTTCCAGGACTCTCGAGCGTGTCCGGCGATGCCGCTGTAGTGCACGATGGTTGCGACCAAGCCGCCCGGAGCCCACCCTTCAGCCACGGCTGCGCCGCTCGGTGGGCGCGGACTCGGCGCCCTGACGGGACGGGCACGGAGCGCATTCACGCCAGGGACCAGGTGACGCTATGACCGCTGTGGCCGAACGGCCGAAGCCGTTTTTCTTTCCCGAATACTGCAAGGGCTGCGGGCGCTGCATCGGCTCCTGTCCCAAGGACTGCATCACGCCCGGAACGGAGATCAACCCGAAGACCGGACTGATCCCCGTCGTCCTCGACCTGAGCCTCTGCAACGGCTGCGGCCTGTGCATCAGCGCGTGCCCGGAGCCCTACGGCCTCCGGCCGCAGGGCGAAGAGGCGCAGTTCGAGCTGCAGGACCCCGCGAAGCTGCTCGGCCCGCGTCCCTTCGACGTGCCGGTCCCCGAGCCGATTCCCGACCGGCCGATCCCGCTTCCCGCGATGGAGCCGCTCGTCACCAAGGGCACGTACGCCTCGGCCATCGGCGCGCTGCTCGCGGGCTGCCGCCACTTCTACGGCTACCCGATCACCCCCTCGACCGAGGGCGCCGAGATGATGGCGAAGGTGCTGCCCAAGCTCGACGGCGTGTTCGTGCAGGCGGTGAGCGAGGTGGCCACGGTCAACATCATGTACGGCGCGGGGGGCGCCGGCCTGCGTTGCATGACGTTCACCAGCTCGCCGGGGTTCAGCTTGATGCTCGAGGGAATCTCGTACATGGTGGGCTCGGAAGTCCCCGCCGTGTTCGTGAACGTGATGCGCGGCGGGCCGGGGCTCGGGAACATCGCCCCCGAGCAGTCCGACATCAAACTCGCCTGCCGCGGCCTGGGGCACGGCAACACCCACGCCATCGTGCTCGCGCCCGCGACGCCGCAGGAGATGCTCGACCTCACGATGCTGGCCTTCGACCTGGCCTTCAAGTACCGCAACCCAGTCGTGATCCTCGGCGACGGCTACCTCGGCCAGATGACCGGCAAGGTGCGGCTCCCGGAGCGGATGGTGAAGCCGGGGATCCCGGAGTGGGCGGTGTACGGCGACCGGTCGCACCGCGGCAACCTGATCTGCTCGATCGACCTCACCGAGGCCGACCTGGAGATCCGCAACATCCACCTCAACGAGAAGTACGCGCGGATGACGGCCGCGGAGCAGCGCACCGATCCCTACCGGTGCGAGGACGCCGACACCCTCCTCATCGCGTGCAATACGCCGGCGCAACTGGCCAAGAGCGCGATCGCCGAGTTGCGCGGCAAGGGGCTCAAGGTCGGGCTCTTCCGTCCGATCACGCTCTGGCCGTTCCCGATCGCGCACCTGCTGCCGCTCCTCCCGCGAGCGAAGCGCCTGGTCGTGGTCGAGGCGAGCAGTGGGCAGCTCGAGGACGAGATGCGGCTCGCGCTCAGCCACGCCGGCGTCCACGCGCCGCCGCCGATCAGCCACGTCCGCCGCATGGGCGGAATCCTCCCGCAGCAGTGCGAGATCGTGCAACACGTGCTCGGCCTGGAGGAGGTGCACTGATGCCTACGACAGTCTTCTACCGCCAGTTCGAGCGGCACGCGCGCGCCCAGGGGATCAAGGCCCACTCGACGACCTACTGCCCGGGCTGCGGCCACGGGCTGGTGCACAAGTTCCTGGCCGAGGCCATCGACGAGCTGGGCGTCCAGGACCGCACCGTGGCGATCTCGCCGGTCGGTTGCTCGGTATTCCTGTACTACTACTTCGATGTCGGGAACACGCAGGCGGCGCACGGCCGCGCCCCAGCCGTGGCGATCGGGCACAAGACCGCGAACCCGAACTCGATCGTCGTCAGCTACCAGGGCGACGGCGACCTCGCGTCGATCGGCCTCGCGGAGATCGTTAGCACGGCGCAGATGGGCCTTCCCATCACCGTCATCTTCGTCAACAACGCGATCTACGGCATGACGGGCGGCCAGATGGCGCCCACGACGCTGATGGGCCAGAAGACGAGCACGTCGCCCGCCGGTAGGTCGGCGTTCACCGGCCAGCCGATGAAGATGGCGGAGCTGATCGCCGGACTCGACGGCCCGGTCTATGTCGAGCGCGTGGCGCTGTACGACAACAAGCAGCGGACACGGGCGAAGAAGGCCATCAAGAAGGCACTGGAGCTGCAGGTCCAGAACAAGGGATTCGCGTTCGTCGAAGTGCTCGCCGAGTGCCCCACGCACCTCGGGCTCGACCCCGAGGCCGCCGAGGAGTGGGTCAAGGCCAACATGGTCCCGGTCTTCCCGCTCGGCGTGAAGAAGGACGTCGTCGATGCGCCGGAGCTGCCGCGTCTCGGCGTGCCCACCTTCGAACCGGAGCGGGTGTTCAAGGTGGTGGATGCGACGCAGGAGAAGGCCCCGCGCTTCGCCAAGGGATTCCCCGCGCACCTCGCGAAGGACGATGTCGCCCTCAAGCTCGCGGGGGCGGGCGGCGACGGCGCGCAGACGGCGGCGATGCTCCTCACCCGCGCCGCCATCGCCGAGGGGTACGACTCCACGCACATCCCGAGCTACGGGCCGGAGTCGCGGGGGGGGACGTCGTACGCGGACGTGCACATCGCGGAGACGGAAGTGCTGTCACCGGCTTCCCCGACCCCGCACATCCTCGTCGCCTTCAACACGCCGAGCCTCACGAAGTTCGGGCCCACGGTGCAGCCGGGGGGCGCGATCATCTACGACAGCTCCGTCATCTCCGAGTTGCCGCCCGGACTGCCGCCGGGCGTGAGGACCTTCGGTGTGCCGTTCACCACCGTCGCGAAGGACCTCGGCAAGGTGGTGGTGAAGAACGTCGTGGCCCTCGGCGCCCTGCAGGAGGCCACGAACCTGTTCCCCAAGGACACCTTCCTCACGGCGATCCGCACGGCGCTGAAGGAGAAGTGCGCGATGATCCCGCTGAACGAGGAAGCGTTCGCACGGGGCGCGAAGCTGGTGCGGGAATTGAAACAGTAGGGGTCAGGGACCAGGGGTCAGGGGCCAGGGGCCAGGGGCGGGTGCTCCGGCCCGGCGTGCGTTCAGGCCAGGAACCGCTCCGCCAGTTGCGCCAGTCGCTCGTCTCCGTCGGCGCCGGCCTTCGCGAGGATCCGCTCGACGTGCGGCCGGAGCTTCGTCTCGCCCCAGTAGTAGCCGGTCGCCTGCTCCGCCGCGCCGGTGTCGCCGTCGCGGGCGGCCTCCAGCAGCGCCGCGGCCGCGGCCGCATCGAAGCCCGGATCCTCCCGCGGCGGGAGCCCGAAGCGGCGGCCGGGGGTGCCCCAGCTGCCGGCGTCGTCCTTCACGAAGGCTCGCGACATCGCCGCTAGATCGTCTCCTCCGCAGGTATCGTCGGCGGCATCCCTCAGCCGATGATGATCTCCTCGAGCGAGCGCTTGGGCACGTGGTGCACCCCGTCGGCGTCGCGCCAGTACTTGATGTCGCCGTCCGCGCCGACCGCCTCGAGCACGACGGTCTCCTTCGGCTTGCCGAGCGCGAGGACGAGGAGGATCTCGAGGTGCTCGGGGATCTCGAGCAGCGCGCGCAGCTCGCGCCGCTGGATCGAGGCGATGATGCAGCCACCCAGTCCCCGCTCGGTGGCCCCCAGCAGGATGCTCTGCGCCGCGATGCCGTGGTCGCAGTCGAACGACTCCCTCAGGCGCTTGTCGCCGAGGATGACGATGTACGCCGCCGGGCGCTCCCCCTCGATGGGGCCGGGCCACTCCTTGAGGTAGCCCGCCCAGCTGAGGAGCGCGAAGATCCGCGCGTTTCGCTCGCTCTCGCACGCCAGCAGGTACTTCAGCGGCTGCATGTTGGCGCCCGACGCCGAATGGCGCGCGAGATCCACGAACTGCCGCAGAGTCTCCCGGTCCACCGCCACATCCTGATGGAAGCGCCGGTAGCTCCGGGTCTTCACCACGAGGTCCCGTATCGTCATTGTCACAGGTCCTTCGCCGAGGTCAGGAAACCGGCGGGGCCGCGTAGCTCAGCACCGCCATGTAGTGGCATACGCTGCCGGTAATGACGAAGAGGTGCCAGACCGTGTGCTGGTACCGGAGGCGTTTCCAGCCGTAGAACACCGCGCCTCCGGTGTACGCGAGCCCGCCGGCCACCAGCCACGCCAGCCCCGCCGGCGGGAGGTGTGTCATCAGCGGTTTGATCGCGACCACGACGAGCCAGCCCATCAGGATGTAGACGACCACCGAAGCCCGCGGGAACTTCACGCCCACAACCGAGGTGAGCGCGACGCCCAGCACGGCGAGGCCCCACACGACGGAGAGCAGCGACCAGCCCCACGCGCCCCGCAGCACCCCGAGCATGAACGGCGTGTACGAGCCCGCGATGAGCACATAGATGGCTGAGTGGTCGATGATGCGGAACACCCGCTTGGCCCGGTTTCGCGCCAGCGAGTGGTACATCGTGGAAGAAATGTACAGGAGGAGGAGACTCACCCCGAACACCACGTTGCCGGCCACGACGCCGGCGCCGTGCGGCAGGCCGGCCATCACCAGGAACGGCAGCGCGACCACGCTCGCGAGCGCGCCGACGCCGTGCGTCACACTGTTGGCGATCTCCTCGCCAAGGGACTGGACCCGCTCCAGCCGCATCATCGCATGGCTTCCGCCTCCCCGATCACGCGTTCGACGACGTAGGTGTTGGGCGGACCGGCTGGGCGCAGCAGCAGGAAGCGCGCGGGCTGGCCGACCTCGATGGTCGCCTGCGGGCGCGCGGAAGTCCAGTCGGGCAGGGCGACCGTGTCGCCCGGTCTCGCCGACGGCACGAAGTTCGGCGCGAGCGTGAGCCCCCTCGCGTCGATCTCCTCGATCGCGCCGTAGACCCGCAGGTCGCCGAGGTCCTCGATCCGGCCGGTGAGCGAGATCTCGCGGCGGCCGCTCTCGGTGCGCACCGTGCGCGTCGTGCCCACGCCGACGTCGCCCGTGAACGGCGCCACCCCGGTGCCGGCCCAGATCGTCGCGCCGCTGATGCGCATGGAGAACAGCCGCGACTCGTTCATCGGCAGCGACTCGTAGCGCGCCGGGTCGGCGGCGTGTACGCGCCCCGTCGCGAGCGCGTCGAGTGCCGTCACGAGCGCCACGAAGTTAAGCCGCACCAGCGGACGATCGGGGTCGAGCGACGTCCAGGGACCCGTCTCGATCAGCACCACGGGCGTACCCCAGAGCGTGACATTGTCGCCGAACGCCCGCACCTCGAACTCGTCGTCATAGCGGCCCAGCTGACCGGGGGCCAGCGGTTCGAGCGCATCGCGGACGACGGCACAGAGCCGCTTGGTAAGGCGGCGGCCGGCGTTCTCGCTCCGTGCCTCGTCGTAGGATACCGAGAGCAGGGAGATGGACGCGGGCCTGGGCGGCCGGCCCGCCGACGTGCGCCAGCTCTGGTTGTGGAGGTTGAAGCCCACGTCGGCAGAGAGGCGGTCGCGCAGCGCCTTGAGCGCACGGCCCTCGGGGGTCTGCAGGAGGAGCCCGTCGCGGTTGATGTCGAGGCCCTGGGCGTTGCGCCGCTGGAAGCGCTCGGCGCCGTCGGGGTTGAGCATCGGCACGACGTGGACCGTGAGGGCGGAGAGCATCCGGGCGACCGCGGGATCGGTGCGGTGCCGCCGGACGTACTCGAACAGGTCGAAGAGGGCCGACGTCGCGGTCGGCTCATCGCCGTGCATCTGCGACCAGAGGAGCACGGTGAACGGCCCACGGCCGAAGGCGATGTCGTAAATCGCCCGCCCCTCCACGGATCGTCCGATTTCCTCGAGCGAGAAGAGATCGGGCGAGGCGTCGCGGACCGAGTTCAGCCGGCTCTGCACCTCGCGGTGGGTCACCAGTGGCGCGACGGGAAGATCCACGTGCTCCGCGTCCCACAGGCGTGCCAGTGCGCGCGAATCGGACGGCGCCGGAGAGACCGGACCTTGGGCAAGCGCCTCGACGGCACACGCCACGCAGGCAAGCCACACGAGCACGAGCGCCACCGGGCGCCGAACGAGAATCGTCTTCATGGCAGCAGTCCTGTGGAGTGCGCAACAGCCGGCGTGGCGCCGCTCGGCTGGAACCCGCCCACCGGGCCGATCGTCTTCCGGTACAGCAGATCCGCGTGGCCGCGCACGATGTAGTCCGTGAGTTCACCGACGAGCACGTACCCGAGCCGCTCGTAGAGCCGGCGGGCGTCGGGGTTGAACGAGGACACACAGAGGAACACGTTCGGCGACTCGCGGAAGATACGTTCCTCCGCGAATCGGACCAGTTCGGTGCCGATGCCCAGCCCGCGCGCCTCCGCTGCCACGCACACGGTCTGGACATAGCCGACGAACGCACCGTGCATATTGAGGATGAGGAACCCCACAACCGCACCGTCCGCGAGCGCGACATGACACTCCCGGTCGGGAGACTCGAGCAGGGCGAGGGAGGCATCGTAGCCGCGGCCAAGGGTGATCCACGGCTCCGAGTCCGCCATCATGTGCGCACAGGTCTCCGCCTCGGCGCTTCCGGCGAGTGCGCGGATGATCGTCACGGATCCCGGCGCGGTTTGAGCTGGCACATGCACGAGCCGGTCCAGAGGTGATCCGGATCGACCGTCATGGGCAGCCCCGCTTCCTCCCAGGCTGAGATGCCGCCATTGAGGTTGGCCACCTCGGTGAACCCATGTGCCAGGAGGAATGCAACCGCCTCCTTGCTGTAGAGACCAACGCAGTCAGCGAGAATCAGGGGGCGATCCTTGGGCAGTCCCTCATACAGTTCCTTGAAGCGGCTCCGGGGCAGGAACAGGATTTCCGGCAAGCCCATGACCTTCATCTCGATCATGAAGTCCTCCCGAACATCCACGAGCAGGGCACCCCGTCCGATCGCATCGAGGGCTTCCCGCGGTGTGAGGTGGACCATGTTCTGGATGACCGATCCCTGGCCAGCAAAGAAAGAAGTCATGGGTCACCTCTTACGAATCAACGATCCTGTCCGACGCGATCAATGTCCCCATCTTCAGCTTCACGAAGGCCCTCCCGCCCGCGGCGCGAGACGCCGCGCCAGGAGCTCGGCCGCACGTTGGGCTCCGCCGGTCGGGATCCGAGGGTACGACACCTCTTGGCCGAGGTTGGCGAGAATCGCCGCAGCGAGGGACGAACGCGTGGTCTGCGAGTACCGCATCCCCACGCCGGCGCCGTGCCGTGCGAGGCGCCCCGCCACGTGAATCTGCTGCTCGAAGTGCTCCTCCAACGGGAAGTAGAGGAACGGTCGCCGCAGCGCGGTCAGTTCCAATGTCGTGGTCCCCCCGGCCTGCACGACGGCAAGATCGCTCGCGGCGAAGTGCTCGTACAGACGGTCCACGAATCCACGGACCTCCACGCCCGGCGGCACGTCGAGGGACGCCGGGGAGATCCGTGGGCCGCAGACGAGGACCATCCGCAGCGTCGGGAACTTCTCCTGCAACAGGGGGAACGCGCTACCGCACAGCTCCAGCAGCACCGCTCCAACCGCCGTGCCACCGACGGAGCAGACCACCAGCGGCTCCTCACCGTACCCCAGGCTCGCGCGTACCGCGGCCTTGTCTGCATAGGCGGCGTCTTCGAACGGGCAGATGTACCCGAGGAACTCGACGCCGCGCCGGGCGCTCTCCCGACGGTTCGGCAGGCGGAACCCCAACGGGGCGTCGGGCACGTCCGCCTCCTCGCCCACGAACAGGATCAGGTCGCACACGGGCGGGACCCGGGTCAGCAGCGCCGCCCATCCGCGATTCGCCACGTGCACGATGGCCCGCTCGATGGGGTTTCCCGTCATCGTCTCCACGCCGACGAAGTCCACGATCAGCGCGAAGGGCGCGGTCCGGAGCGCCGGATTCCTGGCGATCACGTACGCCAGCTCGTAGGTCTCGTCCCCGACGATGAGATCGAACGCCACGCGGCGTGTGACCTCCTTGAACGCCGCGACGTTCGTCTCGAGGTCCCGCTTGAACCGCAGCACCTGGCGCAGCCCGGGCCCGATCCGCAGCAGGAGCAGCGTCTCGCCGGCGTCCCGAATCACGTCGCGCGCCGCATCTGCCGCGAGCCACTCGACCCTAACGTCGGGAATCAGCCCACGAAGGGTACGCGCGATGGCCAGGTCGCGTGTCACGTGGCCAAGGCCGATGGCGCCGCTGATGAACAGGACGTGTGGCACGGTCGAGCCGCCGAAGAGACACAGCAAACGTGCGCGCCGATCGCCCGCTCCGCAATCACGTGAGCCGCGACTTGCACGCGCGAGCGCCGGGCGGAGATTAGCCCGCAGGCCCCGGTCCGCGACGCCATCGGACACCCAGGGCCCCACTTCCCTCGCCGGACGGTCCCGATGACGCGCCCCGCTCTTCCGCCGCTCGCACTCGCGCTCCTTCTCGCAGCCTGCGCGCCGCACGGCGCCCCGGTCCTGGACACGCAGGACGTCCTGGACCGCCAGACGTGGTGGGACAACCGCGACTGGGACTGGTACAGGGCCAACATCCCCGTCTTCGAGTCGCCCGACCCCGACATAGACGCCACCTACTACTACCGCTGGGAACTCGTCACCAAGCACCTCACCTACGGCTCTCCGGAGACCGGCTACCTCTTCACCGAGTTCATCGACCGACCCTTCTGGTCCGGCGCGTACGGCGCCATCAGCTGTCCCCTCGGCCACCAGTTCTACGAGGTCCGCTGGCTCAAGGACCGCCGCTACGCGGAGGACTACGCGCGCTACTGGTTCGAGACGCCGGGCGCCCAGCCGCGGAGCTACAGCAACTGGTACGGCGACGCTCTGTGGGCGGTGTACCTCGTCCAGGGAGACACCAACTTCCTGCGCCGTGTGCTCCCGCACATGCGGACACAGTACGAGGGGTGGGTCGCCGAGCACTGGGATTCCGCGCACCGGATGTTTCGGTGGGACGGGATGCACGACGGAATGGAGACGAACATCAACAGCCGGCTCACCACCGACGAGTTCGCCGGCGCGGACGGCTACCGGCCCACGCTCAACAGCTACCTCTTCGGCGACGCGATGGCGATCGCCCGCGCTTCCGCGCTGCTCGGCGACTCCGCGGAGTCACGGAAGTACGCCGAACGGGCGGCCGCGCTGAGGGAGCGCGTCGAGCGGGAGCTGTGGGACCCGCGGCGCACGTTTTTCCTGCATCAGTCCGCGGCCGACGAGCGGGGCGGGATCCGGAAGAGGACGCGCACCTACGACTCGGGACCACTCGCGGGAAACGAGCACGGCCGCGAGGAGATCGGCTTCGTGCCCTGGCAGTTCAACCTGCCGGGGCCCGGCTACGAGGCGGCGTGGCGATTTTTGATGGACACCACCTACTTCGCGGCTCCCTTCGGCCCCACCACCGTGGAGCGCGGTGATCCCCAGTTCCTGGTGTCGCCGCGCTGCTGCGTGTGGAGCGGGAACGCCTGGCCCTACGCCACCACCCAGACACTCGTGGCGATGGCGAACCTGCTCAACAACTACCGCCAGGACGTCGTCACCAAGCGGGACTACTTCCAACTCCTCAGGACGTACACCCTCGGCCAGCGGCTCAACGGGCGGCCGTATGTCGCCGAGGCCGCCAACCCGTTCACCGGCTCGTGGGACGGGCACAACACGACCTACCACAGCGAGCACTACTTCCACTCGGGCTACGCCGACCTCGTCATCACCGGCCTCGCGGGACTGAGGCCGCGCGCCGACGACACGCTCGAAGTGAATCCCCTGGCGCCCGACGAGTGGGAGTTCTTCGCGCTCGACGACGTGCTCTACCACGGCCACCGCGTCTCCGTCGTCTGGGACCGCGACGGCACGCGCTATCGCCGCGGCCGGGGACTGATGCTCTTCGTGGATGGAACCAAGTTTGCGAGCGCGCCACGGCTCCAGCGGCTGACCGCCCCGCTCGGCGCCGCCAGGCCTCTCGCGCCGGTGGACCGCCCCGTGAACTTCGCCGTGAACAACGGCGGCCGAGCATTTCCGGTGCTCACTGCTTCCTACAGCGCGCCCGAGAACCCGCCGTTCTACGCCATCGACGGCAACCACTGGTATCACGCCTCGCCGCCGAACCGCTGGACGGCGCTGGGGTCAGGGCACGCGGAAGACACGCTCGTCCTCGACTTCGGCGTCGACCGCCCCGTCGAGATGGTGAAGCTCTACTTCCTCGACGATTCGGCGGGCGTCCGCGCACCCGTACGCTACGGCCTCGGCGCCTGGACGGGCAGCGAGTTCCAGTCCATCGCCGGTCAGCGCCGCTCCCCGGAGAACCCGGCCGGACACCGCGCTAACATCATCACTTTCCGTCCGGTGCACACGTCGAAGCTGCTCGTTGTCCTCACGCATCGGCCGGGCGCTTCGAGCGGCCTAACCGAGATCGAGGCGTGGGGCCACGCGACCCTGCCGCTGCCGGAGCCGACGACCCCGTCGCGGAACGTGGCGCTCAACGTGACCGGCGCGGGATTCCCCCGGGTCTCGGCGTCGTTCACCTCGACGTACGACCGTCTGGCTGACGCAAACGACGGTCGCGTCGCCTTCACGGCGTACTCCCGCAACCGCTGGACGGCATACGGCTCGACGAACGCGGCCGACTGGGTCGAGGTGGACTTCGGCCGGCCGGAGACGGTGAGCGAGCTGGAGCTCTATCTGTGGGGGGACGGCCGCGGCGTGAAGGCGCCGCGCAACGTCGGCGTGCGGTACTGGGACGGCGAGGGCTGGCCGTGGGCGCGCATCCGCCAGCGACTGCCGGCGCAGCCGCGCGTCTCGGCGGTCAACACGCTCCGCATCGACCGGGTGACGACGACGAAGATGCGGGTCGTCTTCGCGAACGACCTGCCGGCCTACAGCGGGATGACGGAACTGGTGATCCGGTCGGAGCGGCCGCGCTGAGCTGAACCAGCGCCTGGCCGAAGACCCGGGCGCCCGGAGCGCCGCCCGCGCCGCACCGCTACTGGCGCAGGCGAGACAGCATCTCCCGTACCGACGCCAGCACGCGGTCCGGCACTTCCTGCGGAAGGTTGTGCCCGCTCTCAGCGACGAGCACGAAGCTGCCGCGCGAGGAGAGCGCCCTGCCCTGGTCTTCCTCCACGGCCGGCCGTGACTGTGCCCGGCTCACGGCAGACGCGTGGCCTGGAAGACCACCAACTGCCAGCGGCCGTTGCGCCGCTCCCAGACGTCCGTGAACCGCAGTGCGTAGGGAGCGGGCTGGGCCCGCAGCTTCACCACGAGCCGCCCCGTCACGACCGCCGCCTCACCGTAGACCCGTACCGAGAGGTCGCCTGGCACGAGGGAGTCGAGGGCGTAGGGACCTGAGGCTCCCAGCGAGCGGAGGTATTGGGCCTTGGTGTCCACCGCTCCGCTGGAGCGCACGTACATCACGTCGTCCGCGACGAGCGTGTCCAGCGCGGCGGCATCAGCGCGCAGATCGGCCGCGAACCGCACGCGCTCGAGATCCAGCACCTGCCGGACCACCTCGTCCGACGGGACCTGCGCCCGCGCCGCGCCGGCGGAGGCGAGCGCGATGGCCAGTATCAGTGCAGCCCATCTCATGGCGATGTCCTCCTACCTCGGCAGCACCATCACCTCGACGTGCGAAGCCTGCGCCGCCGAGCGGTGGATCCGATGCGTCTGTGCGCGGTACGCCGCCGCCGGTGCCTCGAAGATGTTGGGCACGAAGGTCTGCGGGTTGCGGTCGTAGAGGGGGAACCACGTGCTCTGCACCTGGACCATCAGCCGGTGGCCGCGGCGGAAGGTATAGAACTGCGGGTGCAGGTCCACGCGGTACTCGAGCGCCGCATTCGGCGTGATGGCTTCCGGGCGCTCGAAGCTGCGGCGGTAGCGCCCCCGCAGGATCTCGCCGGTCACCATCAACTGATAGCCGCCCATCTGGGGCCGGCCGGCGACGCTGTCGGGGTAGACGTCGATGAGCTTCACGACCCAGTCGGCATCGGAGCCGGTGGTGGAGGCAAACAGTTTCCCGATGACCGGCCCCGCGATGACGATGTCTTCGGTCAGTGGTTCCGTCTCCCAGGTCGCGACGTCGGGGCGGCCGTGGACGAAGCGCTGGTCCTCCGTCATCCAGCGGCCCCAGCGTGAGCCTTGGCTGTAGGTGACCTCGACGGGGCGCGGGCGGTACGGTACCGGGTGCGCGGGGTCGGAGAGGTAGTCGTCGCTGCCGGCGCGGTCGGTGGGCGGATCGAAGGAGAGCCGGCCGTCGGCGTGGAAGTACAGGTTCCGGACCACCGCCTCGCGCGGCGGCCAGCGGTCGAAGGCCCGCCACCGGCCAGAGCCGGCGTCGAACACCTGCGCGTCGGGGAAGCGGCCGCCGCCCCGTCCCTTGAGCCAGAAGCGGAAGAACGGCGCCTGGATGTTGATCCGGAACGAGTCCGACGTCGCGCTGCCGAAGGTGATGTTGCCGAGTTGGTCGCCGGTGCCGCGCGACCACCCGCCGTGGTTCCACGGTCCCATCACGAGACTGTTGATCCCCGCCGTGTCGAACCGCTCGAGGGCGGCGTAGGTCGCCGTCGGACCGTAGATGTCCTCCTGGTCCCACCAGCCGCCCACCGTGAGAGTGGGCACGGGGACGCCGCGCACCGACCGCTGGAAGGCGCGGTTCTGCCAGACGCTGTCGTAGGCGGGGTGCAGCGCGAAGTTCCGCCAACTGGGGATGCGCATCGCACCAGTGGCCTCGGTGAGGGCGTGCAGGCTCGGGAACGAGAGGTACCAGTCGTAGGCGTCGTAGCGGTTCACCGGCAGGGGGCCCGCGTTCACCATCCGGCCTTCCATCCCCCACGAGTACTCGAAGCCGTACGACATCCGGAACGCGCCCTGATGGAAGAAGTCGTCGCCCATCCAGGTGTCCGTCATCGGGGCTTGAGGCGACACCGCCTTCAGCGCCGGGTGCGGGTAGGTGAGCGGCGCCTCGGCGAGCCACCCCGGATACGAAACGCCGAAGATGCCCACGCGCCCGTTGTTGTTCGGCACGTTGCGAACGAGCCATTCCACCGCGTCGTACGCATCGGTGGCCTCGTCCGTTCCCGCCGTGTCGCTTGCTGAGCGGAGCGGACGGTTCATCAGGAACTGCCCCTCGGAGCGGTTGCGACCTCTGATGTCCTGGAATGCGAAGACGTAGCCGTCGGCGGCGAGTTCCCGGTAGCCAGGCGGCGCCTGGTCCGTCTCGCGCCAGCCGCCCGCGCCGTAGGGCGTGCGCTGGAGAAGTACGGGGAGCGACTCCGTCGCGCCGCGGGGGATCATCACGACGGTGAAGAGCCGCACCCCGTCGCGCATCGGTACCATCACCTCGCGGCGCTCCCAAGCCGGAGCGCCCGGCACCGAGGGCTGCTGGGCGGCGAGGCGCGTAGCCGCGCCGAGGGAGATGGTGCCGCCGAAAGCGATGGCGACGAGGATCGTCGCGGTGACGGGGGCAAGTGCACGGCTCGGCGGAAGGGGCATCGGATCTCCAGGCAGATCATTGGTGCACCGGGGCACGGGCAAAGGTGCGCGTTGCCCGGAAGACTCGTCAAGCCGCACGCCTTTCTTCGTCACGCCTTTCTTTGAGTTCATGCATTGACTCCTCAGTGCCGCGCCGCACGCGCCATGCTTGATTCTTGCCTACACTAGTACTCAGTACTATATTATACCATGATCGGCCGGCCGCTACCGAATTTGGTCGAGTTCGTCTACCTCGCGCCGTATGAACAGTTCGCGAGACACGAAGTCCCAGACGAAGTGGAACGAGTCTTCGAAGCTGAGATCGTGGACAACCCGGAGATTGGGAAACTCGTTCGGGGACTCGGCGGTGTGCGGAAAGTGCGGGTAGCGCTCCCCGGTCACGGCAAGCGTGGCGGAGCCCGGTTTCTCTACTTCCTGCGCCTCGCTCGTGGGCGAGTATACGTGCTGACGGCCTACGTGAAGAACGTGCAACCAGACATCACACCCAATCAGCGGAAGCGGATTCTTCAGCTTCTTCAAGACCTGGATTGAGGACATGAGCACAAAGCGCAATCTCGGCAACGAGTTGATCGAGGCCATCGATCAGATTCGCGACTTCGAGCGTGGCAAGCGCGATGGTGAGGTGCGAGTGCATCTAGTCCCGCGCACCGCCCGAGAAAGCGACGTGCCACCGGCGCCACCGTATTCCCACCGCCGCGTGAGCAAGCTTCGCGCGCGCCTGGCTCTGTCACAGCCGATCTTCGCGGCGGCGCTCAACGTGAGTCCCGAGACCGTCCGCGCCTGGGAGCAGGGCAAGCGGCATCCCGACGGCGCTGCCTTACGGCTGCTGCAGTTGACGGAGCAGAGCCCTTCCCTGCTTCTCTCGATGGTGAGAGAGAAGTTGGAGACTCCCTACAAGGCGAGGATCCTGAAGCGGATCGCAGAACGCTCACCGGTGCATCTGAAGGAGTCGGCGGTGGACGCCGTGCGCGCCGGACGAGGAGAATGATGGTGTGTTCGAACGAAGCACCGCGTTGCACAGACATGCTCAATGTGATGACTGACGATAGCCACCCCGGCGCGTAGTCATCGAAGGCGGCCTGGCAGGCGGGGTGGCTGCTCCGCGCCATTTCGCTGATGGACCTCACGACGCTCGCCAGCGACGACACGCCGGGCCGCGTCCAGCGACTCTGCGCCAAGGCGCGCCGCCCGGTGCGCCAGGACATCCTCGACGACCTCGGCGTGCACGTCGCCGCCGTCTGCGTCCTCCACGTCTTCGTCGAGACCGCGGTCCGCGCCCTCGAGGGCAGCGGCATCCCCGTCGCGGCCGTCTCCACCGGCTTCCCCGCCGGACTCTCGCCGCTGCCGCAGCGCCTCGCCGAGATCGAGGCGTCGGCTGTCTCCAGACCCACGGCTCGCTGGCCAACTGGCATCCCCATCTCCACCTCGTCGTCACCGACGGCGGCTTCCGGCCCGACGGCACCTTCGTGCGCTGGCCCGGCTGGCCAGTTTATGACAGCGCCGCCCTGAGCGAAGCCTTCCGCCGCGCCGTGCTCCGGCTCTTCGTCCGCCGCGGCTGACCGTCCCTTCGCGCTCCGCCTCGGGCGCTGCGTCGCAGAGACGGCGGCGTTCGCCGGTCGGACGGCACGCACGGCGCACGGCTTCGCGCCGGCGTCTCTGCAACTCGCGCCTGACGGGCCCACGGCCGGCACCCAGGCCCTGGACCCGCTCGAGTTGCTCTCCCCGGTCAGGTGATGACGCGCTACTGTCCCTTTGCGCTCCGCCTCGCGCGCTACTGCGCCCGCAACCCCCTGGCCTTGGACCGCCTCACCTACGACCCCGCCACCGAGCAACTCACCTATCGCTCCGACAAAGCCGACGGGCCCACGGCCGGCACCCAGGCCCTGGACCCGCTCGAGTTCCTCGCCCGGCTCCTCACCCACATCCCCGATCCGGGTCAGGTGATGACGCGCTACTACGGCTGGTACGCGAGCCGGACCCGGGGGGTGCGCCGGCGCCAGGCGGCCGAGGGCGCCGCAGCCCAGGAGCCCGTCGCGATCGCTGATCCGGTGAACTGGTCCCTGCGGGCCGCCCGCTACCGCTGGGCGGAGTTGCTCCGGCGCATCTACGACGACTCGGATTTCACACGAATTCCCGCCTACCTATGCCGTCGAGCGGACGGCGAGCCAGTCGACCGGCGGGACTGTCGAGGGGCAGGCTGCAGCGGTGCTGTGGATTTCAACACCGCTACGGCCAGACGTCACGCCTTGTGGCGCTTGGTTTGCGGGTTCACGACCGGATGGCCGGAATGTTCTTGCCGTTCGCGGGCTTCGGCGAAGAGGCGATGCACGTCATGGCCCCGGGCGGCGGATAGTGCATCCTTGATGCGCCGGATTTCTTGGAGCATCAAGTCGCGTTCGCCGGCGGCAATTTCGTCGAGGACGACTTGTGACGTGAACAGTTCGTGTTTCTCGCGCTGCGGATCCCACCAGTCGCGGGTGAGTTGCTGACGCGCGGCTTACAAGAGATCGCGGGCCGGGCGCGCCGCGACGTAGCTGGGAATCGTGCTATCGATGTAGATGCGCACGGTGGTCTATGGTCTTGCTTTCAACGGCTCAAACACCAGCGCCTCGCCGTCGTGGATGACGGTTGCTGTCATGGTGTTGTGCTGAAACCCGTCCACAATCACCGAACCTGGACCGACCCGGAAACACCCAGGAACCAGCACAAATCCAGCACAGGGCGACCGAAAGCGGCGGTCAGAGAAGTGCCACGAACTCCTCCACGGTCAGCCCTGCCTCGCGGATGAGCGACCGCAAAGTACCTAACGCGATCGTCTTGTGATCAGGAATCGTGAGGCGGCGGAAGGGTGGAGCCTCATTTCTCAGGATCAGGTGGCTTCCGGCTTGGCGGTCGAAAACGTAGCCGAGCTTGCCGAACGCCTGGGCGGCGTCGCGGCCAGAGATGACGGGAAGTTTGCTCAAACCGCAATCTCCACCGTCTCCTCGGAGATCGCGGGCGGGATCGGGTCACCGTGGGCTTTGAGGCTTTCGAGATAGCCGCCGATCGCCTCTTGGATGTTCAAGAGCGCCTCGGTGCGGGTTGTGCCTTGGGAGACGCAACCCGGCAGGGACGGGCACTCGGCAACGAACACGCCATCTTCATCAACCTGGACAAGCACGCGGAACTTCATGGTCATGGTCGTTGCTCCTCGTTCGCCGTGTCGAAGCGCTGTCTTCCAGCACTACTCTAACGCAAACATCTGAGATCGACCAGCGCCTGTGCTGACAACGCGAGAGCGGGCACCACGGAGCATCGCACCCCCGAAGCGGCAGGGTGTGCCTGTGTTCTGCCGCGTGAGGCACGTCTTCCACTTTCACGGCGTTCCTCTCTCCGGCCCGACGGCACCTTCGTGCGCTGGCCCGGCTGGCCGGCATACGATAGCGCCGCCCTGAGCGAGGCCTTTCGCCGCGCCGTGCTCCGACTCTTCGTCCGCCGCGGCTTCTTCGACGAGGATCAGGCCGAGGGGATGCTCCAGTGGCCGCACTCCGGCTTCCACGTTCATGCCGGCGTCGGGGTGAGCGAGGATGACCGTCCCTTCGCGCTGCGCCTCGCGCGCTACTGCGCCCGCAACCCCCTGGCCTTGGACCGCCTCACCTACGAACCCGCGACCGAGCAACTCACCTATCGCTCCGACAAGACCGACGGGCCCACGGCCGGTACCCAGACCTTGGATCCGCTCGAGTTCCTCGCCCGGCTCCTGACCCACATCCCCGATCCCGGCCAGGTGATGACGCGCTACTACGGCTGGTACGCAAGCCGGACCCGGGGGACCCGAGCCCGCCTTGCGCGTCTGGCCTCTGACGGCCGACGGCTGACGGCTGACGGCATCTCGGTCGAGGAGCCCGTCGCGATCACGGATCCGGTGAACTGGTCCCTGCGGGCCGCCCGCTACCGCTGGGCGGAGTTGCTGCGGCGCATCTACGAGGTCGATTCCCTCGCGTGCCCTCGGCGTGCCGCGCCGATGCGCATCGTGGGCGTCATCACCGACCCGGCGGTCATCACCCGCATCCTCGTGCACCGGGCCCGGAGCCTTGAACGCTCCCTGCTCCCTGCTCCCTGCTCCCGGCTCCATGCTTCCGGCTCCCTGCTTCCGGCGGGCCGCCTCGGTAGCCCGTTCCCGTTCCGCCCCGCTCCCAACCCCGGATCCGGGGCCCTTCGGCGTGGCCGCCGCTCACCGCCGGGCGCTCGCCGCCCCCTTCAGCCCTGAGCCGGGACCCCGCCGGGTCCCGAACACCCCCGACTCACCCGGGTTCCGCCCCCTCCCACCGAGCCGCTACCCCCTTGACGCCCCGGCGCCCGCCCCAGATACTCGGGCCAATACGAAGGGAGTTCCTTCTGTGGCGGGCGACCTTCTTGATCTCGCTCACGGCTTGCCGGACGCGCTGGATCGCCGGCTGCGACTTCCAGCCGAAGGCACTGCGCCGGAGGCGGCTCGTCAACTCCCAGTGATGGGCCTTAGCCCTGGGCATTGTCCCCAGCGCGCTGATGTCTCATCTCGCGTTTCGACGCCTTCTTGTCTTCCTCCGTGCGGGCCCGTTCCTCGATGGAGACGACGATGTCCGGACGGCGCTTGCCGAACCGTTTCAAGTACAGATGCTCGATGAATGCCGGCAGGGGCAGCTTCCAGGGTTCCTGCCCGTGGTTGTCGAGCTTGCCGAGCTTCTTCGGGTTCATGCCCAGCTCGCGCGCCATCTGCACGTGGGCGTGAAAGAGGTGATGCCGCGTCCGGGCGTCGATCCAGACCTGAAGCCGCTCCGGAAGCCGCCTGCGCGACATGGCTCACCGGGCATTCTACATTCAAGGTCGTCGGCCTGGAACGCCTGACGACGTGCCCCCTGCCGGGTGCCCGGAGCAGCCCTACCGGTCATCAGCCGGCGGGGGCTGTCGGTCCAGAAGTTCGGCGCCCGCTCCTCGTCTTGGCGTATGATGGCGAGGAGGCCCGCCCGCTCCGCGGCAATGACTTCTCCCGTGTCGGCCCGGCCACCCGACGGTGTCTGGTGGGCGTCGCAGCGCCGGGACCCGGGGCCGCGAACGGAAACGGCCTCGAGAGGAGGCAACCGAAGTGACGGCAAGAGCGCGCGGGACCCGGAAAGGCCAGCGCGCCGACCGCGCGGAGGAGCGGGCGCTGCTCGAGCTGCTCTCGCACGGCCTGTCGGAGGACGAGATCCGGCGCGTGCTCGTGTGCGCGCTCCTCGCGCTGGATGAGCGGGGGCGCGATCGGCTCCTCGCCCGACTCGGCGAGGAGACGGGCGGAACGCTTCGCAGGCTGCTGGCATCCCGCAGGTGGAGTCGCACGAAGGCGCAGCCATCCCCGGGAAGCGCCAAGGTTCGCGAGGAGTGGGAGAAGGCCTGGGACGAGTGGGAGGCCTGCGCCGCAGAGTCGGGGGACGAGGACGGTCGCTACGTCGTCCGCGAGCACCACTGGGAGGAGCCGTACCTGGACGGGTCCAGCCTGGCCCAGGATCTCGAACCCATCGCGGACAAAATGCGCAAGATCCTGGAGCGCGTAATGGACGAGGGGCTGGACCCCGACTTCAGCTTCGTCACCGCCATCGAGGACCTCGATGCGAAGATCGGTTCGGGACTGCCCGAGTGGATGGACCCGTCGTCCGGCGACGGATGTCCCCTCGGCCCCGAGGTGACCGGCTGTCTCCTGGAATGGGAATGGCGGGCGTGTCGGCGGGACGGACGCAGCGCCTTCGAGCTGGCCGACGCGATCCGGAAGCTGGAGGCTTCGGCCAGGATCGTGAGCCTGGATGGCGCCAGGATCGCGCGGTTCATCCGCGGGCTCGGCGACGCGGATCAGCAGGCGGTCCTGAAGGGGATCGCCGCGCACCGCAACGCGAGCAACTGGGTGGAGGTTCTCGGGGCAGCGCGCTCGGGATGGTTCAAGATCCACCAGGAGCTCGCAAGGCGATGGGACTCCGCGCTCTTCACGGAGACCAGCCGAAAGAACATCGCGCAGGACTGGGAGCTCGCGCTCCCCCTGGTCGTGGACCTGCTCCGCCGGAAATCGTTCGACCAGGCGTCGGCTCTCATCGAGGAGGCCGTGCGCGCGCTCCTGCGCCTCAAGACCGGAGAGGCGTGGGACCCGCGGGAGACGCTGCTGATCTCCCATCCGGGCCTGCCGTACTGGAGCGACCGGCCTCCCGCGGCGTTCCTCCTCCTCGACAGTTGGCGAAAGGTCGCCACGGGACTCCGCCAGGACGAGCAGGCCTGCGCGCTGGAGCTTCAGGTCGCCGTCGGCCGGCAGTGGGCGGACGGGGACGCCGCCCTGGAGGCGTTCCGGCGAGTCCCATCACCGCGGTTCGCGAGCATGCGCGACCGGCTCTTTGCCGACTGGCGGTCGCTGATCGTCGAGGCGACTCTCGGGCACGAGGCCCACGGGCGTGACTCGCTAGGCTCAGTCTGGGTCCGTGCCCTGGTGGACGCCGCCCGCGCGGGGGCGGATGGCGCGCCGTCGTTCCGCCGGGTCGTGCGGCAGTGGCTCGAGGAGACGGGGCTCACGCCGACCACGCTCCAGGAGTCTCGGGGCGCCCTCGGAACGCTGACGCTCGACCTCGACGTCGGCTCCTCGCTGCGCCGGACGTCGCCCACGCTCCACCGGCTACTGTCGACGCGAGGGCAAGGCGAGCCTGCCGTGAGCGCATCACGGCGCCGCTGGGTCAAGCGCCTGGGAGTCGCGGATCTCTTTGCGGACGTGCTCGAGTTCTGGCGGCGCCACGCGGCGAGTCTGGTGCCGGACCCCGCGAACGCGGCCGGGTCGAACTACGACGACTGCGCCGGGTGGCTCGCCGCGGTCTTCGAGCTGGACTCCGCGGCGTACCAGCGGGTGGTGCAAGGGTGGGCCTGCCCCCACGCCCGCCGGAAGAACCTCTGGCTGGCCATCACCAAGAGGCGACTGCCGCTGTGAGCGGCGCGCAAGACGACGGCGAGGCCCCTGGCTTGCTCACCGATCCTGAGGGTGTGCAGCACAGCCGCCTCCCGGCGAACGAGCCCGGCTCGTCGAAGTGTCGCATCAATCTATGGCCTGCTCGACCGCCGCTTCCGTCACCTGAGCCTGGTCTACGACGAGCGGTTCGCCCATACCTACGGCCCGTGGCGCGCCGTCGTCCCCGCAGTCGTCGACCGATTCCTCGCCTGCGGCATCCTGGAGCACGGCTTCGCCCGCATCCGCTGCGACGCCTGCGCCCACGAGTACCTGCTCGCCTTCTCCTGCCGGAGCCGCTACTTCTGCCCCAGCTGCCACGCCAAGCGGCTCGCCCGCTGGACCATCTGGCTCGACGAGACGCTGCTCGCCCCCGTCCCGCACCGCCAGGTGGTCCTCACGATCCCCAAGCGGCTCCGGCCCTACTGCCTCTACCGCCGTGCCCTCCTCGGCGACCTGGCGCGGCTGGCGGCCCGCATCGTCACCGATGGCGGCTTCCGGCCCGACGGCACCTTCGTGCGCTGGCCCGGCTGGCCGGCCTATGACAGCGCCGCCCTGAGCGAAGCCTTTCGCCGCGCCGTGCTCCGGCTCTTCGTCCGCCGCGGCTTCTTCGACGAGGATCAGGCCGAGGGGATGCTCCAGTGGCCGCACTCCGGCTTCCACGTTCATGCCGGCGTCGGGGTGAGCGAGGATGACCGTCCCTTCGCGCTGCGCCTCGCCCGCTACTGCGCCCGCAACCCCCTGGCGCCCGACGGGCCCACGGCCGGCACCGCGGCCCTGGACCCGCTCGAGTTTCTCGCCCGGCTCCTGACCCACATCCCCGATCCCGGTCAGGTGATGACGCGCTACTACGGCTGGTACGCGAGCCGGACCCGGGGGGTGCGGCGACGCCAGGCGGCCGAGGGCGCCGCACTCGGGGAGCCCGTCGCGATCACTGATCCGGTGAACTGGTCCCTGCGGGCAGCCCGCTACCGCTGGGCGGAGTTGCTGCGGCGCATCTACGAGGTCGACCCCCTCGCGTGCCCCCGCTGTGCCGCCCTGATGCGCATCGTGGCCGTCATCACCGACCCGGCGGTCATCACCCGCATCCTCGTGCACCGGGCCCGGAGCCTCGAACGCGCCCGCCAATCCCGGAGCCCGCCGCCGGGCCGATGCCGACCCTCCGCCCTCGCCACGGGCGGGCCGCCTCGGTAGCCCGTTCCCGTTCCGCCCCGCTCCCCCGTCCGGATCCGGGGCCCCTCGGCGTGGCCGCCGCTCAGCGCCCGGTGCTCGTTGCCCGGTTCAGCCCTGAGCCGGGACCCCGCCGGGTCCCGAACACCCCCGACTCACCCGGGTTCCGCCCCCGCCCACCGACCCGTAGCGTCGTTGACGCGCCGATAGCGTCGTTGACGCGCCGACGCCCCGCCCGGATATTCGGACCGGTACGAAGGAAACTCCTATTCCTAGGCGCGTTAAAAGAACGCTATTGATTTTTTAACGGACTGGCCGCACAATTCGCCTATGCCCAAGGCTGGTACGTCGCCACGCCGCACCGCGGCCGGGGCCACTCGCGGGGTGGCCGGGAAGATGGCCCGGCGCATCGCCGCGAAGGTGAGAGGCCACCCGGGCTGGGTGTTCACGCCCTTCGACTTCCTGGACCTGGGCTCGCCGCACAGCGTGGGGATGACGCTCACGCGCCTGATGCGCGCCCGCCAGTTGCGGCGGCTCGCGCGCGGCCTCTACGACGTGCCGCGCACCCACCCCCGGCTGGGCGAACTGCTGCCCACCGCCGACGACATCGCCCAGGCCCTCGCGCGGCGCGACGGCGCCACGGTGCAGCCCGCGGGCGCGATGGCCGCGAATCTCCTGAGCCTCTCCGAGCAGGTGCCGGCCCGCGCGGTGTACCTGACTGACGGCCCCAGCCGCATCGTGAAGGTGGGCTCGGTGACGGTGCAGTTGACGAAGCGGTCGCCGCGCCAGGTGCGCAGCGTCGCGCCGATGAGCAGCCTCGTCTTCGCCGCCCTGCGCAACTTGGGCAAGGCGAACGTGACTCGCGCGCGGGTGGCACACCTGCGCACGACGCTCTCCCCCGCAGACCGCCGCCGGCTCCTCAGGGACCTGCCGCTCGCCCCGGCGTGGATGCACCCGCACCTGCGGTTCATCGCCGGGAAGGAGGCGTGAGCCGCTTCTCGACGCTGCCCGCCCAGGAACGCCGCCTGCTGATCGAGCAGGTGGCGGCGCGCCGGGGCGTGGTCCCCGTGATCGTGGAAAAGGACTTCTGGGTTTGCTGGACCCTGGCCCGCATCTTCTCCACGCCCGGCATCGCGTCGCAGGTGGTGTTCAAGGGTGGCACGTCGCTGTTCAAGGTGTTCGGTGCCATTGACCGCTTCTCGGAGGACATCGACCTGTCGGTGTCGCCCGCCTCGCTGGGCGTCGCGGAAACGGACCTGGACGACGCACCCTCCGTCTCCCAGCGCGGCAAGCGTATGCAGGCCCTCGCCGAGCGGTGCGAGACCCACGTCCGGGAGGCTCTCCTGCCGGCGCTCGAGGGCGCCATACGGACAATGCTAGGCTGCCGCAGCCCGGCGGGTATGTGGCCAAGCGCGTGAAACTGGAGTTCGGTGCCCTGACGCGACAGCAGCCGACCGGCCGCTACACCATCAGACCACTGCTCGCCGCGGCGCTGGGGAATGACGACAAGGACTTCGTCGCCGAGGTGGTGACGCTGGAGCTGGAGCGGACCTTCTGGGAGAAGGCGACCATCCTGCACGCCGAGTACCATCGCCCTCCGGAGAAGGCGATCCGCGACCGCTCCGCCAGGCACTACGCCGATTTCGCCGCGCTGTGGCGGCACACCGGCCGGGCGGCGTCGCTGGCACGCCGCGACCTGCTGGACGACGTGGTCCTCCACAAGAGCCGGTTCTTCGCCTCGTCGTGGGCCAGCTACGACACAGCGCGACCGGGCAGCTTCCGCCTGGTGCCGCCGCCGTATCGGCACTCCGCACTGGCCCAGGACTACGCGCAGATGCGCCCGATGTTCCTCTCCGAACCGCCATCGTTTGACGACGTGCTGGCAACATTGGCGCAGGCCGAGCGGGAACTGAACGTGCCCTGACTGGGGAAGCTCGGCGCGCGCTCAGTTCGGCGGCCGCCGCTGCCCGTCCGGCCCCGGTCCCTGCCCCGGCCCAACTCCGGGCCGCAGCCGCAGCATCAGGTTCATCATCATCGTCGCGTCGGCGCTCCGCCCCACCGCTTCGGCGATGGCACGCAGCGAGTCCATTATGACGCCGTTGCGCCGCGTCAGCGAGTCCCTGAGCAGCGTCAGCAGGACCACCTGCCCGGAATCGAGCTGCAGCGAATCGCGCATCCCGAGGACGGCCGCCGCCGGGCCCGCCACCCAGCGCCGCCATCGCGCCGCCCGTCGCGCCGAACCGCTCGTTCACGGTGTACGCGTAGCGCTGCGCCACGGGATGCTCCGGCTCTTCGTCCGCCGCTGACTCCCGAGTTGCTCCGCCTGCCGCATGCCTCGATTCCGCGGAACCCGCTGATCGCCGAGCCGCTGTTCCTAGCCCGCTACATCGAGAAGGCGGGCACCGGCATCCTCGACATGATCAAATTGTGCGAGGCAGCCGGTGTGCCCGCGCCCCGGTTCCGGCAGGACGGTGGGCAGTTCGTGCAGACGCTGCGGCGGCCAACGGGAGGAGACGGCGCGCAGGTAGTCAGGCCAGAGTCGAGGCTAGAGTCGAGGCTAGAGTCAGCGACCTCCGCCAGAGTTCTGACCGCCCTTGCTGCGGGAGCGATGAGTCGTTCGGCCATCGCGAAGGCGGTGGGTCACCAGTGGATTTCGGGCGCCATTAACCGCGCCGTCAAGGAACTCCTGGAGCGAGGCCTGATCGAGCCGACCATCCCGGATAGACCAAGAAGCCGCTTCCAGGAGTACCGGCTCACGGATCAGGGCCGCGCCTGGGTCGGTGGCAAGAAAACGTGACCGTTTCCTCCTTTCGCTTCCCGAACTGGCATCGGCGTCGCGCGTGACTGTTCACCTACACAGCAGCAGTTGTGGTGTCCTCTTCCACTTTCGGCTCATCCATGACAGCCCGCGCTGGAGACAGCCTAGGCGCCGCGGCCCGCAGCGCCTCCAGTATCGCGGCCGCATCCTTCGCAGCAACAAGGCGTTTGATGTGCCTATCCAGTTCATTGGACTTCAGGCCGAAGAATCCGGCCACCTGCGGTATCAGTCCCTTGTTGTCCAACACCCGCAACGCCCCCTGGTAGTCCTTCCTGGCCAGGATGGCCTCGACGTCCGTGCGAGCGACACGGTAGAGCGCTCCAACGTCGATGCCGTGGGCCATGTCAGCGAGTGCGTTTGACAGTGCGTCTTCTCCCTTCGCCTTCGCATCGAACGCGCGGAATCGCGATTCCATCTGCGATGCCGCGATCGCGGATGTGACGCGCTCTGCCTGCTCCGCCAGTTGGTCCAGAACGAAGCTCTTTACTTGAGCGATGACCCCATCCGCGTCGTCCCGGCGCAGGGACTCCGCGACGACCCGCAACACTCCTTCATCCAGGAGTAAGTTCTCGATCTCTGACACATCTAGACACGATACTCCACGATCTGCCAGACGTCTCACCTCTTCATCGTCGCGCCTGTCGCGGTCTATGATCCCCGAGCACTCAAGAGCATGAAGGTGCTTGAGCGCGGAGAAGGAGCAGGTCGCGTGAATGACGGCGGGCGCACCTCCGCACGGGGTCACCGTGTACCCCGGGTACACGTGGGAGTAAACGTACACCTCAAGGCTATCCCGGTCTCCTTCCACGAATAGGACTGGTTTGCGGCTACCCAGTATCTCGAGCAGCAACCGCTCGGGTATCTCGCCGTCGTGATCAAGCACGCACCAATCCCACTGCTGGTTCTCATAGCCCCGCAGCCACAGCTTCACGGCGTTCACCCGTGACGCGGCGAAGTCGAGATCGTGCGTCAGGTACACGAAGAGGCAATCTGGGCGCTCCGCCTCAATCGCATCCCAGAGGCGCGCCTGAAGGCACCGGTGCAAGTGTAGCTCTGGCTCATCGACCACCAGAATACTGTCTGGCTTCGCCGCAAGACTCTGGCCGATGAGGTAGAAGATCACGCGCTCACCGTCGGACATGTCCGCTGCGTTGTAGAGGAGCCCGTCGCCAGCACGAGATCGCACCTCCACCTTCCCACCACCGATGACCAACTCACGATCAGGAAGAACAGACTCCCAGATGTCCTTGATGGTGTCCAAGTGGGTGGTCGGCACGATCTCCTTGTGCTCCGCAACTCTCGCTCGCTGGCGGTACTTTGTGCTCTTCTCAAACTCATCGGTGAAGAGGAAGGTCAGAAGTTTCTCATAGTCACTCTGGAAGAACGTGTCTGGCTTCGAGCCCCACCTGTAAAGGACCTTGTGGTGGGCCGTCGCGTCGGCGCTGGCGTAGCCATAGAAAAGGCTGTTCCCCGCAATGTCCATGGAGGACGTCGGAGACGACGGTGGAAAGGTCAGCGACTTCTGGGCGGCAAGCCGGTGCGTTACCGCGGCCTGCGGGGAGTGGGCATCGAGCCAAGCACCAAGGCGGGTCTTTCCCGATCCGTTAGCCCCGACAACGACGATGCTCCCGATGACGTCGATCGTGTCACCGGCTAGATGAGACTTCGAGGGCGGCAGTGCGAGGCTTCGGCTCTTTGGGAGCAACTCAGGCACTGTGAACACCTCCGTGAGAGAGTTGGTGCTGGCGGACTGGCCTGCCCTGTAACCTCTCCAGGGTCTCCGAAGTCACGCCACCACCACGAGTGACAACCGGCCGCACGGCATCGGTTCGCCGCAGACAGAGGTGACTCCCTCCACGTCCGAGGATCGGGCCAGGGACCCGGCACCGGGGCCCCTCAGCCATTCATCGGTGCGATCGGTTCCTCGGCGTGGCCGTTCTGAGTCGCATAATCGCGTCGTCCTTCGACCGGGACACTTGCGAAACAGCGACCTGCGGTACTCCCCAAATACCCAGCAACACCGCCATCTTCGCCGTCTGGCCGTATGGCGTGACATGGGCAATGAACACGTCGTCGGCCAAAGCGGCGACCATCTCGTTACGCCGGAGGGCCGACTCCCTGGTCACGCGCTTCGGCGACCTGACGAACGGGGAGAGAAACAGCAGCCGGCCGGCGGCGAAGGCCGCCCGGCACTCGGACGACATCCGCATCCCTGAAATCACCCGGGCAGGGCAGATGATGATGGGTTGTTTCCCGCGAAGGAGAATGCGCAGGCACTCTCGCTCGATCGGCGAGTGAAACCCGCTGATGACCGCGATGCCTCCGTCGCGCAGATGGCGGGCGGCATCGTACGCGCGCAGGATGGCGTCGCCCCGCGTGCGGGCGGAGCAGAAGAACGCGGTCCTGCGCGCCGCCAGAAACGCAATGGGGCCGATGGTCTGCAACGCACCGGGAGCATCTTCACCGAGTCGCTTGGTGAGCTGCGCGGGCCAGTTCGCGTCGCCAGGCGTCAGCGTCACCGTTGGGCAGTTCATTCCTCCTCACCGTCAGTGTCGCGCCCCATGCGGTACTTGATGTCGTAGTTGACGATGAAGTCCAGCTCCTCGTCGGTGAATCCGTAGTGCCGCGCCAGCAGTCGATCAATGTCGTCCAGTATCGTCTTCGACATACTCGGTCGGAATTCCTGGAACTCGCAGTCCCGCCTTTCCCTAATGAGGGAGTTTCTCTGATAGTCCAGCATCAGGCGGTCAAAGACGCCCGGCATTTCCTTGAGTAGCTCTTCTGACACTTCACCGACTGGAACTTGCTCCACATCAGTGCCGGTGATGTTCCTGCCATTCCCGACAGATACAAACCAGAAGAAGAACAGGGTCGAGTTCCACAAGGCGCCTATGACCTTCGCGTGAGCCTGGTCTTCGAAGTACACGTCCCGAAAGTGATGCACCGAGCGCGACCGGGTCGGGCTCTTGAAGTACTGCTCAAAGTCCATCGCCCGGATCCAATACCGCGGGCTCCGATGATAGTGCATTAGCACGCCGCGCTTGGCCGACGCGAAGTGACGACCGGCGGTCTTCTGTCGCTTCTCCTCTAGCTTCTGGAGAATGCCGACGGCCGTGGGACTTCCGAGTTGAGGAATGCGCCCGAGCCGATCGTGCAGGAAGGACCGCGCGTATGTCATGAGTGGGAACAGAGCAGTGCGTTCTTCTGCGTTCCAGTGATGGTACCGTGTGGTCCAGATGTGAGGTTCACCACCCTTCCGCTCGGTCCCGAGGTAGACGCACAATCGCTGGTCAACCCCGTCAAAGAGCTTGGAGGGTCGGATCGCATACGAGCTGCACCAGCTCTCGCTGAGTCGCTTGAGAAGGACCCCGCGGAGCGAGACAGTCTCGTCAAGCCCAAGCACCGCAGTGGGCACAATCATGCCGAACCAACCGGATGGCTGCAGCAACCGGCAGGACCGTTCCATGCAAAATGCATAGAGGTTCTCAGCAGCTTCGGACGCATACTGCCCGCGGGAGAGACGATAGCTGTCCCGCACAGAACGGTATTCCACGTAGGGCGGATTCCCGATGATCACGTCGAATCCGCCGTTGCTGAGGATCCCGTAGAACTCCACGAACCAATCGAACGGCTGGTGCGACTTCACCCACTTCGCATACGCGCCCTTCTTCGTTTGGGCCACGCCGTACTCGCCCGCCAGGTAGCCATTCACCTCCTCGCGAACGGCAGTCAGGCGCTTCCGAAGCTCCAACTTGTCCTCAATCGGAACCGAACCATCGCCCTCGATCTGGCGGTGACGGAACGCATCAAACGCCTGCTGCAGGTCGGCAACCCGAACTGACATCTTCTCCATCGCGTTGTCGAAATCAAACTTCGCCGTTCCGGCTCGCTGAACCTCGTCGTGAGATGCGAAGCCGACCAGCGCATTGCCCACCTTGATGTTGAAGTCAATGTCCGGCAGGGGCTCTATGCCGAGATTGGGGTGCTTCGTGTCGGGCTCGACCTGCGCGGCCAGCTTGAGGAAAAGGCGGAGCTTACAGATCTCCACCGCCTCATCCATGATGTCCACGCCGAAGAGGTTGTTGAGGATGATGCTCTTGAAGATGAAGTAGCGGCGATTGGGATGCGCTTTCACGCGCTCCAGCACCTGGCGGAAGTCGGAGAGCTTCTCGGGGCGATGCTTCTCGCCAGAGCGGTCAAGGTCCTCGACGAATGCCTCCATCCGTTCGAGGCACCCTTCGTAGAGCGGCTCCAGGATGTTCAGCGCGGCGAAGAGGAAGGCACCCGACCCACACGTCGGATCGAGGACCGTCACCTTCTCGATGGCGTGCCAGAAGGCGCGCAGCAGGTCCGGCCCTTCACAGTCGCCGATGGCATCCTGCGCGAACTGGCGGATGTCGAGGTTGAGCGTGATCAGGTCATTGGCGTCGCGGACTTCACTGCGTACGAGCCTGCCCCGTACGTCGACGTAGCGAGCCCTGCGGGCCACGACCTCGCGCCAGATCTCCGTCGGCAGAGCGTACTCGGGCGGCGCCGACCTGTTCCACTCCCTCCGGCGATCGAGAAGGTCGGGCTTGCTGGTGTCCAGCCCGAGCGCGATCTCCGCTGGCAACTCGAACGGCCGTTCAAGTGGTCTCTTGGTGTGAACGTCCCACGTGACGCCATGCCGGACCGCGGGGTAGATGTAGCGATCGGGGTCTTCTCGCAGCAGGTTCCAGACGGTCGGGCCATTTGGATTCTCGAACGCGACCCTGCACTTCGCCCGCGCCGCGTCCAGAAGGAACGGCACGACGGTGCTCTTGCTGATGTACCCGGTGATGTCCTCTTTGGTGTAGTACGCCCCCATCTGTTTCTGGTTGATGTACTTCTCGAAGATGTAGCCCAGGACGTCGGGGTTGATTTCGTAATCGTGGCGAAGCGGCCGCTCGTCCAGATGCCACTGATACTGGTCGAAGTACGCGAAGATGCGCTCGAACGCCTTGTCGGGAATCTGGATGGCGGGATACCGTGCCTCCACCTCGTGGCGCTCGAAGAGGCCACCGTTCAGGTATGGGATCCGGCCCAGTAGTTCATCCAGTTCTGCGGTGCGGTTTCCCGCCCCAAGCCCCTCGTGAAAGAGGCGGAGCAGGAAGTAGCGATAGAACGAGTAGAACTTGTCCCGGCCTGCCTGCTCCTGGCAGCGCAGGAGCCGGTTCCGGAGGTAGTGAACGTCGCCGTCGAGGAATCCCTTCCGCTGAATGAAATAGACGAACATCAGCCTGTTGAGCATCACAGAGGCGTACCACTCGTGGTCGCCGCTGTCCGTGATGCCCGTGATCAGCTTCAGAAACGCCGCGTGTTCTTTCTTGAACTGGTCGTAGAACCGCTTCGTCACGCGCTCCACATCGAAGCCACTGCGAGCTCGACGAGTCACGTCTGTGAGGGTGAGCCTCTCCTCCTCGTCCAGCGTGAAGGCGATGGCCTGGAGCTTCTGAACCAGCGCCTGGCCGGATTGGCTGGTGTGGAACGAGTGCTCCCGGCACGCCGTCGGTCTTCCCGGTTCGCGCTTCACCCACTGCCACACCTGGCCCGTCTTGGTCGCATCCGTGAAGATGATGAGGTGCTCGTGTACAGCCTTGGCGACCTGGTGCTCGATCTTGCGCCGGGCGGCGTAATCGGGCAGACGCTGCCCATCGCGCGTCGAGCAGAGATAGGCGACCATCCCTCGCTTCTGCGCGATGGCCTGGAGGGTCGTGGCCTCGTCGCCGACCTGGACGGTCAATCCTGTGTCGAAATGGTCCCAGCCGAGCTCCTCAACGAAAAGCTCCTCGAACTTGCCGTCCCTGACCAACTGACAGGCCCGGCCCACGTCCATCGTCAGGCCTGCTCTTCCCGCTCTGCTGACAAACCGAGCGAACAGACGATCAGCGGCTCCTGCGTCTGTTCCTCCTCTTGGACCCTGCAAAGCCGATTGTCTTCCCGCAGGGCCATGACCAGAGCGGCAAGCGCGTGATCGTCGATGCCGGTGCGGAGCTGGCGGTTCAGGGTGTCAATCGCCGATTGCCGCAGCGGATAGCGATAGATGTCCTCGATCGCCCTGGCCAACTGCGGCGCGTCGAAGAGAGTGCCCTTGACCTGTTCGGCGTGACGCTTGAGCCGCTCGTAGGTGCGGAAGCGGGCACCGGAGGGGCGACCCAGTTGCCCACCGACAGTCTTCTCCTCGGCGACAACGAATTCGACGGCCTTCCTCACCAGCGCGTGGTGGTCTTCCTGTCGATGCAACGCAGGCGTCTCGGGAGAGCACTCGGCTGCCCTCAGGATGGCGAACTGTGATTCCGTCACGTTCTGGCCGCCCTTGTCCATCCACGCGAGCGCGTCGTTCCCTTCCGCCGTGCGGAGATACACAAGCACCCCGTACGGCCGCTTCTCCGTGCCGTCGTGAGCGCGGGTCGAGTAGACTACCGGCGGCAACTCCGGAATGCTCTTCTCCAACTCCGGAAACCGGTCAATGGCGTTCTTCCAGATCTGGTACGCGTAAGAAGCTAGATCGACGTCGCTCTCGAAGTCGCCGTCGAGAATTCCCGACTTCTCGGAATACAGGTCGAGCAGCGTCTGCCTCTCGTGTTCATCCTCGAAGAACGCCTCGTCCGTGCCGACCACCTCGGCGTTCTCCCGCAAACGCTGCCGAACGCGAGACCGCAGGCGAATAACTCTCTCCACGCCATCGGCCGGGAGAAACGAATAGCAGCGAATAGTCTCCGACTTCTGTCCGATTCGGTCCACCCGGCCGGCGCGCTGGATCAGTCGGATGATCGCCCACGGAAGGTCGAAGTTCACGACGATGCTGGCGTCCTGCAGGTTCTGACCCTCGCTCAGCACGTCGGTCGCCACCAGAATCCGAAGCTCCTCCTCCCGTCCGACCTCCTGCCGCTTCTGGTTGCTCTCCGGACTGAAGCGCCATGCGTACTTGGTGGGGTCCTCGGACTCTCCCGTCACGCCCGCGAGGCGCTGCAGGCCACGGTCGCGGAGCTGCTCCTCCAGGTAGCGCACCGTGTCCGCGAACTGCGTGAAGACGATGACCTTCTCGTTCGGGTGCGTCTTGGCCAGCAAATCATGCAGGGCTTTCAGCTTCTCGTCGGCATCCGGTTGCCAGACGCCACTCCCGGACAGGACTTCGATCAGCCTTGCGGCGTCATCACGGAGGTCCGTGCCGAGCAAATCCACGAACAGCTCGGGGCGGAGCCACCTGAAGCGGTTCTCAAACCTTGAGGCGTAGGCGCCGTACACCTCCGTGGCGCGCGCCCTGAACGCATCTTCGGAGCGCAGGCTCGCGGTCTCGGCCGACGTGCGCCGCACGTCGTCGCCTTCGCCAAACAGCTCCGCCGTCGCATTCTCGTCATCTACGTCTTCGTCGTTGTTGCCTGCGTCCAGCAAGCCGGCGTCCTGGGTGCCGATGGGCAGAGGCAGTCCATTCTCGATAGCGTGCAGGAACACGTAGTTACGCAGGATGTGACGCGCGACAGACTGCTGGAAGACGACGCCGCTGCTCTCCAGCCGCTTGAACAAGTTCGTGCGGCAGAACCCCATCAGGCGCTTGCCGGCTCGGGATAGGTCCTCGATGACCTCGTCCTCGGCCTGGGTGCTGCCCCCGCGCGCAGAGGGAGCGATGTAGTTCCCCAGCCCGTAGCGCGGCAGGTTCAGCGCGTTGATGGCCGCCACGACATCCGGGGCGTACAGGCGCGCATACTGGTCACCGGCGTTCGCATCATCAACCGGGAACTTCACTGTCTTCGGAACCCGCTCCGGGAAGTACGAGCGGGTGCCATCCTCGAACGTCAGGAACTTGCGGCCTGACGCCGGGTCGACCGAGGCGTAGTTGTCCTGAATGAAGGTCCGTGTTCGGCGCACCATATAGAGCCGCATCAGCTCCCGCCAGTCGTCCGGATACTCGCTCTTCTCGAACGCTGACAGAGACCGCACGGGGCACTGGTGGCGTCGAACGAACTCCGTCTCGCCGAGGTCGCGTATCAGGCGTTCAGGCCGGATGCCCAGATCCTTGTCATCCGCTACAAACAGCCGGAGCTGGCTTGAGAGATCCACGTACGTCTTGTTGTACGGAGTAGCCGACAGCAGGATGCACTTGCTCTCGTTCTCCTGGATGTACTCTTGAATCGCGCGGTAGCGCTGCCCCTGGCGATTGCGCAGGTTCTGGCTCTCGTCAATCAGCACAATGCGATAGCGGCGCATACTCGGTAGTTCACGTGCCGCCTTGGTGATCGAGAGCACCTTCGCGAGCAGCCGATACTCCGCGACATAGCCCTCCCACATCTCGACCAGGTTCCTCGGGCAGATGATCAGCGTTTCGGTGAACTGGTCATCCTGGAAGATCTTGGCGACAGCGCTCGCCATGAGCGTTTTCCCGAGGCCGACGACATCTCCGATCAGCACGCCGCCGCGCTTGTTCAGGTGATGGGCCGCGATCTTGACGGCCGCCACCTGATAATCGAAGAGACGGTTTCCGAACTCCGGCGGAATGCGGAATTCGGAGAGACCCGCCCTGGCCTCCTGCGCCAGGTGGTACGCCATCTTGACGTAGATGTGGTAGGGAGGGATCGGCGACTCTCGCGCCCAGCTCTGCTCTATGACCTCGATGAGTTCCGCGGAAATGTCGACGCACCACCGGTCGCCCCACCGCTCCTCGAACCACGCGGCCAGCTTCTGTGTCGCGTCGTGATCCAACACGTCTACGTTGAGCTCTCCCTGCTTTGAGAGGCCCGACAGCGTCAGATTGCTGCTGCCCACATAGCCAACGGCGGGATTGATCGGGTCGGGCCGGAAGCAGAGGTAGAGCTTGGCGTGCAACTGGTGCCGAAGGAACAGCTTGACGACCACCTTGTTCGCCTTGAGCTGGGCGGCAAGCCGCCTCAGGCCCCACTCGTCCTCGTTCGTCGGCACACCAAACGTCAGTTGATCGCGGAACTCCTCCGCGAGCTTCCCCTTCAGGCGATGGACGGTGCTGTTATCGAGTCCGTTGTCTTGCTTGACGAGGCTGAAGAGGTCGCGGAGCTCGTCCTGTGGTGGCCGCTGCATCCCGATCAGGAGCCGGCACTGGTGGCCTTCGCCCCCCGACCACCGTTCGACGAACGCGTCCAGGGCCTTCCAACCGCGCAGGTTGAAATAGCCCACACAGAAGTCCGACCGGTCGGACAGCTGAAGAACTTGCTGCAGCTCCGGCAGGAGCGGTAGGTCAATATTGTCGAAGATGCGCGGCATACGGTTCTCGGGTGGTTTTCAGGCTCAATCGGGTGACAGTTCCAAGCACCGCTTCGCCCCGAAGACGGCGCCGCACTTCACAATGGTGCGACTCCCCGGACCGGCCCCCCATCACGAGTGTGACTGGGCCCGGTGGGAAGGCTCGCTCAGCCTCGCTACCCTTCGTCGGTGTCCCATTGAACTCGAACTGGGCGTCGGAGTAGTCCACTATCACCTTGCCGCAGAGAATGCACGAGATGCGGCCCGAGCCGTTGAACTCACCGGCAACCTCGTGGACTACGGAGGTCGGACGCCCGCGAGGGGCCTTTCTCTTAGGGGGCATCTGGCTCTTTCGTCTCGTGCGACTCTGGTGTCTGGGGTCCCCGGCCCGCAATCGCCCCACAGATACAGGTCAACCCGTCAACCCGCAATAGCCCTGTCGGCCCGCTCGACGGGGTATCGCCCGACGTGAGGGTCCAGGAGGTGCTGGCGCCGCCCCGGGCGATGGCGACCATGGGGCGTGCCGCGAAGCCGATTCACCGAACGGGCTCACGCACCTCGCCACTGACGAAGGCACCGGGGTGTGACACTACGTCTCCGGTAGATCCGGCATCGTGGCGACCCACCGTCGGCACCGCGTCATTGGACCTGGCGCCTGCCGTACGCCACCTAAGCCCGACCTCCGTGGGACCGCTCGCGCCCCGTGTACATTTCGCCGCCATGACAGCCGGTAGATCCCGTCCCGCGCGCTCCGTGAGCACGCGCACCATCGCGCGTGTCGTCGCCTTCCTCGTGGGGATCCTGACGGCTCTGTGGGCCACGGTCGGGGTGCTCGCCGCCCCCGTCGTGCCGGGCGGCGGCGCGGCCGTCGCGGCGGTCGCCATGCTGTTCACGGCCGTGCCGCTCGCTGCCCTCGTCGTCGCCCGGGTGTTCCGCCTCTACCCGGGCGCCCTCGTCCGCCTCTTTGTCTTCCGGCCGTTCTGGTACGCGCAGACCACCGCGCTCTTGTTGGGCCCGCTCGCCGCGGCCGCCGCGCTCATCGGCCTCCCCTTCGGTGCCGCGGGCAATTCCGGCCGGGCGGTGCTGTCCCTGGGATGCGGCGCCCTCGCCCTTCTGTTCGTCGCGGGCTACGCGGGCAGCCGGCGGCTCGAGACGCGGCGCTTCGTCGCCACACTCCCGAACCTGCCGGCGGCGCTCGAAGGCCTGACCATCGCGCAGATCTCCGACCTCCACGTGGGACCGCACACCTCAATTCCGTACCTTGAGCGCGTCGCCCGCGCCGTCCGCGACGCTTCCCCGGAGTTGATCGCCGTGACCGGCGACCTCATCGATGATTTCCCCGCGGACGTGGACTGCTATGGCCGGGTCTTCGGGGCGCTCGCCGCGCCGCTCGGCGTGTACGCCATTCCGGGAAACCACGAGGTGTACGCGGGATGGGACGAGGTGCGGGCGCGGCTCGAGCGGCTCCCGCTCACCTTGCTGGTGAACCGCGCGGTCAGCGTGAAGCGCAACGGACGCCGCCTGGCCGTGGTGGGGACCGGCGATCCGGCGTTCGGACCCCGCACCGGCGGTGACGCGGCGCCCGACATCGAGCGCGCGCTGGCCGGCGTGCCGCCCGACGCCTTCGTGCTCGCCCTCGCCCACAACCCCGCCCTCTGGCCCGCGCTCGCGGCCCGGAAGGTGGGGCTCACGCTGAGCGGCCACACGCACTGGGGCCAGCTCGCCTTCCCGCGGCTGGGCTGGAGCCTCGCAAGCCCATTCCTCGAGTTGGCGATGGGTGCGCACACCTCGGGCGAGAGCCTGCTCTACATTCACCCCGGCACCGGCTACTGGGGCCTGCCCTTCCGCCTCGGCCACGTCTCCCAGGTCGCCATCATCGAGCTGCGGCGGGGCGAGCGGGCGACACTCCTGGACAGCTAGGCCACAGGCTACCGGTCGGCCCCGCAGCGGCGCACCACCGCCAGCGCGTTCGCCACGGGGCGCTCGCCCTCCCGGTCGGACGGACGGTTGGCGATCGCCAGTGCGCCGCTACGCTCCCGCACCACGAGCGTCGTTGACCCCCCACCGTCCAGATTGAGCGCCTCCGCGGCGCCGAAGCTCCGCAGCAACTCCGCCAGCTCGCGCAGGGTCATCCCGTCGCTGTAGGGCAACTGGCGCCCATCTACCGTGACGAGCAACAACCGCCGCCCGCCCGAGGCGATGCCCACCGCCGTGCGGGGGTGGCGCACCGGAGCGAACCCTGCGCCGCCCGCGCTGTCGAGGCCCGGGAGCACCGCGCTGTCGGCGACGAGGACCGGGAAGCCACCCACCGCCTCGCGCGGCCTGATGGGCGTGAACCCCACGTGCCACCGCGCCAGGGTGCCCGGCGCCGCCGCCGCGAGGAGTGCGCGCAACTGCGGCGGCGCGGTGCGCGGCGCGACTACGACCGCTCCGCCTGGCGGGATGGCCGCCCCGGCGGTCGCGGTGTCCACCCCCATCACCCGCGCGGGCGAACCCCGCATCACGACCTCTACCGCGCCGGTCGCCGTGTCCGTGGCGGGGCCGTAGCCGCGGTCGTAGAGGACGATCCCCCGCTGGCGCGGCTGGTTCCATCCCGCGAGCGGCACGGTGGCGTCACCGAGGATGAGGATGCCCGGCGTGGCAAGCGTCCCGATGAACGGCCGCCCCGCACTGTCGAGCGCGAACGCGGGCCGGACCCACGGCCCAGTGATCACGCGCCCCGCGCCGACGTGCGGGCCCACCGGCACGCCGGGCGGCTCGAACGAGAAGAAGTCGGCGTTGACGCCGCCGCCCACCTCGATCCCTTTCGTGCGCACGAGCGCCGAGGGCCGGGCGAGCCCACCGAGGAGCACCGAGGTGCGCTCGCGGCCCACCGCCTGAGCGCCCGCCTTCACCGCGGCGAGCGACCAGCACGCGCCGAGGTCCGCGTCGAGCACGTGCACCGCCCACGGCCCGCGCGCGGACCAGAGGTAGGTGTGGACCAGACCCGGGGCCACCGTGTCCACCCGGAGCGACTCGGCGGCGAACTGGGTGACGGGGAGCGGCGGCAGGGGCGGGGGGGGCGGCGTGCGGTGCGCGCACGCCGCGGCGATGACGCTGAGGAGTCCCGCACAGAGCGGAACCAGCCGCCGCTCAGTCGCCACCGGACCGCTTTCCCCTGATGAGTGCGACGACTGCCAGCACGAGCGCTGGCAGGCTGCCCAGATCGAGGACGGCGGGCACCCACGCCCAGCGCCACGTCCCCTCGATCGGCAGCGCCAAGACGCCCGCCGCGCCGATGACGCCGCCGATGATGAGGACGAGCGAAAAGTGCCCTCCCGACTTCTGCCCCCTCCAGGCCGTCTGCGCGTTGCCCGCGGCCACGAGGAGCCAGAAGAGCAGCAGAAGGATCGGCGTCACCCAGCGCATAATGGCCTCACCGATCGGCGGCGTGCGCGACGCGGCAGCGCCCGCACACGGACACGAGGGACGATGTCAACGGATGTCACGGTCCAGCCACTTCCCGACGCGCGGAGGCTGGTAGCCGGCGAACCGCTCCAGCAGCCGCTCGGGCTCCGATTCGACGCTCAGCATCTCACGGTGCGCCGCCCGCACGAACCGCTCCGCCACGGCGCGGTCGAGGTACGCCACGAGCGGAGCGAAGAAACCGTCCACCTCCAGCAGGCCGATCGGCTTCTCGTGGAGGCCGAGCTGGGCCCAGGTCCACGCCTCGAACAACTCGTCGAGGGTACCGAGGCCGCCGGGCAGGGCGATGAAGGCGTCCGCCAGCTCCGCCATCAGCGCCTTCCGCTCGTGCATCAAGTCCACGACGCGGAGTTCGGTCACCCCCTTGTGCGCCAGTTCCCGCGCGACGAGTGCCTTCGGGATAACGCCGGTCACCTGTGCCCCCGCCTCCAGGGCGGCATCGGCGAGGACTCCCATCAGGCCGACGTTGCCGCCGCCGTAGACGAGGCCGATCCCGCGCTCGCCAAGGACACGGCCGAGGCGGCGGGCCGCTCCCGCATAGGCGGGGCGGGCCCCGGAGTTGGAGCCGCAGTAGACGCAGATGCGCTGCAGGACCACAGCGGTCAGAGACCCACGACGGCACCGTCCTCCCGCATCACGTCGTCGAGCGTGGCGAGGAGGAGGTTCGCATCGTCCTCGGAGAAGACCAGCGGCGGCCGGATCTTGATGACGTTGTGATGCGGCCCGTCGGTCCCGGTGAGGATACCGCACTCCCGCAGCCGGTTCACCACGTAGGCGGCCTCTTCAGCGGCCGGCTCCAGCGTGAGCCGGTCCCGCACCAGCTCCACTCCGAGGAAGAGACCGGAGCCGCGCACGTCTCCCACGACGGGGTACCGCGCCATCAGCCCGCGCAATCCGGCGAGCAGAAGGTCTCCCACGCGCAGCGCCCGCTCCTGCAGCCGCTCCTCCTTGAGCACGTCGAGCACCGCGAGCCCCGCGGCGCACGCCACGGGGTTGCCGCCGAAAGTGCTGAAGAACTCCATCCCGTTGTCGAACGAGGCGGCCACCTCCGGCGTGGTCACCACCGCGGCGAGCGGGAAGCCGTTCCCGATGGGCTTGCCGAGCACGACTATGTCCGGCACAACGCCCTGCGTCGCGAAGCCCCAGAAATGGGTGCCGAGCCGCCCGAAGCCCACCTGCACCTCGTCCGCGATGCACAGGCCGCCGGCGGCGCGCACGTGCCGGTACACCTCCGCCAGGTAGTGGGGCGGGAACACGATCTGCCCACCGACGCTCGGCAGTGTCTCCGCGATGTAGGCGGCGACGCCCCCCCCTCCGCCGCGGGCGCGGACCCGCTCGACGATGTCGGCCACGTGCCGCGCGTACTTCCGGCCCGCCTCCCGGTCGCCGCGACGGTAGGGCCCACGGTAGTCGTCGGGGATCGGCGCCACGTGGACCCACGGCTTGGGCCCGGCGCCGCCCGGCCCGGTGAACTTGTACGGGCTGATGTCGACGAGCCCCGTGGTGTGGCCGTGGTACGCGCACTCCAGCACGATGACGTCGTCGTGCTTCGTGTGCGTCCGGGCCAGCCGCAGCGCCAGCTCGTTCGCCTCGCTCGCCGAGTTGAGGACGTAGCAGACCCTGAGCGGCTCCGGCATCAGCGCCGTGAGCCGCTCGGCGTACCGCGTCAGCTGGTCGTGCAGGTAGCGCGTGTTGGTGTTGAGCAACGCCATCTGTGCCTGCACGGCCTTCACCACGCGCGGGTGGCTGTGCCCCACGAGCGGCACGTTGTTGTACGCGTCGAGGTAGGCGCGCCCCGTTTCGTCGTAGAGGTACTGCATCCAGCCGCGGACGATCTTGAGCGGCTCGCGGTAGGACACCGAGAGGTTCGGCCCGATTCGCTCGCGCCGTGCCGCCAGCGTCTGGGCCTTCGCCCGCTCGGGGGCGGGGAATCGCGTCGAGGGGATGCCCAGGATGACGTTCGGGTCCGGCGAAAGGCTCTTCCACACCTCGCGCCGGCTGGCGAGTGCCACTCCGGCGAAGTCCCCGACGGAATCCAGCAGGTCGGTGATGACCTGGAAGTGGAGGTGCGGAGGCCAGTCGCCGTTCGCCGGCGGCGCGCCCACCTCGGCGATGCGCCGGCCGCGCGCCACGCGCTGCCCCACACGCAACTCGGCGAGACACGACGGACCCAGGTGGCCATAGAGTGTGTGGAACGCTTTCCCCGCGCCGATCTCGTGCCGCAGGATGATGTACGGCCCGTAGTCCTTGGGTGACGTGTTGTTCGCAAGCCGGTGCACCACTCCGTCCAGCGGCGCGCTGACAGGGGTGCCTGGTGCCGCGAATAGATCGATGCCGAGGTGTACGGTGCGGTGCTCGTCCGTCGGGTTCTCGCCCGACGCGAACGCCGCGCTCGTGTAGATGGGCCGCGCCTCGTCGTAGCGCCCGACCCCCACCGCGACGCCGGCTGAGCGCATCTCCCGGAAGACCGTCTCGGTGAGCGCGGGCGTATCGAGGGCGGCCGGGTCTGCGCCGAGCATCAGGCTGCCCACGCTGAGGTCGAGCACGAGGCACGGTTCGGTGCGCAGATCCACGCCCAGCACCGGCGCGAAGGTGCCCGCGCGCGCACCGAGCCACCTCATCACCTCGTCACTCTCCGGCACCGGCGGGAGGCCGCACGCCCGCCGGAACGCGTAGCGCGCGAAGCGGGGGTGGATCGCCGCCAGCCGCTCGAGAGCCTCCCACGCCGGCCGTTCGCTCACGCCGAGGTAGGGATCGTCCGGCTCCGCCGCCGACCGGCACGCCGAGTTCACCACGCTCACACACAGCCGCGTGCAGATGAGCGGATGGAGGAGTGCGATCTCCGCCTCTTCGAGCGGGAACGCGCCGTGGTAGCCGGCGACCACGTGGGCCGCGGCCGACAGTGGGTCGCGCTTGTCGAGCAGGGCGTACGCGGCCGCGACGGCCACCTCGGCGACGGTAACGGTGTGCAGCATGTCGCCGAAATCGATGACGCTCACGACCTCGCGCGGCTCGGCGTGCGGCGCGTTCACGAGAACGTTGTAGTCGTTGGCGTCGGCGTGGACCACGCTGCGCCGCAGGCGCGGGAGCGCCGGCACCACTTCCGCCTCGTAGAGCGCGAGGAACCGCTCGACGAGGGCGCGGCGTGAGGGGTCGCCGATGCGGTGGAGATGCTCGCGGATCCAGCCGGCGCGGGCGAAGTCCCACTTCAGCTCGCGTTCGGCCGCGGGGTGCGTGAAGTCAATCAGCGCCGCGTCCATCCGGCCGAGCAACCGCCCCAGGCTCCGGAGCAGTTCCGGGGAGTGCGGCCGGGTCTCGGCGAGCAGCCGGCCCGGCACGTACGACAGTAGCCAGACGAGACGCGCGGAGCCGTCGGCCGCCTCCGTCGTCGCGACGGCCTCTCCGCCCAGTGTCCGTTGCACCCGCGGCAGCGCGAGCGCCGGGACGCGTCCGGCCAAGTGCTCGAGGACCCGGCACTGCATATCCACGAACGCGCTATCGCGTCCAGGGTGCATCACCTTGAGGACGAAGGCCGTGCCAGTCCCGGTGGTGAGCTGGAAGTTGTCGTCGTACTCGCCGGGAAGAGCGCGCGCGGCGGCTGCGAGACCGTAGAGATCCCGGGCCAGCCGGACCGCGTCCTGCTCGCCGAACCTGCTGCTGGCGTGTCCGCTAATCTCGATGGGCACCGGGCCTAAGGTGCGGCGCGCACCGCAGTGCCGCAAGCAGGACGGCCGCCCCCGAGAACGAGGCGGCCGCGCTGAACCCGGGATGCAGCGAGCGTCCTACACCCGGATGTACTTCTCGCCCTTCGCGCCGCACACCGGGCACGACTCCGGCGGCTTGCCGAACTCGATGTGTCCGCAAACCGGACAGAGAAAGAACTCCGTCTCGGTCAGGTCCTGGCCGCGCCCGGCCGCTTCGAGCGCCAGGGCGTAGAGGTGGGCGTGCACCGCTTCCACCTTGAGCGCATAGCCGAACATCCGTTTCGCCTTGTGGCCGTCGGCTTCGGCCTGCTGGAACATCGGCGGATACATCTCATTGGTCTCATACGTCTCGCCGTCGATGGCCGTCTGGAGGTTCTGGGCCGTCGTCCCGACGGCGTCCAGCGCCTTCAGGTGCCCCTCGGCGTGGATCCTCTCCGCCTCGGCGGTGGTGCGGAACAGCCGGGCGACGTTCGGGAATCCCTCCTGCTCCGCCTGCTTGGCGAACGCGCGGTACTTCTGATTGGCCTGGCTCTCGCCGGCGAACGCTGTCTTCAGGTTGTCGGGCGTGGTCGCCACGTCGCGTCTCCTCTCGGTGTCCAGCCCTATTAAGGCAAACGCCGTGCCAGCGACCTAGCGCCGCATCGCCAGAATGGCGCCGCTGAAGAACGGCACCAGCCAGAGTGCCCAGACCGTGAGGCTGAAGCGGTAGAACCCACGTAGCACCCGTTCCCGGTTCAGGACCAGGGCCGCGGTCGCCCAGGTGGCGTGCAGCGCCATCAGGGTGATGGCCAGCTCCCCCGTCAACGCGTGCAGGTCGAACTCGGGCTTCCCGGCGATCCGCCACATCAGCGTGGTGCCGGCGGTGTCACACACGAAACCGCACCAGAAGAAGGCGAGCTGCCAGGCTTTCAACCGGCCGGCCAGCTTGGCTCCCCATACGCCGATGGAGTACAGGACGAGGGCCAGGATCATGGCCACGACGGCGTAGGGCAGGAGGACGGACACGGGTGCAGTCATGCTGTTGCCCCTTCAGTACGCGATGCCCCGCGGTGCCGTTGCGCCGGCGGGCCTCATCCCGTGGATGCCTGCCCGGGGCCCCTCGGCCACCGTCCGGAACAGCCGCATTGCTATCTCGCGGCAGCGTGGTTAGCTTCTTTCAGCGATCCTGCGCAGCGGTACGCGCACATGTTCCGGCGACACCACCAAGGGCTGGCGTTCGCGCCGGCCCTTCCTGTTGATCGGGATCGTACGCTGTCACGGCGGGTGCCGTGGCCCGCGGGAACAAAGCCCATCGTGAGGGCCTCGATCACGAACAACACGTAGTCGGGCACGCACGGCTTCGACCGGACTCCGACTACACATCCTAAGGAGTAGGTCCGCCATGCGTACGACCGGCACAGTGAAGTGGTTCAACGACGCGAAGGGCTTCGGGTTCATCACCCCGGAGAACGGCCAGAAGGACGTCTTCGTCCATCACTCGGCGATCAAGGCTGACGGGTTCAAGAGCCTCGCCGAGGGAGAGCGTGTCGAGTTCGACATCGTCCAGGGCCAGAAGGGTCCGGCGGCCGAGAACGTGGTCAAGCTCGGGGCCTGAGCACCACAGCAGAAAACAGTCGCACACGTCTCCTGGTGATGGCCGGTTCGCCGCTGGGTGAGCCGGCCTCACTGCTTCTGGACGCCGCTGTCGTACGGTGGACACCCAAGGAGCCCGAGTGATCGAAGTCACGCTCTCCGATACTGACCGTGTGGAATACGCGCTCAAGTCCTTCAGGCGGAAGGTCCAGAAGTCCGGCATTCTTAAGGAGCTGAGGGCGCGGCGGCACTACGTGAAACCGAGCTTGGCCCGACGGCTCAAGGCCGCCGCCGCTCTCCGGCGCAAGCGGCGCAAGGCGCGGTCCTGGAGCGCCTGAGCACGCGGCCGCCGGGCTGCGGCTGATCGACCCCTCCACCTGACATTCGAACATCACGGCGCGCCGACGAAGCAGCAACTTGCTTCGCCGGCCGCTTGTGTCAACCGCGCCGTCCCCCGCGATGCAGGCGGTGGAGCGACGACGACGGCTTCGGTGCGGGCTTCGGTGCGAGTTTGGGCGCCGGCGCTGAAGGGGCGGCGGCCCGCCGTTCTTCCTTCGCCCTCGTACGGGCGCGGTCGTCGGACCGCTTGGCGCGGTGCGCCGCCAGCCGTTCCCCGAGCGGAACCTCGAGGCGCTCGGTCGTCTTCCGCGCGTAGTCGAAGCCGGGCAGGGTCACCCGCGGCAGGCGGCGGCCGATCGCCCGCTCGATCGCGGCCAGGTCGCCATCCTCCTCGGGTGACACGAAGGTGAAGGCGTCGCCGGTGTTCTCAGCCCGCGCCGTGCGGCCCACCCGGTGGATGTAGTCGTCGGGGACGTTCGGGACATCGAAGTTCACGACGTGGCCGAGCGCCTCGACGTCAATGCCGCGCGCGACGATGTCCGTGGCGACGAGCACCTTGACTTTGCCGCTCTTGAAGCCGGCGAGGGCCTCCGTGCGCTGGTTCTGGCTGCGATTGCCGTGGATCTTCGCGTTCGCAACCCCGTGCTTCGTCAGGAAATCCGACAGCCGGTTGGCGCGGTGCTTGGTGCGGGTGAAAACGATCGCGTCGTGCACCACGCCCTGGCGGACCAGTTCCACGACCAGCGCCGACTTCAGCTCCCGCGGCACGGGATACACCGCCTGGGTGATACCGACGGCCGGCGCCGCCTTGCGCTCCACGCTGACCATGGCCGGCTGGTGCAGGATCTCCCCCGACAGCTTGACGATCTCCGCCGGCATCGTCGCGCCGAAGAACAGCGTCTGCCGCTTCGCCGGGATGTGCTTCAGGACGCGGCGAATGTCCGGGAGGAATCCCATGTCCAGCATCCGGTCGGCCTCATCGAGTACCAGTACCTCGAGCCGGTCGAGCTTCGCGTACGGCTGGCGGAAGTGGTCGAGCAGGCGACCGGGGGTGGCGATGATGACGTCAACGCCGCTGCGAAAGGCGTGTTCCTGCGGCGACATCCCCACTCCGCCGAACACCGGCGCGCCGGTGACGGGCGTGTGGACGGCCAGCTCCTCGAGGTGCGCGTGGATCTGCGCGGCCAGCTCGCGCGTGGGCGCCAGAACCAGCGCTCGCGTCACACCCCGGGGCTTCGCCATCAAACGCTGGATGATGGGGAGCAGGAAGGCGGCGGTCTTGCCGCTGCCGGTCATCGCGCAGGCGAGGACGTCCTTGCCGCGCATCGCCGGCAGTATCGCCTGTTCCTGGATGGGCGTCGGACGCGTGAAGCCGAGTTCGCGGATCGCCTTGAGGAGCGTTGTGTCCAGACCGAACGACGAGAAGGGCATCAGACGAACACGTGCTGTTCGAGCCACTGCGCCAGCAGGCGGTCCAGTTCGTCGTTCTCCTGACCCGGCTGGTGGGCGATGACGGGCCAGCGTTTGCCCGCGTTCATCAGGAACCACGTCGGGGTCGTTGCGGGCTGGTGACGCGCGGGATTGGCCAGCTGACCCTCGTAGGAAACAAAGTGGAACTCGCGGCCGCGGAGCGTCAGGCGCCGTTGCTCCAGCTTGAAGCTGCTCATGGGTACACTCGGTGGCGAGATAACGCGGTGGGGCGGAGGGCCTCGAACGCGCACTGGAATCTAACCAGGAATCTCGCACGCGGCCCGCCCGGGTTTCCGGCGGGCGCACGCACGCGGGAGAGAAGCGGAGCGGACCCTACGGAACCTCGAGCAGCCAGAGATCGCTCGGGACGCCGAACGGCACGTTCGCCCGCTCCACCTCCGCGACGAAGCGCCGGCCGCCGGCCGCCGCGAGCCGGACCACCGGGCCGGTGAAGCCGGTCATCCGGAGCAGGAGCCCGGTGGCGGGGTCCAGCCGCTCGACCGCGGCGCCGCCGCGCACGACGGGTAGCGCGAGGTCGAGCATCGGGGACACGATGGCCACCGGCGCACCGTCCACCGCGATGAGGTCGAGCACGGCGGAGGAGAATCGCCCCACGAGCGAACGCGCGCCGGTCGTGGGGTCGAGGTGGAGCACCGCGGCCGGGTCCGACGCCCGCACCAGCCAGATTCCGCCATCCGGCGCCGGCGCGTACGCCAGGGCCGAGTCGGCACCCGGCACGACGCGCGTCGCCCCGGTTCCCACGTCCACCTCCATCACGGCGAGCGGCTCGTACAGCGTGTCCGTCGCGCGCGCCGCGCCGCCCCCCCTCACCCTGACGATGCGCAGCAACGTGGCGAGGAAACGTAGGCGGCCGGCGTCCACCCAGTTGATGCGCGTCGCGAGGTCGGCGCGCCGCTGGTTGGTGCCGGCCTCCGCGTAGTTCACCACAACGCGCATCCGCGTCGTGTCCGACGGCCGGTTCACCGGCGCCACCGTCAGGACGGCGTCATAGTACCCCTGCGGGCCGATGTTCGCGGCGCGCTGCCACATGAAGGCGATCCGGCTGCCGTCCGGAGACAGCGCGGGTTCGAACCACGTGTGCACGAAGGTGTCGGGCGGGACGATGAGGTCGTGCGGGCACAGCACCTGTTGGAGAGTGCCGCCCTCCAGCGGGAGAAATGCGATGCACTGCTCCCGCCCCGTCGGGGCATAGCTCAGATTCGCGTAGCCATCGCCCTGGCGGGCGAACACGATGACGTTCCCCGCAACGCTCGGCGAGCGGTCGTCGCCGTCGTGGAACGTGAGCCGGCGCGGCAGCGTGGCACTGAACGGTCCGACGTCCCCGGGAAGCTCGACGCCGCCGGGCGCGCCATGTTCGCAGCCCGCCAGGGCGAGCGAAGCCACGGTCAGCCAAGCCGCCAGTCGCGCGGCGCGCCGTGGGCCCCGCACCTAGCGGCGCCCCCTCGCGATGAGGGTCTCGATGTACCGGGACCGCACCTGTTGGTTGGCCAGCGCCCGTTTCAGCGGAGGGAGTCGCAGGATGGCGCCGAGGACCGCGGCGAGGGCCCGGTGGTTCCACAGCACCCGCTCGTCGAAGATCAGGTGCTGCAGCGTGCCGCGCTCGATGGCCATCATCAGCACCCGGTGCATGCCGCTCACCGGCGTGATCACGCGCTGAGGGCGGCTCTTCAGCGCCACGCCGTCGTGGCCGCAGACGCGCACGCAGAGGCCGCAACCCAGGCAGACGTCCTCGTCGAGCCTCACCGTCTTCCGCCGCGGCCGGTGCGGGTCGTTGGCGGAGACCAGGCTCATCGCTTCCACCGGACAGACGGTGACGCACTTCCCACAGCCGTTGCAGGCGTCCTGCCGGATCTCGGGGATGAAGTTTGTCGTGTGGACGGGGTTCAGGATCGCGAACCGCCGGGCGGCGATCATCGCCTCGCAGCAGCAGCCGCAGCAGTTGCAGACAAAGTTCACCCGCCGCTGCACGTTCTCGCCGAACTGGACCAGGTTGGCCTCGTGCGCCTGCCGCAGCAGGTCGTGTCCCTCCTGCTTGTCCACTTGCCGGGCGATGCCGTGCTTCGTCAGCGACTGCGCCGTGGCGTTGAAGGTCATGCAGATGTGCATCGGCGCGTCACACGAGCGCCCCAGGTGCTGCATCTTGTGCCGGCAGTAGCACATGCCGACCGCCATGTGCGACGCCGAGTCGATCACCTCGCTGGCGCGCTCGTAGTCGAGCACGTGCAGGGCGTTCTCCTCCGACAGCGCCGGCTCGTGGACGAAGGTGCGCCCGACCCGCGTCTCGCCCCGCGTGAACAGCTCGCGAATGAAGTCCTCTTCCACGTTCAGGTACTGGTGGAACAGCTCACTCAGCACCTTCTGGTCCACGTCGTGGCGCACCCGCATGAGGGAGAACTCGAAGAAGCCCGCCATCGGCGGCGGCAGCGAGTACCACGATTTTCCGCGACGGTCCTCCACGTCGACCAGTATCCCGCGCCCGGCCAGGTCGTCCAGCACCTTCTGCGCGCTCGCCAGGTCCATCTTCCACACCCCGCTGGCCCTCGAGGCGGTGAACGGCTTGATGGGCAGATTCGCGACCAGCCCGGCCTCCCGCTCACTGAAGAGCATCTTCAGGATGGCGAACAGCAGCTCCGACGGTGGCGCGCCCTGGGGAAAACGATTCAGGCGGTCCACCAGGCTGGAGTAGCCGGACTTCACGGTGTTGTGGGCCATCAGCCGTCGTCAGAGACCGAGTTCGTTGCGGTGTGTAGCGGGCATCGCGATCGCCACGTCAGGGTTTTGCCCGAAGGTACTGGACCGGCCAGGGAACGTCCACGTCCAGCGCCTGGGCGGCGTGCAGCGGCCACTGCGCGTCGCGCAGGAACGCCCGGCCGAGGAACACCGCGTCGGCGTCGCCTCGCACGAGGACCTGTTCCGCCTGGAGCGGGTCCGTGATGAGCCCCACCGCCGCCGTCGGGATGAGCGCTTCGCGCCGGATGGCCGCGGCGAACGGCACCTGGTAACCCGCGGCGACCGGGACCACCGCGTCCGCCACGAGCCCCCCGCTCGAGCAGTCGATCAGATCCACGCCGGCGTCCTTCAGCCACCGCGCCAGTTGGATGGACTGCGTCAGGTCCCATCCCCCATCAACCCAGTCGGTCGCCGAAATGCGGACGAAGACGGGCAGGGACGCCGGGAACGCCTCGCGCACCGCCCGGGCGACTTCGAGCGGGAACCGCACGCGGTTCTCGAGCGAGCCACTGAATTCATCCCGACGCTGATTGCTGAGCGGCGAGAGGAACTGGTGCAACAGGTACCCATGCGCCGAGTGGATCTCGACCACCTGGAAGCCCGCCGCGGCCGCCCGCCGGGCCGCGGCGGCGAACTGCGTCACCAGTTCGCGGATCTCCGCCCCGGACAACTCGTGCGGCGTCGGGTAGCCGGCGGCGAAGCCGATGGCGCTCGGTGCGACGGTCTCCCAGCCCCCCTCGCCGCAGCCGAGCGGCTTTCCGCCGTGCCAGGGCGCCGCGGTTGAGGCCTTCCTCCCCGCGTGGGCAAGCTGGATGCCGGGCACGGCGCCCTGCGCGCCGATGAATGCGGTGATCCGCTGGAAGGCCCGGGCCTGCTCGTCCGACCAGAGGCCGAGGTCGCCGGGTGAGATACGGCCGTGGGGGGAGACCGCCGTGGCTTCCGCCACGACGAGCGCGGCGCCGCCGATGGCGCGGGCG
>Ga0315287_10000137_pt1 | contig 60465 bp, 53 predicted proteins | sample YL17G11_0_MG_FD_205037 | JGI IMG/M metagenome (GOLD analysis project Ga0315287, IMG submission 205037) | Sediment microbial communities from Yellowstone Lake, YNP, Wyoming, USA - YL17G11_0 | ecosystem: Environmental > Aquatic > Freshwater > Lake > Sediment | place: USA: Wyoming | collected...
GAATCGGTGCCGTTCGACGTGGACGGCAAGCCCCATTTCTTCGTATTCGGTGCCGGGAGTCACTTCTCGGCGGATACGATGCGTTGGCAGACCGAGCAACTGGCGACCGTGGTGCGAACCGCCGCGGCGATCTTCGGCGGCCTGCCCTACGACAAGTACCTGTTCTTCCAGCTCCCGGACACGGCGGAATCGGACGCGGCAGGAGCGTTGGAGCACGGCAACTCGTTCGTGGGGTGCTGTGGGCCCGCGGATCTCGGTGCGGACCGGTACACGGCCCATGAGTTCTTTCACCTGTGGAATGTCAAGCGCATTCGCCCGGCGGAACTCTCGCCCTATGACTACGCTCGGCCGGTGGAAACACCTTCCTTATGGGTGTCGGAAGGTGTCAGTGAGTACTACGGTGGCCTCATCGCGTATCGCGCGGGGTTCGAGACGGACACGGCGTTCATTGGAGCCCTGCGGTTGACGATGACGTCCATCGCGAGCAAGGAAGAGCGGCTGTTCGTGTCTCCCAGCGATGCGTCCATGGCCACCTGGCGAGGCTATTTGCACGAGCCGGTGTCGTACTACCGGACTGGCGAGGTCCTCGGCGCCTTGCTCGATCTCTCGATCATCCACGACACGCAAGGGCGTCGCGGACTCGACGACGTCATGCGCATCCTCTACCATCAGTTCTTCCGGCGGAACAGGGGATTTACGCCGGACGACTTGGCTCGCACGGTGAGTTCCATCGCGGGGCGCGACTACACCGACTTCTTCCGACGGTATGTCACCGGCGTCGAGTCCTTTCCCTTCGACTCCATTCTCGGCTATGCCGGCGTTCGGGTGATCCCTTACACAGGCACACAACTCTGGAGCGTCTTCGTCGGCTATAGCACGCCTGTCGCAGCCGGGCGGCGCATCGAAACGCTCTTTCCCCTCGTGGTAGCGACGGCCGACCTCCGTGTGGGCGACGTGATGGTGGCCGTCGATGACACGCCGATCGATCGGGTCCGATTCCTCAACCCGAGCGGAGGCGCCTTGCTCACGCAAAAGCTCCATCAGCGCGTCGTCATCACTGTCCTGCGCGATTCGAGTCGGATACAGGTCCCGGTCACGCTGGTTCCGGTTCAAAGCGTGAAGCCTGGCATTGCGTACGACTCCACGGCCACGGCGGAGCAGCTGGCCGTCCGTCGGCGCTGGCTCGCCACGCGCGAATGACGAGCATGCCTTTCATGCCCCGCGAGTGAAGTCGCGCGTGGCCGGCCCGCCTACAGCAAAGACCAGATATGGCGGTGGTCGGCTGCCTGAACGTTAGGCGGCGCGGTCAGCCAATCTCCGGGATGCCGAGGCCCTGGCAGATCATGCGAGCGAGCAGGTTTGGGATCTCGATGTGACGAGGGACGGCTTCGACAGTGCCGGTTGCGGGGTTGGTCCAGAGGGAGTGGGAGGCGCCCTCGCGCTTCAGCACGCAGCCATGTCGCCGGAGGTGACGTAGCAGCGCGGTGCGCTTCACGCCGCCCGGATATCCACCGAGATGAGCTCCTTCTCGGCGTCGTCCGGTACGCCCCGGAGACCGTCGTCCCGACGGTCCTCGAGCACCAGGGTGATGGCAGCCGCGAGGCTCTCCCGCGCTTCAGCCTTCGAACGGCCCTGGCCGTTGGCGCCGGGGATCTCTGGGCAGAATGCGATGACCCAGTCGCCATCGCGCTCGTACACAGCTGTAAACTCGTGGTGCATCACGCCCTCACCGGTCGGTGCCTGTGAACGCTGAAGGTAGTGGCGACGGGGCGCGCCGTCTAACTTCTTGGCCGCTTCAGGTCGACCACACGGACGCCCGCGAGCCGAAGCTCCTTCTCTGAGGATCGCGATCCATGAACTGTCGATACGCAGCGGGCGCGGGGATGCCCTTCATGCTGGCGGCTAGGAGAGCAGTTCCTTTCCTCTACTTCTACAGCGGCATGCACGCGGACTATCATGGCCCGGGTGATTCGCCCGACAAGATCGATGTCGAAAAACTGGCTCGCATCAGTCGCCTCATGTTCTACGTCGGTGTCGCGGTCGCGAATGCGGACCGGCGGCCGCAGTGGGACCCGGCCCGCTTCGCGCGCCTGGTTCCACGGCGATAGGCCAGCTGGATCGGGTTGCTCTGCGCGGCGAGCGGGGTCACGGCGACGCACGCGATCGCGATCGCCGCGGCAAGGGCTCCGGTCCTCACGCCACCTCCTTGTTGTGGCTTGGTGGGCACGGGTGCAAGGTGCGCAGCCGGCGGGTCCGCGGGCAAGGGCCGCCAGGCGGCAGCACCGGTACGCCGGTACGCTGGTACGCCGGTACGCCCGCCCTTCCCCATCATGCCATATGTGGAACGACTGGTCATATTGCTTCTGCTATGCCATATTGTGTCCATTATGGCTCACCCCCCCAAGACCGTCCGCGAACCAGCCGCCGCCTACGAGACGAAGGTGGACCCGAACGGCCGCATCGTCCTCCCCGCCCCCGTGCGCCGCCAGCTCGGCATCGGCCCGGGCGATGACGTTGTCCTGCGCCTCGAGCACGGCGGAGTCCGCGTCACCTCCCGCAGCGCGGCGATCCGGGAAGCGCAGGCGCTGGTGCGCCGACACGTCAAGCCCGGCGTCTCCCTGGTGAAGGGACTCCTGGACTGGCGGCGCGAAGAGTCGGCCCGTGACTGACGGACGCCACCGCTCGCCGAGGGTCAGGCCCGTGGGTGAGGCCGTCGTCCTTGACGCCTCGGCGGTGCTGGCGCTGCTCCGCGAGGAGACGGGCGCCACCCGCGTGGCGGGCTTCCTGCCAACGGCCGCCGTCAGCGCCGTCAATCTCGCCGAGGTGCTCGTCGTCCTGGATCGCAATGGCGTGCCACCCGCGGATGCGAAGCGCGCCGTGGACGCCTTAGCGCTCGACATCATTCCCGCCGATGGCGCCACTGCGCACGCAGCCGCGGCTGTCGCGGCATCTTCGCGGCGCCGGGGGCTCTCGCTCGGCGACTGCTTCTGCCTTGCCACGGCTCACCTCGCCGGCCGGCCCGCCGTCACCGCCGACCGGACGTGGGCGACCATCCGGACCGGCGTGAAGGTGGTGGTGGTGCGGTAGGGCCCGCCGCTCGTTTGCGTTCTCCGCCCCCGCACCACACAATAGGCCATCCCTCTCGCGAGCCGTCCCGATGCCCCGACGCCGCCCCGCTGTGCTCCTGGCTCCCCTCGCCGCCGTCGCGCTGGCGACCGCCCTCGCCGCGCCATCGCCCGCTCAGGAGAGACCCGACCCCACGGTGCGTCGGTCGCCTGCGGCCCGGGTCCCGAGAGCGACCCAGCCCCCCGGGGCGTCCGGCCTCCGGTTCGCCGTCAGCTTCCCGCGCGAGCGGAGCGCCGCCCCGCTCGACGGCCGCCTCCTGCTCTTCATCTCCGCCGACTCCACCGCCGAGCCGCGGTTCCAGATCGGCGACGGGCCCAACACCCAGCTCGTCTTCGGCGTGGACGTGGACGGCCTCACGCCCGGGCGAGCGGCGATCGTGGACGCGAGCGCGCTCGGCTATCCGCTCCAGAGCCTGCGCGACGTGCCGCCCGGCCGCTACCGCGTGCAGGCGCTCCTCAACCGCTACGAGACCTTCCGCCGGAGCGACGGCCACGTGGTGAAGCTCCCGCCCGACCGCGGCGAAGGGCAGCAGTGGAGCCGCAAGCCCGGCAACCTCTACTCCACCCCGCGCTGGGTCATGCTCGATCCGCGGCGCGGCGCCGCCGTGAGCATCAGCCTCGACCAGGAGATCCCGCCCATCCCCGACCCGCCGGACACGCGCTACATCCGGCACGAGCGCATCCAGAGCCGCCTGCTCACCGAGTTCTGGGGACGGCCGATGTTCCTCGGCGCCAACGTGCTCCTGCCCGAGGGCTTCGACACTCATCCCGACGCGCGCTACCCGCTGGTCGTGGACCACGGGCACTTCCCCTACGACTTCAGCGGCTTCCGCGACCGGCCTGCCGACACCACGCTCGCCCCCGACTACAGCGAGCGCTTCCGCCTGCGCGGCTACAACCGCATCCAGCAGGAGGCGGCGTGGCAGTTCTTCCGCGACTGGACGGGGCCCGGCTTCCCGCGCGTCATCCTCATAGAGATCCAGCACCCGACGCCCTACTACGACGACTCGTACGCCGTGAACTCGGCCAACAACGGCCCGTACGGCGACGCCATCATGCGGGAGCTGATCCCCTATCTCGAGCGCAAGTACCGCGGCATCGGCCAGGGCTACGCGCGTTTCACCTACGGCGGCTCGACGGGCGGGTGGGAGGCGATGGCGGTGCAGGTCTTCTACCCCGACGAGTTCAACGGCGCATGGATCGCCTGCCCCGACCCGATTGATTTCCGCGCCTACACCGTCGTCAACATCTACGAGGACACGAACGCGTACTACGTCACGGCGCCCTGGAAGCGCACGCCGCGGCCGGGCCAGCGGAACTGGCTGGGCCAGGTGAGCGTGACCCTCGAGCAGACGAACCTCCGCGAGCTGGTCCTCGGCACGCACAGCCGCTCGGGCGACCAGTGGGATATCTGGGAGGCGGTGTACTCGCCGGCGGGGCCCGACGGGTATCCGGCGCGCATCTGGGACAAGCGCACCGGAAGCATCAACCGCGACGTGGCGAACTACTGGCGGGAGCACTTCGACCTCGGCCACATCCTGCGGCGCGACTGGGCCACCCTCGGCCCGAGGCTGCGCGGCAAGCTGCACATCTACGTCGGCGACATGGACAACTACTACCTCAACAACGCCGTGTACCTCGTGGAGGACTTCCTGAGGTCGGCGACGAACCCGCCGGCCGACGCGGAGGTGGACTACGGCGACCGCGCGGAGCACTGCTGGAACGGCGACCAGACGCGGCCGAACGCCATTTCGCGCCTGCGCTACCACCAGATGTTCATCCCGCGCATCCTGGGCGAGATGCGGCGCGGCCCGCTGCCCCCGGGCGCCGACACCCTGAGCTGGAGGTACTGAGCCGACGGCTGACCGTCCCTTCGCGCTCCGCCACGGGCGCTGCGTTGCGGAGACGGCGGCGCTCGCCGGTCGGACGGCACGCACGGCGCCCGGCTTCGCGCCGGCGTCTCCGCAACTCGCGCCTGAGGGGCCCACGGCCGGTACGCGAGAGGGACCCGGGGAATGCGGCTACGCCAGGCGGCCGGAGGCGCCGCAGTCGAGGAGCCCATCGCGATCACTGATCCGGTGGACTGGTCCCTGCGGGCCGCGCGCTACCGCTGGGCGGAGTTGCTCCGGCGCATCTTCGAGGTCGACGCCCTTGTGCTCCCGCGGTTCCGCGATGATGCGTATCGACTATGCGGCTTGAAGCAGAAACTCGACCTTCACAGCCTCGAACGGGAACACGACTCCACCGCCCTCCGCTCGGCGAAGCACACCCGCATTGAGAAGCGCGGTGATGTCTCCGTGCACGGCCTTCACGTCTCGGCCCACACGCCGCGCAGCTTCACGAATGGACACCGGCCCCGCGCCGCAGAGCGCCTTGAGGAGTTCCCATCGCTTGGCGGTGAGCACTTTCCATAGCAGCTCCGGTGTGGCAAAACTGATTCGTGCGGACTTCTGATGCTTGCCGGTCTTCCAGGCCTGCACGAAGTCCGCCATGGCCTCGGACGGTGGGCGGACCTCAAGCGTTACGGTCTTCATCGTTCCACCTCGCTATGTCGCGCTGGAAGTCGGCGATCAGCCTTTCGGGCGTGGAGAAGGAGTACGTCTCTTCAGCGTCGCCGTAGTGGCGATGGTCGCCCTTGCCACCTTCGTTGTCGTATCGAAGCACGGGCACTCCCTCAACAACGTACGCAAGCCTGTACTTGTATCGATGCAGCGAGCCGACCAAGGGCTTTGAGAGCTGCCACAAGACCAACTCTGCGAAGGCGTCCTCGAAGTACGTGATCCGCCTGTGAACAAGCTCGACCGCCTTCATGTTGGAGATGATACCAACAAGACAGGTCGTTGTCAACGACTCCAACGCAAGCCGCGTCGCGGCAGAACGATCCCGCGCGCGCTTCGCCACGGGCGCTGCGTCGCAGAGACGGCGGCCGGAGGCGCCGCAGTCGAGGAGCCCATCGCGATCACTGATCCGGTGGACTGGTCCCTGCGGGCCAATGCGGTAGCCCACTCGTGCCCGCCCACCCACCCGCTGCGTCATTGACGCGCCGACGCCCCGGCCGGATATTGACGACATCGACCACGTCATCGGTGCGCTCGACACCGTCCAGACGCAGGGAGCCTGGCCACTGAAACGTGCCTTCGACCGTGTCGCGACCGGCATCCGGCGGTCCGTACGACTGCCCGCCACACGCCCACCCAACCAGGCTACGACTAGCCCACCAGGACAGGAACGGAGCACCTCATGAGAAGCTTCCTCGGCCGCGACATCCTCTCGCTCAAGGACATCACGCGGGACGAGTTCTTCCGGATCTTCCAGGTCGCCGACGACCTGAAGCCGCTGGCCCGGGATCGGCGCAACTCGGACCGGCTGAAGGGCAAGACGCTGCTGACCGCCTTCTACCAGCCGAGCACGCGCACGCGCCTGGCGACCGAGGCGGCCATGCATCGGCTCGGCGGCCACGTGCTGGGCTTCTCGGACGCGAAGATGACCCGGGCCGGCGACTTCTACATGGAGTCGATCAAGGACACCTTCCACATGCTCGAGTACTACGGCGACGTCATCGCCATCCGCCACTTCCAGGAGGGTGCCCCGGCCGAGGCGGCACGCTGGGCGTCGGTCCCCGTCATCAACTGCGGTGACGGTTGGGGGGAGCACCCCACCCAGGTCCTGACCGACCTGTACACCATCTGGGGCGAGAAGGGCCGGCTGGACGGGCTCAAGTTCCTGCTCGTCGGCGACATGCGCATGCGCACCATGCATTCGATCCTCTACGCCATGCGGCAGTTCGACATCGAGGCCTTCGTGGTCAGTCCGCCGGAGATGGCGCTCCTGCCCGAGTTCAAGGCCGAGCTCGACGCGCGGAGCACGTTCTACACGGAGGTCGCCGACGTCCGGGAGGTGCTCGACCAGGTCGACGTGATCTACATGGAGCCGGTCGTCCAGGCCGATTACACCCAGTCGCGCGTCGAGCGGGCCGCCGAGACGGCCCTCACGCCGGATGAGTACCGCATCACGCTGGAGCTGCTCCACAAGCAGGCCAAGCGGGACGCCATCGTCCTGCATTCCCTGCCACGCATGGACGAGCTGACGCCGGACGTCGACGAGACGCGCTACGGGCGCTACTGGGTGGAGGCCTTCAACGGCGTCGTCATGCGCATGGCACTCCTGTCACTCGTGCTGGGCACGGAAGAGTAGGGGAGCGACCGATGCAGACCAACCTTCGCGGCCGCGACCTCATCTCGCTGTCGGACTGGTCGAACGAAGAGATCGAGACCGTCCTCGACGTCGCCTTCGAGCTCAAGCGCCGACGGGCTCTCGGCGAGTCGCACGCCCACCTGCGCGACCGCGTCCTGGCCATGCTCTTCTTCTTCTCGAGCACGCGCACCCGCGCCTCGTTCGAGGCGGGCATGGCGCAGCTCGGCGGCCACGCCCAGTTCATCGAGAGCCGCACGACGCAGATCGCCCACGGCGACACGGCCAAGGAGATCGGGGAGATCCTCGGGCGCTACAACGACGGCATCGCCATCCGCCACGTGACCTGGGGCGAGGGCAACCGGTACATCCGCGAGGTCGCCGCGGCGAGCCGTGTGCCCGTCCTCAATATGCAGTGCGACATCTACCACCCCTTCCAGATCCTGGCCGACCTGATGACGATCATCGAGAAGAAGGGTGGCCTGCGCGGACGCTCGATCACCGTCAGTTGGGCCTATGCCGCCAGCTACCAGAAGCCGATCAGCGTGCCCCAGGACCTCATCCTGGCGGCGACGCGCTTCGGCATGAACGTCAGGCTCGTCCATCCGCCCGAATTCGAGCTGATGGGCGACATCGTGGCCGAGGCGGAGGCGAATGCCCGGCGATCGGGCGGCAGCCTGGAGCGCCTGGATGACTTCGACGCCGGCTTCCGGGGCGCCGACATCGTCTACGCCAAGAGTTGGGGCGCCCTGCTCCGGGCCAAGGACGACGAGGACGGCGCGCGGATCGCCGCGCGGTACACCGACTGGATGACCGACGAGCGGCGCATGGCGCTCGCCGCGGACGATGCGATCTACATGCACCCGCTGCCGGCCGACCGCAACGTGGAGGTCGCCGACGCGGTCATCGACGGACCTCATTCGGTCGTCTACGACGAGGCCGAGAACCGTCTCCATGCCCAGAAGGCCGTCATGGCCCTCACGATGCGCTGAGAGGCGATGCGCACATGAGCCGTCGAGTCGTCATCGCCATCGGGGGCAACTCCCTGATCAAGGATCCGCAGCACATGTCGGTGCCGGATCAGTACAAGGCGCTCGGCGAGACGAGCGCCCACATCGCGAGCATCATCAGGGAAGGCTGGACGGTCGCCATCGGGCACGGCAACGGGCCGCAGGTCGGCTTCATCCTGCGCCGCTCCGAGCTGTCCGCGCACGAGCTCCACGAGGTGCCCCTGGACGTCTGTGACGCGGACAGCCAGGGCGCCATCGGCTATGAGCTCCAGCAGAACCTGGCCAACGATTTCCGGCGGCTGGGCATGCACCGCCAGGCGGTCACCATCGTGACCCAGGTCGAGGTTGCCGCCGACGATCCGGCCTTCGCGCGGCCGAGCAAGCCCATCGGCTCGTTCCTCGACGAGGCGACCGCCAAACGTCGACGGGACGAGGACGGCTGGTCCATCCTCGAGGATGCCGGTCGAGGGTGGCGGCGCGTCGTCCCGTCGCCGCGACCCGTGCGCATCGTGGAGGAGCGGGCCGTCAAGGCGCTCCTGCACGACGGGTTCGTGGCCATCACCGTCGGCGGCGGCGGCATCCCAGTCGTGGCGGACGAGCAAGGCATGCTCCACGGCGTGGCCGCCGTCATCGACAAGGACTTCGCCTCGTCGCTCCTGGCGACCGTCATCGACGCGGACGCGTTCGTCATCAGCACGTCCGTCGAGCGGGTGGCCCTGAACTGGGGCAAGCCGGATCAGACCTGGATCGATCGGATGACCGTCTCGGAGGCCCGCCGCTATCTCGAGGAGGGCACGCACTTCGCGCCCGGCAGCATGGCCCCCAAGATCGAGGCCTGCATCGGCTTCCTGGAGCGGGGCGGCCAGACCGCCGTCATCTCCAGCCCGGAGAAGCTGGAGCTGGCCCTGGCGGGGGAGACGGGCACCAGCATCGTGCTGGACTGACCAGCGGCCTCACGGTTCGCCGCTGGCCGACGCCGGATCCGTCTCGCTCGCGCGACACACCCAGGAGATCGACAGCGACGTCGTCCTGGACGATGCCAGCCTGCCATGGACATCGGCTCCAGCATGTGCCGGACTCTACGCCCGCTTGCTGTCGTGGTCTACGTCTGGCACTGCCGAATCGCCCGCCTATGACGCGGGATCGGACGCAGCGTGCTCCGGCTCTTCGTCCGCCGCGGCTGACCGTCCGTTCGCGGTCCGCCACGGGCGCTGCGTCGCTTCAGGCGCTGCGCCTCGCCATGGGCGCTGCGTTGCTTCGGGCGCTGCGCCTCGCCACGGGCGCTGCGTTGCAGAGACGGCGGCGCTCGCCGGTCGGACGGCACGCACGGCGCCCGGCTTCGCGCCGGCGTCTCCGCAACTCGCGCCTGACGGGCCCCGGCCGGCACGCGAGAGGGACCCGGGCGATGCGACAAGGCCAGGCGGCCGGAGGCGCCGAGGTCGAGGAGCCCATCGCGATCACGGATCCGGTGAACTGGTCCCTGCGGGCCGCCCGGCGGTCATCACCCGCATCCTCTGAGTCCTGCGTGGAGGCCAGTAGATGAGCGCCCTCTTCACACCGGCGAGCCTGCGGTTCCTGCGCGCCCTCGCCCGGAACAACGCGAAGCCCTGGTTCGAGGCGCACCGCCAGGAATACGAGTTGCTGATCCTGGGCCCGATGCGCGACCTGGTGGACGAGATGGACGTCCGACTCGCTTCGCTCGCCCCTGAGATCCTGGGCGAACGGAAGCGCTCGATCTTCCGCATCTACCGCGACGTCCGCTTCTCCGCGGACAAGTCACCGTACAAGACGCAGGCCGCCTGCTGGTTCTTCCACCGCGACGCCAGCCACCGGGTCGGGCAGGAGAGCCACGGCGGCGGGGCCGGATTCTACTTCCAGCTCGCGCCGGCCAATTGCTTTTCGGGGGGCGGGATCTGGATGCCCCCGCGCGAGGCGCTGACCCGCCTGCGCGACGCGATCGCCGAGCAGCCCGCGGCGTTCGCGCCGCTGGTCAACGCACCCGCCGTCGCGCGACGCTTCGGCGGACTCGACACGGATGCGGTACTGACGAACGTGCCGCGGGGCTACCCGCCCGATCACCCCGGCGCGGCGTGGCTTCGCCACAAGTCCTTCACACTCGGACGTGCCTTCACGGAAGCGCAGGCGGTGAGTGCGCGGCTCCCTCAGCTGCTCGAGAGCGACTTCGCCCTGATGCTGCCGCTCGTCCGCTGGCTCAACGCGGCGCTGGGGCTCAAGTCCGCTGAGCGGCGCTAGCGCGAGCGCCGCGCCCCCATTCGCCGGGAGTCACGTCGCATGACGCAAACCCCGATCATCCCCATGCTGGCCGCGGCGGCTTTGCTCCTGGCGGCGTGCCGCGACTCGACCTCGCAAGCTCCACCGGCTCCCATTCCCCCCGGTCCGGTCATGCAGTAGATCCGCGACGTCCTCGCGCGCGACGAAGCGCGATGGATCGCCTTTCACCGAGACCTGCATCGCCACCCCGAGCTCTCCGGCGCCGAGGTGCGCGCGCCCCGGGCCACTCGTGGCCTATCGCGCCGACATGGACGCCGTGCCGTCCTCCGCCCCCGATCCCGTGGACTTCCGCTCCACGACCAACGGCGTGCGTCACATCTGTGGCCACGACATCCACACGACGGTCGCGGTGGCCCTGGCCGGTGCCCTCAGCCAGGTGCGCGACTCGCTGGCCGGCAGTGTGCTGTTCGTCTTTCAACCCGCCGAAGAGAACGCGACCGGGGCGCGCGCCATGCTGGCCGATGGCGTGTTCTCCGCGGCAACGCCCGTGGCGATCTCCGGCAACGGCGACCTGAGTGCGGCCACCAGCCTCGCGGTGCAGCGCATCAGCGCCCTCGCCACGATCGACGCATCGCAGATCGGCGGCTCCCAACCCCCGGACTTCGTCCTCGTGCAGCTTGGCGCACCGCAGGTGAGTGCTGGAGAAACGCGCCTGCGGGGGACGGCAACGGTGGCGGCGGCCGACGCGCGTGCGCGGGTGCGCGAGGCGATCACCACCGGCCTTCAGGCGGCCGTGCCCGCGGGTGTTCGTGTGACGGCGACGTACGAAGCACGCACGGTGGCTGGCGTCACCAACGACTCCACCCTCACCGAGGGCGCCGTTGCCGCGCTGCGCACCACGGCGTCTCCAACAGCGCGCGAGGGTGGAACGGACTCCCGCACAGCGCCGACTACGTCGCCGACGAGGGGGCCATCACCACCGGGGCGCTCGCGATGGCCGCCGTCATTCTCGAACGCCTGGCGAGACCGTGACGGCTATCGGCTCCCGGCTATCGGCTCCCGGCTACCGCCTTCAGGCTCCCGGCTTCCGTCTCCCGGCTTCAGTCTCCCGGCTTCCGGCTCCCGGCTACCGGCTATCGGCTCCCGGCTACCAGCTGCTCCTCGGGCGTCCGCGTCTTCATATAGAGAGCGCCGGAGAAACACTTCTGGGCGCAGATGGAGCAGCCGATGCACTTGGAGGCATCCGTCACGGGCACCTTGTCCTCGCTGAGGGTGATGGCCAGGTACGGGCAGCGCGTGCAGTTGCCGCAGTGCTCGCAGAGATCCGCCACCGCGGCGCTGACCTTCTTCAGGGGGGTGAGCTCCATGAAGCCGGTGATGGGACCGGGCAGGGCGTAGCCGATGAGTTCCTTGACACTCCCGATGCCCCGGGCCTCCATCAGGTGGCTGAGGCCGGCTTCCAGGTCGTCGATGATGCCGATGCCTTCCTTCATGACGATGGTGCAGAACTGAACGGTTTCCACGCCCAGGGCCAGGAAGTCCGCGGCGGCCTTGTAGTTCATGGGGCCGCCGTTGCCGCTGATGTGCATGCCCATCCTGGAGACATTGGCCAGGGTCAGGTTGCTGATCTGGGTGACGCCCTCGCCGGAGAGGCCCACGACGATGCCCTCCTCCCAGACCTTCTTCTCGCCCTTGCGGAAGGCCATGCTGGGGAAGGAATTGGCCAGGGTGACGCCCGCCTTCTTGTTCGGGTACTTGGCGAAGACCTCCTGGATGGCGGCCATGATCGGGTAGATGGCCGTCACGGCGGCGGTGAGTTTGAAGAGCTTGGGGATCTCGGGGTTCGAGACTTCCAGAACCCAGTCGACGATCGTCGCGGTGAGCTGCGCGTCCTGGCTCACGATGTCGCCCTTGGTGCCGTCGCCGCCCTGGGGGCAGGAGAGGCTGTACTCGACGCCCATGACGCCGCAGGCTTCCAGCTTCAGGGTATTGGCCTGCCAGCCGGCTCGGTCGTGGGCGTCGTCGCCGGTGACGGGACCTCCGGTGCTCGCCATGGTGAGGCGGTCCGGGTATTCCCTCACGAGGCGGCGGACCTCCTCGCAGACCCGGTTCATGGGATGGTCGCTCACGTTGTCGCAGTTCGCGTACGTGTCCCTGGTGATCTGGAACATGTACTCGGCGGGGATGTGGATGGGCACGCCGTCGAAGCAGGTCTTCATGACGCCCCCCGCCCAGCCGGCCTCGTAGGCCAGCTTCATCTGCTCGTAGCCGTCGCTGGGGGGCGCGGCGCTGAGCAGGAAGGGAGAGCGGAGCTTCCGCCCGAAGAAGTCCGTCTCCAGGGAGACAGGCTTCAGCACGTGACCGGGCAGGGCCGAGCGGCTCTTGGTGGGCTTGTCCACCACGGGTGCGGGCTGGTTCAGCAGGAAGGCTTCCACGGCGAGGGCGATGTTCTTTCCGGCGGCGGAGGCCTCCACCACGGTGGTGGGACCGTTGGCCAGATCGCCCGCGTAGAAGACGCCCTTCACCTCTTCCCTGGCCATGGCGCCCCCGGCGCCGATGGCGATGACTACAACGTCGAAAAACAGGGTGTAGACCCCCGCGGCAGTCTCGTCCACCATGTTGCGCGGATGGAATGGCTTGCCCTCGGGCAGGGTCACGCGCATGGTCTTGAGACCCTTCACGCATCCACCTTCCGCGACGATCTCGGCGCACTTGGTGCGGCCCGTGACGGCGATGCCCTGGTCCAGAAGCTCGGCCCGCTCCGCTCCGGTGAGAGGCATCTCGTGCAGGGTCTCCAGGCAGAACATCTCCACCACCGCGCCGCTCCGGCGGGCCTCGGCCGCGCAGTCCACGGCCACGCCGCCACCGCCGATGACGGCCACGCGCTTGCCCTTGAGGTCACCGGGATGGTTCAGGAAGGCGATCCAGTCCAGGGCCTTGTCCTCGCCTGGGATGCCCAGCTTGTAGGGGGCGTCCAGGCCCGTGGACACCACCACGGCCTCGAAGCCCTTCTTCAGGAGATCCGAAGGTGTTTCCACTGGGCTGGAGAGATGGATCCTGGCGCCGGTCTGGACCTGGAGCCACTCGATATCGGAGCGGAGCACCTGCTTGTCCAGCCGGTGGTCCGGGATCAGGTTGCACATGCCGCCGGGCTTGCCCTCGCGCTCGAAAACCTCGGCAGTGAAGCCCATCTGGGCCAGCATCGCAGCCGCCGCGAGACCGGCGGGGCCGCCGCCCACCACGGCCACCTTGCGGCCATTGGCCTTGGGCTGGTTGAGGGAGGGCATCACGCCCAGATCCTTCGCCTTCTGGATGATGGTGGCCTGCACGGCCGGGATGTTGACTGGATGGTCGAAGGTGCGGTGGGAGCAGGCCTTCATGCAGTGGAAGTCCGGACATACCGCGCCGCAGATGCCGCCCAGGGGGTTGTGGCCCATGATCAGGGTGGCGGCCCGCTTGAAGTCCGAGGGGAGCCCGACCCTGGCGGCGGTGATGAAGTCCGCGGGGGAGCAGTCCGCGGGGCAGGCTTCACGGCAGGGTTTCTCCGCGCAGTTCTCGCAGCGGTTGAACTCCTCTTTCAACTGTGCGTCAGAAAGAAAGGCGATATGGGTCTTCTGCACGAGGTCTCTCCAGGCTACGGGCACTCGGTTCGGTTCCGCACAAGACTGCCCCCAAGATCGTCCAACCATCGGGGTGCGCAAAGGGGCGGTCCGGCCGGCTTCGGCACGGCGCGCCCGCCACGGGCGCTGCGTCGCAGAGACGGCGGCGCTCGCCGGTCGGACGGCACGCACGGCGCCCGGCTTCGCGCCGGCGTCTCCGCGACTCGCGCCTGAGGGGCCCACGGCCGGCACCCAGACCGTGGACCCGCTCGAGTTGCTCTCCCGGGTCAGGTGATGACGCGCTACTACGGCTGGTACGCGAGCCGTACCCGGGGGGTGCGGCGACGTCAAGCGGCCGGAGGCGCCGAGGTCGAGGAGGCCGTCGCGATCACTGATCCGGTGAACTGGTCCCTGCGGGCATCGCGCCGGTCATCACCCGCATCCTCGCCCACCGGGCCCGGAGCGTCGAACGCGCCCGCCAATCCCGGAGCCCGCCCCCGGGCCGATGCCGGTCCTCCGCCCACGCCACCGGCGGGTCACCTCGGTAGCCCGTTCGTCCGGTAGCCTATTCCCGTTCGTCCCCGCTCCCAATTCCGGATCCGGGGCCCCTCGGCGCACCCGCCGCCGGTACGATTGTCCGCTTGTCCGCTCGTCCGCCGGTACGCCGGTACGCCGGTACGCCGGTACGCCGGTACGCCGGTACGCTTGTCCGCCGACCCGCTGCGTCATTGACGCGCTGACGACCCGCCCGGATACTTGGATCGGTACGAAGGAAGTTCCTTCCATCACTGCGCTTCGCGAATGCGGCGGCCGCGGCGAGCTGCCTCACCCTGGGCACGATGGCAGGGGTTCCGGATCTTGACGCGGTCAGGGGGATCCTCGAGAGCGCCCGTCGGGTCTGACCCCGCTTACCTCCTTGCTTCTGACTTGTTCCGCATACCCGGTATAGAATAGAGAACGACTCGGGCATTCCAACCCCGCCCGAGCGCCTTGGGCGCCCTCCCCCCGGCTCTGCTCCCCTCGAGTGGCTGACTCCAGTACATTGGACTCGAGCGTTGAGCCTTGGGCGGATGGGGTCCGGATATCAGGAGGATCGATATGAACATCGGTGTGCCCCGCGAAGTGCGCGTAGAAGAACATCGCGTTGGGCTGGCGCCTGCCGCCGCGGAATTGCTGACTGCGGCAGGACACGTCTGCTGGGTCGAGAAAGACGCGGGCCGCGGCGCGGGTTTTCCCGACCTCGACTATGAGAAAGCGGGCGCGAAGATCGTGTATTCGGGTGAAGAAGTGTACGGGCGGGCCGACCTCGTCGTGAAGGTCTCGAAGCCGAAAGAGGCCGAGATTGCCTGGCTGAAGGAAGGCTCCATCCTGATGGGCTTCCTGCACCTGGCCGCGGGCAGCCGCGACCGTGTGGACTGGCTGCTGGCGAACAAGGTGACCGCGATCGCGTACGAGACCATCCAATGCGACGACGGGACGCTGCCGGTGCTGGTCCCGCTCAGTCGCATGGGTGGCCTGATGCTGCCGCAGGTGGCAGGCTCACTGCTCCAGAACGACCACGGCGGCAAAGGCATCCTGCTGTCGGGCGTGCCGGGCGTTCCGCCTGCCGAGGTCGCGATCCTGGGTGCGGGGACGCTTGGGACCGCCGCGGCACGGGCGTTTCTCGGGATTGGATCCAGCGTCTACATGCTGGACCTGGATCTGGTCAGGCTCCAGGCCCTCGAAGACAAGGTCGGCATGGGCCGGCACCTCGTGCTGATGGTGGCGCATGCCGCGAATATCCGGAAGGTCGTCGGCTTCGCTGACGTTGTGGTGGGCGCCGTCCACCATCCCGGGATCCGCAGCCCCATCGTGGTGACGCGAGACATGGTCCGCTCGATGAAGCCGCGGTCGGTCATCCTGGACGTTTCCATTGACCAGGGCGGGTGCGTCGAGACCAGTCGTCCGACGACGCACCGAGACCCCACGTTTGTCGCGGAGAACGTCATCCACTATTGCGTGCCGAACATGACTTCTGTCGTCGCCCGGTCGGCGACGTATGCGTTGACCAATGCGGCCTGGCCGTATATCTCGGCGGTGGCCGATCAGGGATTTGAAACCGCGCTGGCCAGCCGGCCGGCCCTCAAGCGCGGCGTCGCAACCCACCAGGGTCACGTGGTCGATGCACGGTTGGCATCGCACCTGGGCTTGCCGGAGGTGACGCTGTGAGCTGGATCGATACCTATCGCAAACGGGTGGTGACGGCGGATGCCGCCGTCAGCCGGATCACGTCGGGTCAACGCGTGTTCATGACGGGAAACTGCTCGGTGCCGCAGGTCGTGATCGGGGCCCTGGTGCGGCGAGCACCCGAGCTGACGGATCTCGAGCTCGTGCAAGTGCTGACGTTCGGCAAGGCGGCGTACGCCGCTCCGGAACTGGCCGGGCACATCCGCATCAATACTCTCTTCATCAGTGATACCCAGCGCGCGGCGGTTCACGAGGGACGCGGCGACTTCACGCCGTGCTTCCTGTCCGAGATTCCGCTGCTCTTCAAGAACGGCAACCTGCCGCTCGATGCGGCACTCATCCACGTGAGCCCGCCCGACGAGCACGGATTCTGCTCGTTCGGCGTCGAGGTCGGCGTCACCAAGACGGCGTCGCAGTCGGCGAAACACGTGATCGCGGAAGTCAATCCGAAGATGCCGCGGACACTTGGCGACGCGTTCATCCATGTGTCGAAGCTGGACTACATCGTCGAGGTGGACTACGAGTTGCCGGAAGTGAACATGGCGGCCACCTCGGACCTCTCCGTCCGGGTCGCCAGCAACGTCGCCGGGCTCATCCCGGACGGCGCCACGCTGCAGACCGGCATCGGCGCCATTCCGGATTCCGTGCTGCGGCAGCTGACCGATCGGAAGCACCTGGGCGTGCACACGGAACTGTTCTCGGATGGTGTCATCGACCTGGTGGAAAAGGGGGTCATCGACGGCGAGCGGAAGACGCTCCACCCCGGCAAGATCATCGCCGGCTTCATGATCGGGACCAAGCGACTCTACGACTTCGTCAACGACAACCCGATCATCGAGATGCATCCGACCGAGTACGTCAACGATCCGTTCATCGTCGCGCAGAACGACCTGATGGTCGCCATCAACTCGGCGATCGAAGTGGACCTGACCGGGCAGGTGTGCGCCGACAGCATCGGGCCGCGGTTCTACAGCGGTGTGGGCGGACAGGTGGACATGATCTACGGCGCGTCGCGCAGCAAGGGCGGGCTGCCGATTATCGCGCTGCCCTCAACCGCCACGGTGAAAGGGCAGAACCTCAGCAAGATCGTGGCGATGCTCAAGCACGGGGCGGGCGTCGTGACCACCCGCAACCACGTGCACTACATTGTGACCGAGCACGGCGTGGCCAACCTGTACGGCAAGACCATCCGGCAGCGGGCCAGGGCGCTTATCGATGTCGCGGCGCCGGAGTTCCGCGCGGAGCTTGAACAGAAGGCGATCGAGCTGAAGTACCTGTAGGAGCTTGGGAGCGGGGGGCTGGGGTATCGATCCCCAGTCCCCCCGACTCCCGCACCCCGAGTCCCTGTTTGCAGTCGAACCCCATTCCCGCCGTCAGCACGTGCGGCGTGATCCCGCGCGCCGAGCCGAGCTGACCCGGCTGCCGCGGTTCGACCCTGGCTGTGCGCGCGTCGAGCACGAGCACCGTGCTTTCCCCGATCACTTCACAGCGCTTGCCCGAGACGACGACCGCCGTTTTCTCATCGATTCCCACGGCCACGAGATTCGGATGTTCCAGCAGCAGGCTGATCAGGCGGCTGTGCCGCTGGCGCCTGAGAAAGTGTTGGTCGACGATGGCATCGGGCCAAAGGCCCAGGCCTGCGCGGTCTTGGTGGCTCCGGTCGTGATGCTTAGCAGATCAGGTGATGACGCGCTACTACGGCTGGTACGCCAGCCGGACGAGGGGGATGCGGCGACGCCAGGCGGCTGGAGGCGCCGAGGTCGAGGAGCCCGTCGCGATCACTGATCCGGTGAACTGGTCCCTGCGGGCCGCGCGGCGGTCATCACCCGCATCCTCGCCCATCGGGCCCGGGGCTTCGAACGCGCCCGCCAATCCTGGAGCCCGCCCCCGGGCCCATGCCGATCCTCCGCCCTCGCCACCGGCGGGCCACCTCGGTAGCCCGTTCCCGTGCGTCCCCTCCTCGGGGGTCACAGGCCCCGCCTGTCGCGCAGCCTCGCCACGTTCCGCAACGCCAGCACTTCAATCCGATCGTCCAGCGCGTAGTCTCTTTCCCCTGGATAGATCACGTACAACCGCTCCAGTTTCAGATCGTCCAGCGCCACGCGCATGGACTTGGTCGTGCGCGGCGCGTCGGCGTACTTGAACTCGAAGCCCCAGCGCTGACCGCCGCGAACCAGCAGCAAGTCCAATGCGGCGCCCCCGTGGGTGCTCCAGTGGAACGCCTCGCCTGGCTCGACCCGCAGAACGCGCAGGAGATGTTCGAGCGCCAACCCTTCCCACGACGCGCCGAGCTTGGGGTGTGCCTGGAGTTCGGACAGCGATTGGACCCGCTGCAGAGCGTGAAACAGGCCGCTGTCGCGCAGGTAGATTTTCGGCGCCTTGCGCACGCGCTTGCCGAGGTTCTCGGTCCAGGCCGGCAACGACCGGATCATGAATGCGCCGGTGAGGATGTCGAGGTAATGCTGGGCCGTCTTGTAGTTGATCCCGAGGGAGCCGGCGATCTCCGAGGCGTTCCAGGTCTGGCCGTGATAGTGGGCGATCATGAGCCAGAAGCGGCGTAGTCGTTCCGAGGGGATGGTGATGCCCAGTTGCGGAATGTCGCGGGTGAGAAAGGTGCGGATGAACTGTTGCCGCCAGTTCCAGCTCGCCTCATCGGAATCGCTCAGAAACGACTCTGGGAATCCGCCGCGAAGCCACAGGGTGTCCAGTTGATCGAACCCGACTTCTGTGCCGTCGAATCCGCTCAGGTCCACAAAGCCCACCCGGCCGGCCAGCGATTCGGACACGCCTTTGACCAGGTCCAGCGAGGCGCTGCCCAGAATGAGAAAGCGGGCCGGCGTGCCCGGGCGATCCGCCAGCACGCGCAACAGCGGGAACAGGTCCGGCCGGCGTTGAATCTCGTCAATGACCACGAGTCCCGTGAGTTTGCCGAGCGTTTGCCGAGGCGTTTCCAGGCGGGCCAGGTCCAGAGGATCCTCGAGATCGAAGTAGGCTTCCGGCCGGGTGGCAAGCGCCCTGGCCAAGGTGGTCTTGCCGCACTGGCGGGGGCCGAGCAGGGAAGTGACCCGGAAATGGGCCAGGGAGTCCTGGATTTGCCGCCGATAGCTTGTTCGGTCGATGAGTGTCATGCGTGAAGCATAGTGCGTAGACCACTAACTTTCAAGCATTGTGCCTCGACTTTGGAAGCCCAGTAGTCCGGCCCATCCCCGGGCCATTCTCCGGCAATGGCTGGTCCGAAGATGACCGTCCCTTCGCGCTCCGCCTCGCGCGCTACTGCGCCCGCAACCCCAAGGCAGTGTTCTTCCATGAGGGAGGCCCCGCCGAGGGTGCGGACGAAGTCACGCTTGTTCATGGGCGTTTCTCGCGGGCGGCCGGCACCCTGCGAACTCCCTGCGGCGGCAGCCGAGCTCCACCGCGCGCGCGGTCGTTGACGGCCTTGCGGGCGGAGGTTACTGTGGTCCGACCATGGCAGAAGTCCTGACCGCCAGCGAGCTCTCGGCCCTCGTGGCTCGAGTCTTCCTGCCCACGCCCGAGGACGGAAGCCTCGGCATCATGATCGACCTCCCGGACGGCCGCGTGGTGGACGATGCCGCGTGGGAGGCCCGTCGGAAGATCGCGGCGGAGTGGGTGAACCTCCTCGAAGAGCGGGCCGCGACCCTCGGCTACCACACCCGCCTGCTGCTCTATCCCAACGTCCACACCAACAACGGCGACCTGCCCGATCGCTGCTGGATCCACGAGGGCGGCCCCGTGCCGCAGACCGCCGACGGACTGGACCCGGCGACCGCCCGGCCCATGGCCGAGATCTTCGACACCCACCCGATGATCATGGCGGTCACGCGGTTCAGTTCCACCGCTCCGCTCAAGATGGCCGCACGGAAGCACCCCATGCGGGCCGCCACCATGCCCGGCTTCACGGCCGAGATGATCCCCGCGCTGCGCCTCGATTACACCGAGGTCAATCGCCGGGTGGACATCCTCAAGGACCTTCTGGACAGGGCCACGGGGGCGGACTTCGTCTTCCGCCACCCGGACGGCGAGGACCGCCTCCACCTCGACCTCCGCCACCGCACGGGCCACGCCTCCGGCGGGCTTCTACCGAAGCGCGGCGTGGCCGGGAACCTCCCCTCCGGCGAGGCCTACATCGTCCCTTACGAGGGCGAGCGCGAGGGCGACCCGAGTTGCTCCGAGGGGGTCCTGCCGGTGCAGTTCGGGTCGGAGGTTGTGCGCTACCGCATCGTGGCCAACAAGGCGGTCGGCGTCCTCACCCGCGGCCTCGAGTCCGACCGCGAGGCCGCGCTCCTCTCGACGGAGCCCGCCTGCGGCAATCTCGCCGAGCTCGGCCTCGGGGTCCTCGCCGCGTTCGGCGTCAGGCCGATCGGCGCCGTGCTCCTCGACGAGAAGCTGGGCCTGCACATCGCCTTCGGCCGCAGCGAGCACTTCGGCGGCCAGGTGGGCCCCGACGCCTTCTCCTCGGCCGATGCGGTCGTCCACATCGACCGTGTCTACGTGCCCGAGACGCAGCCCGACGTCCTGCCCGTGAGCGTGGACCTTCACCTCCAGGACGGCACGACCCTCGCCCTCATGCGCGACGGGGGGTTCGGTCCCGTCTTCTGATCCGGTGCGCGAATGCCCCGAGGCCTCGTGAAGCGCACCCCGCGCCGTTTCGGCGCAGCACTCGTCGCCGCCGTCGTCCTGGTCGCGGCGCTCGGAGCGTGCGCGGGCCGGCCCCGTCCGGTCGCCGCAGCCCCCACTGCGGAGGCGCGCCCCGGAGGGGCCCTCTTCTCGACCATCCCCTGCGCCGAGACGTCGCTCGGGAGGGAGTGGTCGAGACTCCGTAGCGAGGCCGAGGCCCGCTTCCCCGGCCTCAGCCTGACGCGGGTGGAGGACCTGCACATCACGATCGTCTACATCGGCGAAGGCTGGCGGGTGGGCGACCTCGATCCGATCCGGGCTCACGCCCTGGTGGGGCCGCGCGAGCCGGTTTCGTTCCGTCCCGAGGTCGTGCGGTTCGGCCGCAACAACCAGGTCGTGGTCGTGGAGCTGCACGGAGCGCCCGAGGCCTGGGTGGCGTCGCTGGTCGCCGCCAAGGACACGCTGAACCGGCTCGGGCTGAAGAGAGCGGAGTCCTACGACGCGTCGTTCCGCCCCCACGTGACGATCGCGGCCGCCCGGCGGTCGCCGCCCGACAGCGCGGATTCCTCGGCGCTGGACGGGCTTCGCACCTGGCTCGCGGAGAAGGTCGCCGCCGACGAGGGCCGGTTCACGGTGACCGTCGGTCCCGACACCCCGATTCGACTGTGGCTCGCCGGGACGGCGAGGCCGCCGGGCGCTCCCATCTACATCGATCTGGCGGAGTTCCTCGCTCGCCCCTGAGCGGAGGCGAGGGGCGAAGGCGATCGGTCGGGCTGCGGCCGATCCTGAGTTGAGGGCGCGCCCGTCGGCCATGCCGGTCCCGCCTGACGGCGTTGTTGAGCCCTTCCGGCCGTGGCCACGACTCCGGCGCTGCCGCCTCCCGCTGGTCCCAGAACTCGTCCCAGGGAGGTCTCGGACACATGACTCGCGTGCGGGTTCTCGCAATCTCGGCGCTGACGCTCGTCGGCTGCGTCGTGTACGCCGCGTGCGCCGGTGCTCGGCCGCCAGCCGACTTCGAACAGGACTTCCGCGGGGGCTCAAGGGGCGCGCGAGATGCCTGGTTCAGCGTGCTGGTGACGCGATACGGGTGCGACACGCTCCTGGTGAAAGCTCCCGGCGCGGGGGAAATGGCGACGGACGCCACCACGTGTGCGGCGGCGGCGAGCGTGATGCCTGAGGTGGTCCGCGCGTGGAGCGACTCGACGGGAGTCTGGGAGGAGTGGGAGTACTACGGTAGTCATGGCGGCGGCGGCCCCGGCCAGACTCCGTGGTGGGGTCAGGGGCGCCACTGCAGGGCCACGCTACGCGGCCGAGATCAGCGGAACCTGCGCGTCAGCGACATCACCTGCTAGCGGCGATGGGGTCGAGCAACACGGGAGCGAAGCTCGCTGAGGAAGGCGCGATGGAAGGCGAATCGACGTTTGGAGAGGTGTACGACGACTGGGCTGTCAGCGCGATCCTCTTCTGCGATTCGAGTGGTCCACCTGCCCTCGTGGCGCTCTGGAGGCGCGCGTCCGAGGACCGAGCATCGCTGGAGCTCTTGGCGCGGCAGTCGGAGAAGCTGAGGGACGCGCGGCTGTTTGAGGGGGTCCTTGAGACTGCATCGAAGTACTTGAAGATCCGCCATCGGGCTCGGGTGCCGAGGGCCCGTGCTGCATCGGGCACGAGACGGACTTCTACGCGCGAAGTGGGGCGCGACCGCAGTAGGTGTCGCCGCAGGGGGGCGGGCCGCGGGTAGGGCTGAGCCTTGCGACGCAAGAGATGATCGCACGTGGGGGTCTAGGCACGGACTAGGTGCGGGTAGTAGTCCGCGTGGTGGACAGCACCGGGATGCGCTTGCCGAATCGGGAGGTGCGTCTGACTGTGACGGGCTCCGATGGGTTGGCGTATGGGGTGTCGAGCCCCGCCGCCGAGCGGGCCGGTGCGCATTCGCGCATCGAGCGACGGTGCCCGCGATTCGACCGTCAACGTGCAGGTCGGAGTGGGCGGTTTGGTGGAACTCGCCGAGGGCGATGGTATGGAGCTTGTCGGCGCCACCGCCAGCCATGCGGACAACCACTGGGGTACGTTCGGCATCCTGGGCGAGATGCGGCACGGCTTCCGGCTCCCGGCTATCGGCTTCCGGCTTCCGGCTCCCGGCTTCCGGCTCCCGGCTTCCGGCTCCCGGCTATCGGCTCCCGGCTACCGGCTCCCGGCTCCCGGCTCCCGGCTCCCCGCTCCCACCGCCCGCACTCTCGCCCGCGCGGCCTCCACCGCGCGCTCCAACTCGCCCACCGCCCGCACCGCCTGCGTCGTCGGTGCGGCGTCGGCGTCCTCGATGAGCCCGAGCAGCCCCGTGAGCTGGCTGTTGAGCCGCCGCAGGTCGCGCTCGAGGGCCGCCAGCGAATCCGAGCTTGGCCCCCCGGCCGCGCCGGGCGCCACCGCGCCGGACGCACGCCGCAGCCCCTGCACTTCCGCCAGCAGCGCCGAGTCGGCGCGCATCGCCTCCACCACTCGGCTCGACAGCGCGAACATCCGCGCCCACGCCGCCGGCGGGGTCGTGACACGCGGGTCCATCCGCACGGCCAGCGGCTGCGTGAGCACTTCACCCGCTGCCGTGAGCCGCACGGTGTAGCTCCACGGCAGCACCCACGGCCCCACCGGCTCGCGCGGCGTGTCGCGCAGAATCGCCGCGATGGGGTAGCTGTGGCCTAGCGCCGGTGGCCGTGGGTAGTGCAGGTCCCAGACGAAGCGGTGTGCGCCCGCCTCCGCAGAGAGGCGCTGCGGCGGGCGGATCCACCACGCCGGAAAGTTCGTGGTCGAGTCCAGCGGCTCCACGGGGTCGTCGCTCGCGAAGCGCCGCGCCAGCGCGCCGCGGGCATCGAGGATCTCGAGCGTGACCGACCCGGCCACGCCGGCGGGCAGCCAGTAGTCGATGACCGCCCCGTCCGGCGGGTTCGGCGCCGCGGGCTCGTCAATGGGCAGCGGCGTATCGGTGTTCATGTTCCACCGCACGCGCGTCGCACGCGCCGGCCGGAACAGGAATGCGCCCGGCGCGGCGCCCGCCTCGGCCATCTGCCGGAGCGGCGAGATGTCGTCCAGGATCCACGCCGAGCGGCCGTGCGTGCCCACGACCAGGTCGCTCTCGTGGATCCAGAGGTCCCGCATCGAGGAGCCCGGCAGGTTGAGCCTGAGCGACTGCCAGTGGTCGCCGTCGTCGAACGAGACGTACACGCTCCGCTCGGTGCCGGCGAAGAGGAGGCCGCGCCGCACCGGGTCCTCGCGCACCACGTTCACCACTTCGTTCCGCGGGATGCCGCTCACGATCTCCGTCCACGTGGCGCCGCCGTCCCGCGTGCGGTAGATGTGCGGCGCGATGTCGTCCAGCCGGAAGCGGTTGATGGCGGCGTACGCGGCGAGGGTGTCGAAGTGCGAGGCCTCCATCAGCGAGACCTTGCTCCACTGCGTGAGCGCGGGCGGCGTCACGTTCGCCCAGTGGGCGCCGCCGTCGTGCGTCACCCAGATGAGCCCGTCGTCGGTGCCCACCCACAGCAGGTTCACCCGCGTGAACGAGGGGGCGATGGTGTAGATGACGCCGCGGTGCCCTCCGCGCTCGGGGTCGAGCGCGGCGAACGGCCCCAGGGTCGCGGGCACATCAGAGCGCTCGCGCGTCAGGTCGGGACTGATGACCGTCCAGCTCGCGCCGCCGTTCACCGTCTTGAAGAGGACGTTGCCGGCGAAGTAGAGGATGCGCGGGTCCACCGGCGAGAAGAGGATCGGCTGCGTGCGCACGAACCGGTACCGCCCCGACCGCACCGCCTCCGGCGCGACGTTCTGCGTCTGGCCGGTGTTCCAGTCGAACCGCGTGACCTTGCCGCCGTACACGAGGTTGGGGTGCAGCGGGTCGGGTGCGACGTACCCGTACTCCTCGACGCCCACCGGGTGCCATTCGCGGAAGGTGATCTGCCCGTCGTTGCCGCGGCTCACCGTGCCCATCGAGCCGCTCTCCTGCTGCGCGCCGTAGACGCGGTAGGGGAACTGGTTGTCGGTGATGATGTGGAAGAGCTGCGCCGTGGGCTGGTTGTACCACGACGACCACGACTCGCCGCCGTTCACCGTGATGACTGCGCCCTGGTCGGCCGCGAGGAGGATGACGCGCGGGTCGTCGGGGTTGATCCAGATGCGGTGGTAGTCGTCGCCGCCGGGCGCGCCGCGCAACGGGCCGAAGGTGCGGCCGCCGTCGGTGGACGTCCACGCCGCGATGTTGCCGATGTGCACCACGTCGGGGTTGCGCGGGTCCACCTGCACTTCGTTGAAGTCGCCGTCGCGGCCCCACAGGCGCTGGTCGGTGTTGACGAGGCGCCAGTGCTCGCCGGCGTCGTCGGAGCGGTACAGGCCGCCGCCGCGGTTCGCGCCCACGATGGCGTACAGCCGGTTCGGTTCGCTCCGCGAGGTGGCGAGACCGATGCGGCCGAGGCCCGCCTCCGCGGTGGGGAGGCCGTCGCCGGTGCGGCGCCACGTGGTGCCGCCGTCGGTGGACTTGTAGAGACCGTTGTTCGCCGAGAGGGTCCAGCCGTTCTCCCACGGCGCCTGCCGCGCGGCCCACAGCACCGCGTAGAGCGTCTGCGGGCTGGCGGGGTCGAAGGCGAGGTCCACGGCGCCGGTGTTCTCGTCCTGGTAGAGCACCTTCTGCCACGTCTCGCCACCATCGAGCGAGCGGAAGACGCCGCGCTCCTCGTTGGGGCCGTACGGATGCCCGAGCACCGCGGCGAAGACGCGGCTCGGGTCGCGCGGGTCCACGATGACCTGGGCGATCTGCTGGCCGTCCCTGAGGCCGAGGTGGCGCCAGGTGCGGCCGGCATCGGTGGACTTGTAGATGCCGTCGCCGACGGAGAGGTCGGGACGATGGAGCCCTTCGCCGCTGCCGACGTAGAGGATGTCGGGGTTCGAGGGCGCGACCGCGATCGCGCCGACTGAGCCGGTGGACACGCTGTCGAAGATCGGGGTCCAGACTCGGCCGTAGTCGGTGGTGCGCCAGACACCGCCGTTGTTGACGCCGATGTAGAACAGCCCGGGGCGCTGCGGCACGCCGACGGCGGCGACGGTCCGCCCGCCGCGGAACGGGCCGACGAGGCGCCAGCGGAGCTGGGAGTAGAACCGGGCGTCGGGCTGCTGGGCCTCGGCGATGCGCGGCGCGAGGGGCGCGAGAAGAGCGAGCGCGGCGAGTGCGGGCAGGGTGTGGGCGAGTCTCACGATGGGCTCCGTGGCGGGCGTGGCAGTCCGCCGAAGTTGCACCGTGGACGGCCGGTTGCCAAGCGAGGGGCGGGCGCTCGGGGTGTATTGGCGCCTGAGGACCGAGGCGGCGACCCCGGAGCCACTCGGGTCGTGTTGGGACCGCGGTGCGGCTTCCCCGCTCTTTCTGGGGATGGCGGTGGTGTGCCGGTGTTTGCGGCGTGGCCGGGGGCTCTGGCCCTGCGGCCGTTCCTGCTGCATATACTGCGTGGAATCACAGTGGGCGGGGATCCCGCTCGGGGTAGAATCGTTGTTAGACCGCCCGACGGGGAGTTGAGTTGAAGCAATCCGGCAGGAGCAACAGATCGGCTTCCGCCCTCAGAGCGTGGGCGACACGGCGGACCCCAACCTATCGGGCCGCCAAGGCTGAGGCACGAAGCAAGTCCGCCCTCCGAGTTTGGGCGAAGGCCCACGGCTTCCACGTGGTCTTCCTCGACGCCCCGAGCGGCAAGCCTCGCACTGGCATCATTGACGCACTTCTCGTCCGCAACGCCCATGCTGACCCGGACAGATTGGAGTTCTACGTGGTTCAGCTCAAGGGCGGCCGCGCAGGAATGAGTCCTCAAGAGATGAGTCGGCTCAAGCGGGCAGCGGAGCAACTCAAGGCATCACCCCTGGTCGTCTTGCATGATGCGGATGCCCTTCACTTCCTACCGACCGAACCAGAGGGTCGAAGGGCAATGGGCAATCGAGGGTCGGCGGTCTAACACGCGCAAGGCCGCCTGCGCAGCGCTCCGAGACTATCGTGCGCGGCAAACACGGGAAACATCAGTCGCGAGAGGTTGCATCTGATGGGAGGTCCAGCACGATGACTCGCTTGCCTCCTGTCAGCCCGGGCCAGATCCTCACCGGCTCGCTCTTCAACGAGCCGATGCGAATCGAGACCGTGCTGGCCAACGGCCCGGCCAGCTGGGCGGTCGGTCTGGTGGGGATGCAGTCCGAGCGGTTCCGCAAGGTCACGCTGACAGCGGCCGATCTCGATCGCCTCACCGTCCTCGACGCGCAACACTCTTTCGACGGCGACGGTCGCCTCCTGCGGCTTGGTCTCCAGGCCTACGCGCTCGGCATCGCATACGAGTTCGATCCCTACTTCGGGCTCTCCATCTCGCGCGTCGATCCGCTGCCGCATCAGCTCGAAGCCGTCTACGACTACCTGCTCAAGCCGGCACGCGTGCGCTTTCTGCTGGCCGACGACGCCGGCGCCGGCAAGACCATCATGTCGGGCCTGCTCATCCGCGAGCTCGAACTGCGCGGCCTCGCCGAGCGCATCCTGATCGTCTGCCCCGCAAACCTCGCCTTCCAATGGCAGCGTGAGCTGAGGGAGAAGTTCGATACCAAGTTCCTGGTCCTCAAAGGCCAGGACATCCGCGACCAGTTCGGGGTGAATCAGTGGCTCGAGCGCAGCCGGGTCATCACCTCGCTCGATCTTGCGAAGCGCGCCGATATCCTTCCGGGGCTACGCCAGGTCCACTGGGATCTCGTGATCGTGGACGAGGCGCACCGCATGTCGGCCTCCGACGAGTCGCACAAGAGCCTGCGCTACAAGCTGGGCGAGCTGCTGCGCGACACCTCAGACCATATGCTCCTGCTCACGGCGACCCCACACCGGGGCGACCCGCAGAACTTCAGCCTGTTCCTGCAGCTCCTCGACGCCGACTGCTACGCCGACGTGAAGTCGATCCGCGAAGCGATGGACCGCAAGCGGGCGCCCTTCTACTTGCGCCGCACCAAGGAGGCGATGGTCTACTTCCCCGAGCGGCAAGCGGACGGGACGTGGGGAGCCCAACCGATCTTCACCAAGCGCATTACGCACACGGTGGACTTTCAGATCGACGGCGCGGAGTTCGACCTCTACCGCGACGTGACGCGCTTCGTGAAGCGCGAGAGCGCCCGCGCCGCGGCCGAGGGCGAGGACCCACGCGCGCGCGCAATCGGCTTCCTGATGTCGCTCTACCAGCGGCGGCTCGCGTCGAGCACCTACGCCATGCGGCATTCGCTGGAGAACCGCGCACGGCGCCTCGAAGAGGGGCTCAAGCGCGCGCAGGATCTCGCCCGCCAGGCGCCGCCGGATCTCCCGGATCCGGAAGAGCTGGAGGAGATGGAGGAAAGCGAGCGCGACCGGCTGGAGGCGCTGCTCGAAGCGATCACGCTCGCGGGGAGCGCCGCCCACGTGCGCGAGGAGGTCCAGGAGCTACGGCGCCTGGCCGTCCAGGCCCAGGCGGTCGAGGATGCGGGCACGGAGGCCAAGCTCTCGGAACTCAAAGCGCTGCTCCAGAAGGAGGGTTTCTTCGATCGCGCGGACCAGCGCCTGCTTCTCTTTACCGAGTTCAAGGACACGCTGGACTACCTCATGGGGCGCCTCAAATCCTGGGGGTTCCGCGTCGGCTGCATCCACGGCGGCATGAAGTCAGGCTCGCGTGACGAGCCGGGCACCCGCCTCCATGCCGAGCAGCAGTTCCGCGAAGGCGAGATCCAAGTTCTGGTTGCCACGGAAGCCGCGGGCGAGGGGATCAACCTCCAGGTCTGCAATATTCTCTTCAACTACGACATCCCCTGGAACCCGAACCGCCTCGAGCAGCGGATGGGCCGCATCCACCGCTACGGGCAGCGCAAGGACTGCCTGATCTTCAACTTCGTGGCCACCAACACCATCGAAGGCCGCGTCCTGCAGCGGTTGCATGAGAAGTTGCAGGAGATCCGCGATGCGCTGGACGACGACGCCGTGTTCAACGTCGTGGGCGAGGTCCTGCCCGCGGCCCACGTCGAGCGCGTGCTGCGCGACTACTACGCCGGAAAGCTTGGCGACGCCGACCTCGAGGAGCGCATGCTCCGCGATGTGGACGAGAAGCAGTTCCGCGCCATCTGCCAGAACGCCCTCGAGGGGCTGGCGAGCAAGAAGCTCAACCTCGAAATGCTGATCGAGCGGCGCGCACGGGCGCAGGAGCGGCGCGTCGTGCCGGAAACCATCGCGCGCTTCATCCGTGAGGCGGCCGAGTTCGTGCCGCTCACCCTCAAGAGCGTCCCGAGCGTGCCGCACGCCTTCGAACCGGCGCGCACGCCCTCGATCCTCCGTCGTTACGAGAGGGACCCGGACTGGAAGCTCCCGACCCTCGCGGACCGCTATCCGCGCTGCTCCACCGACCGCGAGGCCGCCGAGACGGAGAAGCTGGAGTGGGTCACGCCCGGCCATCCGCTCTTCGAGGCGATCCGGCGGCATACCCACGCGCGGGCGCTCGACGTGCTCGGCACGGGCGCGACCTTCCACTCGCTCCAGCACGAAAGTCCGGCGCGCATCGACTTCTACCGGGCGCGCGTGGTGGATGGACTCGGGCAAGTCGTCCACGAGCGACTCTTCGCGGTGGAGATCCCCGAGGACGGCGAACCTCGGCTCCAGGAGCCCGGCTTGCTCGGCAATTTCGCGCCTGCCGAGCCCCCGGCCCAGATGCCCACGGCCGCGACCCTCCCCGAGGCGACGACCTGGCTTCACGAGCACGCGCTCGCGCCGTTCCTCGAAGAGACGCGCAAGGATCGCCTCTCCGAGGTGGAGCGGGTCAGCGCCCACGTCGAGCTGTCGCTCACCGAGCTGCTCCAGCGCGCGGACGAGGAGATCGGCCGCGCGGCGTCCGACGTGGAGCAGAAGCTCCCGGGCGCGGAGGGACGTCTCTCCCAGGCCGAGACGCGCCATGCGGAGCTGCTGGCCCGCCGCGAGCGCCGCAGGATCGACCTCGACCGCCAGCGGGCGCTCACGCTCCAGGCGGTCGAGCGGCTCGCGAGCGTCCTCGTGCTGCCCCACCCCGAGCGCGAGGCACCCGAGGTGCGGCGTCTCAGGCCGAACTTCGAGACTGAAGCCACCGCCATGCGCGTGGTCATGGAGCACGAGCAGGCGCAGAACCGTCAGGTCTACGACGTCTCCGAGAAGAACCTGGGCTACGACGTCACCAGCCTCGACCTGGCTTCCGGAGAGCTGCGTCTGATTGAGGTGAAGGGCCTTGGCGCAGCGACCGGCACGATCCTGCTCACGCCCAATGAGCGGCGCGTGGCAGAGGACCGTCCCGACTGTTTCTGGCTCTACGTCGTCACCGATTGCGCCCATGCGCCGCAACTCCAGGAGCCGATCCGCGACCCAGCTCGCCTCGACTGGAACGAGGTGACGAAGGTGGCGCACTACTACCTGGCCGTGAACGCGATGACGAAGCCGATGCAGGTGCGTGAGGATACGCCGCCGTATGGAGGAAACCGTACGAGTGGGCTTGATTGAGAAATGGGGGCGGGGAACGAACCGGGTTATTGAAATGTGCCTTGAGGCCGGGATCGCGCCCCCGAAGTTCGAGGAGATCACAGGGGCGGCCGTGGTGACGTTCAGGGTGAATGTCCGTGGGCCACAGCAAGTCGCCGACCACGTTGTCTGGCGACTTGGGACGGATGCAGTCCCAAGTCTGTCCCAAGTCTGTCCCAAGTCCGTCCCGAGTGACATGGCGGCCAAGTTGTTGAACCTGGCTAAGGTTGCCGCAGACATACAGACACTGATGGAACAAGCAGGCCAGAAGAACCGGACTCGTTTCAGGAATGTGGTCTACTGGAGGCCACCATTCCCGACAAGGCTCAGAGCAGCAAGCAGAAGTATCGGTTGACGGGTATGGGAAGGGCGATACTGGAGAAGGAGGGACTGCATTGACAGCTCTTTCTTCCACAAGCGCGGGCATCGCCCCGCCCATCTTCCAGGAGAACGGCCCCTTTGCGGTGGTCACGTTCCGGGTGCACGTGGGTCAGACCGCGCAAGTCGGGGCCCAAGTCGGGGCCCAAGTCGGGACCAAGTCGGGACTAAGTCAGGACCAAGTCGAAATCCTACGGCTCAGCCGCCAGGAACGGACCTTGGTTGAGCCCATGAACGCGAGCGGGTGGCGCAATCGCACCAAGTTCCGACCCGGTAAGCCGCGAATCCGGATGCAAGGGTACGAGACCACCGAGGCGGGGCTGGCGATGGCAACCGGCCATGCTTCCGGGCGAGCGCTCGTTTCCGGATCGCTCGCGCCCGATTCGGGCCGCAAGGGCGGCCCGTCTCGCACAGAGAAGGGCAAGGGCCGGCAATGATCCTCAAGGAATGCAGGCGCCGCGCCGAGGTGGACTTCCTGATCGCCGGAGCGTTCCACCGAACCGGATTCGAGACCCGGCTGGTCGCGGAGGACGCGGCGGAGACGCCGGGGGTCCAGTCGGCGACTCAGTCGGCGACCCAGTCAACCGACCCAGTAGAGCGGTTGCTGACCTGCTTGGCACGAGGGGAGATGTCTGCAGCGGAACTGCGTTCTGCGCTCCGGATCAAGCATCGCCCGACCTTCAGGGCGGACTATCTGCACCCCGCGTTGGCGACCGAGTGGATCGAATACACGCTGCCCGACAAACCCAGCAGCCGATTGCAGAAGTACCGCCTGACCCCGGCCGGGGAGAAGGCGCTGAAGGAACGCGGCGGGGAGGACGTGAAATGACCCCGCATGTCGCCGCACACGTGACCGCAGAAGTCACCGCGCAAGTGGTGGCGTTCTGCCCGGCGAAGGCCATCATGGCCGAACTGGGGCTCAAGCACTGGAAGACCTTCCAGGCACACTATCTTGCGCCCTTGATGACCATGGGTATTCTGGAGCGGACCATCCCCGGCAAGCCGCGAAGCCGGATGCAACTCTACAGGACGACGAAGGCGAGGCCGGCGATGGCAATTGGCCATGCTTCCGGGCGACCGCTCGTTTCCGGATTGCTCGCGCCCGATTCGGGCCCCGAGGGCGGCCTGTCTCGCACGAAGGGCAAGGGCCGGCAATGATCCCCAAGGACTGCAAGCGCCTGGCCGAGGTAGACTTCCCGATCGCCGAGGTGTCGCGGCACGCGGCGCGGGAGAAGTCGATCCCGCACGAGCATCCGAGCACGCTGCACCTGTGGTGGGCGCGGCGGCCGCTGGCTTCGAGCCGGGCGAGCCTTCTGTGCGTTGACCAGCGCCGCATGGCCAAAGATCGGCGCGACTGCTTCTGGCTCTACGTCGTCACCGACTGCGACAACGCGCCACGACTCCAGGAGCCGATCCGTGACCCGGCTCGCCTCGACTGGATCGAGGTGACGAAGGTGGCGCACTACTACTTGGCGGTGAACGCAATGACGAAGCCGATGCACGTGCGTGAAGACACGCCGGCTCAGGGAGGAAACTCGTGACTTCCAAGGATCCGATCGCCAAAGCAAGGGCTCTTCCTGCGGGTGCTGTCTTCCACCGCTGCGCCCTCCAGGTGAACCCGCACCATTACGCTGGCACCTTCCGCGGGAGGCCCGCTAGCGGCGATGCCAATGCGCACGCGGAGGCCATCGTCAACAAGGCCGCCGAGATCGGGGTCTCGGTGCTCGCCATCACCAATCATAACGACGTGAGTGGCGTGCCCGCGTTCCGCAGCGCCGCCGCGGCTCGTGGCATTCACATATTTCCGGGCTTCGAGCTTTCCTCAAGCGAGGGCGTCCACGTCCTATGCTTCTACCCTCAAGACACCGACGACGGACGGCTCGAACGATTCCTTGGGGAGTTTGGGATCAGAAACACGACCCCCTCTTCTGACCTTGCGAATATGAACCTCGTCGAGATTCTCCGGCACGTGCGAGAGCAAGGTGGCGTGGCCGTTGCCGCTCATGTCACGAGCGATAGCGGCCTTTTGGAGGTTCTCAGCGGCAAGCCGGCAATCCAGTCGTGGCAAAGCGAGGACTTGCTCGCGATCCAGATCCCGGGGCCGGTTGAGGACCTGCCGCAGGGTGCGCGCCAGATCGTCGAGAACAAGAATAGCGACTACCGCCGCGCCCACGCCGCCGAGGACGGGCTCGCGATCGCCGCTGTCAATGCGAAGGACATCGTGAAGCCCGAAGACCTCGATGACCGATCAGCCACCTGCTGGATCAAGATGTCCGAGGTGAGCATCGAGGGCTTGCGGCAGGCCTTCCTCGATCCGGGCTCCCGCATCCGGCTCAATCCCAAGAAGGGAAAGCTCGAGCCGGAGGAGCATGCGGAGCTCGTCGCCCTGGCTTGGGAAGGCGGATTTCTCGACGGCGCCGCGATTCACTTCAACCCCAACCTTAACGTGTTGGTTGGCGGGCGCGGCACCGGCAAGTCGACCGTCGTCGAGAGCATTCGTTCCGTTCTAGCTCTCGACGCCGTCGGCGACGAGGCGCGAAAGGCGCACGAAGGCATCGTGCGGCACGTGCTGAAGAGCGGCACGAAGATCTCGCTGCTCGTTCGGGCACATCGGCCGGCGCTGCGCGAGTACCGCATCGAGCGCACCATTCCCAACCCGCCGTTGGTGCGGGACGACCAGGGCGATGTCTCGAACCTCTCGCCGCAGGACGTGCTCCCCCGCGTCGAGGTCTTCGGCCAGCACGAGATTTCCGAGCTCACCAAGAGCCGCGAGAAGCTTACGCGCCTGCTCGACCGCTTCGTCGACCGCGACGAGTCGCTCCCACGCCGCAAGGCCGACCTGCGGCGGGATCTGGAAAAGAGCCGACGCAGTCTGCTGGACGCGCGAGGCGAGCTTCGGCAGATCGAGGAGCGCCTCGCCGCGCTTCCCGGCCTCGAGGAAACGCTGGAAGAGTTTCGCAAGGCTGGCCTCGAGGAGCGCCTAAAGGAACAAAGCCTGCTCGTGCGTGAGGAGCGCGTACTCGCCTCCATTCCCGAGCGCCTCGCGCCCTTCCGCGAGTGTCTGAAGAGCCTGAAGAGCGAGATCCCCATCGACCGCGTGTTTCTCTCGGCCAAGGCGCTCGAGGACCTGCCCGGCAAGGACATCCTCGCGCGCGCCAACGAGGTCTTCGCGCAGCTCGACCGCGATCTGGAGCGCATAGCCAAGGAGCTGGAGCGGGCGTTGCAGGGTGCGGATCAAGGGGTCGCCGCGATTCGCGTGGACTGGGAGACGCGCAAGAAGGACGTCCAGGCCGCCTACGAGAAGATCCTTCGCGATCTCCAGAAGTCGCGCTTGGACGGAGAGGAGTTCATTAGGTTGCGGCGCCAGATCGAGGATCTGCGACCCTTGCGCGAGCGCCAGAGCCTGGTGCGCCGTGTGGAAAAGGAGCACGGCGACCGGCGCCGGGCGCTGCTGGCCGAGTGGGAGGACTTCAAGGCAGAGGAGTTCCGCCGCCTGGACCGTGCCGCGAAGAAGGTCAACCGGAAGCTGCGCGACAACGTGCAGGTCGAGGTCACGGCGGGCGGCGACCGCGAGCCGCTATTTCGGATGCTGCGTGATGAGGTCGGAGGCCGGTTGTCCGAAGCCATCGAGTCGCTCGCTCGTGTCCAAGCCCTCTCACTGACCCAGTTCGTCGAGGCGTGCCGGCCGGGCACGGACGCCCTGAACAAGGCTTACAGCATCACCCCGGCACAGGCCGAGCGGCTCACCAAGGCCGAGCCCGAGGTGCTAATGCGTATCGAGGAGCTCGATTTGCCTCCGACCACGGCAATCCGACTCAACACGGGCCCGGCCGGAGACCCGCCCGCGTGGCAGGCGCTGGAAGAACTCTCGACCGGACAAAAGGCGACCGCGGTGCTCCTTCTCCTGTTGCTGGAATCCGACGCGCCGCTCATCGTCGACCAGCCTGAGGACGACCTTGACAACCGCTTCATCACCGAAGGCGTCGTGCCGCGTATGCGGGAGGAGAAGCAGCGCCGGCAGTTCGTCTTCTCGACCCACAACGCGAACATCCCCGTGCTGGGTGACGCCGAACTGATCGTGGGGCTCTCGGCATCGGGCGAGGCCGAACACGGCCACGCGCGTATCGTATCTGAGCACATGGGCTCGATCGACGCCAAGCCAGTGCGCGAGCTGGTGGAGGAGATCCTCGAAGGCGGCAAGGAAGCGTTCGAACGTCGCCGGCGGAAGTACGGGTTCTAAGGGAGATCTGACTAATCATGAACAAGACCGAGCTACGCGAGATCATCAACAACGGCGAGAACTCGGGTGTCGAGTTCAAGCGTGACGTTGACCATCCGGACTCGATTGCGAAAGAGATGGCAGCCTTGCTCAACCTCGAAGGAGGCTTGGTTCTCCTCGGGGTGGAAGACAATGCCGCGATCACAGGACTCACGCGGAGCCGCGAAGAGGCTGAGCGATGGGTGATGGACATCGCCCGGCAGAACCTCCAGCCGGAGATCATCCCTGTGTGGAGGTCCGTAACGATGGACGATGGCAAGGTCGTCGGCGTGATCGGACTGCCCGGGGACAGCCCCGGAAAGCCATACAAAGCGAAGCGGGGGAGCGCTTGGATCGCCTTCGTGCGCGTCGGTAGCACATCACGGGAAGCTACCCGCGAAGAAGAGGGGCGCCTCTATCAGGCTTCCCGACTCGTGCGGTACGACATCAAGCCTGTGCCGGAGATGGGGATGGGGAGTCTCGACCTGAATCGCGTCGAGAACTACTTCCGCGACATCCTCAAGCGGAAGACACCGGGTCAAGCGAACGTCGAAGACTGGCGGCGATTGCTCCTGAATACGGACCTTCTCGCGGAATCCGGGGGAGAGACTTTCGCGACGGTCGCCGGCCTCCTTCTCTTTGGCGAGAACCCCAATCGCCGTCTCCCGCAGGCAGGCGTCACTGCGACTGCCTTTCCGCGCGCGGAGAAGGACTATGACACTACTGACGAGGAGTTGATCCGAGGGCCGCTCGTCTCTCTGCTCTCCAGGCGAGGTCGTGCGGTGGAGAAGGGTGTCATCGATCGAACCGTCGATTTCGTGGCGAAGAACATGGGAACAACGGCCTGGCTTGAAGGGGGGCGCAGGCGGCGAAAGAAGGCGCTACCGATCGACGCGGTCCGAGAGGCCGTGGTGAACGCAGCGGCACACCGGGACTACACGATCATCGGTACGGACATCGAGGTCTCGCTCTACAGCGATCGCCTCGAGGTCATCTCCCCCGGCAGGCTGCCCAATGGCGTAACCGTGGAGAAGATGAAGGAAGGGCTGCGAGCGGCCCGGAACGAGCTGCTCAAGGAGATACTGCGCGACTACGGCTACGTGGAGCACCTTGGTATGGGCGTACGCAACCGGATCATCGAGCCTATGCGGGCGCATAACGGCACGGAACCGGATCTGATCGAGGAGGAGCACCGTTTCATCGTGCGGCTCTGGAAGGCGCCCAGGCCCGCATGATCCCCAAGGACTGCAAGCGCCTCGCCGAGGTGGACTTCCCGATCGCGGAGGTGTCGCGGCACGCGGCGCGGGAGAAGTCGATCCGACACGGACATCCGAGCACCCTGCACCTCTGGTGGGCACGGCGGCCGTTGGCGTCGAGCCGGGCGGTGCTGCTCGCGCTGCTGTGGCCGGACCCGTGCGACCCACTGTGTCCGACAGAGTTCAGGAAGCAGGCGCGGAAGCTCTTGCCGCAGGTGGGCAGCTGCAATCCGGGCACCACGGACGAGGATCTCCGCAAGGCGCTGCTCAAGTTCATCGCCGACTTCGCGAACTGGGATCACGCGGCGCAACGCACCTATCTCGAGGTGAGCCGCGCGCTGGTGAAGGCGGCGCACGCGCCGGCAGACGGCGGCCCCTACGAGCCGCCGCTGGTGGTGGACCCGTTCGCGGGGGGCGGGTCGATCCCGCTGGAGGCGCTGCGGCTCGGCTGCGAGGCATTCGCGAGCGACTTGAATCCGGTCGCCTGCCTGATTCTCAAGGTGATGCTGGAGGACATCCCGCGCCACGGGCCAAAGCTCGCCGAGGAGCTGCGCCGCGTCGGGGCAGAGATCAAGCGGCAGGCGGAGAAGGAGCTGGCCGACCTCTACCCCAAGGACCCGGACGGTGCGACGCCGATCGCCTACCTCTGGGCGCGGACCGTCCGCTGTGAATCGCCGAACTGCGGCGCGGAGATTCCGCTCGCCCGATCCTTCTGGCTATGCAAGAAGGCGAAGCGCAGGCGGGCGCTCCGACACCGCGTCGTGCGTCCCAAGGGCGAGCCACCGCGCGTCGAGTTCGAGGTCTTCGAGCCGAAGAGCGAGAAGGACGTGCCGGTCGGCACGGTGACACGCGCAAAGGCGACGTGCGTTGCCTGCGGCGCGGTGCTTCCGCCCGAGCGGGTGCGGGCGCAGATCGCAGCGGAACGTGGCGGTGCCGATGTTCTCTTCGACGCTCAGGGCCGGCGTACGGGCGGGGCGCGGATGCTTGCGGTTGTGACGCTCCGGCCCGGGGAACCGGGGCGGCATTACCGGCTCCCGACCGAGCGCGACTACGAGCCCGTTCGCAAGTCGCAGGAGCGGCTCGCGGCGATCCTCGCCGAGTGGGAGCGAGCCGGGAAGCAGGGCCTCTGTCCGGTGCCGGATGAGCCGACGCCCGCCGGTGGCGGCTCTGGCGCTGGCCGCGCGTTCAGCGTGCAGCGATATGGCATGCTCCAGTGGGGGAACCTCTTCACGGCTCGCCAGAAGGTGTCGCTCGGCGGTCTCTCTGTTCTACTCGGAGACCCAGCGAACGGCGATCTTCAAGACTTCCTCGCTCTCACTTTCAGCAAGATTGTCGATATGAACAACGCGCTCTCCTCTTGGCAGCCACACGCCGAGATCCCTGCCCACATGTTGACACGGTTTGCGCTGCCGATGAAGTGGGACTTCTCGGAGGCGGTGCCAGTTTCGGATTCAAGTGGCACTGTACAGAGCGCCATCAAGCGGTCAATAGAGCCCTTGGAGACCCTCACTGTCATTCAGCACACTGGGACATCGCAGACTGCCGACGCAACCGCGCACCCACTCCCCGACGAGACTGCGCAGGTCTGGTTCACCGACCCACCATACTACGATGCCGTTCCGTATGCAGATCTTTCTGACTTCTTCCTTGTTTGGCTAAAGCGCGCACTACCAGGACATTCTCTTCTGCGCGATCCATTCGATCCCACGAATCCGCTCACGCCCAAGCAGCGCGAAGCGGTGCAGGACGAGACGAAGCGCGTTGATGGGCGGCCTAAGGATCGCGCGTGGTTCGAAGAGACGATGGCTCGAGCCTTCGCCGAAGGGCGCAGGGTGCTACGCGACGATGGCGTCGGCACAGTCGTCTTTGCCCATAAGACCACCGAGGGGTGGGAGGCGCTCCTCTCCGGCATGATCCGCGGTGGCTGGACCATCACCGGATCGTGGCCGATCGCGACAGAGATGGGTTCGCGCCTCAGGGCCCGCGAATCCGCCGCCCTCGCCACCAGCGTCCACCTCATCTGCCGCCCCCGCGCCGGGAATGCTGGCGTGGGCGACTGGGCCAACGTCCTGCGCGAGCTTCCGAACCGCGTCGGCGACTGGATGGAGCGCCTACAGGGCGAGGGGGTCCGCGGCGCTGACCTCGTCTTCGCCTGCATCGGCCCCGCGCTCGAAATCTTCAGTCGCTACGCGAAGGTGGAGACCGCCGACGGCCGCGAAGTCACGCTCGCCGAGTATCTGGAGAAGGTCTGGGAGGTCGTGGGCCGCAGCGCCCTCGCGCAAGTGCTCGGCACCGCCGAGGCCAAGGCCCGCAACGGCGCGGCCGGCGCCGTCGAGGAGGACGCGCGGCTCACGGCGCTCTTCCTGTGGACGCTCCAGAGCACGGATGGCGAGACAGCAGACGACGCTAACGACGAGGGCGAGGATGAGGAGCCGTCCGACGAGGACGCCGAAGAGGGCACCTCCCGCGGCAAAGCCAAGGGCTTCACTCTCGTCTTCGACGTCGTGCGCCGCTTCGCGCAGCCGCTCGGCATCGACCTGCCCAAGTGGGAAGGCCGCGTCATCGAGACCAAGAAGGGCGTCGTGCGCCTGCTGCCGATAGCTGAGCGCGCGAAGCAGCTCTTCGGCGAGGACGGCGCGCAGGCCGTGGCCGCGCGGCTGGAGCAGGAGGTGGCCGTCGGCACCAACCCTCTCCAGGGGATACTCTTCCCGGACATGCAGCCCAGCGCTGCTCCCGCGATCCGCGGGCGAGGCCGGATCCGCGGGACACGAGGCAACGTTGACGTTTCCGACGAAAGCCTGGCTGCCGCCCGCGAGGCCACGACTCTCGACCGCGTCCACGCCGCGATGCTCCTCCAGGCCGGTGGCCGCGCCAACGCGCTCCGCGCGCTGCTCAAGGCCGAGCAAGAGCGCGGCCCCGACTTCCTGCGTCTGGCCAACGCCTTCGCCGCGCTCTATCCGAAGGGGAGCGAGGAGAAGCGATTGATCGAAGCGATGCTGCAGGCGGTGCCGAGATGAGTGCGGACCGGACTCCGCAAGCGGTAGTGATCGCGGGTCCCAACGGCGCGGGGAAGACATCGGCCGCTCCGGATCTCTTGCAGGACGCCGTGGGGATCGACGCCTTCGTCAACGCCGACGTGATTGCCCAGGGCCTCGCGGCGTTCAGCCCCGAATCGGCGGCATTCGTGGCCGGCAGGATCATGCTGCGGCGCATCGAGGAGCTGGCGCGAGCCCGCGACGACTTCGCCTTCGAGAGCACGCTTGCAGGCCGGTCGGCCCGCCGACTGCTGACGGGGCTGGTCGGGGCCGGGTACGATGTCCATATCTTCTACCTCTGGCTGCCCTCACCCGACCTGGCGGTGGCCAGAGTGCGCCGGCGCGTGGAAGCGGGAGGTCACGACGTTCCCGAGGCGGTCATCCGACGGCGGTTCTGGAAGAGCCTTGTCAACTTCGACCGCCTCTACCGACCCATCGCCACGACCTGGCGGCTGTACGACGGCGGTGCCCTCGGCGATCGTCCGCTGATCGCGCACGGAACCGAGGCGAGCGAGCCGGTGGTGCTGAATGAGGCGACTTGGCTGGAGATCCGCAGGCGGACCGAGGAGGTTGCATGAACAGACGTCCATCGCGTGACATCGAGAGCATCATTCGGGACGGGACGGTGATCGATCGGGCCATCGTCGCAGCTCGCGGTCGGGTGATCCGACGACACCGGCAGCTGGGGGTGCCCCTCGTGATCTGGCGCGGCGGGCAGGTGGTCGAGGTCCCGCCCGAGAGTGTCGAGCTGCCCGCCGATGCCGGCGGCGCCAAGGCCGACGACCGCTGACTCCGCGATGACCGGAAGAACCAAGAAGCTGCCGGCCGCGGCGAAGCCGCTGCCGCGGGAGAAGCGGGTCTTCACGCTCCAAGTCGCCATCCTTGCCGGCCCGATCACCGAGAGCTTCGCTCGGAAGAACCCGGTGATCTCGCGGACGTTCGAGGCCCGAGGCGACCATACGCTTGAGAGCCTCCACTATGCCATCTTCGACGCTTTCGACCGGGAAGACGAGCACCTGTACGAGTTCCAGTTCGGCGGCAAACGACCGATGGACCCCAAGGCCAGGCGCTATGGGCCGCCCATGGCCACAGTCGACCCCTTCGGCGCTGGGGAGGGCAGCGGAGACGCGGAGCGCACGACACTCGGCTCCCTCGGGCTCGCAACCGGCGACGTGTTCGGCTACTGGTTCGACTTCGGCGACGATTGGTGGCACCAGATCGAGGTGCTCGCGATCGCCGGAGGCGCGCCGAGGGGAAGACTGCCCAAGGTGACACGGCGCGTCGGAGAGAGCCCACCGCAGTACGTGGATTGGGACGAAGAAGAGTGAGGACACTGCATCTGGAGGTTGGGCGATGGGCGCGAAGATCGTAAAGCTCCCCCGGCCCGCGGCGCCCATCATTCGCCGGGTGCTCGATGAGTTCCTCGACGAGCAGCGCACGAGGCTCGCGCCCAGAACGCTGGCGAGGTACGAGAATGTGCTCGATCTCCTGCGGAGTCACTTGGACGGCTACGCCCACGAGTGCTTGTCCGCACCGGAGGCGGCCCGGTTCGAGCGCAGCTACGACGCCGAAGGCGAGGAGCACCGCGAGTTCTGCGATCTCTTCGGCCCGGAGAAGATCGTCGAGAATCTCGGGGGCTTCCTCGGCTATTTCATGATCCGCAAGGTGCTGGCCGGGGAGGATCTCCTGCGGGTGGCGGGCACCGTGACGAAGAAGCTGTCGAAGTGGCTCGCCGGAAAGGGCTATGTCTCGCAGGAGGCCGCCGGCGAAGCGAGTGAGAGGAGCGCCGCCGCCGCCCGGGATCTGCCCAGGGCCGAGCGCGCCGCGCGGATTCTCCGCGAGGCCGCCGAGCAGCTCGCGATCGACCCAGCGAGACTCGCCGCCGACGACTATCTGGAGTTCGACCACTTTACCATCGCCAAGGTGGAACCCGGGCGGCTCTGGCTCGAGGGCTGGGACGATGGGAAGCTGCGCACGCGAGGCCCGATCTCGATTCCCGAGCCCGCGACCCGATGGCTACGGCCCGGCTGGACCATCAGCTGTTCCCTGGGCCGCGTTCGCAAATCGTGGCGCCTTCTCGAAGTGGCGAACGTGTACCCAGCGTGAGCCGTACGATGGAGCACCTTGGGCACAACCCGGTCGGGCCGGTGGAGCACGGCCCCGACTTCCCGCGCCTTGCCGAAGAGAAGCGATTCATCGATGCTATGCTACTGGCGGTCCCGAGGTGACCAACATGGAACCCACGATCAAGCAACTGCTCTTGAAGCGGTTTCGCAGCGTACCTTCTGAACGCATCACGTTCGACAACCCGACGATCTTCGTCGGGCGCAACGGCTCGGGGAAGAGCAATCTCGTCAGCGCGTTCGCGTTCCTCGCGGAAGCGATGGCGTCGCCGCTCCAGGCGGTGTTCGACAAAGCGGGCGGAATCGCGACCGTGCGCAACCGCACCTCCGGGAGAAGCTATCCACCGAATATCGGTTTGCGGGTGGATTTCGGACGACTGAATGGGAAAGCCGCGTCCGGTTTCTACGCGTTCGAGGTCAGGGCGTTGAAGAATTACGGATTCTCGGTCGTGCGCGAGCAGTGTTCAGTCGGCAGTGCGTGGTTCGATCGGATCGGCACGAAGTTCACCACCAACGTCGGCGGGTTGAAACCCTCGCTCGATCCCGCATCGCTCAGCCTGCCGTTGGTCGGCGGCGAGGCAAAGTTCGCCCCGGTGTTGCGCACGCTGGCGTCCATGCGCGTGTACTGCATTGAACCCGGCAAGCTGCGTGAGATGCAGGATCCGGACAGCGGCACAAGCCTCAAGCCTGATGGCAGCAATGTTACGAGCGTGCTCAAGGAGATCGAGCGCCAGTCGGCCCTCGATCTCGAGCGCATCTCGGACATTCTCGCGACGATCGTTCCGAACACGAAGCAAGTGGAGGTCAAGAAGCACGGGAAGAACCTCTCGCTCGAGTTCACCCAGGAATGGGGCGACAAGAGGAAGTTGAAGTTCGAAGGCTTCAGCATGTCCGACGGCACGTTGCGCGCGATCGGGCTGCTCGCGGCGGTGTTCCAACGGCCGGTGCCCTCGCTGGTCGCCATCGAGGAACCGGAGGCGACGATACACCCTGGCGCACTGGAGTCGGTTCTTGATCTACTGCGCCACGCGTCAAGACATATGCAGGTCGTGATCACCACGCACAGTCCGGAACTGCTCGACGCGAAGTGGATTGCCGATCAGCACTTGCGCATCGTGGAGTGGACCGAAGGCGCCACACGGGTCGCGCCGGTGTCTCATGCGACTCGCCAGGCGCTGCACGATCACCTGATGGGCGCGGGCGAGCTACTGCGGTCGAACGCTCTCGAGCCGGCGCCACTCTTCGATAGTTCCGAGAGCTTCTTGCAGGCCGATCTGTTCGAGGACTTGGTATGATCATCCAGCCGATCGTCGAGGGACAGGGCGACGAGGCGGCGGTGCCTGTGCTCCTGCGCCGACTGCGGGACGAAGCCCAGGCGTGGGGACTCGATGTCGGCAGGCCGCACCGCAGGCGGCGCACGCAGTTGGTGAAGCGGGACTCTCTGCAAAGCGCGGTGCGCGTCGCGGCGCTACGCGAGGATTGCGCGGCGATCCTCATCCTGTTCGACGCCGACGACGACTGTCCGGCGGAGTTGGCGCCGAGGCTCCAAGAATGGGCGCGGGAAGCGGCGGGCGGCAGGCCCTGCGCAGTGGTGATGGCGAATCGCGAGTACGAGGCCTGGTTTCTCGCGAGCGTCGAAGCGTTGCGTGGCAAGGCCGCCATTCTGCCCCAGGCGGTGTCGCACCCGGATCCGGAGGGACCACGCGACGCCAAGGGGGAACTGGAACAACGGATGCGCCACGGCGCCAGCTATTCGCCCACGGTTGACCAGGCAGCACTGACGGTGCATCTGGATTTGGAGAGCGCGCACCGGCGCTGCCGCAGTTTCCGGAGGCTGGTCACCGCCTTCGGCGCGCTTGCTGCAGGCGCGGGAGTAGCCCCTGCAGTGTGGCCGCCCGAGAAGTGGGTTTCGTGAAATGGGCGCCGCGGTGTGGCAGATCTCGGGCGGGCCGGCATCGCGCGCATACGCCGACGTCTTCCTGCGGCACGGCGTCGCGCTAATCGGCCCCGGGGACGCCGGATCGTGGCACCCCGAGCGCGACGACGAGTTCGACGGCAGCTTCGTACGGCGCTTCGCGAGCGAGGTCGCGGCCGAGGATGTGTTCCTGCTGCGCACAGGCCTTGCGACGATCGCCGCGGTGGGCCTCGTGGCGGGCGACTACCTGTACGTGAACGCCTTCGACGACGTGAACGGATGGGACCTGCAGCACGCCCGGCGCGTGCGCTGGTGCCGCCTGCCCGCGGAGCACGCGTTCGGGAGCGCGGCCTTCGGCGCCAACCCGCCGCGCTGCTCGCGGGTGTGGAACGAGGAGGTCGTGGACTTCGCGGAGCGGTTCCTCAAGTCTCCGCCGACGCACTGGCAGACCGCCCCTCTCCCTGAGCTACCCGCCGAGGATCCCCCGCTCGATCGGGTGCCCGACGCCTTGCAGGGCATCGTCGCCCAGGCCGCCGATCTCGTGCCCTTACTCCAAGACGGCCAGGCCTTCGGCGAGCACCCGAGCGAGGACGAGTTGATCGCGCACTTCGTCGTGCCGTTCCTGCGCGCGCTCGGCTGGCCGCCGGAACGGATCGCCGTCAAGTGGCGCTACATCGACGTGGCGGTGTTCCGAGCGCTGCCCCGCACGCCGGAGAACTGCCACCTCGTGATCGAGGCCAAGCGTCTGGGCGCGGGCGTGGAGGGCGCGCTCGATCAGGCCAAGGGCTACGTGGAGGCGCTTGGGGTTACGCGCGACGTAATCGTCACCGACGGCATCCGCTACCGGATGTACGCCGGAGAACGCGACTTCGCGCCCCTGGCCTATGCCAACCTCGCGCGCCTGAAACAACCGGCGGCCGACCTGTTCGCCCGCATGCGGAGACCGTAGGAGGATCGCCATGGAACCCTGGTACAAGGTCGCCACGCCGCGCAAGGAAGTCCGCGAAGGCCGCTCGTTCAACCCGGACGAGTTCGCCATCGCCCTCGAGCAGGTGGTGGCCGGGACGGCGCCGGAGGACTATCGCGACCCCGCCCAGTTCTTCGCGCGCACGTGTTTCACGCGGGCGCTGCGCGAGCACGCGAGCATGGTGCTGCGCCGGCTCTCCGGGAGAACCGACAACACATCGCCGGTGCTCACGCTCATCACCCAGTTCGGCGGCGGCAAGACTCACACCCTCACCACGCTGTACCACTTGGCGAAGAACGGTGACGCCGTGGCCGGCCACAACGGGGTCGCCGACCTGGTGCGCGAAGCCGGCGTCGGCTCCGTGCCCAAGGCGAAGGTCGCGGTGTTCGTGGGCAACGCCTGGGACCCGCAGCCGGGGCGCGAGACGCCGTGGATCGACATCGCCCGCCAGCTCGCGGGCGACAAGGGCGTCGAGGCGCTGGGGCCCGCGGCCCAGACCACGCCGCCCGGCACCGACTCCATCGCGCGGGTCTTCCAGGCGGCCGGCGCGCCGGTACTGCTGCTCTTCGATGAAGTGCTGAACTACCTGAACCGCCACCGCGGCAGCGCCGAGTCGTTCTACGCCTTCATCCAGAACCTGACGGTCGCCACCACCGGCACCACGCACGGCGCGGCGGTGATCAGCCTGCCGCGCAGCCAGGTCGAGATGACGGCGTCGGATGAGGATTGGCAGGATAGGATCTCGAAGGTGGTACGGCGCGTCGCTAAGGACCTGATCGCCAACGACGAGACCGAGATCAGCGAGGTCGTCCGGCGGCGGCTCTTCCAGGACCTCGGGAGCGAGAAGATCCGGAAGATCGTCGCCAAAGCTTACGGCGACTGGTGCTTCGAGCGGCGGGCGCAGCTCCCGCCCGAGTGGACCGCCGTGGATTCGGCCGCGACCGAGGCCAAGGCGCGCGAGTTCCTGGAGCGCCGCTTCGAGGCCTGTTACCCGTTCCATCCGGCGACGCTGTCGGTCTTCCAGCGCAAATGGCAAGCGCTGCCGCAGTATCAGCAGACGCGCGGCACTCTGGCGATGCTGGCGCAGTGGGTCTCGATCACCGCCCAGGACGGCTACCGCAAGGCACGCACGGAGCCGCTCATCACGCTGGGGTCGGCCCCGCTCGCGGAGCCGGGGTTCCGCAGTGTGGTGCTGGGCCAGCTCGGCGAGTCACGCCTCATCGCGGCGATCGATACCGACATCGCCGGCGAGCAGGCGCACAGCAGAGCGCTCGACGCCGATACCAAGGGCTCGCTGCGGAAGATCCACCGGCGCGTCGGCACCGCGATCCTCTTCGAGTCGTCCGGTGGGCAGACCGACAAGGTCGCGCACCTTCCCGAGTTGCGCTTCGCCCTCGGTGAGCCCGAGCTCGACACGACGTCCATCGATAACGCCGCGTTCGCGCTCGAAGGCAGGTCGTACTTCATCCGCAAGACGGGCGCGGACGGATTCCGGATCGGCTATCAGCCGACCATGAAGAAGGTGGTGAGCGACCGGCGCGCGTCGCTCGACGAAGAGACAGAGGTCAAGCCCGCGCTGCGCAAGCTCGTCGAGGAGGAGTTCCGGCGCGGCGCGAGCATCCCCGTCGTGGCCTTCCCTGGCGATGGGGCGGAGATCCCGGACACGCCGAGACTGACCCTCGTCGTCGCCGATCCGGACGTGGAATGGTCGGGCGGCGGCTCGTTGCGCGCGCAGCTGGCCGAGTGGACACGCCAGCGCGGGAAGTCGCCGCGGCTCTATCCGGGCGCGCTTGTCTGGTGCCTCAAGAAGCCGGGGCGGGACCTGCGCGAGAAGGTGGAGCTGGGGCTCGCGTGGAAGCGCGTGGCGCGCGAGGTCGCCGAGGGCACGCTCGGCGGTGAGTTCGACAGGAATGACCGGGCGGACCTTCAGTCGAAGGTCAAGGACGCGGAAGAGGCGGCGAAGGACGGGGTCTGGGGAGACTATCGCTTCGCGGTCCTTGCCGACGGGCAGGAAACCGACGGCCTCAAAGTGATCGACCTCGGCGCCGGGCACTCTTCGAGTGGGGAGACCCTGTGCGGCCGGGTGATCGGCGCGCTCAAGTCGGAGGCGCTCCTCAACGAGTCCGTCGGCTCCGGTTACATCGAGCGCAACTGGCCCCCGGCGCTCAAGGAGTCAGGGGCGTGGCCGCTCGCAAGCTTGCGGCAGAGCTTCCTCAACGGCTCGCTCACTCGCCTCGTGGATCCCGATGCGGTCCTTAGATCCAAGCTCGTCGTGTTCGTCAGCACCGGTGAGCTTGGCTTGGCGTCGGGCCGGAAGCCCGACGGCAGCTACGAGCGGGTATGGTTCGAGGAGTTGGTTGCGCCAGACGAGGTCGCCTTCGACGCCGGCGTGTTCCTGCTGAGGAAGGACTCGGCGAAGGCGCTCAAGTTGGGCGCTCTACCCGAGCCCGTGTCTGGGCCGAGCCACCATCCTGGTTCCGAGCCTATCATCGCGCTTGAGCAGCCCCTGGCACCAGGACCCGAGCCCGCGCCTGGCGCCACCACGAAGACCCTGCGTCTCGTCGGAACGGTTCCGCCCGAGGTCTGGAACCGTCTCGGGACGAAGATTCTGCCGAAGCTTCGGGCGGGTTCCGATCTGCGGATTGGTCTGGAGTTCACAGTGACAGTGAAGGCCGACACCGCGAGAAGTCTCGCGGCGGAGCTGCAACAGATTCTGCAGGAGCTGGGACTTGGTGAAGTAGTGCGGGTCGAAGAAGGCGGCGCCTGACCAGCGTTTGCTGCTGCCGGCGGGTCCCGCCGTAAAGCGTTCGGCGCCCGCCGCCGCAGAAACGCAAGACGTTGGGCGGCCTGGACACTGCCGGCTGACAATCTCGTCGGTTCCCTGATGCGCGATGGCAGGGGTGTGTGATGGCAGAAGACGCAGCCCCGCAGGTCGCAGGCGCCAGCCGCGAATCGTCGCCGAGGGACTCCGGGCCGCCCCACCCTCCAAGCCTCGCCGACCTGTTTCTCTCCTTCCTGCGCCTTGGCTTGGTGTCCTTCGGCGGACCGGGAATGGTCGCTTACATCAAGCGGCTCGCCGTCGCGCGTCGGCGGTGGCTCTCCGAGCAGGAATTCCAGGAGGGCGTGGCCCTTTGCCAAGCCGTGCCAGGCGCAACTGCGATGCAATGCGCTGCCTACGTCGGCCTGAGGTCGCGGCAACTCGCGGGTGCCACCGTGGCGTATTTGGGCTTCGGCCTGCCCGCAGTGACATCCGTGCTGACGGGCCTGCGGGCTCTCGTGGTTGCCTTGGTCGCACACGCGACCTGGACGTTCGGCCGGTCATCCGTCAAGGGCCTGCGCGAGGGAGCCATCGCCGCGGCGACCGCGGCCTTCTTCCTGATCGGAGGAAGCCCCTTCCTCATTGTGGCCACCGCGGGCCTCGCCGGTCCGATTCTCCTTCGGCACAACCCTGTCCCGGCGCCCTCTCTTGCCTCACCATCGATCGGGTGGCGCGCCCTCAGATCGCCGGCCTTGCTCCTCGCTGTCGCAGCCGTCCTCGTCGTCACCCTCATCGTCGTCGACCCGCGATTGGCGAGTCTCGGCCTGGTCATGATGAAGGTGGACATCTTCGCATTCGGGGGCGGTTTCGCGTCGGTCCCCCTCATGTTCAGTGAAATCGTGGACGTCCGGGCCTGGATGCCCGCCGCTGTGTTCATGGACGGTATCGCCCTCGGGCAGGTCACGCCCGGCCCGATTGTGATCACGGCCACGTTCGTCGGTCAGCAGATGGCCGGCATCCCAGGAGCGCTCGTCGGCACGGTGTGCATTTTCCTGCCGTCCCTCTTCATCGTCGTGCTCGTCGAGCCCTGGTTCCGGCGCCTCAGATCCTCACCAACCTTCCAGACTGTAACGCAAGCGCTCGTACTTTCCTTCGTCGGGCTCCTCGCCTCCGTCACGATTCACTTCGCTCAGATCGCTCCCTGGAGCATCCCTTCTGGCATCGTCGCCACCCTCGCGTTCGTTGCTCTCGTGCTCAAGGTTGACGTGGTCTGGGTTGTCCTCGGGGGAGCTGCCCTATGCGCCGTAGTCCTGTAGCCAGCGGCAAGCCACCGGCGCTTGCGACTGCCGGGCCTCGGCGGTCAGACTTCGATGCAGGACACGGACTTCACCGCGCTCCGGCCCGCAGCAGAAGCGCGCTTCGTTGGGCGGACGAGAGGCTAGGTTGAGAATGCGGGGGTACTATTCCACGAAGTTGTCAGGCGATCGCCTACAGCAGTGCTATGAGCTAGCCTCCACTCGCGTGAAGCAGTACCTCGAGGCGGAGATCGAATTCGTCCTGAGCCGGCTACGGCCGACCGATTCCGTGTTGGAGCTCGGCTGCGGGTACGGACGCGTGGCGTTTCGCCTCGCCGACGTCGCGGCGCGCGTCGTCGGGATCGACACTTCGTCTGAGAGCCTCATCTTCGCCCGTCATCTCGCCCGTCCCGAATCGCGATGCCAGTTCCTGCGAATGGACGCGTCGGCTCCGACGTTTCGAGACGGCGCGTTTGACGTGGTCGTTTGCGTGCAGAACGGCATCGGCGCGTTTGCGGTCGATCCGGAGCGGCTCATGCGCCAGGCAATGCGGGTGACTCGGCCTGGTGGGAGGGCTCTGTTCTCAACGTATTCCGCGGCGTTTTGGCCGGAACGGCTCCGGTGGTTCGAGTCCCAAGCTGCGGCCGGGTTGGTGGGCGCCATTGACTACGATCGGACCGAGAATGGGACGGTGGTGTGCAAGGACGGCTTCCGAGCCGGCACGTTCAGCACCGAGGCGTTCGGTGTGCTCTGTCGTAGGCTCGGGGTGGAACCTGTGATCACGACCGTCGACGATTCCAGTGTGTTCTGTGAGATCCCCTTGCAAAGCGCCGACCAACAACGGCATGCGGCGGACGGCGCTGCACGCCGCCGCTAGTGCCGGGCGCTAGCCGCACGACGGATGGGTGCCTTGACGAGTGGGTCGGTATGACATATCGTCATACTCCAGGAGGTGCCCATGGCCAAAACCAAAGTCGCCGTGTCGCTCGACGCCAAGCTCGTCCAGCGCCTCAACATCCTGGTGCGGCAGGCTCGCTTTCCCAACCGGAGCCACGCCATCGAGGTGGCGCTCGAGGAGAAACTCGAGCGGCTGAGCCGCGTAGGGCTCGCCCGCGAGTGCGCGAAGCTGAACCCGCGGCAGGAGCGGGAACTGGCGGAGGAGGGCATCAAGGGGGAGCTCGCCGCGTGGCCCGAATACTGAGGGGCGAGATCCGCTGGGCCGACCTCAATCCGGTCCGCGGCCGCGAGCAGGCAGGGTTGCGCCCCGTGCTCGTCATGAGCCAGGACGTCTTCAACGAGCGCTCAGGCACCGTCATCGCCATGGCGCTCACCAGCCAGCCCCAGCGTGCGGGGTTCCCCCTCACGCTCGAACTCGCCGGCCCGGGCTTGCCCAAGCGATCGTCAGTCAAGATCAGCCAGGTGCGCACGCTCGCTGTGGAGCGCATCGGGAAGCGCCTCGGGCGAGCGACGCCCGAAGAACTCGCTCAGGTTATCGACGGGCTTCTGGAGATCGTCGGCGCCTGACCAGCGTTCGCTGCTGTAGAAGCGCGATCCGTTGAGTTCAACCCTGGGCGGTTGACCGTCATACGATATCCCGATAGATTGCCATAGCGTTGTACGCGAGGAGCAGCGATGGCCGTCGTCACCGTCTCCCCCAAGTATCAGGTCGTCATCCCGCAACGCATCAGGGAAGCGCTGGGACTGAAGCCCGGACAGAAGCTCGAGGCCCTCCAGTACCTCGATCGCGTCGAGTTCATCCCCGTCCAGCCGATCCGGGCGATGCGCGGCTTCCTCAAGGGAATCGACAGCACCGTGCCTCGGCAGCGCGACCGCGCGTGAACGTCGTCGATTCGTCGGCGTGGCTCGAGTACTTCGGGGACGGACCGAACGCGAGCTACTTCGCCCCCGCCATTCAAGCCACGGCCGAGCTGGTCGTGCCCGCCATCACGCTGTTGGAGGTCTTCAAGCGCGTCTACGTGCAGCGGGGCGAAGGCCCTGCCCTGCAAGCGGTGGCTCTGATGCAGCAGGGACGCGTGGTGGATCTCGACGCGCCCCTCGCGCTGGCGGCCGCCAAGCTCAGCGCCGATGGCAAGCTCCCGCTGGCTGACAGCGTCGTGCTCGCCACGGCGCGCCGCTTCGACGCGACCCTCTGGACCCAGGACGCGGACTTTGACGGGTCGCCGAACGTGCGGTTCCGCCGGAAGCGGGCGCGGGGCTAGCGCTTCACATAGGGAATGGAGCCGACGCGCCATTGGTCATGAAGGCGCGCGGCTCATTCGTGGACGTCCGGTAGCCGTGAACTCCTGACAGGGAAGGGCTCAGAAGTATGCGCCTTGCAGTCCCCACCATCGCCCTCCTCATTGGCCTATCGGTACACGCGGCCCACCTCGAGGCGCAGGGCACAATCGTCATCCTCGTCCGCCATGCGGAGAAGGCTTCCTCCAGCGGAGACCCGGGCCTCACGAGCGACGGAGAGGCGCGGGCCCGAGCCCTCGCCGACGCAGTCCAGCACTTCCGTCTGGACGGTGTCGTCGTCTCCGAGTACCGTCGTACCCAGGCGACCGCTGCGCCGGCCGCCGTCGCTCGGGGCCTGGTTCCCATCGTGGTGTCCGTGGGGCCTACCGTCGTCGCCCACGCCGAGAGCGTCGCCGCGGCCGTTCGCCGCTTTCCGCCGCGCTCGGCGGTCCTAGTCGTGGGACACAGCAACACGCTCGGCCCCATCATCGCGGCCCTGGGTGGCCCGGCCACACGCGATCTGTGCGACGCGGAGTACGCAACGATGTTCGTGCTGACGACCTCCGAGAGTGGGGCCCCGGCGCGGCTGCTGCTGGCGAGTGTCGGCGCCCCGGACCCCGCAACGGCTACGGCCTGTGCGCACTCGGCCCCTCCTACGGTAACGGTCCAAGCCAGCCCGACGAGCCAGTTGCTGGTCGGGTTGTTTCCGGTGAATGATCGAGTCGTGTGGGCGAGTGGCGCGGGAGGTACGTACGTGCTCACCACCGACGGCGGGAACCACTGGCGGGCGGGTGTCGTGCCGGGAGCCGAAGGGCTGCAGTTCCGCGACGTGCATGCGACGGACTCACTCACGGCCTGGCTACTTTCCATCGGCTTCGGGGACACGTCCCGTGTCTATCATACCACCGATGGCGGGCAGCATTGGGATATGCAGTTCATCAATCGTGACCCGGCGGCATTCTACGATTGCTTCGCCTTCTGGGACCCGCGACACGCCATCGCCATCGGCGACGGGGTCCGGGGACGAGCCCCGATCCTGCTGACGGTGGATGGCGGCGTCCACTGGGAGATACTGCCGATCGAGGCTCAGCCCGTGGTTGACAGCGCTGAAGGCTCGCCCGCGGCTAGTGGAACCTGCGTGGTCGCCGAGGGTCGCGGCAACGCCTGGTTCGGCACCATCGGGAGTCGGCGCGGAGCCCGCGTGTTCCGCACCACCGACGGCGGCCACAGCTGGCAAGGCTCCGTGACCCCCATTGGGAACGCATCGGCGGGATCGGGCGTGGCAAGCCTGGCATTCCGCGATGCTTCTCACGGTTTCGCCGGGGGCGGAGACACGCAGCGCATCGCCCGGACCGATGATGGCGGCCGAACCTGGGTGTCCGTCGGCGAGCCGACCTTCGCCGGGGGCGTGTACGGCCTCGCGGCGGCTCCCGGGTCGAGAGGGGCACTCGTCGCGGTGGGCCGGAGCGGTTCGAGCATCAGCTGGGATGATGGCCAGAGCTGGCAATCCCTGGACGGCGGCGACTCCTGGAGTGTCGCTTTCGCGAGTGCCAACACGGGATGGATGGTCGGAGCGCGGGGGCGAATCGCGAAGATCGGAGGGAACCCATGAGACCGTGGCACATCTGCATCCTCGGAGGCGTCGTCGTCATGCTCGGCTGCGCCCATCGCACCGCGCCTGAGACCGCATCCCGGCCGGCGCCCGCTTCGCTGTCCTTCGCCGCGCCCATCCCGCCGGTCCAGGGCCAGCCGCGTACCGCGTTCGCGCTGCGCTACATCGATGTCGCGGTGGGTGCCGGTCAACCGGTACGGCCGCGGCAGTGCATCTATGCGCACTATACCGGCTGGCTGACGGACGGCACGAAGTTCGATTCCTCCCGTGACACGCTGCCGAACGGGACGCCGCGCCCGCCGTTCGCGTTCCCTCAGGGCGCGCGCCGTGTCATCGCCGGATGGGATGCGGGCTATGAGGGCATGGCCGTCGGCGGACGCCGGCGTCTGCTCATTCCGTATCAGCTCGCCTACGGAGAACCGGGCCGTCCGCCCGTGATCCCGCCGAGAGCGGAGCTGATCTTCGACGTCGAGGTGATGGCGGTGGCTGACACCCTGCCCCGCACCGACGCGCCTCCCACCCAGGCGGCTGCCGGTCCGCGGTGCCCGGCATGGACGGACATCAGGCGCGGGGAGACGCCGCGATGAAGATCGGATTGGTTGGATTCGCCGGCTCCGGGAAGACGACCGTCTTCAACACGATGACTGGGCTCCACTCGCCGGTGGGCTTCGGCGGGGAGCTTCGGCTCGGAGCGGTACGCGTGCCCGACAAGCGGATCGACGCACTGTCCAGGATCTTCTCGCCCAAGAAGACCACCTACGCCGAGCTGAGCTTCTGCGACGTCCCCGGCGAGCACGGCGCCGACAAGAGAGGACTGTCGGTCAAAGCACTCCAGCAGATCCGGGAGCAGGACGCGCTCTGTCTCGTGCTGCGCGATTTCCTGAATCCCGCCATCGAGGGCGATGCCGACCCGCTGCGCGACCTGGAGGCATTTCACCTCGAGTGCGTGATCGCCGACCTCGAGCTCGTCGAGCGTCGCCTGGACCGCGCGCGCAAGGAGAACGCGCCGAAGCACGAGCAGGTTCCCTTCGAGAAGATGAAGGCCGCCCTCGAAGATGGGCGGCCCTTGCGCTGCCTGTCCGCCGCGGAACTCGACCGCGGCTCACTGAGCGGACTCGGCTTCCTCACCGACCGGGCGCTGCTCGCGGCGTTGAATCGCGGTGAGGCGCGGGTCGCCGAGCCGGTGCCGGACGAGTTCGCCGCCCGGATCGGTGCGCTGCGAGCGGCCGGCCTGGTGCTCTCGGCGAGTGTCGAGGCCGAGATCGCGGGACTGAAGCCCGAGGAACAGGCGGCGTTCCTCGATGACTTGGGCCTCCACGAGTCCGCGTTGGCTCGCTTCATCCGCACGTCCTACGAGCTGCTGGATCTCATTTCGTTCTTCACGGTGGGCCCCGACGAGGTGCGCGCGTGGACGATTCGTCGTGGAACGCGGGCTCTTCAGGCGGCCGGGCGCGTCCACTCGGATATGGAGCGCGGCTTCATCCGGGCCGAGGTGATCCCATATGGGGTCTTCATGGAGCACGGCTCGGAGCAGGCGGTGAAGGATGCGGGTCGGCTCCGGGTCGAGGGGAAGGATTACGTGGTATCGGATGGCGACATGTTGCACGTCCGGTTCAACGTGTAGCCTCGCTACGGCAGCGATCGCATCGCCGCGAGGGGCGTTCGTACCGCACGCGCCGTCGGGAACTCGCGCGCCGACCCGGCTCCCTCCATCCAGACCGGATACCCGCCGAACCCGGAACCGAGCAGCCGGTCGAAGGCGCCCCAGCGCGCGAAGCCCCAGCCCTCGGGCTGCAGGAGAGCGAATACGAGCCGCCCGAGTGGCTGCGCCGTCGGGACGAAGTAGGTGCCGGCCGGCACCGTGCGTTGCGTGCGCGTCCAGGTGCCGGTCACGGCGAGTTGGTTGTGTCCCTGATACTGCCGCGCTCCCCAGGAGAGCTGCGGGCTGCCCAGCGTTTCCAGCGAGTCGGTCCACGGCGCCGTCAGCCGCTGGACCTGGATCCCGTGGAGGCGCAACCGGGCCGCGACGTCGGCTGCGGCCGGCGGGAGGAAGTACCCGGCGGGCAGCGGCTGGGTCAGGGAGTCCACGAAGCGGTCGTTGATGGGGATCCGGACCGTGCGGAACTCGCCCGTGGGCGTGAGCCGGAGCCGGCCGCGCACGGAGTCGGTGCCCGGCCGCATCGTCTCGAGGACCACCGGCTCGACGCCGCGCGACGCGAGCCGGTAGGCGATCGCCAGATCGGGCCGCGGCACGATCTCCGCTCCCTCCGTCGTCGTCCGCCGGTCCGCCTCGCGCTCGATGCGGCGGATCTCGTCGGCGTGAGCGGCCGCGTAGCTCAGGACCTCGACCACGAAGTCGTGCGTCACCTGGACGCGGGTCCTGAAGTCGGCGTGTGAGTACGCCTCGGACAGGATCGCCATCCGCCCCCTGAGCCCAACGTAATTCACTCCGTACCACCCGAGCGGGGCGTAGGTGTCCCAGCTCCGCGGATCGAGGGGTTCGTCGACATCCCCGTAATCGAAGATTGGCTCGTGGTACCGGTCCTCGAGCGTGTGGCGGATGGCGGGGAGCAGCCGGTCCCGCAGGTACGACGTCGGCCCCGCGGGAGCGTTCGGGTCGAGCGGCGGCGCGTAGGTGAGCAGGTAGCCGTGCCGGGTGCCGTCCGTCGTGTGGAGGTCCATCATCAGCGCGGGGTCCCACGTGGTGTAGACCCGCGCCAGCGACGCGCGCGTCTCCGGCGCCTCGGCGAGGAAGTAGTCGCGGTTGAGGTCGAGGTTGAGTCCGTCCGCGCGCCGGCCCACCAGGTCGGGCCCGTTCTGTCCGGAGCGGTTGACCGCCACCGGCGCGAAGACGTCGTTGCCATCGGGGTTGTAGTTCGGCGCGACGAGGATCACGAGTCTCTGGAGGAGATCGCGGCGCGGCCCCGCCAGCTCGCGCAGCAGGATCAGGACCGCCTCCTTCCCCTCCACTTCCCCGGCGTGGATGTTCGCCTGCAGATACACGACCAGCTTCCCGGAGGCCGCCGCCTCGGCGGCGGAGGTCACGGCGGGATCGGAGGCGATCACCAGATAGATCGGCTTGCCGAGTGCCGTGGTGCCCATCTCGGACACCGCGACCGGCGCTCCGGCGAGCTGCAGGCTGTCGAGGAACGCCCCCACCTCCGCGGTCGAGGCCGTCGCGGCGAAGTTCGTGCGCTCCGCGGTCGTGCGCGGGAGCACCTGCGCGGTGAGGCGCGGCGCCATGAGCACGAGGAACGCGAGGAGACTGCGCGTGGTGGTGGTCATCACCGAACCTACCCGCAGCGGGCCGGTTGCGCGAACCATCGCCCCCTTGATGTGTCGTACCATTCATACTACTATTGGTAGCATGATGGACTATCGTGTTCCGCCCAGCCGGATCCTTCGGGTGAGCGAGCTTGTCCACTCGTCCGGGACCAAAGCAAAGGTCTCCGTCACGCTTGCTCGGGGACTGCTGGCGGCCGCCGACCAGGTCGCCGGCGAAACCGGCCGGTCGGCGCTCATCGAGCGGGCCGTGCGCCGCTATCTGCGCCAGCTCGTGCGCCGGGCCCGCCACCAGCGCGAGTTGGCCCTGCTGGATGCCCACGCGGCGCGCCTCAACGCGGCGGCCGGGCAGGCGCTCGGCGACCAGGCGGAGCCTGACGTCGAATGAGACGCGGAGAGGTGTACCGTCTGGCGCCGCCGCCGGGCGGCGACCCGAAGCGCTCCCGCTGCTACGTGGTGGTCAGCCGCCAGACGCTGCTCGACTCCCGGGCCGACAAGGTCATCTGCGCACCGGTCAATACGGCGTTCGTGGGGCTCGAAACGCAGGTCCCGGTCGGGGCCGACGAGGGACTCAAGCACGCCTCGTGCGTGAATTGCGATCAACTGGTGCTGATCGAGAAGGGCCGGCTGACGAACTACATGGGGAGCCTGGCGCCCGTGAACTTGCGTGCGCTGCGGCACGCGCTCCGGGTCGCACTCGACGTCGAGTAGGCGAGGGCCCAGGGACGGCAGTCGTTCGGACCGGCGAGCGCGGCGAGAGACGCGGCCACCTGACGGCGCAGCTTGAAGGGGGATGCCCTGATGCCGAAGTGGATCGGGTTCGACAACGAGAAGTACCTCGCCGAACAGACGGCGGCGATCAACGAGCGCGTGGCCCGGTTCGGCGACAAGCTCTACCTGGAGTTTGGCGGGAAGCTGCTTTTCGACTACCACGCGGCCCGGGTGCTGCCGGGTTTCGACCCGAACGTGAAGATGCGGCTCCTGCAGTCGCTGGGCGACCGGGCCGAGGTGCTGCTCTGCATCTATGCCGGCGACATCGAGAAGAAGAAGATGCGGGCCGACTTCGGCATCACGTACGACGCCGACGCGCTCAAGCTCATCGACGACGTGGGCGAGTTCGGCATCCCGGTCCGCGCCGTGGTCATCACGCGCTTCGAGGGGCAGCCCGGCGCCATCGCCTTCAAGAACCGCCTCGAGAATCGCGGCATCCGCGTCCACACCCACCGCTACACACGCGGCTACCCCACGGACATCGACGTGGTCGTGAGCGACGAGGGCTACGGCGCCAACTCGTACATCGAGACGGACAAGCCGATCGTGGTGGTGACCGGTCCCGGGCCCAACAGCGGCAAGCTGGCCACGTGCCTCTCCCAGCTCTATCACGACCACCAGCGCGGCCTGAACTCCGGCTTCGCGAAGTTCGAGACGTTCCCCATCTGGAACCTGCCGCTCAAGCACCCGGTCAACGCCGCTTACGAGGCCGCCACCGCCGAGCTCAGGGACGTCAACCAGCTCGACCACTTCCACCTCGACGCGTACGACGAGCGCGCGGTGAACTACAACCGCGACCTCGAGGCGTTCCCGCTGCTGAAGCGCATCATCGAGCGGATCACCGGCGAGGCGTCGTTCTACCGCTCGCCAACCGACATGGGCGTCAACCGCGCGGGGGTCGGCATCGTGGACGACGCCGCCGTGCGGGAGGCGGGATCACAGGAGATCGTGCGGCGGTACTTCCGCTATGCGTGCGAGCACGCGATGGGCCTCGCGCCCCGCGACGCGGTGGAGCGCATCGAGCTGCTGATGGAGGAGTTCGGCCTCCACGCGGAGAGCCGGCCCGTCGTGGCGCCCGCCCGCGCGGCGGCGGACCGGGCCAGAGCGAAGGGCAAGGGGAACGACGGCGTCTTTTGCGGCGCCGCGATCGAGCTGGCCGACGGCACCGTGGTCACCGGCAGCAACTCCCCGCTGATGCACGCCTCGGCGGCGCTCGTGCTCAACGCGGCCAAGCGGCTCGCCGGCCTGCCGCCGGAGATGGACCTCCTGCCCGGCTCCGTGATCCAGGCGCTGGGTCACCTCAAGACCGAGGTCCTGGGCGGTCGGCGCGTCAGCCTCGACGCGGAGGAGGCGCTCATCGCGCTCGCCGTGAGTGCGACGTCGAACCCGGCGGCCGAGGCCGCGGTGTCGCGGCTCAGGGAGCTGCGCGGCTGCGAGGTCCACGTGACCCACATGCCGACGCCGGGCGACGAGGCGGGGCTGCGCAAGCTCGGAGTCAACCTGACCAGCGAGCCCGACTTCGCGACCAAGCACCTGTTCGTCAGTTAGGCGCGCCCGTCCGTGGCCACCGACATCGCCGCCATGGATCCGGCTGGAGCCGGCTACTGCGGCGGCCGCGGCTGTGCTGTGCGACCCGTGCTCGAACTGGAGCCGGAAGAAGAAGACGACGATGACGAGGGGGACGCGGAGCCGCTCCGCGGCGACGCGGTCCCGCCGCTGCTCTGCGAGGCTCCCGAGGAAGACGTGGAGCCGGTGTTCCGGTCGGGCTGCGGGTGTGCCGTCGCCTCTCTGCCGGTCCCGGTGCTCTGCGTGTACCCGCGCCCGTTCACGACGCGCCCGTGGGTCGTGGGCTGAACCTGGCCGCCGCCGACCACCGTGATGATAACGCCGCCGCCGTAGTAGCCGTTGCCGTAGGGGTAGCCATAGGAGCCGTAGCCGTAGCCGCCGTAGGGGCTGTAGTAGCCGTACGGACCGTAGCCGTAGGGGGAGTAGTAGCCCGAGTTGTACGTCCAGTACGGGTCCCATCCGTAGGGGGAGAAGCGGCTATTCCACGCGCTCGGAGCGTAGCCGTAGGCGCTCGGGGCGGCGCCGCCCTCCGCCACTTCGCGACGCATCTCTCCCTGCTGGCTAGCGGGGTTGATCGCGAACACCCTGGGATACGACAGCGCGACCACCACGTCTATCACGTCTGCCGGGACGCCCGCATCCGCCATCTCGGTGAGGGTCCTCGCGTTGACCGCGAAGCCCTCGCCGCGCTCGGCCAGCCACGCCCAGACCACCTGCGCATCGACCTGCCCGGAGACCTCGACGACGTCCGCCGTGGTCAGCGCGGCCGCCGCGGCGACCCTCGCTTGGCCGGCCTCGGCGTCCACGCCCTCGAGCGCGGCCGCGATCTCGCGGGGAAGCGGCACCGACGGGTCGGCCGCGCGGTAGCGCAGCGTGCGCACCCCCGTGCGGCTCCCCACGGTCACCGCCTGCACGTCCAGCCACTCGCCCCGCGGCGAGATCGCCATCAGACCGCTCGAGCGCCGCTGCACGTCGCCCGCGCAGGCGTACCCGGAACTCAGGTAGACCCGCCGTCCATCCGGCGACCAGCGCGCCGTCTCCCAGCCCCTGCAACGCTCCCGCGTGGCCGGGATGGGTTCGCCGGTAGCGACGACGCGCTCGCGCGAGATCACCAGCGTGTCCGCCACCGTCACGACGTCCACCGTCGACGTGCCCGGCGCCGGCACGACGCACACGCGGCGCGAGAGCGTCTTGCCAGGGTCCACCGCCATCACGTTGGCCGGCTGCCAGCACCCCAGCCACGCCTGCCAGCGGGGATCCGGCTGGTCTCCCTGGGCCAGCAGCGGAGCGGCCGAGGCCAGCAACATGGCCCCGGCGAGCAGCGCGCCCGCGGCGGCGATGAACCTGCTCGTGCGTGACGTGGTCATGGCGAGATCCATCCTCTCACATCCTGAAGGCGATGCCTGCCGTCACCGAGAACCCGGACAGATCGATGCGGTCGAAATCCACCCAGGCCTGGCGCATGGTGGACCGCGCCCAGGTGTACCTGCCTTCTCCGACCAGGAAGAAGCGAGGACCCAGAGCGACTTCCACTCCCGCGAGACCGTGCGCCGTCATCGTCCACCCTGAAGAGTCGAACTTGTCCCTGAAGACGTCGAGCGTCTCGAAGTCAACGAAGTCACCCTCCTGGCGGAAGCGGTACCACATCGCGCCCGCGCCGAATCCGACGTAGGGGGCGTATCGGGCCGGCACCCACGCGAGATTCCCGATCGAACGGCCGCGCTGCGCCGGGAAGAACTTGAGTGAGACGGTCAGCGGAATCCGAGCGAAGGTCGTCGTCTGCTCGATGGGCAGCGTGTCCTGGTCCACCCAGTCATGGAACTCGGAGCGCGAGCGCGAGCCGGAGTACGACGCGCCGAACACCAGATCGACACGGTCGTTCAGCCGGGCGGAGAGATCCGTCGCCACCGTGAGCGAGCTGAAGGCCCCGCGGCCCAGAGTCAGCCGCTCAGTCACGAACGAGAACACGTCGCTCCCCGCCAGGGCGCGGTCATAGCCGGCCCGGAAGGCGAACGTCGCGCTCGGCCGCCGAAACAGGAAGCCGTCGCCAGTGCCCTGCGCCGGCGCCGGCTGGGCGAGCGCAAGCGCGCAGGCCAGCAGCGCTACGCCCCCACGTCCCGTCACAACCTTGATGGACATCGCGCCCCCTTGTCGGGCAGGGCCATCCAGCCCTTCGGCAGCCAACCTAGCAGGTTTCCAATTACTTGTCAAGAGCATTGACAATCGCAGTATTCATGACTGCCTTTGCGCCACCCTTCGGACCTGAATAACATTGAGCATGCGCCAGAAGAGGAGCCGCAAGAAGAGCCCGGCCCCCGGAAGGGAGTCGAGCAAAGCACCCGCGTACCGCCACGGCACTCTGGGCTGGCTGGCTTCCTCCGTGGCATTCGAGGATGGCTACGACGCCGCGGTCGCGGTTCTTCGGGACTACCTCCCCGCCTCGGCCTAC
>Ga0315287_10000138_pt1 | contig 60459 bp, 34 predicted proteins | sample YL17G11_0_MG_FD_205037 | JGI IMG/M metagenome (GOLD analysis project Ga0315287, IMG submission 205037) | Sediment microbial communities from Yellowstone Lake, YNP, Wyoming, USA - YL17G11_0 | ecosystem: Environmental > Aquatic > Freshwater > Lake > Sediment | place: USA: Wyoming | collected...
GGGGGGCGGTCCGGGTGTCCCGGGGGGCGTTGGGGGCCTGCCCGCGGGCGGCCCCCCCCCCCGCCTGCCGTAACCGGGCGTTTTACACCCCCCCCCCCCCCCCCCCCCCCCTCCCCATTTTTTGTTGTTGTCCTGGCGTGTGAGGCCAGGTCCCTCCCCCACCATCGGCGAAAGACGATTCCTCCCCCCTCCTCCTTTTACTGCGCACCGAAAACACTCTGCATTGCCCCCCCTCCGCTGTACCTTGCGTATCCCATCCCTCCCCTATTTCTCCACCTGATCTCATTTTTGTGTCCCTGCGCTCGCCTTCGCCCCTCTCCTTGTTTTTTCCATCCAGTGATTGTTAAAGTTGCGTTATGTGATGTGTGTCTGTGTGTATTTGTGCCGTTCACCCTCCGTGAGGAGAGAGAGACAGCGTGTGTCGATAGTTCGCTGTGGGCAGAGGTTTTGTGAAGAAAGGAAACACGGCGTGCCTCTTTCTACATTCTCCAGTTCACACAATGCCGGCTTAGCCCGCGCCCACGCCGGCCCATCGCTCACCTTTTGCCATGGTCCTCAGCCGCGTCCGGCGGGTGCGTGCGGGCGGCGTGAGTCGGCAAATGCGGCACGGCTCGTGCGGTGCACGAATGTGTGCGGCTTGTTTTTTCACCTCACCTCACCTTTTTCTCCTCTCCACTCCCGCCCATACAGCTCCTGGACCACTGGTCCCTGACCGCGATCTCCCAGCGCCTAGACAGGCGGCGCCTGCAGGAGGAGATCGACATGCAGCGCCTGTTTCTGGCGACGCGGTGGCGGGGCAGGCAGGAGGCCGCGCTCGTGGGGGGGGTGCTCCAACCTCCGGCCGACGCCCAGGCAGTGGCTGCCGCGCTCGCTGCAGAGGCGGCAGCGCTGGGCTTCGACGCCACCAAGGCCGCTGTGGGCGCCGACCTACGCGACCAGGTCCTGGGGGCAGCCCGGGTGATGCATGGCGTATTTGGGGGCGTGCACAGGCGACCGGGCGGCGTGGGCTCCCCCACACTCGCCGCCTCCTTTGCGTCCGCCCACGGCCACGCCCTGGCCGCCCGGTCCTCCGCCATCCCCGGCGCAGGCCACGGCGTGTTCCTGGAGGGCGCGGCCGACCTGCCCCCGGGCTCCCTAGTCGCTTTCTACCCGGGCGCGGCGTACCCGCCCCTGTCCCACCGGGCCCTCCCAGGCTACCCCCAGGTTGACAGGGGGGGCTCCTTTCTGATGGCCCGCTTTGACGGCGTGATCCTGGACGCGGCTGCCTGGGGGCGGGGGTCCACCGACTGTGCGGCGCCCCTGCGGGACAGGGGGGGAGGGGGCGGGCCCGCCATCGTGCCCGGCCCCGCAGCCGCGGCGGCGGAGGCGGCCCTGGCGCGCGGGTGCGACCCTCGCAACCCGTTGGCCTTGGGCCACCTGGCCAACCACCCGCCGCCCGGCGGCGCCCCCAACGTGATGGCGGCCGCCGTGGACGTGGGGCGGGTTGCGGAGGAGGTTCTGGGCCGGGAGCCCTGGTTGCGGCCGTACCTGCCCGTCGCGGTGTGCGGGGAGGAGCGGGCGGAGGAGGGGGAGGCGGGAGGCGACCACCACAAGCGCGTGCTGGCCACCACCACCACCACCACCACCACCACCACCACCACCACCACCACCACCACCACCACCACCACCACCCCGCTCCCGCTGCTCGTCCTCGTCGCGACCCGCCCCCTTACACCCGGCACGGAAATCCTGCTCAATTACCGCCTGTCCCCGCACCTGGCCAAGCCAGACTGGTATGCGGCCGTGGATGAGGATGAGGACGCGCGGCGGTGGGCTTGAGAGGCTTGAGAGGATCGTGAAACAAAAGAAATTAGGACACCCACACACACAAAAAACGTCCCTCTCTTCTCCGGCATAAGGCCTGTGACCGCCAACCGCACTTCAATACCACCAAAACGTGCGGTAGAGGGCTGGCTTGCCAGCGGTGTGTAAGGCGGTGCGCGGCGTGAAAGGGTGCACACAATGATTTACTATGCCGCCTCCCACCTGTCCGCCTCGTACGGGCTCCCACAACAGCACCGCCCAAACCAGGCTAATGCCAGGAGAGCGGGCACCACGATGGCCGCCGCGCCCGCTGCGAGCACCGTGTTCCGCGTGGCCTTGTCCAGCCGGTCGAGCGCCTCATTCACACAAACACAGCCGTCCGGTGTAAGCGTCGGAAGCTTTCCAGGCGCCTCGCCACAGCAGCACACGCACCCTGAGCAGGTACCGATCAGGCCGGCTCGTTCACAGGCGTTGGGTGGGGGGAAGCCGGGGGAGCCGACCTCGGCCGCGGTGAAAAGGAAGAGGCAGGCAAGGGAGAGCGCCCAGGCGGCGAGGGCGCGCCGACAGGTTGCATATTGGCGGGCGCGCGTCATTGGTGTCTGGGCCTGGCCGACGCGTCAAGGGCCAGCCATGCGCGCCTGTGCAAGCAGTGGGCCACGCCACGCCCTGGTGAGGAGGTCTCTGGGCTCAATTGGAGTGAGCGGGTCGTGGAGAAGAAGACTGGGCGCGAATGCCCTCCCTGGCAGAGGCAAGACAAAAGAATAGCCTGCCCGCTCTCTCTTTTTCTCTCCTACACTTCTCTCTTCTCCGTCCACCAAAAATGCTCCTCCGGGCCCGCTGCGCCCCGACCCCTGCGGTCGCCCGGCTGGGTGCGGTCACGGCCGTCCGCCGGCCTGCCGCCCTGGCGGCCGCCCGGCCAGCCCCGCTGTCGTCCGTGTCCCGCCTGGAGGCGTCCTTTACGGGTGAGTTCAACTTTGCGTGGCCGCCGGCGTAAGTGGCAATCTCACGCACGCCCCCCGCGCGCACGGCCTTGGAGGGGGGCTGGTAACCAATGCAGCGCACCCTGTGTGGGTTCTACCCACTGATGGACACGTTGGCGTCGGCGGAAAGCCAATCCCTAGCCATCGCCCGCCCGGCGCGCGGGGTGAAAGGAAGGGGAGAGGGCGGGGAGCAGCCGCCGGCGCCGGCGCCGGCGCTTGCTAGCCTTGGGCAGAGCCCGTCAAGGGTGCTCGCATGCATCGCCCCATGCGCCTGGGGCTAGCCCGGGGGCACCTCTGCTTCCTGCTGACCGAAGGTCGGGCTCGTTTAGATGAGGCAACACGCCGTTTCCGGTATCTGCATGGGCGGGGTCGGAGGGGGGGCCGGCCCGCCACACGCGCTCACCTCCACCCCCACCTCCGTTTTTTCACACACCCACAGGCCTCACCCTCGCCCCCGCCCGCCGCCCGGGAGTCGGCCCGGCCCCCTCCCGCGCCCCGCTGACCGTGGTCGCCAACTCCAAGACCTCGATGGGGTGCACCAAGCGGGGCACCCGGCGGCGGGCGACCCGGACGTCCGGCTTCCGCGCCCGGATGGCCACGCCGTCGGGGCGGGCCATCATCAAGGCCCGCCGCAAGAAGGGGCGCAAGGTCTTGTGCACGAAGTCCCTGTACCGCAAGCCGTGAGGGGAAGTAGGCTTGCGGGGCTGCCGCCGCCGCCCGCGCCCCGGTCGCCCTATCCCGCTCCTGTACCCTGCATCGCAGCGTCTCTGGGGTGGTGGTGTGCGTGCGAGCGGCGGGTCGTGCAAAAAAGAACTCTCATCATTTTTGAAAGAAAAGAAATGAAAAGAAAACTGTTCTCTCATTTGCCTCCTCTACACGCAACGCCACGCGCCGCCTCCCTCTCCCTCTCTCTCCGCCGTGTAGTCTCTCTCACACGTACAGGCTGGCTGCAAAAACGATGTCTCGCCGGATGGCCGCACTGGCAGCCTCGAACGCCCCCGCAAGGCGTGCATCTCCAACAACGCGGGCGGCCGAGGCCAGCTGGGCGAGGAGCTCGTCCAAGCGCCGTATCGCCCGGATGAGCGACCCCTCAAACAGGTCGGTCCGATCGACGGTCTTAGGGGGTGGGAAAGGGGTGAAAAGAGTGTGAGTACGAGTAGAAAGTGCGTGGGAAAATGGGCACGGTATCAGGCTGCAGGCAAACTTCAGCCCACCCCATCCATCCATCCATTTTCCCCTCACCTGCTGGAATGTCGCCCCGCGCGCCCACGCGTACACCGCGTCCATCAGCGTCGGCGCAAATGCGGCCACATAGTCGTCCGGCGAGGCCGCATCGGGGATGGCGGCCTCAACCTGGGCGGTGGCAATGCGGCGGGCGGCGGCCTGCAAGTCTGCGAGCGGGGCGGCCAGCGCAGACGACAGCTCCACGGCCGCCGTCGATTTCTCAACCGGCACCAGGCACGACGCCAGGGCCGCCAGCCGGGCCGGGTCCAGGCCGCCAAAGACGCCGTTGAACATGAGTTCGGAGGCGAGCAGCTCGTCCGCCGCGTCGACCTCGCAGGCGGCCCTGCCCTTGAGGGTGAGGACGGCGGCCAGGGAAGGCCTCTGCCGCGGCTGCACCCCCTCCTCCCGAACCCCGGCGGCTGTGTCTTCCTCCAGGTGACCCAACGCCCGCAGCACGCCCAGCCGCCGCCGCGCCTCGGCCCGATACAGGTCCAGCTGGGAGTCCCGCATGGCGGCAGTGAGGGACGCGGCGCGGGAGGCCAGGGACGCGGCGTGGGCGGCGGCGGCGGTGAGGGCAGGGTCGGCGAGCGCGGTGGCAAAGCCCGGGTCGGCCCCCGCCGCGCACGCCGCGTCGGCCTCGACCTCCTTGAGCCGTGCCCCCGCCGCCACGACCCGCTCGTCATCCACGCCCGCATCCACGATGGGGTCAAGGAGTGGAATGCCAGTCGGGATGGTGGCATACCGGGCCTCCAGGTGGGACAGCGTCGCCAGGGCGGCGGCCCGGGCGGGGGGGGGGCGGAGGTCGGCGGGGAGGCCGACCCGCAGCGCGCCCGCCGCCTCGACCATCGGCAGAGGGAGCGGGACGACGGCCAGTTCCGCGCTTGCCGCCCCGCCGGGCCCGGCAGGGCACGGCGTGGATCCGGCTTTGATGGATGCTGGATCGCACCGGAGGAGGACGTCGACAATGAAGGCGGCGGCCGGGCCGGGCGCGGGGGCGGCTGGCGAGGGTGGCGGGCGGGCGGCGGCGGCCGCGCCCGCCGGCGTCGCCGGCGGGCCGGCCTTGCTGACGCGCACCACCAAGCCCCACCCCCAGTCGACGGACCCGTCCCGCACGCGGACCAGCCGCCCCGGCGTGAGCAGGGCGGCCACCCGGTGCGGCGCCAGGAGGGCGTCCCGCAGGGTCCGGCGCAGGGCGGCGGCTTCCAGGGCGAGCGGGGCAGCGCCCGCGCCCGCGCCCGCGCCCGCGCCCGCGCCCGCCCGCACCCGCCCCGCCTCCGCCTCCACGGCCGCCAACTCGGCCGCCAGGAGCGGCTGGGCCGCCTCGTGCTGGTACTGCCTGAACGAGCGGGCGACCACGTACTCCGCATCCCGGCCCGACCCTTCCGCCCGGCGGGCCAGGTTCAGCAGCGTGTAAAAGGAGAGGCGGAAGGAGGACTGGAGCGGGGCTGACCCGCCCTTCATCATGCCGGCCGCGGCAGCAGCTGTGAGTCCGCTGTCTGCCAACAGGATGCACACGCCCCGGTCGTCCGTGCCCCGCCGCCCGGCCCGGCCAGACATTTGGATGTACTCGCCGGACGTCATGAAGCGGGTGCACTCGCCATCCCACTTGCGGGGCTGGTGGATTGACATGATAATGGAGAGAAATGAAAAAAGTGAGGATGAATGTGATGGGATGCGGGACAAGGAGGCGGAGAGGAATGGCGGCCGCCCCGTTCTCCACTCCTCCTCCCCCCCTCCACTATCCCTCACCTCTGTGAACACGACCGTCTTGGCCGGCATGTTGAGGCCCATCGCAAATGTCTCGGTCGCGAAAAGGACCTTGACCAAGCCCTCGGCAAACAGGAGCTCCACCAGTTCCTTGAGGATGGGCAGCAGGCCGGAGTGGTGGACGCCCACGCCCGCCTTCAGCAGGGGCCTCAGGGCCGTCACCGCCCGCAGCCCCGCATCCTCGGCGGACAGGCAGGCGATCGCTTGGTCAAACACGACGTCCACGGCGGCGGCCTCCTCAGGCGTGTTGAAGGAGGGCGGCGGGTCGGGCGGCAGTGGCGCAGACCGGCCTGGCTGTGTGGGGCGGGGCGCGCCGCCCCGCCTGGCCACCAATGCCGCCGCGTACGCCTCACAGTTCCGACGTGAGAAGGAAAAGACGATGGCGGGTGCCAGCCCGCGGTCCGCGATCAGGCGGACGATGCGGGCGACGTTGGGGGCGACCTCGGCCGCCGCGCCAGGGCGGCCCGGGGCAAGCGCTCGGGGAGGGGCTGTTTGGGGTGGGGTGGCCGCCCCACCCTTCGGCGGGCTCGCCTCCCGCCGCCGTTTCTTGGTGCCGCCCTGGACAGGCGCAGTCTCCTCATCCTCCCCCTCTTCATCCCCGTCCGTGATGCCAAAGGCTTCCGCCCGCATCTTGGCCCAGGCGTCCGCCCTGAAACCGCCGACCTCGTCTGCGACCAGGTACAGCCCCCGCCCGCCCAGCGGGTACACGTAGTGCTGGAGCGGGGTGGGGCGGGTGTCCGTGGAGACGACGTGGCAGGGCGCCCGCCGCAGGCGGGCCACCCAGCCCGCGAAGTCGGAGGCGTTGGAGAGGGTCGCGGACAGGAAGACCATGCGCACGCCGGGCGGCGCAAAGATGATCGTCTCCTCCCACACCACCCCGCGCTCCCGGTCCTGCATGTAGTGGACCTCGTCGAACACGATCCACCCCAGGTTTTGGAGGCCGTCCGACCCCCGGTACAGCATGGACCGCAGGATTTCGGTGGTCATGACGGTGACGGGGGCGGCCGGGGCGAGGGACACGTCGCCCGTTAGGAGGCCGACCTCGCCAAACGCATCCGACAGCTCCCGGAACTTCTGGTTGGACAGCGCTTTCAGGGGGCTGGTATAAGCGACGGTGCGCCCAGCGCGCAGGGCAGCCGCGATGGCGTACTCCGCGACGGCAGTCTTGCCCGCGGAGGTGTGGGCGGCGACCAGGACGGACTCGCCCCGCTCGATGCACGCGCACGCGGCCTGCTGGAAAGGGTCCAGCTGGAAGGGGAAGGTCCGGGCAGGGGGGCCGGAGTAGGAGGGCGCGGCGAGCGTGCCGTAGGTGGCACGGTCTAGGCCGGTCGATCCATCGTCATAGCCGGCCGGCGTGGCGACCTCGTGGGCCATGGTCGGCGGCGGCTTTGATGAGGAGGAAGGTTGAGGTGGTGCGGCCGTCGCGCCCACATTCGCGTCGCCTTCTATGCTGCCGCTGACGGCGAGGCCTTCGCGCTGGCGCCGGGCAGCTTCTCGGACGGCAGCCGCGGCGGCGAGACCCTGTATGTGTGTGGTGGTTGTGTGCCTCGTCAGCTCGTTCCAGGGCGTGGGGCGTCGGTGGAGAGAAAACGGACGTGGCTAGCGAAACAGATGCGTTTTTTTGGTCGGCTGCCTCTCTCTCTGCACCCCACTGACCTCGGCTGTCTCCTCCATGGTGATAGGCGATTCGGTTTGTGCGTGTGCAGGTTTGAGTGGATGTGTGAATCAGGCGACTGGCCGTGAATAGCCGTCTCCACGGGGAAGGAAAACACACACACAGTGGCCGAAAACACACTGGCAAGCCGACAGACTCGCATCAAAAAAGAAAAATGACTGAAGCGCCCGCCGCGCCACCGCTTGCCGAGGAGGCCGGCTCAGCCGATGCCGATGACGCCCCGATTCCTGCCCCGCCCCTCTCCGGCGCCGACCTCCTGGCCCTCTCCGCGGAGCAAGCCGCCGCCCGGTGGGCAAGCTTGGACGACGCCGCGCTCGACGCAGAAGTCGCGTCGCACCGGGCGGCCCTAGAGGGCGTCCGCGCCGAGCTGGCCGGGCTAGGCCGGATTGTGAGCCTAGAGGATGGTCAGACCGGGACGATTGCAGGGATCGAGGTGCGAGGGGTGGGGCGCGGGCGCGGGCGGACGAAGAGACAGGGCGCCGGCGGCGATATTGTGGGCGCGCCTTTTCAAACGTATTCAACCTCCCCCCCCACTCACCATTTTCTCACCGTTCACTCGCCAGGGCGTCGAGGGCGTGGACTACCACTTAGGCTCCGTCGAAGACCTGGACCCGTCAGAGTGGCAGGTGCGTGTTCGGGTTTGGACGCACGCACGCCGGCTCTCTCTCTCAAACTGGTGAACGCCCACTCCCCCATTATCATCCCACCGATCCATTTTCCTTCACACTTTCAGGTCCCGCCACACTGCATCCCCGTCCACGCCAACGTCACCACCTACGACTGGTCCCGCCTGGCCGCCGCCACGCCCGGCGGCTTCGACGTCATCATGATGGACCCGCCCTGGCAGCTGGCGACAGCCAACCCGACGCGGGGGGTCGCGCTGGGCTACTCGCAGCTGACGGACGCCGACATCACCGCCCTGCCGATCCCCGCGCTGCAGGCCAACGGGTTCCTGTTCATCTGGGTGATCAATGCCAAGTACAAGTTCGCCCTGGACCTGTTCGCGAGCTGGGGGTATGAGTGAGTCATGGGAAACAATGAGAGAGAGAGAGGGTGGAGGGGAGTGTTGTGCCGTGCGCACGTGTGTGGAGAGCGGGAGGGAGCTTCCCTCATTGCCACCCCCGCCGTTCCTCTCTCATGTCTCTCTCTCTCTCTCTCTCTCTCTTCCTTCCCAGGCTGGTCGACGAGATCGTGTGGGTGAAGACCACCGTCAACCGGCGCCTGGCCAAGTCGCACGGGTACTACCTCCAACACGCCAAGGAGGCCTGCCTCGTGGGGCGCAAAGGGGCGGCACCGGCGGGCGCCCGGGCCTGCGTGGGCGCGGACGTCATATGCGCGGAGCGGCGGGGTCAGTCCCAGAAGCCGGAGGAGATATACCAGCTGGTGGAGGCGCTCGTCCCGAATGGCAAGGATGGAAGAAAAAACGCAAGAGTGGCGGGTTTTTTTCTTCGTCTTCACCACCTCATCACAACCCTCTCCACTATCTTTCACTCACCGCCCTCTCCCCTCTCTCTCCCTCTCTCAATCTTTCACCCTTTGCACAGGCTCGTACCTCGAGATTTTTGGCCGCAAGAACAATCTGCGCGACTTCTGGGTGACGGTGGGAAACGAGGTGACGGGCAAGGGGCCGCCCCGGGAGGATGTGGAGGCGCTGGCGGGCGGCGCCGCGCGCGTGCCGGGGGCTGTGTACGGGGCGGCGCGGTGAGAATGACGAGGTGAGCGCGTGTCCGCGGGTGAGTGTGTGTGTAAAGAATGCAATCGGTGGGTCTACGAGTGCGGGGGGGGGGGGGTGCTCTGTTTGTCAATCACCATCCCATCCATCCCCATGCATCCCACCCATATTTCCTATTGCCCTTTCATCTCCTCCACCGCCGCCTCCACGCTGCCAACGCCCCGCCTACAACGACCGCGCCCGCCACGCACATAGTCCCCGCCGCCAACCACTCCGTGGTCGTCCAGGGCACGCCCGCCCGCGGTGCCGCCGCGGCCGCCCCGCTCCCGCGCCTGCTGCCTGCCGAGTGGGGCGTCCCGTTCCCAAGGCGCGGCGACCCCGTCCGCGACAGGGCCGCATGCGCGGCCGCATAATCGCACATCAGGGTGGCCTCCGAGGAGGCGTACTCGTTGACGAGCAGCCGCGTCTCGGGGTCGGCCAGCAGCCAGGCGTCGCCCGGGACGCGCCCCGCAAGGAGGGCGCGGAAATACACATTGCTGAATGCGGGGGCGGCCTCACCTCCTCCGGCGGCCGGCCAGGCGGTGAGTGGGAGGGGGAGGGGTGACATGTCGGCGCTGCCCGTGCTGCCGTCCAGCGGGGAGGACCACCACCGGCCCAGCGGGTGCGCGGCGGCCAGGGCGACGGCCGACCTCAGAGAGAGGCCGACCCTCGCAGCCCAGGCGCGCAGCGGGGCGGTGGACGACGGCAGCCACGGCTTGCCGGCGGGTGGGGGCGGTGGCGGGGCGAATAGGCGCCCCTCGGGCGCGTACGCCCATGAGTCCCGTCGCCCAGGCACGAAGCCTATCGGCGGCCCCCCGCACGCCTCAAGGGCGACCACGCCGGCTAGCTGGAAGAGGTCGGCTGACGACAGGGCCGGGAATTTGGGTTTCAGCGGCGCCAACAGGTGGACGGCCCGCTCCAGGCCCGCGTTCGCGGCGTGAGACAATTCCTTGCGTGTCCGCACGGACCCGTTGGCCCCGCCCGTGCCGTCCCGGCCATCGAACGTCGCCGCGTCGTTGAAGGCAAGGCGGATGAAGAGCGGGCCGCACCGTTCAGCCGTGAGCAGGGAGAGCAGGTCCACCCGGGCCGCTCGCTCGGCGGCTTCGGGGCCGACACCCAGCAGGGCGGCAAGGGCGGCGGCGGACATGGAGGTGCGTGCCACGCGCGGGGGCGTGTGCGTGCGTGTATTTTGGGCCGGGGAAGGCGACAGGGAGGAGGTTGCAAGGATAGAGTTCGTGGCCGAGAGGTTTGGTGGAGGCCGTATACGGGGCCGTTTGAGGCAAGATCCCGCGACCGTCTCTGACGACGACAGGTGTACAGGAGGTGACTCTGAATCTGTCGGGGGGGGGTGCGCTGCCGTGGTTGAGGGGGCAGAGCCCGCACTGCGAGAGCGGTAAAAGAAAAAGAGAATGCAGCCACTCCCTGGCCTTCTCGCTCTTCCTTTTTTTCTTGGAGCGGCCCGCCCACTTCTCGCTCTCACCCCATCTCCAACCATGTATACCCTCCTCGCCCGCGTCTTCTCCCGGTCCTCCGGCTCCTCCTCCCAGCAGGTCGCCTCCCCACGCGCGGCGACGGCGGCCGTCGTTGGCGGCGCGAGCGCCGTCTCGGCTGCGTCCGCGGCTGCGGTGCCGCGGCGCGTTGAACCCCAATTCTGCATGGATGGGCTGGAGCCGACCATGTTTTTGGCGCTAAGATGATGAGAGCGCAGTTGTGCGGGTCGTGGATGGACTGGAGCCGACCGTATTTTCGGCGCTTAGATGATGAGAGCGCAGTTGTGCGGGTCGTGGGGTGGCGCTCACGGGGAAGAAAGCGAGAGGGTCCTCCCCCCTCCATGCCGCGCCGCGCAAATGGCCCGTCGGGCAAACTGTCAAGCGCCCGCCTGTGGCCGCTGTGTATTCTTTTTCGCTGGTTTCTGCTCCCCTTTCAGAGAGCTGTGTGTCTGGTGTGCCTATGGGCAGTTGTAACAATACCAAAAACCGTGTTGTGCGCTTGACTGGAGGTGTCGGAAAAAAAAAAAAAAAAAAAAAACGCCACTCATTCAACTGCCCTTGCCCTCTTCTTCTTTTTGCGCTCGGCCTTGTCCGCCTTGCCCTTCGCGGAGGGTGTCACCTCTGCTGCAGCCACCACCTCTCTAGCCACCACCTCCACGTTATCCACTGCCGGGACGGGTGTGGGCGGCCCGGGCGCTGCCGTGGACGCCCGGGCCACCCGCCACGCACTCCCGCCCCCACCCCGCCCACCAGTCACGCCGCACTTGCGCAGGAGGGCGAGCGTCCGGAAGGCAGAGCCCAGGGCGCCCGCCGCCGCGGCCAGTTCCGCCGTCATGAGCTCCCTGTCGGCCGGCTTGGCCGCGTGCCAGGCGGCTTCCACGGCGTGCGTGCCGCCGGGCGTGGCCGCGACGGTGGCCAGGCGCCCGCACAGCTTGGCCGCCGCGGCACGCGTGCCCTTGGCTCCCAGGGCCCGGCCCGTGAACAGGGCCTCCACGGCCCGGGACCCCGCCGCGTCGGCGGCAATGGCGGCGAACGCGGCGGGCGGGAGGGCTGCCAGGGCATCCCCGAACGCGGCGCCGGCGCCGCGGGAGGATGGGGTGTCGCCCGCGGCGGCGGCAGCGGCTGCCTGCGCGGTCGCGGGGCTGGGCAGGCGGAGCAGGGCGGCCAGCAGGGCGCACCCCACGGCCGACAGCCGCCCCGCGGCCTCCACCTCGCACCCCGGGTCCGCCGAATCCAGGGTCACCAGCGCCGCTGCCAGGCCGGCCGGGTGCGGCCGGGCCGACACCAGGCCGGCCGCGACGGCGGCGGCGACCTCGGCCGGCAGGGCCGGGATGCGGCCGGCCGCGGCCACCAGGGCGGCCACCACCCCGCCCCGCCGCCCCGCCAGGAGCTCGCCCGCTGCGGGGCCCAGCTCCTTAAGGGCGCCCTTGATGGCGGGCGCCGAATCCGCGGCCGCTAGGGCGGCCTGCACGACAAAGTTGGCGGTCGGGTGGGCCGCCAGGTCGGCCAGCCGGCCACGAAGCGCGCGCGCGTCCAGCTCGACCCGCAGGTGCCTGGGCGCGACCGAGAGGGCGGCCTCCAGCAGGTGCGATCCCGCCCGGTCCCTGGCGGCCGCCAGGATGGTATCCTTGGGAATGGCCGCCAGGCGGGCACCGTCCCGGGGCGGGGGGGCGCCCTCGGCCGGCAGCGGCGAGCCCAGGGCGCGCGGGATGAGCGTGCACAGCGCCGCCTCATCGCCTGCGGCCGCCCGCATCAGCGCCTGGACGGCCGGCCCGGAGTAGGGCCCGTACGCCAGTTCCTCCACCCAGGGCGCGTAGTCCGGGGCGAGCAGGCCATCCACCAGCTTGCGGATGAGGTGGGGGTGGTCGGCGGCGGCGGCCGTGGATGCGGCGGCGGCGTCGGCAGCCCCAACCTTGGACGCAAGGCCTGCACAGGCGGGCCCGGGCGCGTGCCCTGGGCCGCCCGCCTTGCGCCGGGCGGCCCGCAGCGCGGTCGCTCCGTCCACGGGCGTACCGTGCGTGGCTCCACCGCCGCCACCGCCATTGGGCGGGGCGACGCACCGCCCTGCCAGGCAGGCAAGGAGCGCCCGCAGGACGTGCGAGCCCGAGCGGTGGGTGGCCAGGTCGTAAAAGCGGGCGCTGAAAGCAGTCGTCACGCCCTCCAGCGCCGCCGTTGCGGCGGTCGTCGCCCGCGCGAGCTCCTCGTCGTCCGCGCCACGCAGGACTGGCGCGGACCCGTTGGCCAGGTGGGCGAGCGTGGCCAGCAGGACCTCGGCGGTGTGGGAGCCGAAGGGGCTGGGAAGTGGGTAAAGAGAACAGGTTTTTTGAGTTTTTGAGAGCGGGGGGCGGTCGAATTGGCGTTGCTCCTTCTCTCTTTGATCTCTCTCCTCCCTTACCTTGTCGCTACGTCCGCCAACGCGTCCCCATTTAGAACGACACCCGCGAACTCCAGCACATCCTCGGGCGGGGCGTACGGTAGGAGTGCCTCCAGCGCGCGCGAGCCAGCCGCGTCGGCAGCGACGGCCGCCTCCCGCCCGCCCGCTTCTCTCAGCGCTGCAGACGCCAGAAGGGACGCTTGCTCACTGTCAAAAGGCGGCGGGGCTGCCTCCAGCCGGCTCAGCGTCACCCGTGCTTCCGCATAGTAGGCGGCTGTGGCCGGGTCCAGGCGGGAGAAGCCGCGGGCCATGGAAGAGGACGGGCCGCCGTCGGTCGGCTGGCCGCCGCCGCCTTTCGGCCCTCCATGCCGGGGCGCGTGCACGACTTGGGGGACAGACCCAGAGGTGGCCCACCCACCCCGGCCGGTAGAGGGGCGGTGAGGGGCCATGCTAGCTGAAGGAATAGTGCGTGCAGATGAAATCTGAGAGATGCTGTGTGTTATGTTAGCCGACACGCGCGGCTAGCTGCTTTGCGTTTTGGAGAGACACGCCTTGCACCGGCCCATTTCTTCCAACCTCATAGAAAAAAACGCACGCACGTCTCTGATTTCGCCATGTCTCCCGCCAAGGCCAAGCCCACCACATCCTCCACCGCCTCAGTCGTGGCCTACAACACCAATCTGCGTGCTCCAATCACGACCGTGGTCGGGGAGGTGCCCATGGCAGCGGTGCACGCGCGGTGAGAGAGGGAAAAAGAGGTGGGGGGAGGAGACGCCTTTTCCAGGCCGTAACTTCCTTCTCTTCTTCTCACGCTCCCTTCCTTTCGACACGCCCCTATCCTTTGCATCAGTGAGTGGGCCAAGGTCCTTGCGGGCGACCCCGTGGAGATCAACCCCACCCTGGGCCACGGGTTCAAGGTGAGCAAAGGGAGGGGACGAGAGAGACAAAGAGAAAAGCCCCACGCGTGCGCCGCACTGCCTGTGCGCAGCGCGTGCCCCCTCAACCCCCGGCTATCCTCACAGCCTCTTCGGCTCCCCTACCAGGTCATGTCCGTCTCCGAATGGGCCGCCCGGTGGAAGTGCAATGACGACTTTCCGGAATGCCTGAACTGTGGGGGGGGCAACACTAAGGAACACCACTTCATGCAGGCGAGGGAGGGGGCGAAACCAACCCAAGCACCGTCCCAACCATTTTTAAGCTCTCACGTTTTCTGTGTTCCATCCCCCATCCTCTCCTCACTCGTCCTCTCTCCCTTTTCCATCCAGACCTGGTGCCGGGGCAAGAAGACCTGGGAGGCTGAATCCCTTTGCATGGACTGCCTGGCCTTCAGCTGGCGAGTAGAGATAAAAAAAAAGGGGGGGGGCAGACCTTGGAGTGCGCGCGGCCCGCCCTCGACACTTTTCTTGTTTGATCTCTCAACCCTCTCTCCTCCGTTCCATCAATTTCTCTTATTCTCTGTACAGGCGTTCCTATTGCGACCCGGACTTCAAGACGCCCGAGCAGTATGAGAAGGAGAAGTGGGCGGCCTTGATGGCGGCCCCGCCGGCAAGCACGGCCCAAGCGGCGGTCAAGTGAATATTGCTTGTAAGGTTGTTTCTTCCTTATTTTCAATCGCCACCGCCCTGCCTCCTCGCCTGCATCTCCCGATCATCCGCTGCCACCGCTTCCACAAGCTCGCCGACCACCCTGTCATAATTGTTGGGCACGGCCGCCGCCCAGACGGGCTCGGGCAGGCCGCCCTCCTCCCGCCAGGCACCGATGACGTCGACCACCTCGCCCGCGTAGAAGCCAGACAGGATGACGGCCCGCGGGGTGGACGGCGGCACGGGGGAGGGGTCGGAGGAGGTCCCTGCGGGCGCAACGCCCTCCAAGGCATCGCGCAGGGTCCCGGCCAGCGTGCCTGCGGTGGCGGCCACCAGGCGGACGTGGGCCGTCGCCCCCAGGCCCTCCAACAAAAAGGACACCCCCGCCGTTTCTTGGGCGGAAAAGCCGACCAGGAGCATGGCGGTGGGCCCGAACAGCTCGTCCGAGCCGGCTATGCCGGCAGCCGTGGACGGGTCGAGCGGGACCATGCCGGCGGTGGGGGAGGAGGACGTCGACGCCGGCTCGGCCGCTGGCGGACGACAGGGGCGGGTTGGCGGACCCGTCCTCAGAAACTGCTCGCATGCGGGCCGGGTTGAGGAGGAGTGAAGTCGCCTGACGCTCGGCAGGCGAGGCTGAGGCCAGCGTGTAGGCTGGTTGGCGAGCACGCCGTCGCGGCGTATTGCTGGCCGCATCGGCGAGGGCGTTGGGCGGGGGCAGAGAGAGCCAGACTGACAAAAGATTGGAGAGGAGAGCCGCGCGTCTCTGTCGCTTCACTCTATACACGGCGGGTGGTCAGCGCAGCGCTGAAAACGGGAGAGGCACCCCACACCCACACGCTATGTCCCTGCCCGCCTACCTGAGCGAGGTTGCGGCCGCCATCACCCGCCAGGATGGTATGGAGACGCGACGCACTCTTGGTTGAGATGTAACACATCGCCGACGGCAAACACACTCAATTTAGGCTCACTTTCTCCCTCCCCCCCCTTCTCACCAGGTCGCTCCCTCCGCCTGTTGATGGAGATCCAGAACCAGGGGGCTCTTGGTGCGGTGCGCCAGGTGAGACAAGCAACATGAAAAGGCAGCTGGAGGTTGGAGAGGACGCAAAAACAGCCCCGCACCTCTCAACCTTTCTCTCTCTCCACCATCATCCCCCAGCGCACCACCGGTCGGAACGCGTCCTGGGACCCCACCCCGGACGTCCGGGCCGCCCTCTCCCGCTTCGGTGCGTCTTCAGATTGGACCGACGCCCTATCTCTCCACTGCTCCGCCCTGGCGGCGGTGGGCGAGGGCCGGGCGCGCGACGGGTACGACGCGCTGTCTGAAGCTGTCTCACCATTCCTGAAACTGTTCCGGGACGCGCCGGACGCCTGGCTGGTGGAGCCGTTGGTGGGCCTGGCGACCAGCTTGAGGCTGGCCGCCGCGGCGGCAGACGTGGCGGCGAGTGGAAACGGCGGGGGAGGCGCACCCCCGGGCGGCGCCCGCCTAGGCTCGGCTGGGGCAGGCGGCTCCGGGGCTGCCTCCACCAAAGCCCTCGAATCCTGCGGCGCCGTCCTCCAGCGCTGCTTCGCGGCCTCCATGCAAGGTGGCGGCCCGCCCGGCGCGGCCGGCCCCTCCAAAAAGGATGCGGCCCTGTCGCTGGTCGTCACGCTCTTCCGCGTCTACTTCGCCCTCAACACCCTGCGCCTGTCCAAGAACCTCATCAACGCCGTCAACTCGCGCCAGTTCCCGCCGCTCGCCTCTTTTCCGCGGGGGCAGGTCGTGGCGTACCAGTACTTTACGGGGCGGCTCGCCCTGTTCGACGAGGACTATGCGGCCGCGGACGCGGCCCTGGGCGCGGCGTTCGATGCATGCCCGCCCTCCGCGGCCGCCAACCGCGCACGCCTTGCCTTCTTTTTGATTCCTGTCCGCCTGCTGAGGGGCGTCCTGCCCTCTGCGTCCCTCCTGAAAACGTACGGCCTGAACGCGGAGTACGGCCCCATTGTGGAGGCGGTGAAGACCGGGGGCGTGGGTGGCCTGGACCGGGCGCTGGAGGGGCGGCAGTGGGCGTACATCAAGGCGGGCACCTACCTCCTCCTCGACAAGCTCCGCTTCGCCGTCGCCCGCCGCCTCATCAAGCGTGTCGCCATCCTCCACGCGGCCGCGGACCCGGCCAGGGCCGCCCAGCTGCCCCTGGCGTCCATTGCGACGGCCCTGGCGTGGCAGGGCGCGCCGTCGGACCCGGACGCGGTGGAGTGCCTGGTGGCGAACCTCATCTTCCGCAGGTACGTCAAAGGCTACCTGGCCCACAGGTCGGGGGTGCTGGTGTTGAGCAAGGCGGACCCGTTCCCGCCGCTGAGCGGGGTGGCGCTGGCGGACCCCGTGTGATGGAGGGGAGGTGGGAGGGAAGGTGAGAGGGGTGTTTTTTTAGTGTGTCATTTTCTGCGTCTCACGTCAAAATATAGTTGAGGGGTCCGTCATTTCTGCCTTCTCTCCGTCGCCGCACGCACAGAAGTCCGCACCAGGAAGAGCCCAAACGGCCTGTGAATGCCCTTCCCCTGGTTCTCGCGGAGCAGCTCTTCACGGGAAATTCCCTTGCCTGCGTCTGCCGCACAACGCGATGTGTGCAAGGACGCGGCTTGTCTCATTCAAAATTGTCTAAAGAAAAGGAACTTTCAGATCGATCAGTGCGGGAGCGCGGTCGAGGCGTTGCGGGCGTGCTGCAAGGAGTCCGGAGCAAGAGAAAGCGTACACTGCACGGCTGGGTGGGCAGGGAAATAGTTTTTTTTGCAACCTTCTCAACCTCCTTCCACCTGGTCCGCCGTGTACACCGCCCGCAGCGGGGAGTGCGCAAAGTGAAGGTCCAGGCCCGCCCGCCCGCACGCGTGCACGAATTGCATGACGCCCACATCAAAGTTGAGGGAGGCGAGGTAAACCGACCCGGCCGCAGACGCGAGCGCACGGGCGGCGGTGTCAGCCGGCGAGGGGGGAGGAGGACCGCCCACTCCGTCGCTCCCGCGGTCAAAGCTGATCTCCAGGTCCCCAAACGCGACGCACTCCAGTTCGCGCAGGGCGGGCAAGGGCGGCAACACGATGCGGAGGGCGGAGCACCCGGCCTTCAAGGATGTGAGCCTGGTGAGGCGGGCCAGGCCGGTGACGCACCCCGTCTCCGCCGCGAACGACACGTCCAAGGCCGCCAGCTGCCGGCAGGGCGCGAGGGCGGACGCGTCAAAGGTGGGCGACGCCAGGTCACGCAGTGAGAGCGAGGCCAGAGAGGCGTACGTGGGCGTGCGCGGCGGCAGCGCGCCGCGCGCGGACAGCGACAAGCTGCACCCCTCGGGCAGGGAAAGGTGGCCCCCAAACCCGGGCGCGGCGGCCAGGGTCAGGCTGGTCAGGCGCCCTAGGGCCGCCAGGCCGAAGGACCACAGCGCCTCCGCCGAGGCGGGGCTCCAGGGGTGCGTGTTGAGGGCCAGGGACCGCAAAGAGGTGAGGCCCGCCAGCGGGGCCACATCCAGGCCGCCGCCGGCCACAGCGCCGCCCGCGCGCTCCACCACCGCCCGCCCGCCCGGCCCCGGGCGGCGCCCCGCCGCAGCCACCGCAGCCGACGCGGGCCCGCCCAGGGCTGGCCAGACGGACAGATCCAGGGCCGTCAGGTGGCGGGCGCCGGACGACAGGTGGGGCAGGTTGTCCAGCGAGGTGCACTCGATCGCCAGGTGGGCCAGTGCGGACCCGGCCCCGAGTGGCAGGGCGGCCACATCCACGCTGCCCCCGCGTAGAAAGAGGCTGTGCATGCCCCTTTGGTGCTTCAGGGACCACCAGAGGTGGGAGAAGGGGCAGGATGTCTGCCAGGGCAGCGTGACGGAGAGGGAGGCAAGGGCGGGCGGGGCGGTGGCCAGGACAAGGTCGTGGAACGCGATCAGGGTGTGTTCATCGCTCGGCGCCCGCACGGTGACCCCAGTCTTGCCCCCGCCTGGGCCCGCCAGGACCCGGCTCAGCCAGGTGCAGGAGGCCACGGTGACCGGGTGCAAGTCGACGGCCGGCCAGGCGGCAGGCGAGGAGAGCACGTGGCGCCAGGCGTGACAGACCCGGGAGAGGGCGCGCTTTTGCGGGGTGGGGTCCAGCAGGGCAAGGATAGAGCGCAGGACGTCGAGGGGGAGGTCGCCCACCGTGGCTGGAGGCAGCCCGCAACCGGGCGGGGGCGTGCCCAGCGCCGGCCCCAGCCCGCGCATGGAATCAGTGGGCGCAGGCGAGGAGGTCGACGGCTGGCAAAAGGTGAAGGACGGGGCGTCCGAGGCCGACGAGGACGACGCGCCGCCCTCACTGCTGCCCATCTCGACGTCGTCCGCGGTGTAGGGTGGGGAGGAACGAAAGGGTGAGGCCAGGGGCGGGCTGGAGGCGCGTCCATGTTCGTCGTCAAGCAGGTGGGCGGAAAAGCAGATAGGAGAATCGGCGCTAAGCAGGGCGTCACCTGGGGCGACCCAGGCGGGAAGGTGCGGCATTTTTTTGGTCGGGAAGCAACACCCGCACTTCGTCTTCTATTCATGTGCAGTGAAGTGAGGGATGAGGGACGGAGGTGGCTGTGAGGTCGGGCGTGTGGCGCGGTGGGACGGCGGCGGGTGCGCACCGTTTGCCAGCTAGCTTTCGCGCCCCCCATTTGACAAACTGCGTTCGCGCAGCATTGGACGGCAACGTCAGGCGCACCTTTTGGCCTAGTGTGGGAGATGCAAGTTCACGAGAGGGCCCGGGAGGACGGGGTACGCGAAAGGTTGTACCGATGTGACGCGGCGGTGGGCTCGCAGCTAGCTCAAAGCCACGAAGAAGAAGTGCGCGCGCGACTCGACTCTCTACCCACTCTCCTTCTCCTTTTTTGACTTCCGCCTCCCGCCCCACGCCCGGAGCAGGGGGGTGGGGCAATGCTTTCCACCACCCTCTTCCTCCTCCTCCTCTTCCTGGCACGGCCTGCCCACGCCCGCTGGCCCTGGCCTGGAACGCGCCCCCCAATCCCGCCCGGCTACACGCCCTTGGGTCCAGGCAGCAGACTCGCTGGGGGCAACCACCACCAGGATGCGGGCACCCTCCTCCTCACGCCGGACGGGGCGGCGTACGCAGGGCCCGCGACCGCTGCCCTCTTTGACCCGGCCATCGCGGTCGCGACCCAGTTCTCAGAGCCCGCACCCGCACCCACACCCACCGCCCGCACCTCCCAACTCCCCTGCGACGGCTGCCCTGCAAATGACACCAGAACCAGGACGCCCGACACCGCCCTCTTCCCCTATTCCGCCGTCGGCGCCCTGACCGGACGGGTGGCCGGCACAGCGCGCACCATTGCGTGCAGTGGGGTGTTGATCGGGCCCCGCCACGTTTTGAGTGCGGCGCACTGTGTGTGGGACAGAGCGACCGACCGGGGCGTGCTCGAGATGGCCTTTTCGCCTGGGCAGGCCGGGCCGGGCGTGGCCTTCCCCGCCCCGTTGGGCACGACGCGCGTGGCCTGGGCGCGCATTATCCAGCCATATCGGCGGGTGGGCGAGTACACGGTGTCAGTCATGGCGGCGGACATTGCCCTGGTCACGCTGGCCGCGCCCGCCCACCGGGCGGCCGGCTGGCTGGCCATCCCCCCGGCCGAAAGAGGAGGTGGGAACGCATCCGCACCACCACCTCCGCCCTGGGGCTCGTCCCGCGCCTGGAACCTGTCGACGGCGGGCTACCCCGCCGATAAAGCAAGCGGCGAGACCGGTGACGACCTGCTGGGCCAATGGTCCGCCTCGGGCTGCCCCGGCGGGACAGTCGACCCCGCGCTCACCTCCTCGCTCCCCGAGTGTGGCGGGGGCGCGTGCGGCCCGCTCCTCCGCCATGGCTGCCCCTCCACGGCGGGTCAGTCAGGGTCGCCCATGTGGACGGCCGACGGCCTCGTCCGGGGGGTGCTGGTCGGGAGCGTGGGGCTGGAGCTGGGCGGCGCGGAGGTCCCAGGCGCCGCCCTCAACCTCGGCGTCCGCCCCTCCCACCCGGCCGTCCGGGCGACCCTGAACGCATGGCACGCAGAGGATGAGGATGGTGCGGGCTTGATGATCAAGGCATCGGGGCAGCAGCCCATGCGGCGCCTGGTGCAGGTGGTCGGGGTGACGCTCGACCTTGGCGACCCGGGCACGATTGCTGGGTTGATTGTGGGCGGCATTTTGTTGGCAGCGATCGCCCTGGCGTGCGTGGGCGTGGCGGTGGCCCGGTGCGTGTCACGGCGGCGCCGGCGAGTGGTGGGGCTGGTGCATGTGGTGACGGTGGACGGGCGGAAAGGTGAAGCGCGGGCGGGCTTGGTGGAGGTGAGGGCGGTGGTAGGTGGTGTTTGAACGAAAAAAAAACTTAGTTCTTGGGCCTCCACACAAAAAACAGACACCCCCGACCCTCTCTCTCGCGCGCGTGCGTCCCGCCCGCCCGAGCCTGCCCGCGCAGGCATGCCACGGACGTCGCAACGCGATCGGGCGGGCGGGCAAGTCGGGAACCGCGCCCCCCACACACACCAAGCATCAAGCACACACTCACACTCTCTCTCCTGGCCATCCGCTCTTCTCCCTCCCTCTCCTTTCTTTTTTCTCTCTCGCACTCCCTCACTCTCAAGCGCGCCCCGGCAGGCTGCCCAGGGCCGTCATGTTTTCAAAGCGGGCCTGCTGTTGGCGGCGCTGGGAAAACCGGGTCTCCCTGCCGTCCCCGTAGACGCCGCCGCCGCCGCCGCCGCCACCGCCACCGCCGCCGCCGTAGCCGCCGCCGCCGCCCCGGCGGTCGTCGCCGCCCCCGCCACCGCCGCCCCGGCCGCCACCGCCGCCCCGGCCGCCACCACCACCACGGCCACGCCCGCGGCCGCCGCCCATGCCAGCCAGGAGACCACCGCGGCCGCGACCACGCCCGCGCCCGCCCCGGCGGTCGCCGCCCTCGTCATCGCCGTCCTCGCCGCGGTCGCCACCGCCACCCCGGCCGCGCCCCCGGCGCCGCCCGTCCTCCGCGCCCTCCTCATCCCGCAGGCCGCCCGTGCGCAGGGTCAGCGCCCGCTCGTTCAGGTCCAGCAGGAAGGCGGCCCGCTGGGCCAGGGACGCCCCCGCCGCCTGCAGGCGGGAGGGGCGGGAGGCGTGCATCACAATGCACTTTGTCGGCTGGTCCCACGACCCGGCCAGCGCGCCGTCGGCCATCATCCCGCTCACGATGGCGTGCACTTCCGGGGCGGGCAGGTCAAACCGGGAGACCAGGGCGTCGTGGGAGACGGAGGCGTACGCGCACCCGCCATGGGCGACCAGGTAGGCGCGGAGGCCCTCCACCTTGAGGCGGGCGGTTACCTTGTCCAGGACGGCCTCCTTGGTCGGGCCGCCCAGCAGGGACCAGCAGGTCAGGGCCCGGACGTGGCCGTCAGCGGCCGCCCAGTCCCCTGAGGACAGGGAGCGCGCGGCCGCCATGACGTGGTCCCGCACGCTCTCGGGCGGACCGGTGAAGGTCTGCCGCTCATAGTTGTCCAGCAGGCGGCGGAACGGTTTGGAAATGGGGCGCCGGGTGCGGCCGTCGCTGCCCGCGGGCCCCGCCAGGAGGGGCACCTCCAACAGCATGGCCGCCACCAGGTGGGCGGCCTCCAGGAGCTCCAGGTTGATGTGCATGTGGAAGGGCACCTGACGGCGCCGCTCCAACTTCTCCTGCTCGGGCGTGCGGTCCGAGTGGTAGCGCCCCAGCGACATGCCCTGGGCCAGCAGTTCCTTCACCCGCCCGGACGCGTACATGTCGCCCAGCGCGGCCTGGGCCTCCGGAATGAGGCCCGCCCGGAAGGCTGCCAAGCCCAGCTGGGCCAGGGACCGGTTGTAGAGGACCTGGGTGGGGACGTCCATGGTAGGGGCGGCGTCCTGGAGGTGGGAGGCCAGCAAGCCGTCGCGCGCGGTGTAGAAGTCGTCGTGCAACGCCGCGAAGTAGACGGCGCACAAGGCGGCCCGGGCCTTGGCGCGCTCGTCGCCGTCTGCGTACACGGCCCGGGTCAGGCGGTGCATGAGGCCGACCGCGGAGGCGTCCATGACGTAATCGGCGGGGATAGTGAGGACCACGTCGCCGGTGTCGAGGCCGCCATCGTCGCCCGCCTCCGACTCGGCGCCCAGGTCGCCCACGTCGTCACCGGCGGCGGCACCGGCAGCACCGGGCGCGGCAGAGGCCGGGCGGGAGCCCGTTGCCCCGCCCGCCACGCCCTCCGCCTGCTGGGCGGCCACCAGCTTTTGCATCGCCGCGTACACGCCCTCCGACTTGTAATAAAAGTGTTCCACCTGGCGGGCGGCCACCCGGGCGGCGGGGGGGAGCTGGGCCCGGGCTGTCAGGTAGGCCTGCGTCTTGGCCATCAGCGCCAGCAGGGGCGGCTCATCCCGCAGGCGGGCCAGGTAGGCGTTGGCGTGCGGGTCGGTCGCCTGCAGGGACTTGTAGAGCTCGTCATCCAAGCGTTCCACAAAGGCGGCCAGGTTGCCGGACACGGTGAGCGGGGGGTCGCCCGGGCCCGGGACGGGCTCGTCGATGAGGATGAGGCCGGTGGGCGGGGCGGCCGGGTCGGCCGGGTCGGCGGCACCGGTGGCAGGGGGGGTGGGAGCAGCACCAGCCACGCCAGCCGCGGCCGCCGCGGCCTCCTCCACGCCCGCCAGGCTGTCCGCGTCCACCGCCTCGTCCATCACCACGTACGGGTGCGCCGCCAGGAGGTCCACCACCTCAAACAGCGTCGCTACGCACCGCCGCCATAGCGAGGCGGCCATGTGGGAGGCCATCGACGGGTTGACATCAAACAAGGCGCTCACCAGGTGGACGAGCGCCTGCGTGCGCTGGGCGGGGCCCTTGGCGACCGACGCCAGGTACTGCAGCATGTCCACCTGTTCCTGGCGGTCCACGCCCTTCTTGCCGCGCACGGTGACGACCTCCCGCAGCTTGGCCGCGATGAGGGTGAACGTGATGTCCTTCGGGTCCATCGACAGGATGCGGTCCCGCCGCTTGTCCGCGCGCGACTTCACTTTCTCAAAGCCGCCCAGGCCGTCCGAAACGTCGTCGCCCTCCTCGCCATCGCCCAAGGACGCGGACGACCGACGTTTGCCCTTCTTGGTGCGCGGGGCAGCGTCCGAGTCGGAGCCGCCGGGCCCCGCGTCCGGCTCGTCCTCGGAGGAGACGGGGTTGGCGCGCCAGGCGGCCAGCGCGTCGGCAAAGCCCGCGTTGTGCTTGCGCAGGCGCTGGCGCATGGTGTTCAGCGCGCGCGCGTTGGTGGGGGACATCTTCTTCTTGGCGTCAGCGTTGGCCAGTGTGGCGGTGAGAAAGTCCTGGGGGGTGGATGATGACGGAGACGGGAGGTGAGATGAAAGAGGATGGGATGGATGAGAGCAGGAGGGGAGGTGGAGAGGAAGGGGAGCGCAGCCAGGGTCTCTCTCTTTTCCTGCACGTTCTCCCTGCTCCCCGTTTGCCCAGACCAGGCTGCCTGGCGTTGAGACCCGCGGTCCCCGAACCGCCCGCATCCTTCCTTTCTTACCTCCAGCTCCGCCAGCTGCTTGACGTAAAGGCGGGGGTGCGGCGCGGAAGGCCCGCCGCCGAGCGCGCGGCGTGCCTTGTCCGCCTGCTTGTGCAGCTTGTCGAAGAGGGTCTGGATGGCCGACCAGTCATTGATGTTCATTTTGTTCTGATGATATGAGAGAGGGTGTGTGTGGTCGGTGTGTGAGAAGAGGTGGTGGCTGGGGCGGAAGGAGAGGAAGCAGGATCGGCGTGGACCTGCACGGCGCTCGCTCCGTCCTCCTCTTCTCTCTGAAATGGACTGACCTGGATCTCATCGCACGCCGAACGCAGCTCTTCCAGGGCCTTGACCTTGGCAGACCGAACCACGCGGCGGCCGTCATCCGAGTCGGAGTCGGATGAGCCGACGAGGAAACTGCGTGAGAGAGGGAGAGAGAGGGAGTGAGCGCGTCAATCGTCGGCGTTGCGAGCAGAGGGCCACGGGGGGCGTCAGGAGCGAGCTGAACACGACGGTCGCGGCCCGGGTTGGATGCCCAGCTAATGACAGGGATCCCCAGTGCAAAAACAATGAACAGAAGGGGCATGGTGCCCGGATGGCGCGGCGGCCCTCCTAGACGTCAGCCGTCACCGGCGATCGGCCGGGTCTCGCTGCTCAGTTCTCTCTCGCCCTCCCCATCTGAACACTAACCGGTTGGCCCCACCCCGCTCGGAGCCCGAAGACGAGCTGGAGCTGGAGCTGGAGTCGGAGTCCGAGGAGGAACCGTCCGAGGAGGACGAGGAGGAGGAGGAGGACGACGAGTCGGGGCTGGTGCCCGTCGCCTTGGACCCGCTCCCGTCGGACGAGGTGGAGTCATCGTCTGAGCCCCCACCCCAGAACCGGTTCTTGGCGGCGTCCGGGTCGGTCGCCATCACAGCTGGTGAAGTGTGCTGGTGAGGAGGAGTTGGGCGGCAAGCGTGAGTGTGGAAACGTGTGAAGGGCCGCTGCAACAAGACGGCGGTCTTCAAAGTGAGTTCACCAGAGCGCGCCGCAGTATTTTTATTTTCGCTCCGTGCAACGGGCGCGAGACAGAGGCGAGGGGGCCAGGGTAAGTACGACACCCCTGGTGGCTAGGATAGGCCGGTTCCTGGTGGTCACATCCTCATGGTCCGCTCCGGCCGCACCCCGCTTACAAGCGCGCCCGGCTGCACACACATTGACGACCTGCCTGACGGTGCCCTCCACGCGGTCTTCGACCTCCTCAACCCGAGGGACCTCGTCTCGGCGGCCGCGACATGCAAGCACTGGTCCGCCCTGACCGCGGACGACGCGTCCGACCGCGCGTGGCGGGCTTTCTTCACCGCCCGCTGGCGCCCGGGCGACGCGGTCATCGTCGCCCGCCCGCCCGTCCCGCCCGGGGAGGTGGTGAGCACCCGCCCCGCCCCGCCCTGGCGGGCCGCGTATGGGCGACGCCTGGCGGAAGCGTCCGCGCTGGCGCCCCCGACCCGCCCTGCCCCCGACTCGCTTGCGGGCGGCCACAAGGGTGCGGCCCGGGCGGTCGCCCTCCTCCCCTCACTCGGCCTGGTCGGGTCGGCCGGGGCGGACCGGGTCGTGCGCCTGTTTGATTTGGCAGACGGCCTGCCGCTGGCCACCTCGCGCCGCCTGCCCTTCGCCGTGCGCTGCCTGGCCTTCAACGCGACGTGCCTGGCCGCAGCGTCGGGGTCGGATGAACGGATCGCGCTTTGGCAGGGAGGCGGAGAAGGCGGGCGGGACACCCCAGGCAACGTGCCCTGGGACCTTTCCCGCCGTGCGCTCGTCCTGAGTGGCCACACGGGCCCCGTCGCTGGCCTGGCCGTGAGCGATGCCTTCCCCCGCCTGTACTCCGCCTCCTGGGACTGCTCCGTGCGCGTGTGGGACACCGCCTCCTTGGCCTGCCTGGCCGCCGCGCCCCTGCGCGACTGGGTGTGGACCGCCGTGCCACGCGGTGGGCGGGTGGTGTGCTCGGAAGGGCGGGGCGCGGCGGTGCTGGACGGGGGCACGCTGTCCGTCCTCGCCCGCGTCCCACCCTCCCTCTCGTCCACCAACCCGCCAGGCCCGTGCGCCCGCGTGGAGGGCAGCCGCGATGGGAGGTCCCTGTTTGTTGCCCACGCGGATGGGGGAGTGGCCAGTTACGACCTGCGGTCACCCGGCACCACCGCGCACACACCGGCCAGGTCGGCCATCTTCGTCCACCCGGGCACGCCGGCGTTCCCGCCCGCCTCTTCGCTCGCTTACGACGACCCCTGGCTGGCCCTGGGGCTGGGGAGCGCGGGCATCGTCCTGCTGGACACCCGCAGCGGCGGCGGCGGCGGCGGCGGCGGCGGGCACACGATGCGCAGGTTCGGGACGAGTGCGGCCGCCGCCGGCCAGGTTTTGGGCGTCGACCTGGCCGGCCCGCACCTTGCCGCCGCTTGCTCGTCTGGCACAGTGCTGACGTGGCGGTGGGATGCGGTGGCAGCCGCTGCGGCGCGCGCAAGGGCGGCGCGGGGTGGGAGTGGTGGGCGGCAGAGACAGCACACACACCAACCTCATCCACACCAGGTTGCGGCCGTGGTCGCGGATTGCTGGGAGGACGCGGCCGTCGCCGCGGCCTAGAGAATTGCATTGGAACATTGTAGAAACAATAACAGAGACTTCACACTAACAGAAACACACGCGAACACACACACACACACACACACACACACACTCTGCTGCTCAGCGCCATCCACCGTACCGCTCAAAAAAGCCTTCCCCTTCGTCATCCTCTGAATCGTAGGCAGCGTGGTGGGCATGGTGCGCGCTGTAGGCACCATACCCGCCCGACCCGCCGCCGTAGCCCCATCCGCTGCCAGTGCCGCCGCCAGAGCGGCCGGAACCACCCGCCGGCCCGCCCCGGGCCCAGCCGGAGGGGGCGGGGTTGGCGTAGTGCGAGGCGGGGCCACCGCGGCCGCGGCGCGAGTCGGCGGCCAGGCCGGCATCCACGGCCGCCCGCCCGCCCGCGTCCGCCAGGGCGCTCCGGGCGGCGCCGATGGCTTTGAACAGGTACTCGGCCGCCGCCCGGACGCGGTCCCGCGCGGGCTCGGCCCCGAACGCGTCCACGCCCCCGCCGGCGAGGGCGCCCGCAAAGCGCGACCGCCCGGCAGCCTTGTCAGGGTGGAACGCCAGCGCGGCCTTCTTGTAAGCCGCCCTGACCGCGCTGTCCGTCACGCCACCCCCTCTGCTCAGTCCCAGCAGCTTGTAATGGTCGACCGTGGGCTTGGCGCGGGCGGCGGCCCGAGCGGCGGGCAGGCGGGCGGCCGCGTCCGAGGCGTCGCGGCCGCCGCCGCCGGACGTCCCACCCGCCGCCGCCGCGGCCTCCAACTCCTTCACCGCGCACTCGAGGAGGCCGACCGATTCCAGGAGGGCCGCCGCCCGGGCCGCGGCCCGGGCGTACCCTGGGGCCAGGGCCCGGGCAGTCAGGCAGTCGGCCAGCGCACCCGCGAGGGCGCCTTGGGCCTGGCGGGCGGCGGCCCGGTTGGCGTGGAGGACGGCCGCAAACGCGGCAGACGGGGCTGCTGCTGGGTCGTCAGCCCCATTGTGCCCGCCCTCGCCCTCCAGCGCGGACGTGTAGACCACCTCCGCCGCCGCGTAGTTGCCAGCCTGAATGGCGGCATTGCCCTGGGCTTTCAAGTCGGCCAGCACGCGCAGACGGGCGGCGATGGTCCGGGCAACGGGTGCCGGCGGCGGGGTGAGGCCGGGCAGGGCGAGCGCAGGGGGGAGCGCTGGGGGCACGGCCGCGCCGGCCGCCGCCGCGGCCACCACCCCATCTAACCCGGCCGCCGCGCCGGCCAGGTCGCCCGCAGTGAAGGCAGCCTGGGCGTGCACCCAGGCGCGCAGGGACGGCGTGACTCCGACTTCGGTGCCGCACAGGGCGTCCACCGCCGCCGCGGCGTCCGGGCCCCGGCCCAGGGCGAGCAGGAGGCGCGTGCGCGCGGCGCCCGCGGCCGCCCAGTGCGGGGCGGCCGCGGGGCCGAGGGCCGCCTCCAGGCGGGCCAGGGCGGCCTCCGCCGCGGTGGGCGCGACCGCGCCCGCAGCAGCCGCCAGGGCAGCCTCCGCACTGCTGCGCACAGCCGCCAGCTCGGCGCGCTTGGCGGCCACGTCCGCGGCCGTTGTCCCGGCGTCGGACGGCGAGGCGGCCCGCCCGAGCGCAGACGCCGCAGCGTCCAGCGCGGCGCCCGCCTCCTCCCACTCGCCCAGCCGCAGGTGGGCCGTCGCGGCCCGGGTGGCTGCCCTCGCGTACCCGGGCTCCGCTTCAAGGGCAGCCCGACACTGGACCAAGGCGTCGCGCGGGCGCCCCACCTGCAAGAGAACGGCCGCCAGGTTGGACAGCAGCTTGCCCAGGCTGGCCTGGGTGGTGCTGGCTGCTCCCCCCCCCCCGCCGCAGCAGGATCACCGCCCGGGTGTAGTGTTCACCGGCCCGGGCGTACGCGCCCCGGCCGTAGGCGGCATTGCCCCGGCGGCGCAGCAGTTCCACCGCATCCCCGCCCGTCGCCACGCCACCGCCGGAAGGCTCCTCCCCGTCAGCATCCTCGGGCCGTTCAAACAGGCGAGGCAGGCGGCCCCGCCCGGGCGCGGATTCGTGTTGATGCGACGACGGCGCGTCACCCATCTCCACCTCTGGCGCGAGCAATGCCACGGACGCCGGCCGGGCCAGCCAGGGCGAGGCGGGTGCGGGCTGCTGAGTGGCTGCGGGAGGCCAGGCGGTTGGAGGGGGAGGCGCCCGCCCGGCCCCGGCACTCCCACCACCACCGCCGCCGCGGCCCCGGGCAGGTTTGGCGGCCGACGCGCGGCGGGCGCGCACACCGGGCGTCGCCGCCGCCGCCCCACCACCAAACGCAAAGGGCTGAGGCGGTGGCGGGGTGGACGCCGCCGCTGGCTCCGGCTCAGGCGCCAGGGTGGCTGTGTAGCGCTGCCAGGTGGAGGCCGCGTTGGCGGCACTGGAGAAGGTGGGTTGAGCCGAGGGCGGCGCGGCGGCTGGTGGGGGTGTGGAGGCCGGCACGGCCGCGCATCCACCTACCCCACCACCCCAGATCCCGGCCCCGACGGGAGCGTCCGCGGTGGGGCGAGCCGCGGGCACGCGGGCCCGGACGGGCACGCGGCGGGACATGCGGGGCGGGACAGCCACGGCAGCGGGCGGCGCGGCCGGGCGGGGCGGGGCAAAGGGCGCGGTGGGCGGCGGGTGAGCCGCCGCCGGCCCAGGCGTCGGTGCAGCAACAGCAGCAGCAGCAGCAGCAGCAGCAGCAGCAGCAGCAGTAGCGGGGGTAGGCGCGCTGGGCGGCGGCCTCCCCGCACCAGCCGACCGCCCCCGGCGCGCGCCCCCTCCCCCACCCGACCTCGTGGGTGAGGTGAACACAAACGGCACCGACGTTCCCGGTGCCTGCTGGCTGAACAGCAGGGGCTTGGGGGGATGAGGACGCGCGGCGACACCACCGTCACCACCAGACCTTGGCGAGGAGGAGGCGGGCCGGTTTGTGGCGTCCCCACCGCCGGCGGCCGCAGGCTGGAGCGGTTGCTGGTGAGGAGGAGGTGATTGAGTCTCCACTTTCTCCTCCTCCGCCACCCGCAGCTTCGCCTTGAACTCCCGGGCCACGCTCATGGGGGCCAGGCCCCCACCGCCTGGGGAAGAAGCGCCCCGGGCGTGAGCGGGCGCCGCCGTCGTCGCCGTCGCGGTGGCGGCCGCGTCGGCGACGCCTACGAACCCGGCGGCCCGGGCGGCGGCCGTGGTGCGGAGGTGTGTAGCAGGGGGCGGTGCGCTCCCAACCCCATCACCACCAGCTCCAACTCCCGGTGACACATCCATGGGCGAAGCGACCGACCCGGGCGTGGCCGCGGCCGGGGCGCCCGGTGGCGGGGTGGGCGTGGGCGAGTAGGTTGTGGCACCAGCGCCGGAAGCCCCACCGCCCCCGAGCGCGCCCGACCCACGCGGGGCGGCCGCGGCGCGCCTACGGCGAGCCGCGACCGCCGCCGCCACCGTGGGTGCCCCGCCAGCCGCCGGGCGGCAGGGTGATGACCCGGCAAAGGCGGCCGCGTCGGCGCGGGCGCGGGGGGTCGGCGTGGTCGAACCGCTCCCCGCGGAGGGCGGGGGCGTGGCCCTGAACTGGAAGGCGGGCTGAGGTGGCGGCACGGCGCCTGCCACGCCCATCGCATCCTCCTCAGCATCATCGCTATCTAGCCGCCCACCGTCGTCAGCGGGCGGCAAGGGCGTGCCGACGGCCGCCCGGAATTCGGGCGTCCACGAGGATGGCCGGGGCGAGGTTGGTTGCGGGGTGGTGGAGCCTTCCTCACTCGGCCGGGTCGCGGTCGTCGCTCCTGCCGCCGCCAGGCGACTGGCCAGGCGAGACGCGCCGCTGCGCAGCAGGGTCGCCCCCGTGCTGAGCCAGGAGGCTGGAGAGGGTGCGGTGGTGGAGGGGGCGGCGGGTGACGCATGCGCCGACCCCTCGGCGCCGGCACCGGCGGCGCGCCCGGCTCGGATTCTGGCGGCGGGGCCGTCCATATGCCCGCTTGCCTGGACTGGAGGGAGAGCGGGTGGGCGTAGGCCAGCCAGGGCAGTGAGGCCCTGGCGTGGATGCCAGCCTCGGGCGTGCTCTGGAGAGAGCGCGACGCTCGCACGGTCTGCAGAACCGAAAAATGAAAGCGAAGGAGTTTCGTCTCTCACTTCCACTTTCATCCCACCCGCGTTATGTCGTGCAGAACAGGCGCGACGATGGGTGGCGGACACCCGCCCATCCCCACCACCGCTCCCATTGACGGCCCAGCTGCCACCGCAGAAGAGGGCGCCGCCACCGCCGTCGACGTTGCCCCTCCCATCCCGCGCCTTGTGTCTGGCCAGCTGTTTGCCGAACGCGACGACGCCTCGGACGCGTCCAAGCAGCACGACGGTGATAGCAGCGATGTTTCGGCCAGCGACTACGATGACGATGCGGATGATGCGTTCTGGGTAGAGAGGACGGGGCGAGGTAAGAGGAGGAGAAAAAGAGCAAAGAGGAATGCATCGGTTTTCCCAGGCGCGTTGCACCCCGCTCCAAAAACCCTTCCCCCTTTCACGCCCCCTTCATTCCTTTGTAGGCCTGTCTGACGACCGCTTCCTGCAGACCGCCCGCGAGATCGAGGTCTCGACCGCTGAATTCGAGTGGCTGGCCACCGGCACGCTCCCTCCCCCTCCTCCCCCCCCGCGCACCCCGGGCGACTGCGGCGCCCACACTGGCGGCCAGAGCGCGCCGCCGCGGACGGGGTGCACGGCCTGCGAGGCCGGCGCCGCGGCGGCGTCCCTGCGGACGGCTGCCAAGGAACGGCGCGCCAGGACCAGCAGCGGCGGCCGCGGCGGCGGGCCGCCCTACCAAAACACGCTGTGCTGGCCGCTGACCTGGTGTGCGCCCGCGGCCGCCGCCTGGGCTGCCTCCCGCCGCCGGGCCGCCCGGGCGCGGGCCAAGGCAGCGGCCACCCGCCCGGATAGACACGTCCTGTTCGACCCCGTCAAGGAGGCTACCGCCACCTGCACCTTCCGTGGCAGGTCGATCCTCGGCCTCCCCCTCGTTCACCCGACCTCCCGCCTCGCCCGGGTGGAGGACGCCGCCGTCGCCGGCCTGGACGCCACGTATTCCGCCTTCCTCGTCCCGGTCGCGGTCGCCTTTGTGGGCAAAGAGGAGTGGGCGTACTGGTCGCCCTGGGCGATCCTGGACGCGGTGGTCGGGTGCGTGTTCACGTGTGACATCCTCTTCTCCCTCCACCGCGCGGCGACTGTGCGCCACAACTTCCGCCGCCGCCTCCTGGCCGACGGCCGCCTCGTCGCCCGGGCATACGCCCTCCACTCCCACGCCGCCCTGGACATTGTCACCGTGGCCCCGTTTTGGGTGCAGGTCGGCCTGATCACCTTCAAATACGCGGGCGACCCGCGCTTTATCAATGCCCTCTTTGCATTGCGCGTGCTGCGCCTGCTGCGGGTCATGCCGCTGATCGCCAAAATGTTTGACCTGACGGCCTCTGACATCGGGCGGTCCCTCATGGGCGTCTTCTCCACGGCCGCCCTATACCTGGGCACCATGTTATACGTGGCGGCCGTCCTCGTCAACCTGCTCGCCTGCCTCTGGTTCTTCACCGCCCGCCTGGAGGGCGGGCTGCAAGGGGCCAAGACCTGGATGAGCGAAGTCGACGTGGGCGGGGTCCTCCTGCCCGAGGCCGGGCCCTTCAACCAGTACATCGCGTCCGCCTACTTTGCGATCGCCACGCTGACGACCGTGGGCTATGGTGACATAACCGCCCAGACCGCGCCGGAGATGGGCGTGGCGGCCGCAATCATGTTTGCCGGCATCCTGTTTTTTGGGTTCGTCGTCAACTCCATGGGCGCGACGCTGGAGTCCTCATCAGCCGCGGGAAGGCGAGGAAAGGCCCTGCGTGCCAAGTTTGATGAGGTGGAGGCCTGGATGCACTCCCGGCGCTTGCCGGGCGGGCTGCGGCGGCGGATCCTGGAATATTATTCGGAGGTGTGGGTCCGCTCGTCCGAGTGGCGGGAGCGTGACCTGTACAAAGAGCTCCCGCCCACCCTGCGATCAGAGGTGACGCGCACGCTGGCCCTGGACGTCTTCCGGTCGTCCGACATCTTCTGCGCGGCGTCAGAGCCGCTGCTGCACGAGACCGCGTCGGGGATGACGCCGCTCTCCATCTTCCCGGGCTTCGACCTGTGCGAGCAGGGCGAGCCCGCCGACGGGCTGTGGGTGATGCACGAGGGCGAGCTCCTGCTCCTCCGGGACGGCGTGCCCGTGGACGTTGTCAGGGCGCCCGCGATCGTGGGGGAGAGCGTCATCCTGGCGGACCGGGTCCCGGAAGCAGGGCGCCGGGTGGTCACCATGCGCGCGGTCACGCTGTGCACGCTCTGGCACCTCCCCGCCGCCCGCCTGGGCATGCTGCTGGATCGGTGCCCCCAGATCCGGGCCGCCATAGAATCCGATTTCAGGGGCCACATCCGCAAGTACGCGGCCCGGGTGGGCGGTGGCGCGGCGGACCACCACCATAGCGGCCGTGGGGGTGGGGGTGGAGCGGGTGGTGCCGCCGCGAACCCTCCCACCGCCGCCGCCGCCGCCACCACCCCGCGGTCGGGCCTGGTCGACATCCTGCACCGCCTGGAGGAATCGGCGGCGCGCACGGGGACGGCCGGCCCGGACGCGGCGGCCCTGCGGCGCAACATCACGCTCGCGCGGGCGGGCGGCGGTGGGCATGGGCAGAGGCACCGGCGGGGCGGGGGTGGAGGGGGTGGCGTGGCTGCCGGTGCGGGCCCACCCCTACCTACGCCGCCCGGCCCGGAGCCGCGCCAGTCGAGAGACCTCGCCTCCCTGCTCGCCGCGGAGGACGCGGAGGAGCTGTATGAGCTGCCGCCTGGGACTGGTCCTGGCGGCAGTCGGGCTGCCCCCCCCCTGGCCTCCCGCCGCCCGTCCACCGCCGCCGAGGCCGGCGGCGAGGCCGCCCTGGACACCGCCTCGACCGCTGCCACCATGGGCAGCATGCGCCCCAATATCTTCGCCCGCCTGTCCGGGCGGTGGCTGGCGGGCGGGGGGGGGGGCGCGCCTGCGGCGCCGCCCCCCACCCCCGCCCCAGCGGCGGCGCCCTCCTCCAACCACCCCCTCCCCTCGCCCTCCCGCGCGGGCGCCCGGGCCATTGCGGCCACCAATCTGCGTAACGTGTCCGCGTCTGACCGGCTGGCATCCTCCAACGTCCTGGTGGCTGAGTTTGCGCGGTCCCTGCCGCGGGCGCGGGTGCGGGCCGCAGCGCGGGCGAGCGGGAGCGGTGGGCTGCCCATCACACCCACCGCCGCCGCGCCCCTGGTGCTGCCGCCCCGCCCGCCAGCTGGTGGGAGCGGCGCATTGCCCTTCGACGACCCCCTGGCCTGGGAGTCGGAGAGCCTGGCGGAGGAGATGGTGCGCCTGGCGGCGGAGGCGGCGAGCGCGGGGGCGGGGACGGCCGCGCGGCCGTGAGAGAAAAGCTTTTTTTTTTTTTTTTTCGTGGGGCGTGCGGGACGGGCGCCCCATTCCCGTGTTGGCATTGCCATCGTTTTGTCGAGGCAGTTTATGTTGTTAACCTCGCGTGCACAAGCATGCTCTCACTCCACCCCTCTACGCCGCCGTCGCCTTGCCCACCGCCACGCACAAGCCGCCCGCCGGGGCCTTTGCGAGGCCCGCCACCTCCTCGTGCAGGCCCGCCACGGCCGCGTCCGCCACGGCGTGGGCGTGCTTGATCAGGCGGGCGGCCTCGGCGTCGGCGGTCTCGGCCACGGTCAGGGCGTGGCGGATGGGGGTTGGGATCTGTGAAGGGAGGGTGGAGAAAGGAGGGTGAGAGAGGGGGGGGCGGGGGGGTGAGACAGCATAAGAGACAACCCGCCTCTCCTCTCCTCCCTCCTCTCTGCGCACCTGCACGACCGCCACCGTGTGCCTGCCCAGCCAAACCACGTCCCCGTCCTCCAGGTCGTGGGCAGCCCCCTCCCGAACGACGTCCTCGCCATTGTGGCGGGTGCCGTTGGTGGAGCCCACGTCGCGGAGGGTCCAGGCCCCGCCGGCCGCCTCAGCCGCGGACAGCGCGCGCGCAGGGCGTTTCTTGAGGGGGCGCGCCTCCCACTCCAACAGGGCGTGGTGTTCGGAGACGCCGTCATCCGGGACGTGGATGTCCCGGGACGGCTTGCGACCGAGGGAGAGCGAGGCGGACGCGGCCTTGGTGGGGCCGGCCGTGAGGGTGCGGCCGGCCGCGGGGCCGCGCAGGACGAGGAGGGAGAGGGGGGGAGGAGGGAGGGACTGTGGAGGGGGGGTGAGGGGTCAGGGCTCTCGAGTGAAGCACGCGGCAGTGTCTTCTCTATCACTGGGGTGTGGTCTGGGCGTGCGCGGGGGCTAGGGCGGGCGCAGGGCAGGCGGGGAGGCGGAGCGGAGGGGGCGCATGCGTCTTTTGTCATTGTTGTTTGTGCAGTCACGCCGTGGATGTTCTCTCCTCCGCTACTCTCGCATGCGTACCTGGCCCGAGGGGCCGGGTGCGTCGGTGGGCATGGCTGCAAAGGTGCTGGAAAGAGAACGCGCCGGTGCGAGGCCCGTGCGTGAATAAGGGAATGACAAAAAAGTGAGTGACGGCCTCGGCGGCGGAGACAACTCCACACGCATTTTAGCGCGCCGTCGCTCGGTCCCCACACAGCACTCAAGCCATGCCCCCCCGCCGCCGAGGCATTGTCCCCTCCCCCCTAGCGACCGTGGACGCCAATGTGACAGCACCCGCAGATCCGGACGCCGCGCCCGCCCCCACCAAACTCATCGCCCCGCCGTCGCAGCTCTTTGCGTCGTCCGCGCCGGCGTTTTCCACCTCCGGCGCCTCCCTGCCAGGCCTCCTCCCGCGTCCACCGCCCGCGACGCGCACGTACCAGCGCAAGGGCGGGAATGTGAGTGGGAGAGATGGAGGAGGAGGAGGAAGGGTGAGGGGTGTCGGGACGTGTGGCAGAGGGCACCTCTGACGGCGGGCCCGCGCGCGCGCGGATGAAGCGAGAAACCTTTTTTTGACGCTCACACACACACAAAAATCCTCGCCCGGCACACAGGACCCCCACACCCGCCCCGCCTCCCTGGGCCTCCTGGACACGCCCTCGCCCGCGGTCGAGCCGCCGCCCCGCAAGGCCGGCCCGACCGGGCGCACCCGCCCTGCGGCGGCGGCCGGCGCCCCTACCCCGCCACCCCCCGCCGGGACGCGGTGGGCGGCCGCCGCCACTGCCGGGCTGGGTGGCCTGCCCGCCCCTCGCGCCGCCGCCGCCGCCACCGCCAAGGGGCCCGCCCTACCGCGCCCTGCTGGATGGAGGCGGCCGACCGCGCCGGCGGCCGCCCACCAGCAGCAGCAGCAGCAGCAGCAGCAGGCAGGCCCGGGCGGCGGGCCCCACCACTACTGGAAGCACCTCTTTGAGGATTTGGCTGGGGAGGCCCTCGCCGAGGAGGGCGGGGCGACGCCGGTGGGGGGCGGCCCCGCCCTGCCCCCGCCCCGGTGGGGGGCGACAGGCCCGGCGATGGGGAGCCCCGCCCTGCCCTCTGTGTCAGGCGCGGCATCCGCGCCGACGGTGGGGGGCGAGGGCGTGGGGGAGCGCGCCCCGACCTCGCCCGCGGGGTCCTCCCCAGGCGCCTCAGTCGCGGCGCCGCCGCCGCCGCCCGCTGCCGCCGCGCTGCCACCTTCCACCCCCACCTCGCCCGCCGTTTGCGGGCCGGCGGCGCATGCAGGCCGGATCACCCGCCGCACGGCGGCGGCGACGGCCACGGCGGTGGTTGCGGCTCCGCCCTCTCCACCCGCGGCCACGCCGGCCCCCGCCGCCCCTCCTCCCCTCGACCCTGCCCTCGCCGCCGCCGTGGCCTTGGTCGCCACGCCATCAACGGCCGGCACTACTGGCTCCACACCCGCGGCTGCCATGTCCCCCGAACTGGAAGGCTCCGCCTCGCCGCCCGTGGCGCTGCTGCCGCTGGAAAAAGGCGAGGGCGAAGCCGCTGCGGTGGCCGGGGTGGCCGACACGCCCGCCTCCTCGCCCCCGCCCGCCGCCCCGCCGCCCGCCATCGAGACCGTGGTCATTCTGGATGAGGACTTTCCCTGCACGCCCGTGGAGGTGGGCCTGGCGGGCGGGGGCGGGCTGTCGCCGACGGCCTCGCCACCCTCCACGCGGGGCCCGCCCTCCTCCAACCACCACCCAGGCGCCGGCGGCGCCGCCGCCGCCGCCCCCTCCGCCCTGCCCCGCGGCGGCGCGTTCGGCCTGTCCCGCCGCATGACGACCACGGCGGCCCGGCCCTCCCTGGCGCCAGGGGTGCGGCCCTCCCTGGCGCCGCCCGCGCTGGGCGGCGGCCGCCGCCAGTCCCTGGCCGCCTGCCCCCGCCTGCCCCAACCGGTCTTCAACGCGGCCGCCCCCGCCGGTGCCGTGAGGGGGGCGGGGCCGGGCCGGCCAGCGGTCGCGGCGCCACCGCAAGCCTTCCCGCTGGGGCCGCTAGGCGCAGCCCGGGTGGCGGCGGACGCGGCGGCGGCCGGGCGGCAGGCGAGCGTGGTGGTGCCGGTGGCGGCCTCCGCGCCCGCCGCGGCGCCGCCCACCTCTTTCTCCCGCCCGGCCTCCGCCAGGGCGGCCCCGCCGCCGCGGGCCCTGCCCACCCCGGGCGGCCGGGTCCTGCGCGCGTCCCCCGCGGGCGCCGGAGAGGTGGACGGCCCGCCACCAAGCTCCCCGGTCGGCGACCTCCTCGCCCGCCTGCGCCTTACGCCCTCGCCCCGCGGTGGGGGGGGTGGCGCCGCGCGCGCCGGGCGCGCCGCCCGCCCCGCCTCCGCCGCCGCTGTCGGGGCGACCGCTGCCCCGCCGCCCCACCACTCACTCGTCAAGCCGGAGCCTACCGACTTCTCGCCGGCCGGCCCGGGCGCCTCACCCGCCCCCCCGCCCACCCCGCTGCCCCCGGGCGAGGCTCTGGCCCGCCTCTTGGCCCTGGCCGGCCAGGACCCGGACGCGGCGGCCGACCCGGCAGGCCGCCTCCCCTCCATGGACGAGCTGCTGGAGCTGCACGTGGGCGGCAAGGCGGCCGCGGGCGCGCGCGCGGGCGACGTCGTCAAGGTGGGGGAGGGCACTTTTGGGGAGGCCTTCCGCGTGGGCGGGAGCGTCGTGAAGGTCGTCCCCATTGATGGCGGGCGCGGCAGCGCCACCGGCGCGCCCGCCGGTGACGCCCAGAAGAGCGCGGGCGAGCTGCTGGCGGAGGCAGAGATCGCGTTGGCCCTCACCTCCCTGCGCACCCCCCTGGACCGCCCGGGCGGCGGCCTGGCGTTCGGTGACGAGGACGGCGCGGCCGACGCGACGACGGGCTTCGCCCACACCACCGCCGTCGGCGTATGCTACGGCGCCTACGCCGGCACCCTGGTCCGGGCGTGGCGGGCGTGGAAGGGCGCGCACGGCAGCGACAACCCCGACCCGGGCGCCGCCTTCCCCGCGGCCGGCCAGGCGTTTGTGCTCCTGTTTGGCGCGTACGGGGGCGCCAACCTGGAGGCCTGGGCCCCCGCCTCCTCCGGGGAGGTCAGGTCCGTCCTCCTCCAGGCCACGCTCGCCCTGGCCGTCGCCGAGCGGGCCCTCCAGTTTGAGCACCGGGACCTGCACTGGGGCAACATCCTCATCGCGCGCACCGCGTGCGGGGCCGCCCCGCCGGCCGCCCGCCTGGCGGGGGCCGACATCGCCCTCCCGGGCGCCGCTGGCCTGGCCGTCACGCTCATCGACTTCACGCTCTCCAGGCTGGCCGCGGCCGGCGGGGGCGCCGCCTACTGCGACCTGAATGCCGACCCGGCCCTGTTTGCAGGCCCCCGAGGCGACCCCCAGGCCGAAACGTACCGCCGCATGCGGCGGGCGGTGCGCGGGGATTGGGCCGCCCACGCCCCGGCCACCAACGCCGCCTGGCTGCACTACCTGGCGGACGTGTTTGTGAGCGCCAAGGCGCCCCCCCCCGGGGCCGGGCCGGACGAGGGGCGCGCGCTGCGCGGGTTTCGGCGCCGCGCGCTGACCGCCCCGAGCGCGGGTGCCCTGCTCCACGACGAGTATTTTGAGGGAGCGTGGGTGGCGCGGGCGCCGAGGTGGGGAAGCGCTTGAGGAAGGGGGTGTGGTGTAGATGTTTGGCAGAGAGAGACGGGGGGGGGGGGCCGTGCGTGGGGTGGGAGAGGAGAAGATGGAGGGGTGTGTTCATGCGCATGAAATGAAACAGACCTGAAACCCGCACACCCGCTTTTTCAGCCTGGCATGGCTGCCCCACCGACCGGATGGAAGTTCAGTGTGACCATCCCGTCCTGGACGACCGCCCAGTTGGGGGACGGAGATGAGGCGGTCGTGGTACGAGATGAGAGGGAAGGAGCGTTTCCTTTTTTATGCATTCGGCGACGCGCAGTCGCGTGTTGGGGCGGCCGGTAGGCTGTGGACCGCCCGGGGTGATACGAGCCGCCGCCACCAAGATGTAAGAGGAGCGGGCGGACGATACCGGCATGTGCCCAGTACCACACGAAGCTAGCTCCCACGCCCGCTCGGGAATCCAAAAAACTTCCTTACCTGCAGAGAGCACCCCTCGCGCACGCTCAACCTCCGTGCCCCCACCCACCCACCCCCTTTTCCCAGTTTTACCGCGTCGAGGTCACCGTCCTGCCGCCGAACAGCCCACCCCGTGTCCGGTCCGTCCTGCGCAGGTACTCTCACTTCATACGGCTGCATGAGAAGCTGAAGGAAGAGTTGGGGCTGAAGGGCGCCGCGGGCCTGGAACCGCCGCCCAAGCGCGTTCTGGCTGGGCGGGCCGCCCGGGTCGCGGCCGACGCGCTCGACCGCCGCCGCCGGGAACTGGAGGCCTGGGCGTGGAAGGTGGTGGCCCACCCGCTGGCCTCCCGGGCGCGGCCGGTCGCCGTGTTTCTGGAGCTGGGCGACGCGGCGCGCAGCGTGGCGGCGGCGGGCAGCGGCAGCCTGGCGGCCGCGGCCGCTGCCCGCCCCTTCAGCGCCGACCGCGGGGGCAGCCTCAACCCGCCCGGCGGCGGCCCGTCCGCGGGGCTGACCCTCAGCATGGCGCCCGTCGGTGGGGGTGACGGCGAGAACGCGGCGGCCTTGGTTGACCATGGCACGCCCTCCATCGCGTCCGGCTCGTCGTCCCCGCCGTCCTCCGCCCTCTGGTCTGCGGGAGGGCGGGGTGGGGGTGGGGGTGGCTCCTCCGCCGCGCTGACCGGCACGCCAGCCACCCACCCCCGCCTCGCCCTGCCCATCGAGCACCGAGCGGCCCTGCGGGGGACTGTGCGTGACCTGGTGGGGCGCCTGGCCCGGGCCCGGGACGACGTGGCCGCGCTGGTGGGCGAGGTGTCCAGGGCGCGCGCTGAGCGGGACGCGCTCGTGGACAGGGTCGGAGAGCTGGAGGCCCATCTGCGGGACCGCGCCCGGGCCGTGACGGCCAGCGAGGAGGAGGAAGGCGTTGCCGACGCTGCCCTGGCTGAAGCGCGAGCGGCGGTGGCGGCTGCAGAAGCGGCCCTGGCGGACGTGGAGCGGCGGGCGGGTGAGGCGGGGGCAGCCGCGGCGGCCGCTGAGGCACGCGCGGCCGCGGCGGAGGAGGCTGGGGTGGAAGCCGGTAAAGCCGCCGCCTTGGCCGCTTCTGCGGCCACCGCCACAGCTGAGGCGGAAGCCGCTGCTGCTCGCCAGGCTGCGGAAGCGGCGACCACGGAGGCGGCGGCCGCCCGGGCAGAAGCGGCTGCCGCCCGAGACGCGAGCGCGGCCGCCGTGGCTGCCGCAGTCGCGGGCGTCAAGGCCTCCTCCCGCGTGGACCTCAAAGTCTTGGCCCGGGAGGTCAAGGAGGTGCGGTCCGCCCTGGCCCTGGAGCGTGAAACCTTGCGCGCCACCCGCAGTGTGGCCGCGGGTGAGGCCAGCGACGCACAGGCCGAGGTGAGCACTTTACGCCAGGCTGTGGGCCGCCTGGAGAGTGAGCTGGGCGCTGCCGTGGACGACCTCGCCGCCGCCCGGGCTGATGGCGCGGTGGCCGTAGCTGCGTCCGAGCGCACCCTTGCCGACGCCCGCACCGCCCGGGACACGGCCGCCGCGGAGGCGGCCAGCCTGCGGGACGCGGTGGCGGCGGCAGGGGTTGCTGCGGCTGGAGCGACCGCCGCTGCTGAGTCCCGCGCGGCGGCCGCGGAAGCCGCCCTGGCCACCGCCATCCGGCAGACCGAAGAGGCTGAGGCGGTAGCCGCGGCGGCGGTGGCCCAGGCGGACGCCCGCCGCGCCAGTGTTGACGAGGAGGCAGCCGCGATGGCGGCCGCTGAGGTCGCGTCCCTCCACGACGCCATGGCCGCAGAGAGCGCGCGCCTGGGAGCCGCGCGCCAGGCGGTGGCGGAAGCTGAGGCCCGGTTGGCTGGCGTGACGGCGGAGCGGGATGCGGCCCTCCAGGCGGCGGCGGCACCGGTGGAAGCGGCCCCTCCGGCTGGGGAAGCACCACCCAAGAACCTTGAGCTGGAAAAATCCCTTCGCGCGGCCGCCGAGGCAGAAGCCGCGGCCTTGCGGGCCCGGGTAGAAGCGGCTGAGGCAGCAGCCGCGAGCGCCGCATCCACGGCTGGCGCGGACCGGGCCCGGCTGGAAGGTCGCCTGCAAGAGGTGGAGGGCGAGCTGGCAGCGGCCAGGGCGGCCGCGGCCGCCCTGCCAGCTGCGCCGCCGCCGCCGCCGCCCCTCGACGCCGGCCTCTCTGGCCTGGAGGAGCTGTTGGGCGGCTTCGCCACGCCGCCGCCGGCAGCCCCAGCAATGCTTCAGCCACCTGCCCCGCCCCCGCCCATCAACCTGACCACCGCCCTCGCCCCCATCTCCCACCTGCTGGCCGAGTCGGCGTCCCTGCGTACCCGCCTGGCTGCGTCGGCGGCCGACCGCCTTGTCGCGTCAGGCGGGGCCGGCCTGGGGGCGGGCGCCTCCCCTACCCTGGACTCGCCGGCGGCCCTGATGGCGGCCCTGGATGCCTCCGACTCCCGCCTCCAGTCCCTGGCAGCGGAGGCGCGGGCCCTGGCGGAGCCGCCCTTGCTGCCCGGGATGATGGAGAGCGCGGGCGGCGGGTCTGGCCTGGGCGGGGGTGCGCCTGGCTTGCCTCCCCCCGAGGTCGAAGCTGTCCTGGGCCCGCTCCGCACGGCCCTGTCCGCCTCGCTGGTCGACGCCGCCGACCTGCGGCGCCGCCTGAACGCGCTGGCCCGGCGACAGCTGTGCGGGGCGGGGGCTGGAGGAGGGGGTGGAGGTGGCCCCTCCCAGCTGGCGATGCCGGGCGCGGCCGCGCTGCAGGGCGCGGCCGCGGAGGCAGGGCGGGCGGGCGCGGCCGCCCTGGCGGGCTTGGGGGCGCGCCTGTGGCGGGCGCCGGGCGGTGGCGGGCCGGCATTGTGAAAAAAAAGAAACAAGGAGAGAGAAAAACCGTCACTCACTCTCTTCACTCACAGTTTTCCCGTGTGCCACCCCTCCCCACGAAACTCACACCCAAAATAAAAACACAAGATCCCCATTTTCCTTTCCTTCCCCTGACCCAATTTCTCATTTGCCGCCCACCAGCTTGCTCAGGCGCGCACCAAACGACTTGCGCACATCACCCCCTCCATCCTCCACCCCGCCATCCCCACTCGCGGCCAGGGCCGCCTCCGCTGCCCGCACGTCCGCATCCTTCAAGCCCGCCATGGTGTAGATCATGTCGGAGCGAGTGGTTTTGACTACGCCTGGCGGGGCGGGCGCAGCACCACCCCCAGCAGCGGGCGACGCGAAAATGGAAAAGCCTGTCATCATGGCCTTGCCCTTGGGCGCGGCCGGCGGGCGGGCCGTGCCAAAGGCCGGGATGGTAGAGGCAGCCGCCGCCGCCGCCGACACCGCCGGCGCGCGCGGGGGCGGCGAGGGCGACCGACCAGGCACCGCGGACGGCGGGGCCGGGATGCGGGGCTTGTCGCCGGCGGAGGCCGGCCCACCGGCAAACGCCCACGACGCGGACGGCGCGCCCGCCCCCGCCGCCACACTCCCGGCCGCAGCCCCGCCCGCCGCCGGGCGGGCCAGGGCCGGCCACGCCTCCCGGGACATGCGGAAGGTGTCCCGCACCGACAGGCGGGAGTGGGCGCCACCCGGCCGGGCAGAGGCGGGGGTGGCGGACGCGGCGCCGGCCCCCGGGGTGGGGCTGTCCACCTCTGGCGGGGGCGCGGCCGGCGGGTGGACGGCCGACGGCGCGCGGTAGGTGCGGGGGCGGGCAACACCGCCGCCGCCGCCGCCGCCGCCGCCGCCGCCCGCGCCGCCAGCCGAGGTGGACACGGACCACCGACTGTCGGCGGAGGATGCAACAGTGGCAGCCGGCTTCTTGGCGGGCGACCGCGCCGCCGCGACGGCCGGCTCGTCCGAGGGCTGCGGCGAGGGGACATCTGCTGCAGGTTCCGCAGACGCTTTCTTCAGGCCCAGGGCGGGGGCGACCCCCACGGGCGCCTCTACCTCCTTCATGGGAAAGACAGACACCTTGGACGCCTTGTTGAAGGGCGGGGTGACGAGCACGGGCGTCGACTCCACCTCCTTGGCCGCGTCCTTGGCAGGTGCGTTTTGTTGCCTGGGCGGCGACCAGGCAGTCGCGGTCGCCCACGGCAGGTCAGCCGCGTCCTCCACCTCGCCGGCAGCGTCGCCCGCCGCCGCAGCCGCCGCCACGGCCGGTGACGCTTCGGGCGCGGCCACCGATTCTTGCGTCTCCACCTCCCGGGGCAAGGCCGGGGCGGGCGCCAGGGACCGGCGGGAGCGGGAGACTGCGGCCGTCCGGCCCATCACGACATCCAGGTCAGCCATCGGTGAGTCCGACTCGCCCGCCGCGCCCAACGCCGCCGGCCGGGGCGCGGGGGCCTTGACCGGTTTGGGCGCGGCCTTCGTGGGCGACTTGGAAGCCACCTTGCCGGCACTGCTGTAAAGAGGCCGGGGGTCGATGCGGTCGGCGAGGGCCAGGAGGTCGGCATCATCGTCGGCGGCCTCAACCTCGGCCCCGGCCTCGGCCTCGACCTCCTCGGCCTCGACCCCAGCAGCAGAGGCCGGCTCCGCAACACCCCGTTTGGAGGGCGAACGCCGGGCCGCGACCGCGGCGGTGCGTCCAAAGACGACGTCATCATCCGCCCGCGGGGAGTCGACCGGGACGGAGGGTTTGGGCTTGGGGGCGGCAGGCACGGCGGCTGCGGCAGCAGGGGTGGCGGCGGCCTCAAACACCCCGCCCTCCTCCCCACTGATGCGCCTGTACACACGCTCCAGCCAGGTCGGGGCGGGCGCGTCATCGTCGGCGGCTGACACCGCGTCCGTAAAAGGCAGCACGCCGCCCGAGCCGGGGCGGGTGGCGTCGGCGGCGGACGCCGCCAGGTCGTCCCCAAAGGCGGCGGAGGCCGCCCACACGACATGGTAGCCCTCACAGCCCAGGCCGCCCGCGCGCACGGCCGCGGCGGTCGCGCCACCGGGAGGCGCGGGCGGGGCGCGCGCCGCCCGGCCCCGCCCGCCCAGGGCGCCCGCGCCCGCCGCCGCCGCGCCCGACGCGGACAGGTCTGTGGCGATGGAGGCCGCCAGGGTGCGGGCCTCCGGGCAGCAGGACGCCCGCATCTCGGCCAGGCCGCCCGCCATGGCGTCGGCCAGGGCGGTCGCGGCCGATGCACCCACGCTGACGGCCAGGGTTTTGGCCAGGCAGCCCAGGGCGGCACCGGAAGCGAGGCGGGCCCGCGCGAACTTGAAGCCCCGCATGACCAGGTCGCCATCCGAGGGAGGGGTGGTGGAGGAGGAGGACCCACCGCCGTCGGCCGAGGCGCGGCGCTCAAAGGTCACGGTCGCGTAGCGGACACCGCCCCCACCTCCCAGCGGGCCCCGCCCGGGCGACAGGCCGGACGCAGAGGCGGCACCACCCACCCGGGGCACGGTCGCCGCGTCTAAGGTCCCAGGCGAGTGGCGGACGGCAAATAGACGGAGCAGGGCGTCGACCGCGCCCGGCGAGCCCGCGACGGCCGCCGCCCGGGCGCCCCCGCCCGCACACACTGACGCCAGCAGGTCGGCAGCCGCGATGCGGGCATACCAGGACGCCGAGTCCAGCATGGCCACGGTGGCAGAGAGCGTGGGTTCGGCCGCCGCCGTGTCGAGGGCGGCGGAGCGGGTGGCGCCGATGGAGAACAGCCCCGCCGCGCCGGCGACCTTGGCCGGGTGGGCGGGCGCGGCTAGGGCGGCCGCCAGGGCGGGCAGGGCGCCCGCCGCAATGGCGGCCTCCGCCCGTTTAGCGGAACCGGCCGCGATGTTGCCCAGGGCGGCGGCCGCAGGCGCGGCCACGGCGGCGTCGGACGAGGCCGCGGCCGCCGCTAAGGCCGCCAAAGCTCCGGGCGTGGCCGCCAGGTCGTCCGCCGGCTTGGCGCCCGCGGCCGCGAGGGCCGAGAGCGCGGCGGCAGCGGCCCGGCGCGCGTGCGGGGGGTGGGTTGTGCTGGTAGCCATCGCCACTAGCGCCCCGCCTGCCCCACCCGGCTTGGCCGCATCCGCGGCCAGGGCCGGGCAGGCGGCCGCCAGGGCGGCGAGGGCCCGGGCCGCGTGCGGGGCGCCGGTGGGGCCGCCCTCGCGGAGGGCGGTGGCCAGCGCCCCGGCCGCGCCGGCCTTGGCGGCGCCCGCCGCAGCGCCGGGCGCTGCCTCAGCCAGCGCTGCCAAGGCGCGGGCCGCGGCCGCCGCGCCCGTATCGTTGCCATCACCCACGGCGCCCCGGAGGGCGCGCACCAGGGCGCGATGGCCGCCCGCCGCCGCGAGCGCCGTGGCGGCGGCGGCGCCGCCGGGGGCCGAGGAGGCCAGGGCGAGCGCGTCGCAGACCGCCCGGGCGGCAGCGGCCGAGGGCGCGCGCGCGGCGGCGGCCAGCGATGCTTTAGTCCCGGAGGACGCCGCGCCGAAGAGGGCCGGAATGGACACCCGGTCTAGGACCTCACACCCAGCCGCCAGCGTCCCACCGGCCACCAGGGCGGCCCGGGTGGCCGGGCACCGCCGCGCCGCCGACACCAGGCAGGCCGCCGCGTCGTCTTGTTCGGCGCCCGGCACTGACGCACGCAGCACGCGCGCCAGGGCGGCTGACACGCCGCCCGCGTCCAGGGCGGGGCAGGCGCCACCGCCCAGGACCGCCCGCAGCAGGGAGGTGGCGGCGGGCGAGGCCGCGGCGGCGAGGCCGGGCGAGCCCGCGATCGCACACACAGACGCGAGGGAGGCTGCGTCCGCGCCGAGCGCGGCCGCGGCGGCAGGGTCTGCCGCCACCAGGGCCGCCAGCGCGTCCGCGGCCGCCGAGGCCGCCCGGGGCGCGCCTGCCGCGGCGCCGACGATGGGGCCCAAGGCAGCCACGACGGCCGCGGCGCCTCCGCACGATGGCAGGGGCGAGCATGTCGACGAGGGAGACAGCACCAAGCCGAGCAGACTCGCGCCGGCCGACCAGGCGGCCGGCTGGTCGGCCCGTAGCAACCACGCTGCCGCTGTCAGCGAGGCACCGGGTGCCAGGCGCAGCAGGCTGGTCGCCCCGTCCGCCCCGGGCGGAGGGATGGGCGCCCGCCGGGCGGTGATGACGGCGCCGGCGGCCGAGGGGCCGAGCATCCATGAGAGCGGCGCGGTCGAGGCTGACGACCCACCTTCCAGCTTGGCAGCCTTCGTGTTGGCCTCGCACTCGCCCGCCCAGGACACCAGGGCGACGGCGACCTGGCCTGCCACGGCCTGGGTGGGGGCGTCAAACAGGTCGGAACGCAGGGCGACGCCCGCGCAGGTGGCGAGCAGCGCCGTGAAGGACCTGGCAGCCGCCAGGGCGGCCGCGACGCCCGCCCCGTCGGCCGCCGCCCCTCCGTCAAAGGAGGCGGAGGCCAGGGTGGAGGGCTTGCGGGCAGCATCGCCTAGCAGGGCGACGGCCAGGTCCTTCATGGCCGGCCCGGCGGCGTCCGCGTCCGTGGCCGCGAGGAGGGCGGCGGTGGAGGCGGCAGGGGTGGGGCGGGGTGGGGGCGGGCGCAGGACGACAGCCGCTTCCGCGGGTTCCGCGCCGTCCGACCGCTCCGTCGCGAAGGCCGGCGCGTCGACCGGCACGGCGGCGGGCGCGGCTTTCGGCGCGCCTGCAAGTGCCTTGTCAAAGAAGCCGCCCTTGGCGGTAGCTGGGGCGGCGGGCGGGGCGGGCGGCGCGGCCGGCTGTTGAACAGACGGCATCGTCGCGCCATCTGGCGCGCAAGCGGCATCGGCCGGCACCGGCGCTGCCACCCCCACCCCGCCAACACCCTCACCACCCACCGGAACCTCTGGTAAATTTAAGGTGAAGGCCGTGATCGAGGTGGCGGCGGGGCGGGTGGACGGCTTGCCGGCTGCAGGGCCGACGGCCGGGCCTCCACCGCTGTGAGTGCGGGGCGGAAACTTTTTTGACACCGCCCTGTCGCCCAGCGCCGCGTCGTCGTGCAGGGACCACCGGGGCGTGGCATCAGGGGAGGCGGACTTGCCGTCGCCGACGCCCCCGCCCGTTGGGGCGGCGCAGAAGTAGGAGGCGAGTTTGGAACGGCGGGGAGGCATTTTTTTGGCGGAGGTGAGAAAAAACAAAATGTGACGCAGAGAGACGAGCTGCTCTCTTCTCGCCCCTCTCACACCCCAACCTTCTCCTCTCTCCCCCACACACCACACACTACATCAAACGACAACATGGCCGACATCCCCATCCGCACCCGGGTGAGTGTGCCCCGATGGGCAGCCAGGCCCCACCCCCATCCCTCCCTGATGGGGTGTGAGGGAGTGTGAGGGGCGGGGCCGGGCCCTGGGTGTGGGTGGGCCGCCGAGAAGGGAGCGCACGCAAAGCGCGGAACAAAAAACCCAGTGCCCGCTCATCACCTCTCGCATCATTTTTTCATCATCTCTCTCCGTGTGCCCCGCCCGCGCTCACCCACCCGACCACCCACCCACCTCCCCCCACTCGCCATAGGCCCGCATCATGTCCGAGGACGCTCCCCACCCCAAGGGCGGCCCAGCCGAGCCCGCCGGCCTCGCCACCCCCGGCACCGCCCCCTCCACCCCCGCCACAGCGGCCGCCCCCCAGCGCGCCGCCTCGCCCATGGCCACCGCCGCCCGTCGGGTCGGCACGGAGGTCCGCCGCACCGCCCGGGGCGTGGCCTCCCGCACCTACCTGGCCGTCGCCGTGGGCACCGCCCTCCTGGCCTCCCTGTGCGGCCTGGCCCCCGTCCTGGCAGCCCGCGCCCTGCTCCCGTCCAACTCGCCCGCCTTTGCGACGCGCGAGCAGACCATGGCGGGCGAGGCCCTGTCGACCGTCATCGAGGCCGCCCGCCACGGCGTGTCGGCCAAGGGCATGTTCGCGCCCTCCATCGCCAGCAAGACCGTGGGCCTGGTCTACCCTTACGACACCCTCTTCCGCCTGGTGGGCGCGTCGTCGGCCGTGTGGGCGCTGGTCGCCTTCACCCTGCGCAAGGCGGCCTTCGCCAACAAGCTGTCCCTGGTCACCTACAAGCGCCTCGCGATGGGCCTGGCGACCGTGGGCGGCCTGGAAGTGATGCTGCTGCCCCGGGCCCTGGTCAACCTGTCGTGGACGGGCGTGGCCGCCTTTGGTGCGCTGGCCATCCTCAAGGTCAACTCCCCGGCCCGCCAGGTCCGGGGCGAGGGCGCATGGTCGCTGGCCAAGCAGTGCGTGCGGGGCATGGGCTTCACTCGCGGCGGCGGCGGTGGGCGGCGCGGCGGCGGCCGCGGCCGCCGCGGCCGCACCGAGTTTGAGGAGGAGGCCACCCGGGCGGCGACGCGGGTGGGCGGGGAGCGGGTGGGCGCGGCCGTCGGCGCGGCCGCCTCGACCGCCACGTCCGCTGTCTCCTCAATGGGCGGGCCCCTGGGCGTGGCCTACCGCCTGCTGGCCATGACCCTGGCCAGCGGCGGCCTGGCCTACCTGTTCGCCCCGGCGATCTCCTCCAAGCTGGCACTGGGCACGATCGGGACCGCGCCCGCCCGCCTGCTGTGGCAGGTGATGGGCGCCTCGAGCGTCGGCCTGTCCCTGCTCTGCCTCAACCTGGCCATGGCTGCGGCGCAGGTGAGTGCGATGGGGGAAGAGAGAAATGGGTGGGGGTGCGTGGGGCGCGGGGCGTGGGGCGCGGGACCCCAAAACCTCTCTTTCTCATTTCACCTCTTTCCTCACACAAAACAGGGCCGCCTGGCGGCGACCACGCACACCCTGGAATGCATGGCCCTCCTCTTCACGGCCATCACCCACATCCTCCTGCTGGCCCGGGACTACGAAGCCGGCCGGTGGGGCATTGGCGGCCCGGGGCTGGCCGCGCTGTGGGCTGCCGCGCTGGGCGCCGCAATTGCGGGCATGCCCGCCTCCCACCCGGTGGACGCCATGGTGGGGGCGGTGACGGGCGGGCAGGGCGGCGGCGGGAGTGGGGTGGCCACGCCCGTGGGCCAGCCGATCGAGTATGAGGGCGGTGGGCACGAGGATTGAAGGAGAGTGGGGAAAAGGAATGGATGAGATGATGATGGAATGGTATGGATGGATGGATGTATGGAGAGAGACGGAGGGTTGCCTTTGGCGTTTTGTTTCGGGTGCGTTTTTCTGTTTTTTTGTATTTATACGCGTCCGGCCCCATGGGTAGTGTGCGCGTATCCCCATGTGCGCGCCCGCTCGGGGCTGGCTGTGCGAGGAGAGTGAGGAAAGCTTGCAAAACAGAAAAACAAAAAACAAAACAAAACAAAAAACTAGCGAGCAAAAAGCCCATCCACAGCGGCCTGGGTGTCCCCGCCGTGCGCGTCCAGGGCGTCGATGGCGGCCTCCCGCCCGACGCCCGTGAACTCCATCACCAGGGTGATGGTGCCCTCGGTAAATGGTGGGGGTGGGGATGCGGGGGCTTCGCGGTCGCGGCGGGGAGGGGGCGGGCCACCACCACCACCCCCTCCACCCCCGCCCGCCTCGTCCTCGCTCATTGAGTAGGGCTCTGAGTCCGTGTGCTCCTCCACGGGGTCCGGAGCGGGCCCACCCACCCCACCACGGCCGGCCGCCTGCCAGGCCTCGTCCTGGGCGCTCAGGTGCTCCAGGGCGTCGAGGACGTACAGGCGCACATTCATGGGCATGCCCTCCTCCCTGTCCAGCTCCGCCCTCGCGGCTGAGCGGTCCTGGGCGCGGCGGGCTGCGGAGGCGCGGCGCGCGGCGGCAGCCGCGCCGGGGGTGGCCCGGTCCTGGGCCATCCCCTGCTGCAGCTGGTCAAGGACACGCTGCACGTTCGCGGGCACGCCCACCCTCTCCCGAATCGCCTCCACGGCTGAGCGTTCGTGGGCGCTGCGCGCAGCGCCACCCGCGCCGGTGCGGTCGTGGGCGCCGATGCGGGCGTCCCCATGCCCGCCCGCGGGCCGGGCCCCGCCCACCATGGTAGGCGGCGGGGCGCCGCCCTCGCGGAGGGCGATGACCCCGCCCACCCCGGCCGCGGCCGCGCGCGCGGCCGCGGCTGGTGGGGACCACCCGGGCGGCCGCAGGCCATCCACGCCCGCCGCAGTGGCCATGGCTGCGTCCTGCATGCAGCGCCCGTCCGCCTGGTTGCCCAGGTTCCGCTGGACGGAGTGCCACAGGGCGTGGCCGTCCAGGAGGGCGGATAGGAGGACGGCCAGGCGCGGGTAGAGCGGGGCGCCCACGGCGTCCGCGATGGCCGCCCCTAACGCGGGGGGCAGGCCGCCCGGCCAGGCGGGCGGCCCATTCTCCGGCGGTGGCGGTGGAGCTGGCGGCTGGGTCGCCTTCACGCCGTGATATTCCTCCTGGCTGGAGTCGAAGCCGCCACTGGAGGGCGGGAGGAGGCCCGACACGGCGGCCTTGATCTCATCGTGCAAGGCCGGGCAGGTCGCCGCGAGCGGGGCCAGGCGGGCGCGGGCGAGGGCGAGCGCGCCCAGGGCGTCCCCGGCGGCCGCCAGCGCGTCAAAGCGGGCACGCAGTAGGGCAAACGCGGCAGCGGGGCGGGCCCTCAGGATGCCGGGCGACGCGGTCTCCAGGGCCACCTCCACTCCGTCCACGTCGCCGGCCAGGGCGGCGGCCGCAAGGCGCGCCCCGGCCGCGGCGGCGCCCGCACACACGGGCGGCGTCGTCCCCGCCGCCCACCGCGGCTGCTGCTGCCGCTCCTGCTGATCATCGCCCTTCCCGACAGGCCGCATGGCACTGCCGGGCGCCGCCACCAGCCCGCGCACGGCCGCATAGTCCGCCGCCCAGGCGGTCAGCAGGGGCCGGCCGCCAGTTAGGGCGCCCAGTTCGGCCACCAGGGCGGCCGCCGGGCCACCCGCCCCAGCCGCCGCCAGGGCCGCGGCCGCGTCTTCGCGGGGCAGGACGAGGGCGACACGCAGGCGTTGGATGTCCCCCTCCGCCGCAGAGGCCGCTGCGGGCGGGGCCGGAGCAGCAGGCGGCGCAGGGGGAGGTGGGGGTGGAGGGGTGGAGGTGGAGGACAACCCCTCACGGTCTGCCGCTCCCTCCCAGGCCTGCAGAGGCGGCGCCAGCGGCCGCCCGTCCCGGGCCCCGCCCGCCAATGCTTCCAAGCTCGCTAAATCCAAAGGCCGCCGCCCTCCCGCCGCCCGCTGGGCGAGGGCCAGGTAGCGGACGGCGGCCTCCAGGGCCGGCGGCGCCCACCCCAGCGCCGTCCGCACAGACCGCGCGGCCAGCCCGGCCAGCGCCGCCCGCGAGGTCTCGGACCACAGGCACGCCAGCTCCGGCGGCACGGACGGCGAGCACGCCCAGGGCGAGTGCGGGGAGGGGGACGGGATCGTCGCATTGGACACGGGCGTGGTGGCGGGCGACTCGCCGGCCGTGCCCTGGGAGTGCGACCAGGGCGGGTCGACTACCAGCGCGAGCAGTGTTGCCCGAAAGGCAGGCCACTCGCCCGGGGCGCCGCCCAGCGTGCGCGGGGCGAGGCGGGTGCGGAGGGCGACCAGGGCGGCGTCCGTTTCGCCCCACCGCAGCAGGTCCAGGACGTGCTGGCGCTCCAGGCGCAGGCGCAGGCGCTCGTCGGAGGGAGGAGGTGGAGGAGGGGCGGGGTGGGAGGAGTGGGGGTCGCCGGCGCCACCGCACCCGCCTTTGACCGCGCCCGTGTCTCTCGCCGGGTCCGGGTGGCCCAGCAATGTCGGGTGGGCTTGGTGCGCCAGCTGTAGAGCCCGCATGCAATCGCTGGCCACGATGGCGGCCCGAACCTCCTCGGCGGCGGCCCGCTTGGCGGCGTTGGCGGCAGCCGCGGGCGGGGCCGGCTGGAGAAATGGAAAAAGAGAGGCAAGGGGTTAGAGGGGGGGCGACGGGGGGGGGGGAGGAAAGGGGGGGGCAAGAGACTCCATCTTTGTCTCTGTATCCACTTATCACATCCCCGTACCTCGATGCGGCCTTCCTGGGCCAGGAAGTCGAGGACGAGCGCGTCCAGGGCGGGCCAGTGGATGCCCGGGGGTGGGGGTGGGGGTGGGGGAGGGGAGGGCGGGGGTGGCGGCATTGGAGCTGCGGGTGGTGTCGCCGCCGTGCCCGCGTCAGATGGTGGGGGGCCGTTGCTGGTGGCCACCTCCTCGGTACCCGCCATGGTCTCAGGGTTGGGTGCGAGCGGGTGGGAGGTCGCTCACGCGGGCGCGGGAGCGTGACGGAGAAAAAGACAGCGCAAAAAGGAGCAAAAACCCGAGGCACGGGGGAGTGAAATTCATGCACACAAGTTTTTATAATCTCGCCCGCCCGCGCACGCACCTGCCTTTGCGGGCCCAGGAGTCTGCAGCCTGCCAGCCTACATACACACCCGTCACACATATACCGCATACCGCCCGCAAGCATCGCGCGCCAGCGCGCGGTCGTAAAAAAAAAAATTCACCCTCTCGCCCGACGGCTCTTCTTCCATCATGTCTGACGCCGACGGCTCCTCCCCGCCCCCGCCACTCCAGACCCGGGCAGAGCTGGAGGTCAGCCTGGCAGAGTATGAGGCTCAGTTGCAGCAGGTATTGAAGAGGCGAGAGATTGAGAAAGAGAGAGGGGTAGCTCTTCAATGCACGCCGCCGACCCGACCCGGGCCGGGCCACTCTCTTTCCCTCTTTCTTTCCCACATCTCCTCCTCCTCGCCGCACCGCACCTCCCAGGTCACGTCCCTCCTGGCGACCGACCCGGCCAACGCCGAGTACCTGGAAATTAAGGCCGGCCTGGACGAGGTCATCGAGCTGACGCGGGACCTGGCGCGGGAGGCGGGCGGGGATGGAGTGGAGGGGACAGCAGGCGCTGCTGCTGCTCCCCCATCCACCGCCACGGCCGCCCCGCCCGCCGCCGCCCAAGCGCCCAAGCGGTCCCGGTGGGAGTCGGTGGGGGAGGCGCCGGCGGGTGAGGCATCCACGGCCGCCCCGCCTTCCACGGCTCGCCTCCCACCCACACTCACCCTGCCTGGTGAGGGCGAGGAGGAAGCGTGGGAGGCGGCGGCGGGCGAGGCCGGTGCGCCCGCACCGGACGACAGCGAGCTGGCCTACGCCGCCTTGCCCGCCCCCAAACGCGGCAAGGTGGCCACCACGCCGGCAGTCGTCGAGGAGATGCCGGCCTGGATGGTCATTTCGGCGGAGGACGACGAGAAAGCGCGCGCCAAGAAACTGAAGCTCCAGAAATCGTTCAAACAGAAACAGCGGTTTGCCGCCATGGACCTGGCAGCCTCCCAGAAGGCGAACTCCTGGCAGGCCTTTGCGAGCGGGAAGGGAGCGAAAGCAAAGCCGTCCCTGTTTGCAACGGGTGGTGGGGTGGGCGCACGGGTCGGGGTGGTGGGCGGTGGTGGGAGAGGGGCTGGGAGCGGGAGTGGGCGGGGCCGGCTGCCACCGCCCGTGCGGGCTGGGGCACCGGCGTCGGTTGTACGGCGAAAGGCGCCACCGCCGCCGCCGCCGCCGGCAGGCGCGTGAAACAGTGTAGAAATTAGAGAGAGAGAGAGAAAAATTAAAAAACGGTAAAACGCCACACACCCACACCCCTTTCTCTCAACCCCGCCCCTCTTGTTCTTGTTTCTCCTGCTCCGCCCCCGCCCGGGACGACCGCCGGGAAGAGGACGCGGATGTCGAGCCCGTCAGCCCCCGGGCGGCCAGGGCGATGGCTTCCACCGCGCTGAACCGGCGGCGCTTGCAGGAGGAGGAGGTGGCGGCTGTGGCGGCCGCGGTGGAGGCAACGAGCGAGGGCGTCCGGACCAGACTGTCCGACGCGGCCCGCCCGGCGCGGGCCGACCCGTGTCGCCCCTTCCGCCCCGCGTCATCCCGGTCCGCGAAGTAACTTTCAAAGCCCGGGTGGTCAAAGGCGTAGCCCGTGTGCGGGGTGGAGCCAGGGGTGGCGGCGGTGGCTGAGGTGGCGGCCGCCGCTGCCGGCTCTTGGAGGAGGAGCAAGGGCAAAGCGCTGCTGGCCGCGGTCAGCTGGATGGCGTCGCCGGGCGCCCCGACCTTCCCCGCCTTCAAACCGACCGGGCGGGTCTCCACGCCCCGTGCCTCCGCATCCGGCACGACCGTGGCCAAGGAGGAAGATGCGGGTGAGGAGGAGGAGGTTGGGGCGCAGCCCCCACGCGCGTGCAGGGCGACCACCACCACGTCCGGCAGTAAGGCCGCCGCCGCACCCAACCCCACCGCGATCCAGGCCGCAGGGCACACCAACAGGCGGCCCGCCACCCCGTGCATGGCCCCCGACGGCGCGATGCCGGCCAGGAGGCGGGGCGGGGCGGACGAGTAGGCGGCCAGGTAGGCAGCCAGGGCGCCCAGCGACCCGGCCACGCTCGCCGCGTGGCCCGCCGTCAGCGTGCGGGACGCCAGCAGGAGGCGCAAGTTGACGACCAGGACCACCAGGATAAATCCGAGCGTCCCCGTCTCCCACAGCCCGAGCGGGCCGCCGGCGGGCCCGCCGCCGGGCCCCACCGCGAGGACCAGCATGGGCACGCCGAAGCAGACGGCGGAATGCCAAAGCGCGGCGGCCGCCCAGCCGGCCAGCGCCAGCGGGCCAAGCCCCGCCCCGGCCTGGGTGGCCTTGTACAGGTGCGGGGAGGCCCGGGCGATGGCCCGGGGCACGTCCCGGTCCAGCAGCCCGGCCGCGATGACGGGGGCGGAGGTGAAGAGCAAGTTGAAGAGGGACTGGGTAGTAAGGAAAGGTGAACTGTCAAATTTGTACATGTATTCTTCGATACAATACATCTCTCGTCTACCCCACACACCACATCTTTCTTTCTACCTGGTGCCAGTCATCGTACAGGCGCTGCGCGGAGAAGCCGGTCCACATGTTGAACCAGAACTGAGTGAGCGTGTAGACCGCGTTCTTGTAGAAAAAGTAGCTGGGGGGGAGGGAGGAGGTCGGGAAGAGCGGAAGTGCAAATGGTTAGGTCTATTTTAGAGGAGCGTTCTCTTCGACCGCCCCCCTTCCCTCTCCACGTTTTCTCTCTCACCCAATTACCAGCGCGATGCGCTGATAGGACCACCGCCCGTGCACCAGCAGCAGGTCCGCCAGGAACCGGAACTGGGCCAGCGCAAAGTCGGCCGCCATGACGGCCTGCATCCCCTCGTTGCCGGCAATCCCGACCCCGACCCCGGCCGCCTGGATCATGCCCACGTCGTTGGCGCCGTCGCCGATGGCCAGGGTCACGCCCGCGTCCGTTTTGCGGAGCAAGCGGGTGACCATGGCTTTCTGCAAGGGCGACGCCCGGCAAAAGATGACGGCCTCGGCCGCCAGGGCCAGGCGGAGCAGGGCGGGCGCGTGCGTTTTTTCGAGGAGGATGGCCAAGGCGGCGCCCTCGACGACCAGGGCGGTCGGCGGGCGCGGGGTGGGGGTGGCCGAGGTGGCGGTGGGTGTCCCAGCCACCCGGCCCCCACCCCGGCCAAACCAGCCCCGGCGGGAGGCGGAGGTCGAGGCGGCCGTCGCCGCCTCCGCCCGCTCTGCCGCCTCCAGAGCTGCCACTGCCGCGTCCAGCTGGGCCACCACGTCCGCCCGAATGGCCGCGTCCGCCGGGTGGGCGTGGGCGCCTGAAGGAGTGGGCGGTGGGAGTGCTGGTGGTACTGAATCATCAGCGGCGGCGGTGGAGGAGGCCGCCGCCGGCGCCGGCGCCGCCCACCCAACCCCGCCACTCCCCATCAGCCCGGGTGCGATCGCGGTGCGCACCTGCCCGCCATGCAGCAGGCGGGCCGCGTACCCGATGTTGACGGCCGTCTCCAGCTTGTCACCCGTCAGCATCCACACCCGGACGCCCGCGGAGCGGAGGGTCTCGATGCACTCGCCCACGCCCTTGGGGACAAAAGTGAGGGTGAGCGAGGTGTTGAAAATTGTGAGCCCGCAACCCGGCCACCCCCCCCGTCTCCCTCTTCTCTCTTTCTTTCTCCTCTTGCTCCATGCTCACGTCTTGCAGGCGGTCCTCAATGCCGGTCGACCCAATGAGGTGCAACCCCACCTCCATGGCATCCGCCGCCGCCTCCAGCGCCGCCTCCCGCCCGTCCAGCGCCGCCCGGGCAGCACTGAAGCGGGGCAGCCAGGCCTCGACCTCGGCCGCGGCCACGCTCCGCCCAGCCACGCACAGCGTGCGCAGGCCCGCCCCGCCAAAGGCCGCCAGGTGGGCGGCGGTGGCGGGCCAGTGGCGGGCCGCGGCCGGGTCGCCACGGTCAAGCAGGGGCTTGATCGCCGTGTCCGCGCCCTTGGTCAGGAGCAGGGCGCCCTCGGCGGGCGGGCCGCCCCGCCGGCGCACGAGGACCGACTGGCGCCGGCGGGCTGCCGAAAACTCGAGGACAGCAAGGACGTCATAGGTCGTGTGTGTGTGTGGGGGGGGAGCGGTGGCCGGTGCGGACGCGCCGGCGACCATCGTCGGCTCCAACAGGGTGATCGCCCCGGGCGGGCGGGCCAGGAGGGCGAAGCCCGCGTCCCGGGCGGCGGCGACCAGGGCGGCCTCGTCGGGCGAGGCCGCCTGGTACCGAATGGTGAGCGGGTCGGGCGGCAGGCTGGGCGCCGCGTCCCCCCCGCCGCCGCTCACCGCCGTCCCCGTCTCTGGAATGACGGTGTGGCACAGGGCCAGGGCCCGGAAAAAGGGCGCCAGGGCGGGGGCGGCGGGCGTGGCTAGCCAGGCCCCGCCCGCCAGGCGCGCGTCGGAGTGTGGGGAGGGCTGAGGCGGCGGCGTGGTTGTCGCCGTCCCACCCTCACCCCCACCCCCGCCACCCTGCACCACGGCCGCTGGCGCCCCATACACGACCCCGCCCACACTGGCCGAGCAGAAGACCATGCGGTTGGCGGTCAGGGTGCCGGTCTTGTCGGTCAGCACGACGCCGACCTGGCCAAGCTCCTCGTTCAGGTTGGAGGTGCGGGCCGCGGCGGGCGTGTCAGAGGCGGCGTCGTACATGGCCCGGTCGCCCGCGATGAAGGTGGCGGCCTGGGCGTACTTGACGACCTCGATGGACACGTACAGGGAGATCGGGATGAGGGTGGAATAGAGCGCGACCGCGGTCAGCGCGCCAAGCGTGGCTGCCACGCCTCGGCGGGCCGGGTTGAAGGCCGCCGCGGCCGCGCCCCGCCCCGCATCGCCCGGGTCGCCCAAGGCCAGGTACCAGTGCTTGGCCGGGTCAAGCCAGGCTGCCCCCAGGCCCGCGTCCAGGGCGGCCATGGCGCCCAGGCACCCGAAGACGGACGCCACCAGCCCGTCCAGGCGGCGCTCGACCGCAGACCGCTTGGACGGAACGGCGGTCGCGTTGCGGGCGACCTTGGCGTCCCGCCCCGTGAAGACGACCAGGCCTGCCGCCCAGGCCGTGTTGCGCAGGACACAGCCCCGGAGCAGGAGCTGGTCTGGCGACAGCGGGACGCGGGCCGAGGGAGAGGGTGGTGGTGAGGTGGTGGTGGTGGTCGCGGCGGTCACACCACCGCCGCCGCCACCACCGCCGCCGCCTCCCTTGGGCGGCGTCGAAAGGACCAGGTTGCCCGTGAAACGGTAGATGTGGGGGTTGGGCAGCTCGCACTCGACGCCCAGGCCGGAGACGGCGGACGCCAAGGCAGACGGGTCCGCAGCCGCCCCTCCACCCGCCGCGCCCCACACCGCTTCCACCGCCTGGCGCAGCTTCAAGTTTGTCTCCCCGTCCAACCCGGCCGTCTCCACGTACGCCACGCCCGCCGGGTTGGCGGTGGCCAGCAAGACCGCGTCCGCGGGCAGGGGCTCCCGATCCCGCACCAGGATGACGTCGCCGACGGCCACATCCTTCCACCGGGCCTGGGCCCAGCGTGGGAGGAGGGCGGGTGGCGGGGTGGCCGGGGGGGCACTGCCGCCCGCCCTCCCGTCCACCTCGCCGCCCTTCCGCAGCACCAGCACCCCCCGCGCATTCATGGCCCGGTCCTTAGACGCGCGCTTGGCGTCCTCGACCGCCTCCTTCACCAGGGAAGCCGCGACGACGAGGACCAGGGGCACAATGTTGGTGATGGGTGAGACCGGCGAGACGGGCGACAGGGACAGGGCGGCCACGCCCAGGAAGTACAGGTTGGCCACCCGCCGGAACTGTTCAAACAGGCCCTTGGGCAGGAAGGTGGCGGGCGTGTACTTGGTTGTGCGGAGGGCGTTGGACTGTATGAAGGAGGGGGGGGGGGGGCGAGGCAAAACACACACACAAACACACAGCATGTGCGTGCCTTGACCGCACCCGTCCCCCTACACAACCCATGCGGCCATCTCCCGAGAATGGATGGCCAGGCGAGCGGGGGTGTGGTGGAGGGGCGTGCGCCTTGTTCGCTCTCTCCAGGCGCGCGGCCCGCCTGGAGAGAAGGGGTGCCCCCTCCTGCCAGGGCAGGGCGCGTTCAAGGAGCGTACATTCCGCCCCGCGCGCCGCTCCTCCCACGTTCCTTGCCATGCGCACACACATGGCCAGAGAGAGAGAGAGCGTGTACGTGTGCGGGTGGACGCGGCCCCCTTTCATTTAAAAAAAAAAAAAAAACTCAACTGGAAACTTCCATTTCGCGTTGGCTGCCGGGTCGGCGGCCGCGACCTGGCGGACACCCGCGGCGGCGGGGAAGACGGTGGCCGAAGAGCATCGGTGTTGGGGGAGGGGTGAGGTGGTGGTGGGCATTGTTCTATGTGAGGAGGCTTCACGGTGGCGTCGACTTCAACGCCCGGGCCGTTGTCATGTAAATGATAACGAGAGAAGCGCGGCCAAGTGGTTGCCCATTCTTCACACAGCGCTGTCTCTTTTTTCGAGGGCGCCCCGCGCCTCTCTCTCTCTCCTCCCTGTAAGGGACCAACCCGAGGACTAGTCAGCCGCCTGACCGGGCCCCTCTGGCCCTGCCTTCCATCGAGTTCGAACACGCCCGCCCGCCCGCCCATGGCCCGCAGCGGTCGCAGCCGGGACGGTGGTGCCAGCTTGACAAACCCGCTTGCGGCCGACCTGGAGGCTGGCGAGGGTGAGTTCAGCGTGGGCACGTGAGCAGGAGAGGCGTGTCCAACTTCCGAGACTGTCCATGGAGTGGGTGCCCGGCCAGGGTGCGGCGCCGGTGGACGGGAGAAGGCACTACACGGCGCGCCCTCACGCCGACACGCCGACCTCTCCTCACCTCACCCCTCCACGCCCCCCTCTCCCTAGGCCCGCCCACCACCGCCAGCACGTCCGGCCGACTTGCGCCGGCTGGGGCTGGCCGTGCTCCTCCTGCTGCATCAGCGTCGACCTCTGGCTCGGATGACGCGGCCTTCCACGACGTCGAGCTCGGGGCGGCGGCCACGGCCGCGCCTGGCAATGACGGGGGTGGCGGTCCTCCTGTTGCTGGGCGGCGCCCTCCACCGCCCGGCGACGCCACCACCACGACCGCTGCTACTGCTGACGCCAAGGCCGACGACAATGACCCTGCCAAACCACCACCCCTGTCCCCCTCCGCCTCGGGCACCTACCCGGAATGCCGCATCTGCCTGGAAGCTGGGACGACAGCCGACCTGGTCGCCCCCTGCGCTTGCATCGGCTCCGTCCGGTGCGCCCACCTGAAATGCCTGCAGACCTGGGTAGAGGAGCGGCGGGGGTTGATGACCTGCGAGATCTGTGGGGCCCCGTACACGCCCGCCGTCACGCCCCTGCTGGCCGACGCGGCCGCCCGTGGGGCCGCCCGCATGGCTGCCGCGGCCGTGGCGGCCGCGGCCGGGGGCCCAGGCGGGCGGCCCCACGGCGTGGATGGCGTCGCCGCCGCCGCCACCGCCACCGGCTGCCTGGGCTCCCCTCGGTCCCGGGCCTGGGTGGCGGCGGCGGCGGTCTTTGCGGTCGCGCTGGCGCTCTTGTACGTCGTCCTCTTTGTGGGCGGCGACCACCAGCCCTCCTTTTGGGCGGTGCTCCTCCTGCGCATCCTGTCCTTTGTGTTGCCCATGTACTTGATCGTGCAGGCCTGCCTGAGCTTCAGGCGGTACCGGCAGATGCGGATTGCGGCGGGGATGTGATGTGGTTGCGCGTGTCGGGGTGGTGTAAAAAACAAAAAAAAACCAGTTGATATTTGAACCCTCTTCTTTTGATCATCATCATCATCCATTTGCCATGCCATGCCCCGTGCCCCCTTTTGTCCTAGTGCAAAACCGCGTCCGTCCAAAAATTTGATTCCGCCCGGGCTTGAACCGGGGACCTTTTGTGTGTTAGACAAACGCTCTAAACCAACTGAGCTACGGAACCATTGATAATGACATTCACGAATTTTCAAAAGATAATGAATGATTCTATTTCAATCGAGTTTTCTTGTGCAGCAGGGGAGCTGTGTGTTTTTGATGCGCGTAAAGCGCCCCTCATTCTAAAGCGCCTTCATTCTTGTAACAAACAAAACAGATTTAAGGTTAGTTAAGCAAAGGGCGAAGGACACACCGCGGGGGGGGGGGGGGGGGGGGGGGGGGGGGGGGGGGGGGGGCGGGGGGCGGGGGGGGGGCGGGCGCCCGGGGGCGG
>Ga0315287_10000139_pt1 | contig 60433 bp, 51 predicted proteins | sample YL17G11_0_MG_FD_205037 | JGI IMG/M metagenome (GOLD analysis project Ga0315287, IMG submission 205037) | Sediment microbial communities from Yellowstone Lake, YNP, Wyoming, USA - YL17G11_0 | ecosystem: Environmental > Aquatic > Freshwater > Lake > Sediment | place: USA: Wyoming | collected...
CAGGTAGGCCCGCAGCGGCTCCCGCCGATCCGCGTGGCCGATCACGCTCCCCACCCGCTCGAGATACGCCGCGAACCGCCCGGCCGCCGACTCCTGCGCAGTTGTCGCCATACCCCCACGCTACTACTCCCACGCCCCGCGCGCAACCCTTTATGACACAGTAGTACTAGGAACCTGAGCAATCTCGGCACGCGGTCAGAGAGAGGCGCTGCTCGACGGCGCCTTTCTCTTTTCGTGGTACGCCCGACATGGGCGGTGGTCAGGAGGTGAGAGCCCTCCCGGGACCTGGTCGCAGGGACCGAAGCGATCCGCAAGGTGCCGACCGCGAGGGGAGCGCTGAAGGAAGCGGGGTAGCGAAATCGCGAGCCGACGAACAGAAACCGGATGTGAGGCGTTGCCGACCGGGGCGAGCGGGCGAGTAACCGCGAAGCTCCTGCGACCAAAGGGACGCGGCGTAGATCCGGCGGTTGTGCGACGAAGGCCACCGTTCTTATGCGGGGAGATCTCGCCTCGCGCCTGAACGGGCGACGTGCGGCAGCGATACGCCGCGCGGCGCGAGAAGTCAGCAGCGGCCGTAGTAGCGGGATGGCATCATCGACGCCCGGGCCGCGAAGGGCCGAACGGAGAGGAGAGTGCATGCCGCGAATCTCGGGCGCGCTCCCCAGATGTCCGCGCACGTCGGCGGGGTTCTCGCTGGAAGGAAGGGTAATGCCCGACCGGATAGCGAAGTGGGGGCCAGGCACGTTCGGCGAAGAGGGAGCCTCTGTGCTCAGGTCTGCTTCTTCAGGGAACCTCAACTTTCCGAACCGCCGGATGCGGACCCGCATGTCCGGTGGTGTGGGAGGGGAGTAGCCGGTCCCTACCGGCTACCCCCTATCCCGATGCCATGTCATTGGCCTTGACATATCGCACGTAATGATGTACGTTATTACGTACGCAATTACGTGTGTGGCATCTCCAGGGAGGGTCCTATGACTGGTCAACGTGACGACTGGCCGTTCGGGGAGTTCTTCTCCGGCGGTTTCGGGCCGCGGTTCTGGTCCTTCAGATGGCCGGAAGGCGGGCGGGGGCCACGGCGCCGCCGCCATCAGGTGTTCGAGTCCGGAGAGGTGAAGTACGTCATCCTCCGCCTGCTCAAGGAGAAGCCGCGACACGGCTATGAGATCATCAAGGCCCTCGAGGAGCGGATGGGCGGCTGCTATACGCCCTCCCCGGGCACGGTGTATCCGACGCTCCAACTGCTCGAAGACCAGGGCTACGTGCGGGCGGTGGAGACCGAGGGGAAGCGGGTCTACCACATCACCCCGGAGGGCCAGGCCTTCCTCGAGGAACACCGGGACCTCATCGACGAGATCCTCGAGCGAGTGCGCGACACGGTGCGTGGCTTCGCGGGCGGGCAGATGGGTGAGTTGAATCAGGCATTCGCTCGGATCGCCGCAGCGACGTACAAGCAGGCGTGGAGGCTCGGTCCGGATGATCCGGCCGTGGCGCAGATGGCGGAGTTGCTGCGCAAGACGGCGGAGGAGATCGAGAAGCTCCGCGGCTCGACGGTCAGGGAGCAGGAGGGCAGTACCAAGTAGTGCCGAGGCGCGCAGACGCGCGCGCGTCTGTACACCGCTGGGCACTTCGCAACTGCCTCCTGTTCGGGGCGGTCCGGTCCGCAGTAGCGGAGCGCGCCTTCCAGAGCTATTTCTCTCGGATGCCAACACGCATCTCGGTGTCGGTGCCGTACCTGCCCGAGCGGATCTCCCGGCTGTACGACATCGCGACGAATCTGTTCTGGAGTTGGGACCGCGAGGCGCGCGCCCTCTTCCGGACCCTCGACCGCCCGCTCTGGCATCGCACGCACCACAACCCCCTCGAGCAACTGCGTCGGGTCTCGCCCGAGCGGCTGACGGCCTGCGCCCGCGATCTCCAGTTCCTGAGGCTCTACGACGGAGTCGTCGCGTCGCTCGACCGCCAAGCTACGAACGCAAACACTTGGTTCGCCCGCGATTACCCCGGCCTTGAGGCGAAGCCGATAGCGTACTTCTGCGCGGAGTTCGGTCTCCACAACTCGATCCCGATCTACTCCGGCGGTCTCGGCGTGCTGGCCGGCGATCACTGCAAGGCGGCGTCGGACCTCGGCGTTCCGCTCGTCGGCGTCGGCCTCCTCTACACGAAGGGCTACTTCGACCAGCGCGTGCGCCTCGACGGCTGGCAGGAGGACGGCGACCAGCCCTTCGAGCCGGCCACCGCCCCTCTCGATCCGCTGGTCGGACCGAAGGGGCAGCCGTATCTGGCCGTCGTGCGCACCTTCGGCCGGCCGGTCCACGTTGGGGCGTGGCTGATGAAGGTCGGCCGTGTTCCGGTGTATCTGCTCGACACCAACCTCGAAGAGAACCACCCCGAGGACCGCGAGTTATCGAGCCGGCTCTATGCGGGCGGTCCCGCGCTGCGGCTGCGGCAGGAGTGGGCGCTCGGCGTCGCCGGGGTCCGCGTGCTGCGCGCGGTGGGGATCCAACCCGGGGCGTGGCACGCGAACGAGGGCCACGCTGCGTTCATGGCGCTCGAGCGGGTGCGCGAGCACGTGGCGGAGGGGATGAAGTTCGACGAAGCTGTGGCACACGTCCGCCGCACCACGCTCTTCACCACCCACACGCCGGTGCCCGCCGGCCACGACGTCTTCCCGGTGGAGTCGGTGGCGGAGTGCACCGGACCGGTGTGGGAGGAGATGGGCGTGAGCCGGGAGACGGTGATGCGTCTGGGCCACCACCCGGTGAGGGACCACGGGCAGTTCCACATGGCGGTCCTGGCCATCCGCTGCTCCGGCAAGGTAAACGGGGTCGCGAAGCGGCACGGCGAGGAGTCGCGCCGCATCTGGCGCGACCTCTGGCCCGAGCGGCCGACGCAGAAGATCCCGATCGGCCACATCACGAACGGGGCGCACCAGCCGACGTGGATGTCGCACCGCATCCAGGCCCTGCTCGACGTGCACCTCGGCCCCGAGTGGCACTGGCGGATGGACGACGCGGAGTTCTGGAAGAACGTGCTCACGCTCGACGACCAGGTGCTCTGGCACGTCCACAACGAGCTGAAGGCGATCCTCCTCTCGTTCATCCGGGAGCAGGCACGCCGGCGCTGGGCGGAGGAGTGGAAGGAGGCCGCGCACGTGGTGGGGGCCGGGACACTGCTGGCCCCGGAGGCGCTCACCATCGGCTTCGCGCGGCGGTTCGCCACCTACAAGCGCTCGGCGCTCCTGTTCCGCGACTTCGACCGGCTGCGGAAGATCCTCGTCAACGCGTGGCGCCCGGTCCAGATCGTCTTCTCGGGCAAGGCGCACCCGGCCGACGATCCCGGCAAGCGGGTGCTCCAGGAGATCTACGCCTTCTCGCGCGACCCGCGGCTCGAGGGGCGCGTCGCATTCGTCGAGGACTACGATCTGCACCTCGCGCACCGGCTCGTGCAGGGGGTGGACATCTGGCTCAACCTCCCGCGGCCGCCGCTCGAGGCCTGCGGGACGAGCGGGATGAAGGCGGCGCTGAACGCGGTGCCGCAGCTCAGCACTCTTGACGGCTGGTGGTACGAGGGCTATGACGGGCTCAACGGTTGGGCCATCGGCCCGGTGGGCGAGGACGCGACCACGGACGCGGCCGCGGACGCGGCCGATGGCGAACAACTCTACCGTCTCCTCGAGGAGGAAGTGGTACCCGCGTATTTCGACCGCGACGACCGCGGGGTGCCCGTGCGCTGGGTGGCCAAGATGAAGCACGCCCTGCACGCGGCGGGAGCGCGTTTCACGTCGCGGGGGATGGTGCAGGCGTACGTCCGGCAGTACTACGTGCCGGCGCTGCGGGGCGAGACGTCGGGAGACGGCGCGCCCACGGCGTAGTCGGGGGAAATGACCGGACCTGTGATGACCTCACCAGCGCGTTCCGGCCAGTGGCGGGTCGCCGCTGAGTCACGGCTCACGTTCGGCCATGGCATCGACGGGCCGGCCGGCGTGGTGCATGTGGTCGCCGAGTACGCGCCGTTTGCCCGGACCGGCGGCCTGGCCGAGGCCGTCGCCGCGCTGGCGAAGTGGCAGGCCCAGGGCGGCGTTCCCATCGCCGTGATCCTCCCGCTCTACCGCTCGGTTCGTCGCGTCGCGCCCTCGCTGGTGCCGGTCGGTCGCCCGATGAGCATCGAGTTCGGCCCCCGCACCGAGCAGTTCCGCCTGTTGCGTCTCCCCGTCGTCGCCGGGGCACCGCGCGTCTTCTTCATCGAACACGACGGCTACTTCGACCGGGGGGGGCTGTACGGCGCGGGTGGCGCGGACTTCGCCGACAACGGGATGCGGTTCGGCTTCTTCGCCTGCGCCGCGCTCAGCGCGCTGCCGCGGGTGAGCCGCGGGCCGCTCGTCCTCCACGCGCACGACTGGCACGCCGCACTGGCGCCGGTCTATCTCCGTACCCGCTTCGGCGGCGACCCGTACTACGACCGTGTGCGCTCGGTGCTCTCGATCCACAATGCCGCCTTCCACGGCCACTTCCCCGTCGAGATACTGCCCGTCGTCGGCCTGCCCGGGGCGCTCTACGACTGGCGGTTCCTCGAGTGGTACGGCCGCGTCAACTACCTCAAGGGCGGGATGGCGTTCGCGGACGCGGTGGTGACGGTGAGCCCCACCCACGCGGCGGAGCTCCGCACGCCGGTGGGCGGCTTCGGCCTGCACGGGGCTTTCCAGTCGCTGGGCGACCGGCTGACGGGGATCACCAACGGCATCGACCAGACGCTGTGGGACCCGGAGCACGACGAGCACCTGCCCGCCACGTACTGGATCGCCGATCTCTCCGGCAAGCGGCGCTGCAAGGCGTCGCTCCAGCGCGCGTTCGGCCTGCCGCAGCACCGGGACGTGCCGCTCGTCGGGATGGCCGCGCGGCTCGTGACCCAGAAGGGGCTCGACCTCGTAGTCCGCAACGCCGAACTCGTGGCGACTGGTGCGCAGTTCGTCTTCTCCGGGCGCGGGGAGGCACGATTCGAGGCGGCGCTCACGGCCCTCGGGGCGCATTCGCACCAGCGGGTCGGCGTGAGGCTGCAGTTCACCGAGCGGCTCGCGCATCGCCTCATCGCCGGGTCCGACTTCTTCCTCGTCCCCTCGCTCTACGAGCCGTGCGGCCTGACGCAGATGGAAGCCCAGCGCATGGGCACTATCCCGATCGTGCGGCGCGTCGGTGGGTTGGCCGACACGGTCGAGGACGGCGCCACCGGGTTCCTGTTCAATCGGTTCGACCCGCACGCACTCGTGCTCGCAGTGCGGCGGGCGGTCGCGGCATACCGGGACCAGGTGCGCTGGGAGGCGATGGTGCGGGAGGCGATGGTGCGCGATTTCTCGTGGGGCCCGTCGGCGGCGGCGTACTCGGCGGTGTACCGCCGCGCGCTCGCCGGTACGGAGGAGCTCTGATGGCAATGGACTTCGTCCTCGCGCTGCACAGCCATCTGCCGTGGGTCGTGCACCACGGGCGCTGGCCGCACGGGACCGACTGGCTCTGTGAAGCGGCCCTCGACACCTACCTGCCGCTCCTCGAGAGCCTGCACGGTCTCGCGGCGCGCGGCACTCCGGCGCCGGTGACGATCGGCTTCACGCCCATCCTGGCGAACCAGCTCGCGCATCCCGATTTCGTGGCGGAGTTCGCGGCCTTCCTCGCGCAGCGGCTCGAGGCCTGTGTCGAGGCGCGGCGCACCCTTCCCGGGGCGGGCGAGGCGCACCTTCTGCCGCTGGTGGACTTCTGGGAGGATCGCTTCCGGCGGCTCCGCGCGCTCTTCGACGCCGAGGACCATGACCTCCTCGGGGCATTCAGCGTGCTCGAGGACTGCGGCCGCCTCGAGATCATCACGTCCGCGGCGACTCACGGCTTCCTGCCGCTCCTGGCGCGCGACGAGAGCATCCGCCTCCAGCTCGCCGTGGGACGATCGGAGCACCGCCGGCTCTTCGGGCGCGATCCCGCGGGTGTGTGGTTGCCGGAGTGCGCCTACCGCCCGCGCGGCTACTGGGCGCCCTCACCGGCGGCGCCGGGCCCGGGCGTGCGCGCGGGAATCGAGGACTTCCTCGCGGAGCAAGATCTCCAGTTCTTCTTCACCGACGCGCACCTGGCGCAGGCGGGGAGCGCGCTTGGTGGCTACGCCGAGGTCCCGCTCGGCGCCGAGCGCTTCGACGCGGAGCGGCACGACACGGGGCGCCATCGCGTCGCCGAAGCCACGCGCACGCCGTACCGGGCGTACCGCGTGGCGTCGGCGGGCGGCCGCGGCGCCGCCGCGGCGCTGGTGCGCGACCCGCGCTCCTCGATGCAGGTGTGGAGCCGTCACGAAGGTTTTCCCGGCGACGAGTCTTACCTCGAGTTCCACAAGATCCGCTGGCCCGGCGGCCTCAAGCTGTGGCGCGTGAGCTGGCCCGGCGTGGACCTCGGCGGCAAACAGCCGTACGACCCCGGCACGGCGCTGGCGCGTGTCGCTCTGCACGCCTCGCACTTCGTCTCCATCCTCTCGGATCTCGCCGACACGGCGGGGCACCCGGCCGACGGCCTGATCGCCGCGCCATTCGACACCGAGCTGTTCGGGCACTGGTGGTTCGAGGGTGTGGACTTCATCTCGGAGGCATACCGCGTTCTCGCGGGCCAATCCGTGGTGCGCCCGGTGACGGCCTCGCAGCACCTCGCGGAACGCCCGCCGCGGGCCACGATCCAACTCGCCGAGGGGTCCTGGGGCGCCGGGGGTGACGACGGCATGTGGCTCAACGACCAGACGGCGTGGACGTGGCGCCGGCTCTGGTCGCTCGAAGAGCGCTTCTGGGAGGTGGCGCGAGCGGCGCTGTCGCTGTCCGGCGCGCAGCCGGTCCTGGCACAGGCGGCGCGCGAACTGCTTCTGGCGCAGGCGTCGGATTGGCAGTTCATCATCTCGACGGGAGCCGTGGCCGACTACGGCGAGCGCCGCTTCGCGCTCCATTGCGATGGTGCGGAGCAACTGGTCTCCGCGCTCGAGGTGGCGGTGGCGGCCGGCGCCGATCTCGGCGGCGCGACGCGGCTCGCCGAGGAACTCGGCCGCCGTGACGACTGCTTCCCCCACGTGCTCGAGTCGGTCGTGGAGGTGGTCCTGGCGAGCCCGCGTTCTCCGACGACCTGAGCCACCGTGCGCGCGATCGTCGTTCACGGACACTACTACCAGCCGCCGCGCGAGGATCCCTGGCTCGAGTACGTCGAGGTCGAGCCGAACGCGGCACCCTTCCACGACTGGAACCAGCGCATCGAGCGGGAGTGCTACCGCGCGGTGACGGCTGCGCGCCTGCCGGGTCGCGGCGGGCTCATCGCGCGCATCGAGAACGCGCTGGAGTGGACGAGCTTCGACTTCGGCCCGACGCTCCTCGACTGGATGGAGCGGGAGGCGCCGGAGACGTACGCCGAAGTGCTCGCGGCCGACCGCGCGAGCCGCGACCGCCTCGGGTACGGGAACGCCGTCGGGGCTCCCTACCACCACGTGATCCTCCCGCTCGCCTCCCGGCGCGAGAAGGTGGCGGAGGTGCGCTGGGGCATCGCGGATTTCCGGCGGCGCTTCGGCCGCGTGCCGGAGGGGATGTGGTTGCCGGAAACGGCCGTGGACGACGAGACCCTCGACGTCCTCGCGCAACACGGAATCCTGTTCACCATCCTTGCCCCGCACCAGGTCGACCGGCGGCCGGCGCACGGCCTGCCGGGGCGCTATCGGACGGGCGGCGGCCGCGAGATCGCGCTCTTCGTCTACGATGGGCCGCTGTCGCACGACGTGGCGTTCGGCCTCGCTATCAAGGACGGTGTGGCGTGGGCGAGCCGGATGCTGGCCGGGGCCGGAGCGGAGCCGTCGGTCGCGGCGGTGGCGACGGACGGCGAGACCTACGGCCACCACCACCGGTTCGGCGAGATGGCGCTGGCGCGGATGCTCGCGGAGGTGCGGCGGGCGCCCGCGGCGGAGCTCACGAACTTCGCGGCGGTGCTCGCCCGGCACGGGGCGGCCCAACGGCTCGGCATCGCGGCGCCCAGTTCGTGGAGTTGCGTGCACGGCGTCGGGCGCTGGCGGACCGACTGTGGCTGCCGGGTCGCGCCGGAGCGCGGCTGGCACCAGCGCTGGCGGGCACCGTTGCGCGAGGCGGTCGAATGGCTCGCGGGCGAGCTGCACGCGTTCTTCGAGCGGAAAGCGGCCGGGCTCCTCGCGGATCCGTGGGCGGTGCGGGACGCCTACGCCGAGAGCTTCGGCGCGCTGGGAGAGCCGAACCCCGGGTTTGTCCGCGCGCATGCGGGCCGCGCGCTCTCCGACATGGAAGCGGTGCGGGCCGGTGAGCTCCTCGAGCTGGAACGCAACGCGCTGCGGCTCTTCACCTCGTGCGCCTGGTTCTTCGACGATGTGGGGGGGCTCGAGCAGCTGCAGATCCTGCGCTATGCGGCCCGGGCGATCGAGCTGACGGGTCCGGATGCACCGCGGCTCGAGACGGGGTTCGAGCGCCGGCTCGCCGGCGCGGTGAGCAACGACCCGACGGTCGGCGACGCGCGGCGGATGTATCTGGAGAGGGCGCGGCCCCGCGTGCCGGCCCCCGCGCGCGTGGCGGGGTCGTACGCCGCGGTGCGCCGCGTCGCGCCGGACCGGGTCTCGGACCGCGCCTACTGCTACGACGTGAGCGACGGCGGCGACCGCATCGGGCTCACGCACCGGCGCACGGGCCGCGCGGCGGTTTTCGACGTGAGAGTGCAGCGCTCGGGCGGTGCGCGCCTGTCGGTGACGGTCGCTCCGGTGGCCGGTGCGGGCTCCGTGACGCTCGAGGCCGGCGATCTACTGGAGCGCGAGCGGGAGGCGATCGCCGCCGCGCTGACGGTGGACGTCGTGGTCCGCACGCTGGCGCCCGACGCGGCGGAGCGGCTGGGGTCCGGCGCCGCAACCCTGGCCGAGGTCGCCGAGCAGTCGCTCCTGCGCGCCGTGCGCGCGCTCGTCCACGACCGGAGCCCGCAGATCCTGGCGGCGGCGTTCGACCTGCTCGACCTCTTCGAGCTGCGCGGCTGGCCGGTGCCGTTCGACGTCCAGACGGCGTTCTACCGCCGGCGGTTGTCGCTCCCCGCCGAGGACGCCCGCGCGCTTGCGCCGCTCGCCTTGCGCCTCGGCCTCGCGGAGGCCGACGAGAACTGACGTGGATCCGATCCGCTTCACCTTCGGAATGCACATCCACCAGCCGGTGGGGAACTTCGATCACGTTATCGCCGACCACGTGCGCGACGCCTACCGGCCGTTCCTCGAGCGCATCGCGGCGCACGGCTTCCTCCCGGTCGCCCTCCACGTCTCCGGGCCGCTGCTCGAGTGGCTCGAGCAGCACGATGACGGCGGGTACCTGGACCTCGTCGGCCGGCTGGTCGCGGACGGGAAGCTCGAGCTGCTCCTGGCCGGGTTCTACGAACCGGTGCTGGCCGTCCTCCCCCGGGAGGATCGGTTGGAGCAGATCGGTTGGATGCGGGACGCGCTGCGGCGGCTGTTCGGCTACGAGGCCACGGGCCTCTGGCTCACCGAACGCGTCTGGGAGCCGGATCTCGCCGCCGACCTCGCGGATGCCGGCGTGCGCTTCGCGCTGGTGGACGACCGCCACTTCCTGGTGACCGGCTTCGAGCGGGACCAGCTCCACGCGCCGTTCCGCACGGAGAGCGGCGGCCGGAGCATCGCCCTCTTCCCGATCGACGAGCATCTCCGCTACCTGATTCCCTTCAAACCGCCCGCGGACACCGTCGCCTACCTGGAGCGGCTCCGCGACAAGGGCCACCGGCTCGCGGTGCTGGCCGACGACGGCGAGAAGTTCGGCGGCTGGCCGGGTACCCTGGAGTGGGTCTACCAGCGCGGCTGGCTCGACCGGTTCCTCGAGGCGATGAGCGGGGCGATGGCGCGCGGCGTCTTCCGCCTCAGCACCTTCGACGAAGCGCTGCGCGAGACGCCGAGCGGCGGCCTCGCCTACCTGCCGACGGCCTCGTACCGCGAGATGGAGGCCTGGTCGCTTCCGCCGCGGGCGGCGGGGCGCCTGCGGCATCTCGAGCACGAACTGGGCGAAGAGCGGATAGCCGGGCCCGACGGCGCGCTCGTGCGGGGGTCGCACTGGCGCAACTTCCTCGTCAAGTACCCGGCGGCGAACCGGGCGCACAAGAAGATGCTGGCGCTCTCGGCGCTGTGCCGCGAGCGGGGCGACCCTCCCGACGTGCGGCGCGCCATCGGGCGCGCGCAGTGCAACGACGCCTACTGGCACGGCGTCTTCGGCGGGCTCTACCTGCCGCACCTCAGGGCGGCGGTGTGGCGCAACCTCGCGCTGGCGGAGCGGGATCTGCGCGCCGGCGAGGACTTGGCGTGGGAAGTGCGCGACATCGACGGCGACGGCTACGACGAGATCTGGGTTCATGCGGCGGGCTGCTCGGTGGTGATCGCACCGTCGCGGGGCGGGGCCGTCGAGGACCTCACCCTTTTCGCCACACTGACGAATCACGCCACCGCGCTGACGCGTCGCCACGAGGCGTACCACGAGATCGGCGTGCACCGGCCAGCCGATCCGGCGAGCGACGACCAGGGGGTGCCGAGCATCCACCACACCGAGCACGCACTGCACTTCGACGGACGCCCGCCGACGGACCGCGAGGATCGCGCGCTCTTCGTGGATCGCATCCTCCCCGCGGATCTCGCCTTCGAGAAGTACGTCTCGGGCGACTACGCGCCCGTGGGCAGCTGGGCGCGGGTGCGGATGCGGTGGTCGGCATCGCGGGAGGCCGACGCGGTGGTCGTTCGGCTGGAGGGGGAGAGCGGCGCGGGCTCGCTGGTCAAGGCGATCCGCATTCGGCGGGACGGCGGATTGGCCGTCCACTATCACCTGACGGCGATCGGCCCTGCGGCCGCGGGGCATTTCGCCCCGGAGATCTCGCTCGCCGCGCCGCTCGACGTCCTCGTCACTCCCACGCCGGCGTTGCCGCTGTGGCAGTTCCCGATCGAGACCGTTGCCAAGTCGGAACGCGGGCTCGACCGGACCGTACAAGGGATGTCCGTCACGGCGCTGTGGCCGGCCACCTTCGGCGAGTTCGCCATCGAGCTGGTGCCGCCGGGGACCCCCCGCTAGCCGCTGCGGTGCCAAGCGGCGCGACGGGCGGCCTCGGGGCCGCCCGTTGTGCGTTCGGCTGGCCGGTGGGTAACGTGCGAGACCATGAGAACTCCATCCGCCTCTCTGCTCCTCGCGGCTGTCATCGCCATGCCGCTCTCCGCGCAGCAGCCGGACTTGGCGCTCATCCGCCGCGCCTTGGCGCTGCACCGGGCCGTTCCGATGATCGACGGTCACAACGATCTCGCCGAGAGCGTGGCCTTCGGCTACTCGGCCACGTGGGACAGCGCCGACATCGCGCGGCCCGTGCGGGGTCTCCACACGAGCATCCCGCGCCTTCGGGCCGGCGGGGTGGGAGCGCAGTTCTGGTCTGTCTGGGTGCCGCCCCAGGCCCTGCTCCGGCAGAGCGCGCTGCACCTGGCGGTGGAGCAGATCGACCTGATCCGGCAGATGGAGGCGCGATATCCGGGCACCTTCGAACGCGCCGGGACGGCGGCGGACATCGAGCGCATCCATCGGCGCGGGAAGATCGCATCGCTGATCGGGGTCGAGGGCGGACACTCGATCGAGAACTCGCTCGGCGCCCTCCGGCAGCTGTACGCTCTGGGTGCGCGGTACATGACGCTGACGTGGAACAACGGTCTGGCCTGGGTGGACGCCGGCGAGGACTCGGTACGCGCCAACGGTCTCTCGCCCTTCGGCCGCGAGGTGGTGCGCGAGATGAACCGCCTCGGCATACTGGTGGATCTCTCCCACGTCTCCGACTCGGCGGCGGTCCAGGCCATCCGGGCCTCCGAGGCACCGGTCATCTTCTCGCACTCGGACGCCCGCGCGCTGGTCGGCATCGGGCGGAACGTGCCCGACGAGATCCTGCGGATGGTGCGGCCCAACGGCGGCGTCGTGATGGTGAACTTCCTGTGCGCCTTCCTGGACTCGGCGGCGGAGCGCTACAGTGCCGTGCGGGCGGCGCGGATTCGTGAGCTGCGGGCGCGGTTCGGCGCCGACTCGTCCGGCTTCGGCGCCGCCGCGCGCGCCTGGTTGGCCGCGAACCCGGCGCCGCCCCAGCCGGGCGTCGGAGTCCTCGCCGGCCACATCGACCACATCCGCGATGTGGCCGGCATCGACCACGTGGGCTACGGTAGCGATTACGACGGCATCAGCTGCGCGCCGCAGGGCATGGGCGACGTGGGCGGCTTCCCGCTGCTCACGGCGGAGCTGCTGCGGCGCGGCTACTCCGATGCCGACGTCAAGAAGGTGATCGGGCTCAACGTGCTGCGGGCGCTGCGGCAGGCGGAGCAGGTGTCGGCCCGGCTGCAGCGCGAGCGCGGGCCGAGCACTGCGACGCTCGCCGGGCTCGACAGCGCGCGGACGATGCGCTGATGCACTCGATCTCGCCGAGAATGGCCGCCGCGCATCGGCTGGCCGCACTCGTGGTCATCATGGCCGTTGCGGCCTGCTCCAGTGCTCGGCCCGCCCCGCCGCCGGCTCCGGCGCCAGAGCCCGCGGCTGCCGCCCCCGTCGCCGCACTGCCGCCGATGGCCCCGGCTCGGGCGGCCGGCACCTACGTGCTGCAGGCTACAATCCAGGGCAGGACGATTCCGGCGCCGGCCCCCGCGCCGGCGGCGCGGCTGCGGCGCGGCCGGGCTGCCGCCGCTGCCCAGGCCCCCGCCGCGAGCCTTCAGCTCACCGCGAGGCCGCCGGCTGCGCTCGATCCAGCCGCTCCGTCCATAAGGCAGCTCGCCGCCACCGTGGCCCTTCCCGGCTACACCCTGTCGCCGCGGGGCCGGCTGGCGCAGGCGGCGTCGTGGTGGCCCGTGGGTGGTGACAGCCTTGTCGTCTTCTTCACGCAGCCGCGGCGGGCCGCGGCCATCTCGCTGAGGGGAGTGCTGCGGGGAGACTCGCTGAGCGGGGACGTCTGGTACACCTCGACGTCGAGCGGGGCCGAGTTCCAGCTGGGCACTTTCACGGCTGTCCGGAGGAGGACCCGCTAGGCTGGGAGCCGGGCGATGGGGCGCGAGAGTGGCCCGCCGTCTACTAGAAGGACATGGCGGTGTACACGTTGATGTGGTTGGCCACGAGCGAACCCGCCAAGTAGAGCGTCTCTATCCTCTTGTACTCGGTGCCGAACACGAGCCCGCCGGCCGGGCGCCAGATTACGTGCGCCGCGTACGTCACGTTGCGGCCCCGACCGCTGAGGAGCAGATCCTCGTCCTTGGGATCGTCCATGCCGTAGCCCCCGCCGATCTGCCAGCCCGAGCGGGGTCGGACATCCACCTGTACCCAGCCGCCCTTCGCGCGCACCGGCACGCCGTCCCGTCCCAGGTTCTGGGCCACGCCGCCATTGAACGATCCCAGTGCCTGTCCGCTGAAGGCCTCGCCGGAGATGACGAGGCGCGGGCCGAGCGCGACTCGCCCGTCGAGGGAGACCGCGCTGCTCTGAAGCAGCGAGTCTCCTCCGGTCGCGAGCCAGCCGGCATGGCCGGCGACGCCGATCTCGCTGGCCAGGTCACCTGTGCCCCACGCAAGGTAGGCGCGCCCCTCCACGGTCGGACGGCCGCTGCGCTCCGCGCTGTCGGGCTGAGTGGAGACCGCGCCCTGCGCCAGCGGTTGCATGGGTGCGAGCACGGCGGCCTGGATGCCGAGATGCGTCTTCCAGGATGTCTCCGCGGTGAAGCGCACCTGTGGGGAGCGGAACCAGAGGTTGCCACTGTACCCGAACAGCGGCACGCCCATGGCCGCGTACGAGGTGGGCGTCTGCGGCGCCAGCAGCGTCCAGTCCTGGCCGATGAGGAGCCCGACGTGGGCCCAGTCCATGCGGACCGACGCGATGCGGATGCGCATGAGAGGTGAGGTGCGGCCGCCCGCGCTCGGTTGCTGGCCGCCCACGAAGTCGAACTGGAAGTGACCGGTCACCTGGGCACCGAGCGCCCGCACATCCGAGACCTGGAGCCCCAGCCGTGACTGGCGGACCGTGGCGCCCACGTTGCTCAGCGGCAGGTGCGACGCCGAGTCGGCAGCGGCGGGCACCTCAGCGTACGCCGGGATGTCGCTGTTGTTCGTCTTGGCGCTGTTGTAGTAGCCGTTCGCGACGATCAGCCCGTAGATCTCCAGTGTGCCGCGCGAGCGCGACCGCACCGCGGGTTGGGCCTGCTGCTCGAGCCGGGCCCGCAGCCGCTCGATGGCTTCCTCGGCGCGGCGCAGCCGCTCGGCCAGGGAGTCCTGGGGGGTCTGGGCGGCCAGCGGCGCGGTACCGAGCGCGGCGGCCAGGATCGCCAGGGTGACGGGACGGGTGAGGTGACGCACGGAAGGCCTCCGGGGTTCACATGCCAGCTTGACTCGGCTCGGCTGCACTCGCAGACTAGGCCAGTGGACAGCATACACCATCACGCGCTCCCGCGCAGTGGGGGCGCGGCAGCTCCGCCCGCAGCCCGGGAACCCTGAGGCCCGTGCCGTCCGCCGCTCCGGCCGTCACGACCGAGGGCCTCGGCAAGCGCTTCGGCGCGGTCCGGGCGCTCGAGGACCTCTCCCTGACTATCGGCACGGGAGAGGTTTTCGGCTTCCTGGGACCCAACGGTGCCGGCAAGACCACGACCATCCGGCTGCTGCTCGGGCTGCTGGCGCCCAGCGCCGGGCGCGCCACGGTTCTGGGCCGGCCGGTCACGCTGGGGGGCGCGGAGTGGCGCGGCGACCTGGGCTACCTGCCGGGTGAGGTGTCCTTCTGGCCGCACCTTTCGGGCCGCCGGACCCTTGAGTATCTGGCGCGGCTCTCCCGCCGGCCGCCGGTGGACCGGGCCGCGCTGCTGGACCGTCTGGGCCTGGGCGCGGAGACGATGTCGCGGCAGGTGCACACCTACTCGGACGGGATGCGGCAGAAGCTGGGGATCGTCCAGGCGCTCCAGTGCCGGCCGAGCGTCGCCCTGCTCGACGAGCCCACGAAGGGCCTCGATCCCCTGGTGCAGCAGGAGTTCTACGGCATCGTGGCGGACGCGCGGGGTCGGGGCACTACGGTGTTCGTGTCCTCGCACGTGCTCGTGGAGGTGGAACGGCTGTGCGACCGGGTGGCGATGCTGCGCGCGGGCCGGCTGGTCTTCGCGGGTGACGTGGAGGCGGTTCGGCGGGCGCAGCGGCGGCGCGTGGTGGCCGCGTTCACCGGGGACGTGGAGGTGCAGGCGCTGAGCCACTTCGGCGAGATCGTCGAGATGTCGCCGCGCGAGATTTCGATGCTGGTCGCCCAGAAGGACTTGGCGGCGCTGGTCGCGCGCCTGGGCATGCTGCCGCTCGCGGACCTGGTGGTGGAGCCGCCGAGCCTGGAGGAAGCGTTCCTGGAGCACTACCGGTGAGCGTCCTCTCGCTCCTCGGCCACCTGTGGCGGCGCCACCGGCTGGCGCTGCTGTGGCTGGCCGCGGGGAGCGGGTTCTTCCAGTGGGCCATCACGCGGGTGGTGCCCGCGGTGGCGCAGAGCGGCTTCGTGCGGCAGCTGTTCGACATGGCGCCGGCGCCGGTACGGGTGATGTTCGGCGAGGAGCTGATCGCCAGCCTCTCGGCCCGCGGCTTCCTCGGCTTCGGGTACGTGCACCCGTTCCCGCTGCTGATCCTGGCGGTGTGGGCGGTGCGGGTGGCGACAGGGGCGCTGGCCGGGGAGGTGGGGCGGGGGACGATGGACTTGGTGGCTTCCCGGCCGGTGTCGCGGTCGGCGCAGGTGGCGGCGGCGGCGTGGGCCGTTCTGGCGGGGCTGGCGCTGATAGCGGCGGCGGGCTGGGCTGGCACGGCGGCCGGGTTGCGCACCCGTCCACTGGAGGGCGTGGCGGCCGCGGACCTTCTCCCCGTGGCGGCGATGAGCCTGCTACTGTTCGCCGCCTTCGGGGCGATCGCCCTGCTGGTCTCCGCGACCCAGCGCGAGGGAGGGACGGCCGTCTCGTGGTGCGCGGGGCTGCTGGCGGGGTCGTACGTGCTCGACTACCTGGCGCGCGTGTGGAGCGCTATCGGCTTCCTGCGGCCGCTGTCGCTGTTCCGGTACTACGAGCCGCAGCGCGTGCTGCGCGACGGACTTGTTGCGGGGGACGTGGCCGTGCTGTCCGGAGTGGGCGCGGTGGCGCTGGCCGCCGCGTTCGCGGCGTTCGCGAGGCGGGATCTGTAGGGGGGGGTGGCCTGGTCGGCGGCCGCATTCCCTCGGACTAGAGTTGCCCCGTTATCGCGCACAGTCGCAGTCGCGGCGTTCTGGCAGCGCGCCCGCTTCGTGTAGATGGTCTTGACCCCGACCGCGCCTACATCACTGGTCGCCAGTTGAGCGACGCCGAACCGAAGAGCCATCCCATCAAGGTGCCCATTCCGGTCCGGTAGATCGGGTGGCGCCAGGTGGCCTTTTGCGCGAGCCGCTCATCGACTGGCGGTGCTCCGCTTTCTGGCCTTCGGTTTGGCTCTGGCCTTCGACGGCTTCCGCTTCGCCCCCGGCCGTTTGCGGCGCCCTTGCGACTTGGCCGCTCTCGCCGGCGTTCGCGCGGTTGCGGGTGCCGACTCCGCCTGACTCGCCGCCATCTCCAGCCCGAACAGCTTCGACAGGCCGCGGGCGGGCAGAACCCTGCCGTCCTTCGGCCCCTTTCGCGACAGAGGCAATCCGGTGCCCGCCTTCGCAATGAGCTTCTTCTCATCAACGTTGCGGAGCTTGAAGAGCAGCTCGGGCTGCTCGTCGAGCCGGGCGCCGACGCCGTAGAGCACGGCCGCGACGTGCTTGCACATCAGGGCCCAGTCGGGGCAGCTGCACGAGAACCGGATCTCGGCAGGCGCCGGGAACAGCCCCGTCTTCTCCCGGCAGATGCGCTCCATCACGCCCTTCGAGAAGCGCCCCTGCAGCAGCTCGACCAGCGAGTCGATCGCGCCCGCGCAGTCGGTGCAGATGGAAGTCCACCGCGCCTTCGGCACGGCCGTCACCTTCACCGCCACCTTGTAGACATTCGTCCCGCTGACCAGGGCCTGCACGTCGCCCGCCGCGATCTGGAGGTCGAGCACCGAGCCGTTGCGCACGTAGGCGCGGCCGCGGGGCAGGCGGTTCTCGAAGTCGCTGTAGCGCTCGAGATTGTCGCACCAGGCCTTGCCCCAGAAGGTCCGGGCGATGGCCCGGCCCTCGATCACCACCGGCGATACCGGGTGGCCTTTCTTCTTGAGCTTCTGCATCTGGCGGGCGGCCTTGCGCCGTCGCTCGGCCACGGACACGTACGGCCTCCATCCGTACCAGTCATTCCACATGGTCACTCCTTCATAGCGGCGTTGAGATCGAGGGCGACGAGCTTGAGTAGTTCCTCGTCCCTCAGCTCGGTGAGGTTCAGTTCGGCTCCACCCTCCAACAGTTCCTTGGACAGGTGCTGCTTCGACTCGATGAGCTCGTCGATCTTCTCCTCGACGGTGCCCCGGCAGACGAACTTGTGAACCAGGACGTTCTTCGTCTGCCCGATGCGGAACGCCCGATCCGTGGCCTGGTTCTCGACGGCCGGGTTCCACCAGCGATCGAAGTGCACGACGTGCGAGGCGGCGGTGAGGTTCAAACCAAAGCCGCCCGCCTTGAGCGACAACACGAAGAATGGCACGGATTCGTCTTCCTGGAAGCGCCGGACCAGCTCGCGGCGCTTCTTCACCTCGGTCTGCCCGTGCAGCACGAGCCCCGGACGGCCGAACAGCTCGCCCAGGAAAGCCGCAAGCGGAGCGGTGACCTCGCGGAACTGCGTGAAGATGAGGGCCTTCTCCTGCTTGGCCGCGATGACCTCGCAGAGTTCGCGAAGACGGGCCCACTTGCCGCTGTCACGCTCGGCCCACGCGCCGTCGCCCAGCCACTGCGAGGGATGGTTGCAGATCTGCTTGAAGCGCATCAGGAAGGCGAGCACCGCGCCCTTGCGCTGGATCCCCTCGGAGTTCTCGATCGTTTCCGCCAGATCCTTCACCGCCTGCTGGTAGAGCGCGGCCTGCTTGCGGCTGAGTTGGCAGAACGCCTTGACCTCGGTCTTGTCAGGCAGGTCGGAGATGACGGACCTGTCGCTCTTGAGGCGCCGCAGGACGTACGGTCGCACCAGATCGCGGAGCGGCCCGTACGGATTGTGCGGCGTGTCCGCGAGGCGCTTCGTGTAGCCGGTGAATTCCCTCGCCGAGCCAAGCAGCCCCGGGTTGATGAAGTCGAAGATGGACCACAAGTCGCCGAGCCGGTTCTCGATGGGCGTGCCGGTGAGCGCGATCCGCGCTCGCGCGTCGAGCTTCTTCGCCGCTCGGGTCTGCTTGGCCCCGGGGTTCTTGATCGCCTGGGCCTCGTCGAGCACGGCATACTGCCACGAGGTGTTCTCGATCCACGGGATACGCAGCAGGGATCCATAGCTCGTGATCACTAGATCCACTCCCTTGAGCTTGCCCGGCGCGAGCGCCTTCAACTCGTCCGCGGGGATGGCCGACGCGTGGGCAATGACGGTCGTGAGGCTCGGTGCGAACCGTTCGATCTCCGCGGCCCAGTTGGCCAGCAGGGAGGCCGGAGCCACCAGCAGGCTAGGCCGCCTCGACGCGACCGGCTCGCGGCGTCGCACGAGGAGCAAGGAGAGCACCTGGATGGTTTTGCCGAGGCCCATGTCATCGGCAAGACAGGCGCCGAGACCGAGCCGCGAGAGCAAGTGCAGCCAGCGGACACCGACCTCTTGATAGGGCCGCAGCGTGCCATGCAGCCCGCGTCCTGGATCAACCTGGGCGAGCCCTTCGGGTGAGCGCAGGCCCTTAAGCGTCTCGGCGAGCCAGGGGCCCGCGACGACGCTGGTCCAGTCGGGGTCGGCGCCGGTCGCGGTACCGTCCGTCGTGACGTCCGCGCCGGCGAGCATCCGCATCCCTTCGGCGAAGGTGAGCCCGCCCTCCGCGGCGAGCTGCTCGGCCTGTTGGAACCGGTCCATCGTCCGGCGGAGCCGCTCTCGGTCAACCTCGACCCACTGGCCGCGGATGAGCGCGAGCCCGTGGGCGCCGGCCAGTATCTCCTCCACCTCGGCGGCGGTCAGCCGCTCGCCGCCGAGGGTGATCTCCGCGCGGAAGTCGAGCAGCGCGTCGTTGCCGAGCACGGATGGTGCCTTTCCACCGACGGTGGCGGTCACCCGCGGCCGCGGCGGGCGACCCGCCCTCCAGATCGCGGGCATCCGGACCACGACACCGGCGTGCTCGAGTTCGGGGACGTCGCCGAGGAGACGGAACGCCTCCTGGGGCGACCAGCGCAGCGGGTGAAAGATCTCGCCCGCGTCCACCATTTCTTTGAGCCAGGGGCATCGTTCGGAGGCGCGCTGGACCGGGAGCAGCAGCGAGAGGAGACGTTCCTTGTTGGCCGCGCCAGCGTATTCGCGCAACGCCTGGCCGAGAGGCAGATGCTGGGCCTTGCCGTGCGCGGAGAGCCGATGGGTGTACGTCGCGAGGAAGGCGAAGGGAGCCAGCTCGTCCTTGCGGTTCTCGGCGAGGTTGAAGTGCACCCTCCCGACGACGTTCCAGGCGGGGTTCAGGCTCTTGAGGAAGTCCTGGACGGTGGACTTCGATTCGGCACGCTCGGACGCGAAGGCGCCGTCAATCTCGATCCAGAGCGCACGGAGCACGCCGGGCGTGAGGTACTCGGCGCCAGGCATGACGGGAGCGGCCGAGGCCAGCGCGTCGAGGTCTTCCTGGGGCGGTGGCGGGATCGCCGCACGGCGCTCTTCGACATCGGGCCGCGTGCAGAGCGCCGTGACGTAGCGGCCGCCAAACTCCCGCCAGTAGGCGAGAACCGGCGGCAGGATCTGACCGACTTCGGCGGCTCCGAGCCTCAGGAGCCCGTGGCCGGGGCCACGGGCGAAGGCCTGCTCGACGCGCCGGGCGAGCGGTGCGTCGAGTTCCGGGGCGTCGTCCGATGGAGCGAGCGTGAGGTGACCGTGCGGCGTGAGGCGGGTGGTGAGGCGGAGTTCGGTCACGGTGCTGGGCTTTCAGTAGCCTCGGTCGCCGCACGGCGCCGTGGACGGCGGGGGCTCTGCCGAAGCAGTTCGACGTGATTCAGAACTTCTTGTCAATCAGCATGTTACGGTAGCTGCGACATCTAAGATCAACGTCTTGACGTTAGCTGTCAAGCGAGTACTATTAGCGTCAGCCATCTGACACTAGGCGTCCTATGCGTGTCGTCCCGAGAGAGCAGATACTGAAGCGGCTGACCGCCGAGAACCCGTGGTGGGACTCGCCGCACGGCATCGCCGACGACTACGACCGGCTCACGCCACGCGAGTACTTGTCGCTGTTCCACCCCCTCGTGACACAGAAGAAGGTGCGCCGCGCCATCCTGCTGATGGGGCCGAGGCGCGTCGGCAAGACGGTGATGCTCCATCACTGCGTGCGACAGCTCATCGCCGAGGGCGTGCGACCGCGCACCATCGTCTACGTCTCCGTGGATCACCCGTTGTACAACGGTCTGGGCCTCGAGGAATTCGTCGCGCTGGCCTCCGAGGCCACGCACCACGACTTCGCTCGCCAGCCGGGCTACGTCCTCTTCGACGAGATCCAGTACCTGAGGGACTGGGAACGACACCTCAAGAGCCTGGTGGATTCACACCGCCGGTTGCAGTGCGTCGCGTCCGGGTCTGCTGCGGCAGCGCTGCGCCTCAAGAGCATTGAGTCGGGCGCCGGACGATTCACCGATTTCCTGTTGCCGCCACTGACATTCCACGAGTATCTGGGTCTATTGGGAAAGCAGGAGCTCGTGACAGAGAAGGACGACGAACTGCATTCGACAGACATTGACGCGCTCAACAGGGCTTTTGTGCACTACCTCAATTTCGGCGGCTACCCCGAAGTGCTCTTCGCCCCCGCGATTCAGGCGGATCCAGGGCGGTTCATCAAGGCGGACATCATTGACAAGGTACTGCTGCGTGACCTCCCGAGCCTGTACGGAATCAGTGACATCCAGGAGCTGAACGCGCTATTCACCACCCTGGCCTACAACACTGCGGGCGAGGTCGCGCTCAACGGGCTGTCGAAGAACAGCGGCGTCGCCAAGAACACGATCAAGCGCTATCTGGAGTATCTCGAGGCGGCGTTCTTGATTCGCGTGGTGCACAGGATCGGCCGCGACGGACTCCGCTTTCAGCGGGCGAACTACTTCAAGGTCTATCTCACGAACCCGTCGATGCGGGCCGCGCTCTTCTCCCCCATCGGCGCAGACGACGAAGCGATGGGAGCGCTCGCCGAGACGGGCATCTTCTCCCAGTGGTTCCACTCGCCGTTCGCGGTCCACTACGCGCGGTGGGAGCATCGCGGGGAGGCGGGAGAGGTAGACATCGTGAGCCGCGGCTGGGCCGTCGAGGTGAAGTGGGGCGACAGGTGCTTCGAGCGCCCGGACGAACTGCGGAGCCTGCTCACGTTCTGCCGGGCCAACCGCCCGTCCGACGTCGGCGTGACAACGCGGACGAGGTCCGGGGTGAAGGTCGTTCAGGGCCAGGCAATGGAGTTTCTGCCTGCGAGTCTCTACTGCTATCAGGTTGGCCGTAGCATCTTGCGGGCCCGGAGGTCGGCCCCATGGATCGGGGGGCCGCGGTAGCGGAGAAGAGTCTCGGCGCGTGCGCCGCTGCTTCCCAAGGGTCGCGCGCGAGGGGAGATGCCACATGCACTTCACGTGCTTTTGGCGACCACCTTTCCTTGGACGAGTCTCCGTCCGTCACGCCGTGAGATCCCGGTGACCCCTTTGGTCTCGCGTGCCGGCATCGGGTTCGCGCTCATCGCCACGCTCGCGTCCACGGCGCTGCGTGCTCAGGACTCGGCCTCCGCTTCCTTCCCGCAGCGGCGGCACGGGTTCTGGCTGAGCGTCGGTCTGGGGTACGGCCGGCTGGACTTCTCGTGTGGGGGCGGAACCGATCCCTGGGACTCCACTCCTCCGGCCGAGACCTGCCCCGAGGCCGGGCGCGCCCGCGCCACGCTCCTGTTCCTGCGAGCCGGCTATGCGCTCAGCCAGCAGGTGCTCCTCAGCGTCAGCGTGGATGCATGGGGACGGGTAGGCATGAGCGAGGGTGCGTTGGACCTAGGCGTGGCCGTCCGAGGCTACCCCGTCCGCTCTCGCGGCTTGTTCGCGGAGGCTGGTGTCAGTCGGTCGGAGTTCAGGACCCACGGAGTAGGGCCCGACGAGGTCGGGAGAGGCGTCGGAGTCGCGGTTGGCATCGGATGGGACGCGCGCGTTGATACGAACATGTCACTGTCGCCCGTCGTCCTTCTCCACTACGGGTACCAAGGCGACACCGGAATGCCGACGGTGATCCACTTCCCGGACGGGTCCAGGCTCTCACTCCGCACTCGCGTCCACGAGACCTTGGTCACGTTCGGCCTCGCCCTGACGTTCCACTAGGTAGCCTCTGCGCGACGACTCGCGCTGGGGACCGGGTTCGCGGCCTTCGCGAGGCGAGATCTACTGGGGTGGGTGGGTGGGCGGGGCGGCTAGGCGCAATACGGTTCACTTAAGCACGCGCACGCGGTAGCTCGCCCGCCGCGTGCGGCGGCGGCGCCGCGGGCGGAGGGGGAAGTTACTCATCTTGCGCTTGACGCCGCGCGGCACGACGCGGCCGCGGCTGGAGCTGACCTGCTCCGCGCGGAGCTCGCGGAGCAGCATCTGGTGGATGCGCGGCCGGTCCCGAGGGGGGAACGGCCGCCAGATGCGGGAGCGTGCGGCGGGTAACGCGCAGGGCGTGGGTGAAGGAGATGGTGTCGGGATCGCGGGCGCGGGGGAGCGCGCCGAGCGCGGCCTCGTGCATCAGGGCGCGCAGGGCGAAATGGGCGAGCAGAAAGCCCCACGCTTCCTGCCGGACCAACTCGGGGGTCTTGCTGCGCAGCACGCGTTGGGCGCCGCGCAGATGCGTCTTGAACTCGTCGAGGGCGGTCTCGATCTCCCAGCGTTCGTGATAGAGGGCCGCCAGCTCCCCCGCGGGGGCGCGCGCGGGCTCCAGGATCGTGGTCACCAGGCGGTAGGTCGCCGCGGCGTCGGGCACGCCCGGCAGCGTATACTGGATCACCCGGACCGGGATTGGCCGCCGATCGCGGCTCCGGCAATGCGAGTTCCAGCGCAGCGCGCTGCGGTACGACCCATCGTCGTAGCGTTCGAGCACCGGCAGGAGCATGCTGGCCTTGGCCCGCCACACGAGCGCGGCCCCCGTGGCCGCGGCCCGCTGCCAGAGATCGAAGCCCAGGAAGCCCCGATCCGCGAGGCAGAGCATGTCGCCCGTGAGGTGCGGGAGGACGTTGGCCGCCAGGGTCACCTCGCCCCTCCGGAAGGGCCCGAGCTGCGCCGCCCAGAGGACTTGCGTGCCCGTCTCCAGAAGACCCACCACGCGCAGCTGCGGGAAGGCGCCCGTCGCATTGGCCCCGCGCGCGCTCACCGGTCGGCCGAAGGCGCGCCGATTGGCCGCCGTATCGCCCACATCGAGCGTCGTGCCGTCGAGGCTCATCACGCGCCAGCCCCGATAGCGCGCGCCCGGCGTGCCCTCCACTGCCACCGGGGCGACGAGCGCGCGATAGAGCGCCTCCAGCGGCGCCGCCCCCAGCCGCGTGCGCGCCTGCGAGATGCCCGACTTGCCGGCGGGCTCCGGCATCACGGTGGGATCGCCGAGCCACCGCACGCCCTCGAGCAAACAGCGCAGGACCTCGCGCGTGGCGACGTCGGCGTAGAGGGCCAGCGCAATGGCGTAGTACACCATCACGTGCGCCGGCAAGGCGCGCTCGCGCTGGCTGGCGCGGCCCGTCTGCGCCAACACCGCGCGCACCGCCTCGAGGGGAATGCGGGCCGTCAGCACGCCCAAGCTGATGTAATCAGTCAGTCGCGTGCCCGGCGGGAGGCCTGCAGGGGTCCGTGCCATCGCTCATCCTTGTGAGTGGGCTGTCGGACCGACAATCTAGCACCGCTGACTCTAAATGAACAGTATTGAGGCTAGCCTACGTCAGACTGTACCAGTACCGGCCCGCCTTCCGGTTTGACAAGGTTACCCTCGCGCGCTACGTTGGCTTTACAGTCTGAGCCCGGCCCGTGCCGGAGGTAGGACTGTTCCCCCAGGCTCCCGGGCTGCTTGCGCCCAGGGAGCCTGGACTGCTTCAGGGGTACACGACGATTCCCGGCGGCCCACCGCGTAGGCTGTTGACGGCCAGCAACCGGCTGTTGCCGAGTGCCTCCCATGCGTCCTCGAACCCCTGAGCTGTCGGATCGACGTGGCGCGACCGATGCGCCGCGTAGGCGTTCCAGTCCGCGACTTGGATGAAGTAGGAATCGTGAGACTGGCGTTCGTTGGGGTCCTCGACGATGTGCTCCGACTTGATGTTGAGCGGGGTACTGCCGAACCGTCCCTTGATGACGTGGTGTCGGCGCAGTTGGCGAAGGAGGCGTCGGATGAAGTACGAGTGGCCGGCATCTGGGTAGACGCCGGCGTTCGTTCCGGTCTTCCGACAGAACGTGTCTACCCGCTGCAGGGTGTACTGCCAGGCGACCTCGCGAACATCCCGCCCTGGCTGGAGTCGCTGCTTGTCAATGGCGACGGCGAAGGTAAGCAGGTCGAGTTCCGCGTCCTGGAACCGCAAGAGGAACTCGAACATCCGTGCTCGGCGCGCCGGGGCAAGACGGAGTGGCGTCAGCGGCCCCCGGCCCTTCTTGATGTGCGTCTCTTTGATTTCCTCGCGGGCTCGGATCCCGAGCTTGCGGCGGATGTCCCGCCGCAGCTTCACGAGGCGGTCGAGGTTTGTGAGCCACATAGCCTCGTTCACCAGCACGCAGGCGAGCACGAAGAACCGCGTTGGTGATTGCGGGGGCGCTCCTGAGTCGCCGCTCTCGTCGAAGTAGGCCAGGTACACCCAGTCGTTCCCTCCGTGCCGGGAACAGTGAGGCACGGGTCCGGGCCTCAGGACCCCACCCATTCGGGCTGCCGTCCTCTCGGACGACCTGAGGTTCTCCGCGCTCCCCGTGCCTCAGAACTACAGTGGGACCTCGCGTGTCCGGCGTCAACATCATTCTGTTGCGTGGCTACGCGGGCGGGTCCGTCCAGCGTACTTCGGTATCGTGGAGGCGGCTGTTATTAGCGTTTATTGCGTCTTGTGCTAATAACACCTGGTTGCTATTATCGTCTTGATAACAAGGGCCGACCCCTATTAGCGATCATCTATGAGTTCGCTAATAGCATGCCGGCTTGTTTGCGGAGGCGCAAGTAGGAGCCAAGGTGGACGCCGGAGCGAGCCACGGCCGGAAGGTCTCCACCACCCAGGGCGCGATGGCTTGGGTGCCAGCGTCCCTACCGCCGCCCCTCACCTGGTCGCGGGGGCTCGTCGTCGCCCTCTCCGACGCCGACCGGGCCATCGGCCGGTTGGCGGGGGAGGCGACCCGCCTGCCGAACCCCAACCTGCTCGTCTACCCGTTCGTCCGGCGGGAAGCCGTCCTCTCCAGCCGCATCGAAGGCACGCAGACGACTCTCACAGAGCTGCTGGAGCACGAAGCGGGCGCCGATGTGGACCGCGAAGGGGCCGATCTCTGTGAGGTTTCGAACTACGTTGCCGCGATGGACCTCGGCATTGAGCGACTCAAGAAGCTGCCCCTGTCGCTCCGGCTCGTCAAGGAGGTCCACGCCTGCCTGATGAAGGGGGTGCGCGGTGGACGCGCTCAACCCGGCGAGCTGCGCCGCACTCAGGTCTGGATCGGGGCGCCGGGCTCCTCGATCCGGCAGGCCACATACGTGCCACCGCCCCCGAGCGAACTCGCCGATTGCCTCAAGGCGTGGGAGAAGTTCCTCCACGACCGCTCGCTGCCGCCGCTCATCCAAATCGGGCTTGCGCACTACCAGTTCGAGGCCATCCACCCCTTCCACGACGGCAACGGGCGGGTGGGGCGGCTCCTCATCACGCTGTTCCTGATCGAGCGAGGCCTCCTGCCGACGCCGCTCCTATGCCTGAGTGCGTGGTTCGAGGCGACCCGCCGCGACTACTACGAACTCCTCCTGGCCGTCTCGAGGCAAGGCAAGTGGGAGGAGTGGCTCACCTACTTCCTGGCGGGCGTGGCGCGACAGTCGGAGGACGCGGCGAGCCGCATGCGGCGGATCAACGCCCTGATCGATCGTTGGCAGCACGACCTCGCCGCAGAACGCTCGCGCTTGCCCGCCAAGGTGGTGACGTGGCTGGCGGCCAACCCATACCTTATGGTCAAGGGAGTCGCGCGGCAGCACGGGGTGGCCTTCACGACGGCGGAACGCGCCGTTCAACTCCTCGAACGCCGCGGCATCCTCAAGCAGGTAAACATGCTGAAGCGTGACCGGCTGTTCTGCGCCACCGACCTGCTCGCGATTCTGGAGGAACCTGTGGACCTGACGCCGCGGCCGGCTGACTGATGGCGAAACGGATCAACGGCACCACCCGCAAGCTCGCCACGCCGCAGTCGGTCAACGCCGTGGTAAAGTCCATCTGCGACATCATGCGGCGCTCGAACTGCGCCGGTGCCCTCCAGTACGTCCCCGAACTCACCTGGATCCTCTTCCTCCGCATCCTCGACGAGCGCGAAGCCGCCGAAGCCGAGGCTGCCAAAGCCGTCGGCGCGGAATTCACACCCACCCTCGCCGCCCCCTACCGCTGGCGTGACTGGGCCGCGCCCGACGGCGCCAAGCGGAAGGCCCTCAAGGACGGCACCCTCGGCGGATTCCTCTCGTTCGTCAACGACGATCTCCTCCCGCACCTGCGTGCCGTGGAGGAAGAGCCCGGTGCCACGCCGCGGCAGAAGATCGTCGCCGAAATCATGAGCGGGGTCGAGAAGACCCGCATAGACACCGAGAAGAACTTCCTCGACGTCATCGACAAGGTGGACGAGATCACCGCCGAGGCGGTGGACCCGACCCACGTCTTCACGCTGTCCCAGGTGTACGAGGGACTGCTCCTCCAGATGGGCCAGAAGAACAACGACGGCGGCCAGTTCTTCACGCCCCGCGAGGTCATCCGCGCGATGGTGCGCGTCGTGGACCCCAGGGTCGGCGAGACGGTCTACGACCCCGGCTGCGGCACCGGCGGCTTCCTCGCCCAGGCGTTCGAGCACATGGCCGGCGCGAACAACGAGAAGGTCGCGCGTCCGGAAGACCTGGAGCTGCTCAGGCGCCGCACCTTCTACGGCCGCGAGAAGGACAACGTCATCTACCCTATCGCCCTCGCCAACCTCGTCCTCCACGGCATTGACGAGCCGCGCATCTGGCACGGCAACACCCTGACGCGCGCCGAGCAGTACGCCGGCCTCTTCGCCGAGGCGCCGCCCCTCTTCGACGTCGTCCTGATGAATCCGCCCTTCGGCGGCAAGGAGGGGAAGGAGGCGCAGACCCGCTACGCCTACAAGACCGGCGCCACGCAGGTCCTCTTCCTCCAGGAAGTGATGGACTCCCTCAAGCCGGGCGGGCGCTGCGGCATCGTGGTGGACGAGGGAGTGCTCTTCCGGACGAACGAGAACGCCTTCGTGCAGGCGAAGCGGAAGCTCCTCGACGACTTCGACCTCTGGTGCCTCGTGAGTCTCCCGGCTGGCGCCTTCGTCAACGCCGACGCCGGTGTCAAGACCAACCTTCTCTTCTTCACGCGCGGCGGGCCGACGGAGCAGGTCTGGTACTACGACCTGTCGGACGTGAAGGTGGGCAAGAAGTCGCCGCTGACGATCGCCCACTTCGAGGAGTTCTTCCGGTTCCTGCCCGAGCGCGCCGACAGCGACCACAGCTGGACGGTGACGCGCGCCAAGATCGAAGCGCGGGGCTTCGATCTCAAAGCTGTGAACCCGCACGCGAAGTCGGTGGAGGACACGCGCACGCCCGAGGAGTTGCTGGACATCATCGAGGCCAAGGGCAAGGAAGTTGCGATTGCTATCGCCGAACTTCGAGCGCTGACCGCCAAGGCACGGGCGGAAGAACACGGCCTTCTGCAGGCGTACCGCGAGAAACTCAGGGGCTGGCTGCCGTGATCCCGCGCGCCAATGGCACGCGGTGTGCAAGACTCTCAGCTGATCGACTTGGTGCCCCGCCCGCGGTGGCGCATCGCGCGACAGACCACAAGGAGGGCAGACAGGATCCCATGAGACTGACGACGCTTGCGGCAACGCTCGCGGCGTTCGTCCTAGTGAGCGCCGGATGCAAGGGCGGCGGTGAGGTCGCCGTGCAGATGGACACCACACAGCTGGCGCTCTTCGGGCCGCTCCCGGAAGTGATGGAGGCGGCGGCGAACCCGCTCAGCGACGCCAAGATCGAGCTCGGCCGGAAGCTGTACTTCGAGACGCGCCTCTCCATGGCCAACGACATCTCGTGCGGCAGTTGCCACCGCCTCGACGCGTACGGCGCCGACACCGGCGCGGTCAGCATCGGGCACCAGGGCCAGAAGGGCTCGCGCAACTCGCCCACCGTGTACAACGCGGCGGGGCACGTCGCCCAGTTCTGGGACGGCCGCGCGGCCGACGTCGAGGCGCAGGCGCTGGGGTCGATCCTCAATCCCGTCGAAATGGCGATGCCGGCCGCTCCGGCGGTGATCGGCCGCGTCAGGGCCGACGCGGAGTACCGCCCCGCTGGGACCAAGTCCTCCACGGCGTGGACTCGGTGCTCACCAACGCCGAGCAGGCGGGCTTCAACACCTTCACGAGCACTGGCTGCCCGACGTGCCACTTGGGTGTCTATGTAGGTGGGTCGATGTACCAGAAGACCGGGCTCGTCACCCCCTGGCCGGATACGACGGACGTCGGCCGGGAAGCCGTGACGCACCAACCCAGCGACCGGTTCTTCTTCAAGGTCCCCTCGCTGCGGAACATCGAGCACACGGCGCCGTACTTCCACAACGGGGCCGTGCGTTCCCTCGACACCGCGGTCGTGATGATGGCGCACCACCAGCTGGGCAGGACGCTCACGCCCGAGCAGGTGGCGTCGATCGTGACGTGGCTCCGCTCGCTCACCGGCGAGATCCCGACGGCGTACATCGCGCGGCCGGCGGGGACACGGTGAGTGAGTGATGGGTGATGGGTAATGGGTGATAAGTGCTGGGTGATGGGGGTCGGTGTCGCGCCCCTATCACCCATCACCCATCACCTATCACCTATCACCCATTCTCATCACGTCCTCAGCACGTACGACAACTTGAGGAAGAAGCCGTCGGTCGTGCGGTGGAGGTCGCTGCCGAACGCGAATGCGTCGGGCTCGGTCAGCGACGAGCCGTATCCGAGGTAGATGAGCGTGCCCGGGCCCGGCCGATAGGAGAAGAGCCAGTCCACGCGGAAGTCGTTGGTCACGCTCCGGTCGGTGAACGTGCCGCCGACGAGGATGCGCCGGCCCGAGTAGGGATCGCGCAGCGCTTCCCTCTGGCGGGCGGTGTACTGGCCCACGAACCGGACGAAGATGGACCGGCCCGCCTGATACTCCACCTTGAGCCGCGGGATGTCTTCGACGCTGAAGCGCGAGCCGTCGCGCGCGCGGTCGATGACGTTGCGCACGTACTGCCCTGCCACCCGCACCTGCGGCGTCGGCCGCCAGTTCAGCGTCGCCGACAGCCGGCTCTGACGCCCTTCCGCCGCTTCCAGGAAGATCGCGGTCTGGTCGAGGTTGGCGCTCACGGACGCGGAGAAGGTGCGGAAGACGGGTGTGCTGGCGCGCAGGCTGCCCGAGTAGAGGCCGTCGAGCTTGTCGGGCACCGCGAACGCCACCGGGGTGTCCACCTCGTCCAGCGTGCCGTACGCGGCATAGCGATCGTGCTCGAACTGATAGAAGGACCGCGTCGCGCCGGCGCCGAGGGACCAGCCGCCGCGCAGCGTCCAGGTGGTGGTGACCCCGTCGCTCCCTTCGAGCGCGCGGTCGAGCGCGAAGTCGTCCCAGGCGAACACCCGGCGGTCGCTGATGAACGCCGTGGCCGTCTCGAGGAGCGCGCCGCGCCGCCCGTAGAAGGTGAGGCGATTCGATGCGTGCATCTCGACGACGCCGACGCGGCTCACGAAGCCGGCGCGGGCGCGGAACTGCGGCGCGATCGCCTCGATCTTGTAGTTGAAGCCCCAGGCGCGGCCCGTCCGGTCCCACGTGGCGGCGAGGAGCGGTCCGGCGCGGGCGGTGCCCGCCGAGTCCGTCCACGACTGCGCCGCCTGCAGCTCGACGAAGTACATGCGCGAGTGCACGAGGCGGATGTCCGCACCGGCGAGGCGCGAGTAGTCGCCGCCGTCCTCGCGCGTCGTGCCCACGAACCCGAAGCTCGAGTTCCTGCCGAGGTCGCGGCGGAGGCGCAGGACGCCGTAGAGCGGATGGTCGCCGGTGGACGACTGCGTGCCGGCGTCGCGCGCGGCGAGCGCGCCGATGTTCGTCGCGCCTATCTTGCCCGCCAGCTTCGCCCCGAAGTCGGGGTTCACGATCTGCCGCGTGTAGATGAGCTGGCTCGGGCTGTCGAACAGCTCGAGCCCTTCGAGGAAGAAGGGCCGCTTCTCCGGGAAGTAGAGGGCGAAGCGCTCGTTGATCGTGACCTGCCCCACGTCGGCCTCGACCTGCGAGAAGTCCGGGTTGATGGTGCCGTCGAGGCCGAGGTTCGGGGTGAGGCCGTAGCGCACGTCGAGTCCGAACTCCGTGGTGTCCCGGTACGACCACCCCGAGGTCCCCGCACCGCCCGTCGCCCGGCTCGTCAGCACCGGGGTCGCCGAGAGCACCAGGCCGCGGTGCAGGTCGTGGAGTCCGTCGAGCCAGCCGGACTGGTTGAGGAAACTCGCGCTGGCCCGCACTACCGGGGTCCACGAGTCCTGGTAGCCGCTGTGTTGGATGCGGCGCAGGACGTTGATCCCCCAGTTCTGCGGGTCCGCGTCCTGGTAGCGCAGGCTCTTGAACGGGATCCGGATCTCGACCTCGTAGCCCCACGGCGTGAGGTGGCCGCGGGACTCGAAGACGAAGTCGGGGTTCAGGTCGACGTTCCCGTCCAGGATGTTCATCTGCCCGAAGCCGCCGCCGCCCTGGAACATCCCGCCGGCGCCGCCGGAGAACTGGTCGCTGCGGATGCCGTCCTGCTGGGCGCCGAAGGGGTTCACGCCGAAGAGGAACGCGCGCCGCTGGTCGTTGTACGTGTCGAGGAGGATCTGGACGTGGTCGTCGCTGCCGATGTTGTCGCGGTCGGCCCGCGTGGCGCGCACCACGTCGCCGTGCGCCTCGTAGGCGCGGATGCCGAAGTGGATGGCGGTGGGCCCGTACCAGACGAAGACCTCGGTCCGCTCCTCAGCCGGCCGGGAGTCCACCGGCTGGTACTGCGAGAACCCGGTGAGCCGCGCGGCGCGGACCCACACGGCCTCGTCGAGCACGCCGTCCACGCGGACCGTCTCCTCGAAGCGCGGGATCTGCGCGTGGAGCTGCCGTGCGCGGCCGTCGTAGGCGGGGCCGCTGTCGACCGCGACCTGGCTGATCAGAGCGATGGTGGCGAGGGCTGTGAGCATAGGGCTGAGCAGTCAGTGTGCGGCTACTCGTATCTCAGCGCTACGATCGGGTCCATCGCCGCCGCGCGTCGTGCCGGCCAGATGCCGAAAAAGAGCCCTACACCAAAGCTGAATGCCAGTGCGAGCACCACGGCGGTCGGTGAGACGAGCGTGTTCCACTTGAAGATCTTTGCCAGTAGCATCGCGCCGCCGCCGCCGATGGCCACGCCGAGGGCGCCGCCCACGAGGCACAGCACCAGGGCCTCGACGAGGAACTGGAAGAGGATGGCGCCGCGCGTCGCGCCGAGCGCCTTGCGGACGCCGATCTCCCGGGTCCGTTCGGTGACCGACACCAGCATGATGTTCATGATGCCGATGCCGCCCACCAGGAGCGATACCGCGGCGATCCCCGCGAGCAGCATCGTGAAGGTCTGTGTCGTCTGCTGGACCGTCTCGATGATGTCCGCCTGGTTGCGGATCATGAAGTTGTTCTCGGCACCCGGACGGATGTTGTGCGTGCGGCGGAGGACACGCTCGATCTCGATCATCGCGACGTTCATGTCCTTCGCGTCCGCCACCTTGATGTTGATGCTGCGCACCCGGTCGCTGCCGTGCACCCGGTAGCGGGCGGTGAGGAGCGGGATGAAGACCTGCTCGTCCGGGTTCATGAAGGAGCCCTGCGCGCCCTTCGCGGCGAGGAGTCCGATGACGGTGAACGCGATGCCCCGGATCTCGATCTGCTGGCCCACCATCGCCGGGCCGTTGACGCCGAAAAGCTCCGGCACACCGGCGCCCACCACGGCGTAGCGGCGCCGGGCCTCGTTGTCACCGAGGGTGAAGGCCCGTCCGGCCGTCACGGTGAAGTTCCGCACCGGGAAGTAGTCGGGCACGGTCCCGGTGATGGAGATGTTCGAGTTCCTGTTGCCGTACTTGACCTGGAGGTTCCGCGACAGTTCGGGCACCACGGCGACGATGCGGCGCGCGTTCGCCCGGATGGAGTCGGCGTCGTCGATCGTCAGGCTGACGCGCTGGTCGCTCGCCACGCCGCGATTGAAGGCCTGGCCCGGCATCACGGTGAGCAGATTGCTGCCCAGCGACTGGATGTTGTCCTGCACCGCCTTCTGGGCCCCGGAGCCGAGCGCGACCATCGTGATGACCGCGCCGACGCCGATGATGATGCCCAGCATCGTCAGAAAGCTGCGCAGCTTGTTGGCGCGGATGGCCGCGAGTGCGACCATCCATAGTTCCCAAAGGATCATCTAGTGGTCCCCGCCGGGCCGCCCGCCGCCGCCGGGTCCGCCCGTCGGCGCCTTCGTCATGCCGGGCACGCCGCCGCCCATCTGCGACATGCGGTTTCGCATCTGGGTCTGCTGATTGACGAGCGACGCCGAGGGAAGGAGCAGTACGGTGTCCTGCTCGGTCAGGCCGCTCACCACCTCGCTGTAGTCCATGTCTGTGTAGCCGGTCCGGATGCGCTTCGGCGTGGGCCTGCCGTTCTCGAGCACGAAGACGATGTACGATCCCCCGAACTGGAAGCTGGAGCCGGAGCCGAACCGCCGGCGCTGCGCGCCGCCGCTCCCGGCCTGCTGCTGGACGCCCTGCATCACGCGCGTCGCGATGGCCTGCTCCTGCGGCGTGAGGGTGCCGCCGCTGAAGCGCCGGCGCAGGATGTCGCGCGCCTGCGCCTCGGTCACGCCGGCGGGCAGCCGCATGCCCGAGCCCTCGCCCTCGCCGCCGCCCGCTGCCGGCGCGCCGGCCATCGGAGCGCCGCCGGCGACACCGGGAGCCTGCCCCGGTGCGCCGCCCTGCCCGGCGGGTGCGCCCGTCGCCGCGGCGCCCTGTGCACCGGGCATCCCGCCGCCCTGCTGCTCGCGCATCCGCTGGAAGGCTTCGCGCATCCGCACCGACGCGGTGGATTCCGCCGGCGTGAGGGCCTCGCCCGCCTGCCGCTTGCGGCGGATCTCGGTGGCCATCTCCTGCGTCACGCCCTCGGGGAGGGGGAAGTTCATCCTGGCGCCGGTTCCCGGGCCGCCCTGGGCTCCGGCCCCGCCGGCCTGCATCCCGGCTCCTGGAGGTGTGCCCGCGTCAGGAGGGCCGGCGGCCGGGAGCGCTGCCGGCTGGCGCGCGCTGGAACCGGTCGCCATCTCGCCGCGTGCCGGAGACCGCGCGTTGCTCGTCCGCATCCCGCCGCTGGTCTGCGGCGGCACCGCTGCGACGGCGCTACCCGCACGACCCGGCGTCCCGCCCCCCGCCTGGCCGCCGCCACCCTGCTGGCCGCGGGCCGTCTCGGGATTCTGGCGGTCCAGAGAGTCCTGGCGCGCGAGCGTCGCCTCGACGTCCTTGAAATCGATCCCCAGCACCTGCGCCGCCGACTCGACGTCGCGCTGCGTGCGCAGCGCCGCGTTCGGGATGGCGAGCACGTTGGAGCGGTTGGCGACGTGGATCTCGACCGACGCGTTCATCCCAGGCCGCAGGAACCCCTGTTCGTTCGGGATCCGGATCAGCACTGGGAACATCGTGACGTTCTGCGAGACCGAAGACTGCGGCTCGATCTTGAGGACCGTACCCTCGAACGGCCGGTTCGGGTAGGCATCCACGGTGATCGTGGCGCGCATCCCCGCCTGGATCTTGCCGATGTCCGTCTCGTCCACCAGCGTGCGGACCTGCACCTCGCCGAGGTCGGCCATCCTCAGCAGGACGGTGCCGCCCGACACCTCCCGTGTCGCGGAGGCGATCACCTGGCCCCGCTCGACGCTCTTCTGGATGATCGTGCCGGTGATGGGGGCGCGGACGTTGGTGTCGTCGAGTTGGTCGCGCGCCGTCTGCAGCGCCCGCTCGGCCCGCACGGACGAGGCGCGGGCGTTGGCGTGCTGCAGGTTCGTGTTCTCGTGCTCCTGCTCGCTCACCAGCTGCGCGGCGAACATCTGGTCGGCGCGGCGCTTCTGCGCCTCCGCGTTGGCCAGCTGGGCGCGCGCCACATCGAGGTCGGCCTCGGCCTGCGCGACGGAGTTGTTCGGGTCGCGCGGGTCCACCCTGACCAGCAGGTCGCCCTGACTCACGATGTCGCCGGTCTCGCCGCGGAGTTCCAGGATCTCGCCGGAAGCCTTGGACTTGACGTCCACCACGAGGATGGGCTCGACCGTGCCGGCGGCCTCGGCGGAGACCACGATGTCCCGCCGCTCCACGGCCACGGGCTCGTAGAGGGGCGCCGGCTCGTCCTTCTTGCAGGCGCCCAGGAGGACCAGGGCCGCGGCCGCGCAGGCCAGCTTCGTCGAGTGCTTCATACCGTCGTTCCTTCCATCAGCGTATCGCGGTCGATCAACCCGTCCTTGATGTGGACCTGGCGTCGCGCGTGGGCTGCGATGTCGTGTTCGTGCGTGACCAGGATGACCGTCTGGCCCGCCCGGTAGAGCTTCTCGAGCACCTGCATGATCTCTTCGCCCGTCACCGAATCCAGGTTCCCCGTGGGCTCGTCGGCCAGGAGGATGCTGGGGTTGTTGACGAGCGCCCGCGCGATGGCCACCCGCTGGCGCTGGCCGCCCGAGAGCTCGCTCGGCTTGTGTTCCATGCGGTCGCCAAGGCCGACCGAATCGAGCGCGGCGGCGGCGCGCTCGCGCCGCTCCCTGGAGCGCACGCCGCCGTAGATGAGCGGCAGCTCGACGTTGTGCAGCGCCGTGGCGCGCGGCAGCAGGTTGAACGTCTGGAAGACGAAGCCGATCTCGCGGTTGCGGATGCGCGCGAGTTCGTTGTCGCTGAGGTCGGATACGCGCTGGCCGGTGAGCCAGTACTCCCCCGACGTCGGGGTGTCGAGGCAGCCGATGAGGTTCATCAGCGTCGACTTGCCCGAGCCCGACGGGCCCATGACGGCCACGAACTCGTTCCGCCGGACCTCGATGTTCACTCCGCGCAGGGCGTGCACCACCTCGGCGCCGATCTCGTAGTCGCGGACGAGGTCCACGGTGCGGATGATCGTGTCCCGCTCGGCGCCTGGCGCCGGGGGGCGGGCCTGGGGGGCGACCGCCGTGCTCACAACGGATGCCCCACGTAGGCCTCGAGCTGAGCGCGCGCCACGAGGTAGTCGTAGCGGGCGCTCACCAGGTCCACCTGGGCCTGGTCGAGCGAGACCTGGGTGGTGAGCACCTCGATGATCGTCGAGGTGCCGAGGCGGTAGCGCTCCCGCTGCATCCGCAGGTCCTCTTCCGCGGCGGCGACGGACACCCGCGCGATGTCGATCTTGGCGGCGGCGGCTTCGAGCCCGGCGAGCGCCTGGGTGAGGTTGGCGTCGAGCAGGAGCCGCGCGTCGCGAAGCCGCGCGTCGGCGGAGGTCACGTTGGCGTCGGCCGTGGCGAGGTTGGACTCCCGCAGGAAGCCGTTGAACAGCGGGTAGCTCACCGAGATCCGCACGTTCCACGAATTGGTGAGGGGTTTGGGTCCCCACAGCACCGAGTCGGCTCGGGCCCAACTCATGCTCCCGCTCGAGGAGATCGTCGGCAGGTAGGCGGCACGGGTGGCGGCGAGGCCGGCCCGCGTCGAGACCACGCTCGCTTGGGCCTCCTGCACCGTGGGCGCGGCCGCGAGCGCCTCGCGCCGGAGGAGGGCGGTGTCGAGAGGGCCGAGCCGGATCTCGAGCGTGGTGTCGGGCACGGGCGCGACGAGCACGTCGCTGCCGATGGCGCGCGCGAGGATCGCCTGGGCGTTCCGCTCGTTCGCTCTCGCCTGGATCAACGTAAGCTGCGCGTTGCCGTACTCGACGCGCGACCGGAGCGAATCGGACCGCGTAGTGGCGCCTAGGCGCAGCTTCTCGGATACGAGGTTCAGCTGCTCGCCGGCCCGCCGGAGGCGCGTCTCCGCGACGGCCACCAGCTCCGCAGTGGCGAGCGCGGTGAAGAACGCCTGCTTGGTGGACAGCGCGACCGCGTACTCCTGGCGCAGGCGGGCCGCCTCGCGGAGGCTCAACGTCGCCTGAGCCACGCGGCGGTTGGCGCCGCGGCGGAAGCCGGTGAACAGATCGAGATTGGCCGAGAGACCGAACGACTCGTTGATCAGGCTGCCCGTGGTCACGGGGCGGCCCGTCGTGGCGTCGATGCGCTGGGCGCCGGACGTCGAGCCGCTGGCGGAGGTGCTCAGGCTCGGGAGGAACGCGCCGAGCGCGGTGCGCTGGCCCCACTGCGCCACGCGGATGTCCTGGCGCGCCTGGACCATCGTCGGCGAGTTCTGGGCGGCGAGGCGCAGGGCCTCATCGAGGGTCACGCGCCGCGGCCCCTGCGCGGCGAGAGCGGAGGCGGCGAAGCAGAGGACGGCGGTGGACAGCAGGAGGCGTCTAGTCATCGTCGTGTCGTTCTTCGCGTTGGATTGCGCTGTCGCGGCGCGAGTACCGCGTCCGGTCCCGTTCCAGTAGACGTTCGTAGGTGGCCTGTTGTTCGGCCGTGAGCTGCGCGCGGATGTCGTTCCGCAGTTGTTGGCGCAGCGAGTCCATCTGCGGCCGGACGGTCGCGAAGATGGTGCGCATCTGCGGGTCGTAGCGCCGCAGGATGGCGGCGACCGAGTCGCGTTGCACGGCCGTGAGTTGGAGCTCGCGCGCGAGCCGGTCGGCGGGGCCACCGCGGGCGGCGCGCTGCGCCGCCATGCGGGACTGCGCGATCCAGCGCGTCCCGGCCGAACCGAGCGCGATGCCCGCGACGAAGACCGCGATAAGCAGGCCGATCGCGAAGGCCTTGGACTGGTTGAACATCACGCGCTCCTAGTTCCCCAGGGCCACGGAGAGGACGACCTCCGAGTCGTTCGACGCGGCGAGCAGATCGGCTGCGAAGCCGCTGTCGGCGGTGACGGCGGGTCCCTGACTCCAGGGGCGGCTCGGGACCACGACCGCGAAGGCGAGCAGCAGGACTGCGGCGATGACCCACGGGCGCGCCCAGATCTCGAGGAGCGACCAGGTCGGCCCTTCGGCGGTGGCCTGGCGGCGGCGTGCGAGCGCGCCGGAGGCCCGGAACAGCACCGCCTCCGTGAACGCCAGCCCGTCGTCTCCGGGCGCGAGGTACCGCTTAAGATGCTCGTCCATCATCCCTCCATCTCCGGGCCGTACACCCGGAGCGCTTTGCGCAGGGCGCGCCGTGCGTGGAAGACGTCGGACCGCACCGTGCCCTCGGGAACGCTCAGGATCGCCGCGATCTCCGCGTGGGCATATCCCTCGACGTCGAACAGCGTCAGCGCCGCCCGCTGCCGTGGCGGCAGGTCCGCCAGTGCCGCGGCCAGCTCCCGCCGGATCTCGGCCGCCTCGGCCGCCGCCGCGGGACTCTGGTCCTGCGACGCGTAGAACGGCTCCAGCGGCTGGGCCGCCCGGACCGTCCGCCGGCGCACGAGGTCGATAGCCGCGTTCGACGCGATGCGCATCAACCAGGGGCCGAACGGGCGGGACGGGTCGTAGGTCTCGAGGCGGTCCAGCGCGGCCAGGAACGCGTCCTGAGCGGCGTCGTCGGCATCCTCGGCGTTCCCCGTCACCGCACGGGTCACCCGCCGGACGGATTCCTGGTATCGCATCACCAGCGCGCCGAAGACCTCCCGGTCGCCAGCGACCGCCCGCGCTACCAGCGCGGCATCCGGCTCCACAGAGGGTGTACGCACCGGAAAGGCTGGGCGTTGAGGGGGTGGGGGCTAGCCCGGCAGCCCGAGCCCCAGCTCGCGCTCGATCGGCCGCAGGGCCTCGATCACGAACTGGATGTGCTCGTCGAGGGGCACGCCGAGTTCCTCGGCGCCCTGCCGGACCTCGTCGCGGTCGACGCCGCGGGCGAACGCCTTGTCCTTGAGCTTCTTCTTCACAGAGCTCACCTCGAGGTCGGCGAGGCTGCGGCTGGGGCGGACCAGCGCGCACGCCACCAGGAAACCGCACAGCTCGTCCACGCCATAGAGCGCGCGGGCCATCGGGGTGTCGCGGGGCACCCCCGTATAGGATGCGTGACCCAGGATGGCGCGTCGCACCGCCTCGCTGACGCCGCGTGCCTCGAGGATGCGGACCCCCTCAGAGGGGTGCTCCGCGGTGGGGCTGCGGGCGTCGTTGGGGAAGCGCTCGTAGTCGAAGTCGTGCAGGATGCCGACGACCCCCCAGAGGTCCTCGTCTGCACCGCACTTCCGCGCCTCGGCGCGCATCGCGGCCTCGACCGCGAGCATGTGCTTCCGGAGGGCGTCGGACTGGGTGTACTCGTGCATCAGGGCCAGCGCGTCGTCGCGAGAGACTGTCATGGGTACCAGAGGCTGGGGGTTTGCCGTCAGCCGTCAGCCGGACTCAGGCCCAACGGTCCATCCACAGTTGGAACATCACCAGAGGCCACAGTCGGCGCGCGTGGTTGGCCGCGCCGGACCGGTGCTCGGCGAGGAGGGCCTGCACCGCGGCGGGTCGAAGCCACCCCTGTCCTTCGAGGCGCGAGTGGGCGAGCAGCCGGTCCACCTCGTGCCGCAGGCCGTGGTTGATCCACGAGGCGATGGGCACGCTGAGCCCGCGCTTGCGCCGCCGCAGGACCGAGGCCGGCAGCAGCGGCCGCGCGGCCTCCTTGAGGACCGCCTTCGTGGAGAGCCCGCGGACCTTCAAGGCGCTCGGCAGACGCAGCGCCAGCTCCATCACCTCGCGGTCGAGGAACGGCGCCCGGGCCTCGATGGAAGCCAGCATCGTGGCGCGGTCCACCTTGGTGAGGAGGTCGTCGGGCAAGTAGGTGAGGAAGTCGAGGAGGAGGATTCCCGCCAGCGCGTCGCCGGGCACCGCGGCGAGCTCCCCGCGGCGGCGGAGCTCCGCGAGCGCCGGCTCGAGCGCCGGTGCGGCCGCGGGCCCGAGCAGGTTGGGGAGCGAGGCCTGCCCGAGGGCGCCGAACCACTCGAGGTGCCGGTCCACCGGCGTCAGGCCCGCGTGCGCCACGAACCGCTTCAACAGGAACTCGATGGTCACTTTGCCGGGGGAGGACGGCCACGCGAAGACCGCCCGGCGCACGGCGGCGCGGAGCCACCCGGGCAGGGCGGCGAAGCCGTGGGCCGCGCGATGGCCGATGTAGGTCGGATACCCGCCGAAGAGCTCGTCGGCCCCCTCGCCCGAGAGGATCACCTTGACGTCGCGGCTCGCGGCCTCCGACAGCAGGAAGGTGGGCAGCACCGCCGGGTCGCCGAGGGGCTCGTCGAGCCCATCGCTCACCACGTCGAGTGCGCGGCGGAGGTTGTCGGGGTCGGCGTTCACCGCGCGATGCGTCGTGCGGAAGTGCCGCGTGATGACCGCGGCGGGTCCGCTCTCGTCGTACGATGGATCGCCGAAGGAGATCGTGTAGGTGTGGATGCCGCCCGGCGGGAAGTGCTCGGCGGCTAGCGCGACGAGGAGCGACGAGTCGAGGCCGCCGCTCGTGAAGACGCCCACCGGCACGTCCGCCATCAGCTCGCGTCCCACCGCCCGGCGCAGCGTGTCGCGGACCGCGCCCGCCGCGTCGGACAGCGCCGGAGTCCGCTCGCGTGATGCGGCCCCCTGCGCCGCGACGTCCGCCGCGCTCCAGTACGGCGCCACTCTCACGCCGGAGGCGTCGGCGGCGAGGAGGCACCCCGGCGGCAGCTTGCGGATCGCGCGGTGCATCGTGAGCGGCTGCGGCACGTAGCCGAGGGCGACGAAGAGCGCGGCGGCGAGCGGATCGAGCTCGCGTGGCGCCGAGGGGTACGCGAGGATCGCCTTGGGCTCCGAGGCGAACACCAGCTCGCCGTCCACGTCCGCGTAGAAGAGCGGCTTCTCGCCGCCGCGGTCGCGCGCCAGGAGGAGCCGGCCCTCACGCGCGTCCCAGATGGCGAGGGCGAACATCCCCTCGAGGCGGCGGATCGCGTCGGGTCCGTGGGCCAGATAGAGCGGCAGCACGCTTTCCACGTCGGAGCGCGAGCGGAACGGATAGTCGCGCGCCGCCGGGTCCCGCCGGAGTTCCGCGGAGTTGTAGATCTCGCCGTTGCAGACGATGGAAGCGCGGCCGTCGGGGGAGGTGAACGGCTGGTCGCCGTGCGCGAGATCCACGATGGCGAGGCGCCGGATCTGGAGCGAGGCGGCGGGCAGCTCGACGCTGCCGACACCGTCGGGGCCGCGGTGCGCGAGCGTGTCGCGCATGCGCGCCGGCGCGTCGGGGTGCAGAAGAGGGCGCCCCGTGCGCGACGCGACGCCGGCGATGCCGCACATCAGCGCGGCCCTCCTCGCGTCGGCGTCTCGCCCGGCATCAGGGCGTCCCCGGTCGAGCGGGAGCCCCCGCCCCCGCCCCCGCCCCCGCGCCCGCGGGGCGGCAGGGCCCGTACGCCAGGAACTTGGCGTCGGCGCCGCCGGCGGCGATGAGCGGGAGCACACGGGCGAGTTCCTCGACCGCTGGTCGGCCGCTCCGAGCCACGAACACCGTCGGCTCCGCACACGCGGCGAGCGCCTCGCGCCACCACCCTCCCGGGCGCAGCGGCGACCCGGGGAGGCCGCGGAACTCCGCGGCCCGGCTCACGATGTAGTTGCTCGTCAGCTCCGCAGCCGTCCGGCTGGAAAGGAGCACCGGACGATCGAGGTAGTAGCGGAGCGACGTCGGGTACGCCGCGATGCCGACCACTCGCGCCCCCGGCGCGGCCGCCTCGATGCTCGCGGCGAGGTCCCGGGAGGAGCGGTCCCGCGCCACGGCTTCGAGGAACCGGCCGGCCACGAACGGCGTGGTCGGCACGGGGAGGGCGAGTCCCGCCGCCATGACCCACACGAGGCGCCGGCGTGCGCCGAAGAAGGCGACCGCCCCGCCAAGCGCGAGTGCGGCGCCGAGGCCCAACGTCACGCCCGGCAGGCGCAGGCGGGCCTGCGGCGAGAGCTGCACCTGCACGAACGCGACATCCGCCAGCACGAGCGTCGCGACGCCCAGGACCCCCATCACCACCGCCACGATGGTCGTGCTGCGCGCCGCCTGCCGGAGAGCGCCCTCGTCCTGCAGCGCGCGGGCGAGCAGCATCGCGGCCGAGAGGGCCACGCCCGGCAGGGCGGGCAGGTAGTAGCCCGGGAGCTTGGACTGGGAGAGCGAGAAGAACACGAGGGGCACGAGTGCCCAGGACGCGACGAACGCCGCCGGCCATCCGTCACTCTCGCGGCGGTGTGCGCGCAGACGCACCGCCCGGATCGCCCCTCCGATCGCCGGCCCGATCCACGGGAAACTGCCCGCGAGCAGGACCGGCACGAAGTACCAGAGGGGCCCGGTGCGCCCCGCGCTCCTGGTCGCGACCCGCTGGAGCGACTCGTACACGAGGGCGTAGGCGGGGAAGTCGGGCCGGCGGATCGAGACGGCGATGAACCACGGCAGGCCCGTCACGAGGATCCACGGCCACGCGCGCAGGCTGAAGAACGGCCGCAGCGGCCGGCCGGCACCGAAGCCGAACGCCGTCACGATGAGCAGCGGGACGATGATCGCGACCGGTCCCTTCGTGATCGCCCCCACGCCCATCGCCGCCCACGCCAGAGCGAACCACCCCCGTGTGTTCCGGGCGGCGGTGAAGCCGTGCCACGCGGCGAAGAGGGTGAGCGCCTCCAGGAACGCGAGCGCCGCATCGAAGATGACGGTGCGGCTGAAGGCAAGCGCGAGCGGCATCGTCGCGAACGCGACGGCCGCGATCTCGCCGGTGCCCGGTGCGCCCAGGCTCCGGCCGAGGCGCCACACAAGCGCTATGGTGCCGAGCGTGAAGAGCAGGGACGGCAGACGCGCGGCGCGCTCCGATTCGCCGAAAACGGCGAGCGACGCGGCGACAGCGGCGAAGTACGTGGCCGGCTTGTCGAGGTAGGGGAGGCCGTTCAGGTGCGGCAGCAGGTAGTCGCCGGCGCGCGCCATCTCGCGGGCGACTTCGACGTTTCGGCCTTCGTCGGGCTCAAGCAGCGGGTAGTCGCCGAGGCCCCAGAAGAGGGCGCCCAGCACGAGGGCACAGGCCACGAGCCAGGCGCGCGGCACCACGGAGCGGCTAGTTCTGAGCGTTCGGCGCCGCCGGTGCGGCCGGCGCGGGGATCTGGCTCACCGTTATCGGGACGGTCGCCTCGAGGGAGCCGTCCACCGCGATCTCGAAGGTATAGGTGCCGGGCCGTTCGAGCGGCACGTCGAACGCGAGCACCGCGCCCGCTTCCACCTCGAGCACACCCGCGGGCGGCTCACCGATCTGCACCGCGCCGTCGCCGCGCAGCACCTCCCGGCCCCCGTCGTCCACCAGGCGGATCACGATGGCGTGCTCGCCGATCTCGGTCCGCCGGCCCTTCAGCCGCAGCACGAGGTGCAGCCGCGGGTGGACGGCCGGGAAGTGCTCCACCCAGATCCGCTCGAAGATGCCCAGCACCGAGAGCTTCCCGTGCTGATCGATGAGCGCGTAGTCGCAGACTACGGCGAGGCTGGCGATCACGTGTCGCTGACACGGACGGAATGGACGACGTCCCCTTGCGCGACCTTCAGGACGACGTCCATCCCCGTGTCCACCTTGCCGAAGACGGTGTGGACGCCGTCGAGGTGAGGGGTCGCCGTATGGCAAAGGAAGAACTGGGAGCCGCCGGTGTCCTTGCCCGCATGCGCCATCGAGAGCGAACCCGGCACGTGCTTGTGGGAATTGTCCTTCGTCTCGCACTTGATGCTGTAGCCGGGGCCGCCCGTGCCGACGCGCGGGTTGTTCGGCTCCTTGGAAAGCGGATCGCCGCCCTGGGCCATGAAACCCTTGATCACGCGATGGAAGCGGGTCCCGTCGTAGAAGCCGCCGTTGGCCAGCTTCTCGAAGTTCGCGACGGTGCCCGGCGCCTCGGCGGGGAACAGCTCCGCCTCGATCCGGCCCTTCTCGGTGTCGAACGCGACGCGCTTCTTCACGCAGGCTTCTCTCCAGGTTGCTGTTGGTAGAAGGTCGTGAATTCCAGAAGCTTGAGCTGCCGCACGCCGGCCGGCAGCTGCACGACGGCGATGTCCCCCACCCGCTTCCCCAGGAGCCCCCGGCCGAGCGGCGAGGCGACGGAGATCTGCTCGCCGTCGAAGTCCATCGCATCCGGAATGACCAGCTCGTACTTCTCGCGCGTCTTGGTGGCGACGTCCTCCACGGTCACCCGCGAGCCGAGGCCGACCCGGTCCGTCGGGATCTTGGAGAGGTCCACCTGGGAGAGCTTGGCGAGACGCGAACGCAGGTGCGACAGACGTGCCTGGACGAATCCCTGCCGCTCGAGGGCCGCATGGTAATCGCCGTTCTCACGCAGGTCGCCGTTCGCGAGGGCCTTCTGCAGCGTGTCGGGGAGCGTGACCGACAGCTCGTGGTTGAGCCGGCCCACTTCCTCGGAGAGTTTTTGCTTGATGGCTTCGAGCATCCGGGAAAACCTAGCCCGTTCGCCCGAAAGACTCCATAGCCGCGAGTAGATCGGAGGCGGTACGGACTGGAGCGGTGCAGGAGCTACTCGAGCAGAGAAGGGCGTAGGGAGGCGACAGTGAGGAGGTCAGGGGTGAGAGAGGTGAGAGGAGACGCGAGACGTGGGGTGCAAGACCACCTTCCAAGGGCGGTAGGTGCTGAGGGCGGTTGAGGTGAGGTTCGTGGTAGTAGTAGTCGCTACTACTATCGTGGTCCCACCGGCCAGGAGCCAATCAGCCGCACGGAAGTAGGTCCCCGCGCAGAGGTGGGCGGAAGCTGCGCCGGCGAGCCGGCTCATCGCCGTGCGCGGGGTCAGGCCACGGACGACGGGCAGAGGTCCGCGAGCGGGCACTCGCCGCACTTCGGGCGCCTGGCGACGCACACGGCGCGGCCGTGGTGGATGAGGAGGTGCGGGAAGAGCGTCCATTCGGCCTTGGGCACGAGGGCCATCAGGTCGTGTTCGATCTTCTCCGGGTCGGTGTGCCGGGTGAGTCCGAGCAGTGCGCCGATCCGAGCGACGTGCGTGTCCACCACGACGCCTTCGTCCTTCCCGAAGGCGTTGCCGAGGACGACGTTGGCCGTCTTGCGGCCCACGCCGGGCAGAGTGAGGAGCGCATCCATCGTGTCGGGCACCCGGCCGTCGAACCGCTCCACGAGCGCGGCCGCCATCCCCAGGATGTTCTTCGTTTTGTTGCGGAAGAAGCCGGTGCTCCTGATCTCGTTCTCGAAGACGGTGGGATCGGCGGTCGCGTAGTCGCTCGCGGTCCGGTACGTCCGGAAGAGGGTCCTCGTCACCAGGTTGACCCGCGCGTCGGTGCACTGCGCCGAGAGGATCGTGGCGACGAGGAGTTCGAGCGGATCCACGTGCTCGAGCGAGCAGCCCGCCTCGGGGTGGCGCCGCTTGAGGCGCGCGATGACGGAGCCCATGCGCTCCTGTGCCGGCGGCAGTCGCGGCTGCTTGGTGCGCCGGTGCGCCGGTGCGCCGGTGCGCCCGCCCTTCACGGTGCGTCGGTGCGCCGGTGCACCGGTACGCCCGCTTCTACCGCCGCGCTTGGGCATGCTCCAGGAACCCCTCCGCGTCCCGCGTGTTCAGGATGTCCTTCGCTTCGAGCCAGCCCTTCCGCGCGATGCCCACGCCGAGGTCCGCGTTCGCGAGGCCGGCGAGGCTGTGCGCATCGGTGCTGACGGCGATGGCCACGCCGGCATCGCGGGCCTCGCGGCAGAGTCTCCAATCAAGATCGAGCCGCTGGGGATCCCCGTTGATCTCGATGGCGACGCCGGCCTCGGCCGCTCGCGCGATGACACGGTGCACGTCCAACGGATACGGGTCCCGCGTGAGCAGGAGTCGGCCCGTCGGGTGCCCGAGGATGGTAAGGTGCCGGTCCGCCATCGCCCTCAGCACCCGTTCGGTCATCGTCCACTCGTCCAGGTCGAAGCGCGAGTGGACGGAGCCAATGACGAAGTCGAAGCTGTCGAGCACCTCGGGTGCGTAGTCGAGTCTGCCGTCGGCCACGATGTCGGCCTCGATGCCCTTGAGGATGCGCAGTCCGGGCGACGCGCTGTTCCAGGCGTCGATCTCCTCGTGCTGACGCCTGACGCGCTCTGCGCTGAGGCCGCCGGCATAGGCCGCCGCCTCGGAGTGGTCGGTGATCCCGAGGTACGCGTACCCCAGCGCACGGCACGCCTCCGCCATCTCCGCGACGGAGTTCGCGCCGTCGCTGTAGGTGGTGTGACAGTGCAGGAGACCACGGAGGTCGGAGCCTTCGAGGAGCCGCGGCAGCGGGCCCGCGGCCGCGCGGGCGATCTCGTCGGTCCCCTCGCGCAGCTCCGGCGGGATGCGGGCCAGGCCGAGGGCCTCGAAGAACGTCTCCTCGCCGGGGCTGGGGACGAGGGCGCCGTCCTTCGTGAGGCCGCCGGCGTCGAGGGCGAAGCCGCGCGATGCCGCGTGCGCCCCCAGGAGCGCGAGGTGCGCCGCGCTGCCGGTCGCCCAGGCCAGCGCGTGGCCGTAGCGCGGGGGCGCGGCACAGTAGATGTCGGCCGTGGTGCCGTCCGTGAGGCGGATCGTGATGCCGGCGGGGTCGGTCGCGATGACGGCGCGCGCCGCGCCGCCGCGGACCAGCCGCTCGCCGAGTTCCCGCGGCTGGGCGGTGGTGGCGACCGCGAGGTCCACGTCGCGGATCACTTCACACCGCCGCCGCACGCTGCCGGCGACCTCGACGCGCACGACGCCCGGCAGGGCGGCGATGATCCCGCGCAGCTGGTCGGCCTGCCGCGCCGCGTGATGCGCGAGGCGGAACGCGCTCGTGCGGCGCAGGAACTCCAGCCCCTTCAGGACCTTCGCCGCGGTCTTCTCGCCGAACCGTGGGAGCTTCGCGAGGCGGCCGTCGCGGGCCGCGGACTCCAGCTCGGCGAGGGTCGCGATGCCGAGCACCTCGTGCACGGTGCGGACCTTGGCGACCCCTATCCCGCCGATGCGCAGCATCTCGACGAGACCGGGCGGTACCTCGCCGCGCAATGTCTCGAGCGCGCCGGAGTGTCCGCTCGCGAGGCACTCGCGCACGACGTCCAGCGTCGCCGGGCCGATGCCCTTCGTCGCGGCGAGTTCGCCGGAGCCGAGGGCCGCGTCCAGATCGCCCGGGAAGGTCTCGACGGTGCGCGCGGCGTTCTGAAAGGCGCGGACCTTGAAGACGTTCTCGCCCCGGAGTTCGAGGAAGGTGGCGATCTCCTCGAGGACGCGCGCGATGGCGTGCTTGTCCATCGTTGGGAACCTATGCCGCGGCTGCGGCGCGGGCGAGCAGTTCCTGCGGGGTCACGACTCCCTCGGCAGGAAGGCATCGAGCACTGCGACGAAGCGGCCCGTCTCCTCGGTGTAGAGCGTGTGCCCGGAGTCCTCGAAGACCACGAGCCGCGCGTGCGGCAGGCGGGCCGCCAGCGCCTCGGAGGCCGCGAGCGGGACCGGATCGTGGCGCCCGTGGAGGATGAGAGTCTCGGCGGCGATCGTGCCGAGCCTCCCGCGCACGTCCATCCCCGCCAGGCTGCGCCACACGGCGTGCTGCGCGCGGGAGTTGACGCGGAACGGCGTTAGGCCGATAGCGCGCGAGGGCTCCTTGAAGTAGCCTGCCACGGACAGCTCGAATGCTCGGCGCCAGAAGGCGTCTGGGTCGCTCTCGCGCAGGCCGGAGGAAGAGAGTGCTTCGCGGGCTGCGGCGACGGCGGGGTCGGCCTGACGGCGGGCGAACTCGGCGTCATAGGCGGCCCAGGCCTCGGCGTACGTCGGCGCCGGGCCCACGAGCGCGAGCTTTCGGACGGCGCCGGGGTGCTCGAGCGAGTGGAGGACTGCGAGCAGGCCCCCCCACGAGAAGCCGAGGACGCACGCGGGTCGCGGCGTGAGACCGTCCAGCACCGCCTCGAGGTCGGCGACGTGCTCGCGCCAACCAAGTGGCGTGGTGCGCGGGACCTCGGACCGCCCGCCGCCGCGCTGGTCGTAGAAGAGGAGGGTCCGTCCGGTGGCGAGGAGGTCGAACTGCGGGCGCAGGTAGTCCAGCGACGCGCCCGGACCGCCGTGCAGGACGACGACCGTGGGGCCGCCCTCACCCACCCATCGGGCGAAGAGATCGACGCCGGCGCCCCGGAGGGAGCCGGCGCGTTCGGTCACTGGCGGCATCTCGCGAGTGCCGGGGTGGGGCTCCTATCGCCCGCCGAGGACGACCGGCAGACTGAGCGTCTGGTCGCCCCGCCGGATGCGGACCTCGACCCGATCGCCCGCGCGGAAACTCGACAGCGCGTTCTGGAAGTCCTGCAGGTTCGCGATGGTGTGCGTGCCCATGCCGATGAGGATGTCGCCGGCGCGGATGCCCGCAGCTTCCGCGGGGCTGCCGGCGCGGACGCCCTGGAGGAGCACGCCTCCCGGCTCGCTCGCCATGTCGGGGATGGTGCCGAGGGACGGGCGCGCCCCGGTGCTCGCCACGGGCGCGGGAGGCGCCGCGTCCACGAAGGTCAGCGGCCCGGGCCGTACGGCGAGCCGCCGCACGAGATCCGCCGCGAGGGAAGCGACGTCGGCGATGCCGTCGGCGTTGATCTTGTCCCAGTCGTCGCCGGCGCGGTGGTAGTCCGTGTGCACGTCGGTGAAGAAGTGCAGCACCGGGCGCTTGTGGGAGAAGAAGGCGGTGTGGTCCGACGCACCCCACCCGTCGCCCGAGGCGCGGATGTCGAGTCGGTACGGCGCGTTTACCGAGTCGAGGAGCGGACGCCACTCCGTGGCGCTGAGGGCGCCGAGGGCGAGAAGGCGCCGGTTCTGCATCCGCCCGACCATGTCGAGGTTCACCATGGCGATGGTGGAGTCCATCGGCGCGACGGGATGATCGGTGTACCAGGCGGCACCGAGGGAGCCTTCCTCTTCGGCGTCGAAGAGCACGAAGACCACCGTGCGCGCCGGTCGCGGCCGACCACCGGTCAGCAGGCGGGCCATCTCGACCACCGCGGCGGTACCGGACGCGTTGTCGTCCGCACCGTTGTGCAGTGTCGCCGTGGTGTCGGGGCCCGGGTCGCCGTAACGGCCGATCCCGAGGTGGTCGAAGTGCGCGCCGACCACGACGGCCTGGCCGCGCAGGCGCCGGTCGGCGCCGGGCAGGACGGCGACCACGTTCCGCGCGCGCCGGTCCGCCACGCCCGCCGCGCGGGAAGCCGTGGTGCTCGCGATGGTCCAGCGCTGGAAGAAGGTCCCGCTGTCCCCGCCGGGCCGCAGGCCGAGGCGGCGCAGTTCGCGGGCGACGTACACCGCGGCGGACTCGTTGCCGGGAGTGCCCACGAGGCGTCCTTCGAGCGCGTCGGAAGCCAGGTAGCGCACGTCGCTCTGGATGCGCTGCGCAGCGGGCGTGGTGGCCTGCTGGGCCACGAGGTTCGTAGCGAGCAACGCCGCAACGGCGGGCAGGAACAGGGTGTGGAGGCGGAGTCTCATGGCCGGGAAAGCTAAGCGCGCACCCAGGACGGGGCCACGAGGGCTGGGCCGCCGGTCGCGCCGATGTGCCGCCGCCAACATGCTGATCTACGCGGCCTTCCGGCCGTAGCGGCTGGCTGGACGCAGGCCTGCCCCCTATCCTTCGCCCCGTGACGCTCCGCGACCTCGTCGTGATCCGCCTCGGCGTGGCGGTGAACCTCGTCATCGGCCAGGTGGCGGCGGCGCTGCTCCTGCCGGTGTTCCTCGACACGATCGGCACGGTGCTGGTCGCGGCGCTCGTCGGGCCGCGCGCCGCGATCGTCGCCGGCCTCACGTCGCAGGTCCTCAACGCGGTCCTCTCGGGCAACTTCACCTGGCTGCCGTTCGGCCTGGTGCAGATCGTCATCGCGCTCTACGCGGCGCTGGCTGCGCGGCTCGGCGCGTTCCGGCGCCTCTCGACGGCGATCCCTGCGGGGCTGCTTCTGGGCCTGGTGGCGGCGTCCGCATCGGCCCCGATCTCGTACTTCCTCTTCGGTGGCGTGACCGCGGGCGGCGTGACCGCGGTGACCACGGTGATCCGTGCGCTCGGCGCGCCCCTCCCAGTGGCGGTGGCGGCGGCGAGCTACTCGACCGACCTCCTCGACAAGAGCCTCGTCTTCGCGCTCGTGGCGGTGGTGCTCCGCTCCCTGCCGCACCAGATGGCCGTCCGCTTCCCGATGCTGGCCCGATGATCGGCTACCTGCCCGGCCGCTCATCGCTGCACCGTGCGCATCCGTACACGCCGCTCGCGGTGGCGGCCGGGCTTCTGTTCCTGGCGTTCGCGTTCCGGTCCCCTGCGGCCGTGTGGGCCGTGGTCGTGGCGGCCGCGGCGTTCGCGGCGGCGGGTGGGGTGCTGGGCGCCGTCTTGCGGCCCGCGGCGATGCTGGCGCTGCCCACGTGGATCCTGCTCACGGTGCTGCACGGACTCCTCGGCGGTCCGCCGCACCTCGCCCTCGGTCCCCTCGCCCTGTCGGCGCCGGGCGTCGAGCGCGCGCTTGTCTTCGGCGGGCGGATCGCCGCCATCCTGTTCGCGTTCCTCACCGCGCTCGCGACCGTCGCGCCACCGCGGCTCGTCGAGGCGATGACGGCGCGGGGCGTGCCCTTCGGCCGTATCTACCTCCTCGTGTCCACGCTCACCGTCGTGCCGCGCATGCGCGCCCGGGTGAGGCAGATCATCGACGCCCAGCAGTGCCGGGGCCTGCGCATCGGCGGGTCGCCGCTCGCCCGGGTGCGGGCGCTCGGGCCGCTCGTGGTGCCGCTCGTGCTCAGCGCGCTGGCCGAGGTGGACGAGCAGGCACTTGCGCTGGACGTGCGCGGCGGCAGCGCGGCGGGGCGGCGGACGGCCCTCGCGCCTCCGGCCGACCACGCGGGCGACCGGCTGGTGCGGTGGACGGTGCTCGTCGGCGTGGTGGCCGCGTACGCGTGGAAGTTCGCCGGAGCGGGCCGATGACGGCGCTTGTCACGCTCGAGCGGGTCGGGTTCCGCTACCCCGGCTCGGCTCGGCCGGCGCTCCGCGATGTGAGCGTGACGATCGACGCGGGCACGGTCACGGGCGTCACGGGTCTGGTCGGCTCCGGTGCCTCGACGCTGCTCCTCGTGGCGGGCGGTTTCGCGCCGCGGCTCACCGGCGGCGCGCTGACCGGCACCAGGCACCTCGCCACCGAGCGGGTCGGCATCGTCTTCGCCACGCCCTGGACGCAGCTCACCGGGCTCGCCTCGACTGTGCTCGGAGAAGTGGCCTTCGGGCCGGCCTCGCTCGGCCGGCCGCGCGAGGCGGTGCTGGCCGCGGCGGAACGGGCTCTCCGCGACCTTGGCGTGGCGCACCTCGCGGAGCGCGATCCGGCGACGCTGTCGGGCGGCGAGCTGCAGCGGGTCGTGGTGGCGTCGGTACTCGCGATGGCGCCGGACCTGCTGGTGCTCGACGATCCGGCGGCGGAACTCGACCCCGCTGGAGCGGACGGGCTCTACGCCCTGTTGCCGTCCGTCGCGGCCCGCGGGGCCGCGGTGCTCGTCGCCACGCCGGACACGGAACGGTTGGCCCGCGTGGCGGACCGCGTGCTGGCCCTGGAGGATGGGAGGCTCGTGCGGGCGGGTCCGGCCACCGCCGTGCTGGACGACACCGACGTGGCCCGCATCGCACGCGCGGCGGGCTGTCCGGCGCCGCTGCCATTGGACGTGGCGGCGGCGCTGGGGAGGATCGCGCGGTGAACGCCGGCCCGGCGAGCGGCGCAGCAGCGAGCGGTCACGCGATCCGCTTCGAGGACGCGCGCTTCGCCTACGGCGGCACGGAGGTGCTGCACGGCGTCACGCTCGACCTGCCCGCCGGCTCGGCCGTCGCCATCCTCGGCCCGAACGGAGCGGGGAAGACGACGCTCACACGGCTTCTCATCGCGTTGCTGCGGCCGCGTAGTGGCCGCGTGTTGGTCGGTGACTGGGACGTGGCCACGAAGCGGCCCGACGAGATGGCCCGGCGCGTCGGCTACGTCTTCCAGCACGCCGACCAGCAGCTCTTCGAGCGCACCGTGCGGCGCGACGTCGCGTTCGGGCCCCGGTGCCTCGGCCGTCCCGCCGCGGCGGTGGAGCGGGCCCTGGAGGAGTTGGGGCTCGTCGTAGTGGCCGACGTGCACCCCTACGATCTGCCGCCGCCCTCACGGAAGCTCGTGGCGCTGGCAGGGGTGCTCGCGATGGAGCCGGGCGTGCTCGTGCTCGACGAGCCTACGGCGGGGCTGGACCGCGTCGGCAGGGACCTCGTGGTCGCCGCACTTCGGCGGCGCAACGCGGCGGGAGTCACGTCTGTCGTGGTCTCCCACGACGTGGCGTTCGTGGCCGAGTCGGCGGAGCGGGTGGTGGTGCTGCGGGAGGGAGTCGTCGCGGCCGATGCGCCCGCGCGGAAGCTCCTCCGCGACGCGGCGGCCCTCGCCCCGCTGGGGCTCGAGCCGCCGCCGGCCGCCGCGCTCGGCCTCGCCCTGGGGTTGCCGGGCGCGCCCATCCGCGTGGATGAATGCGTTGCCGCGCTCCAAGGCGCCCGCTGGCGCGGGGCGTGACCGGCTAGAGAGCGGTCTCCTCGGGAGGCAGAGGGAGGCTCAACGGCTCGCGGGCGATGCTCCGCAAAGCGCCGCGGCTGAGCGAGTAGTGCGGCCGAGAATGACACGCGCTCCGCCGCTCAGCACTCGACCTGGCGCTGCGCTCCCGAGCCGAGCTCGACCATCTTGTCGACGTCAACAGAATGGTCGGCGACGTCCTGACCGGCGCTGCCGCAGGCCATCTGAGCCTTCGCGACCACCAGCTCGGCAATCTTCTTTGAAAGCTGCGGCGCGCGAACGGGATCCTGCCAAGCACACGCGCCGGATAGCGCCTAGCCTGCCACGCATGCGGTTCGGCTATCGCACCCCGGAGGAATGCCATGACCGGTGAAGCTGAGTGTTGCACCTCGAACGTGATGTCAGGCAGCTTCTGCCGGAGTGATGATCACCTTTCCTCGGATTTCGTCTTCGATCATATGCCGGAAAGCCTCGCGAACCTCACTCAGGCGGTAAGTGCTGTCGATGATCGGTGTGATCTTCCCGATTTCGAGGAGTTCCCTGAGGGCGGCAATCGCTTCCTTCTTGGTGGGCATCGGCAAGCCCGGATCTCGCAGATGCTCCACGAAGCGTGAGAGGACCATGAGCATGAGAAAGTGGGGGATGAGTCCGAACACGCGCTTGCCTGATGCTCCAAAACGCTCATGCCCAATGAGTACGTATCTCCCGTCAGGTTCGAGCGCGCGCCTACAGGCGGAGAATGGGTAGTTCCCCGGGACGTCGAAGATGAGATCGTAGCGAACGCCACGTCGGGTAAAGTCCTCCCGCGTGTAGTCGACGACTTCATCTGCCCCGAGTGAGCGGAGCATGCCCAGCTTGCTCGTGCTGTCCACGGCGGTCGCGTGCGCGCCGTAGGCCTTCGTGATCTGTAGGGCGAGCGCACCCACCCCGCCCCCGCCACCGTTGACCAAGACCTTCTGCCCCGGCCGCCACTGACTCAGGCCTCGGAGGTTCTGTAGAGCGATGAACCCGGAGGTCGGTACGGAGGCGGCTTGCTCGAACGTGACGTTGTCCGGCTTCAGCGCCAGCAGGTCTTGGTGGACGGACACATACTCTGCGAAGGCGCCGCCGTGGATCCATTGGTGGGTGACGGTCGTCTCGCCGAATACCGGGTCGCCCGGACGAAACCGTGTCACGCTCTTGCCGACGGACTCGACGATTCCCGCCATGTCCGTACCGGGGATCGGGTTCTTGGGTTTGGAGAACCCAGCTCCCATCAGGCGGAGGACATAAGGTCGCCCACTCACGACGTGCCACACATCCGGATGGATCGAAGCCGCTCGCACGCGCACGAGGACTTCGTCATCGCCGACCACCGGCTTGTCGACTTCTCGGAGCTCCAGATCATCAGGAGATCCGTACCTCTCTTGGACAATCGCCTTCATCGTTTCATCTGTCGGTCGTCCCTGCTTCATATGGTGATGACGACTTTGCCTCGAGCGTGTCCCTCCCCGACATATCCGAGAGCCTCGGGGGTCTCGCTCAGCCGGTACGTCCTGTCGATGACCGGCGTCACCTTCCCTGTCTCAATGAGCTCCTTCAGAACGACGAGATCCTCGGTGTTCGGCGTCGAGATGAACGGGCGACCCTGCTGAAGCACGAAGGCTGATCGCACGAACGCCTTGACGATGTAGCCCATGCCGGCATGGCCGCTGTTGGGTATGAGAGTCCCCCTGGGGGTGAGCGCGCGTCTGCAGTCCGAGAACGAACGGTTCGCCACGTTGTCGAGGATGAGGTCGTAGCTCTGCCCACTTTGCGTGAAGTCCTCCTGGGTGTAGTCGATGACGTGGTCTGCGCCGATCGATCGGATCATGTTCACGTTCTTCGTGCTGCAAACGCCGGTCACTTCGGCTCCAAAGGACTTGGCGATCTGCACTGCGAAGGTTCCCACGCCTCCCGACGCACCATTGATCAAGACCTTCTGCCCTGGCTGCACCCTTCCCGCGTCACGAAGACCATGGAGGGCGGCGAATGCGGAGGTAGGTACGGCCGCGGCTTGCTCGAACGTGAGGTTGGCCGGCTTGAGCACGAACCTGCCTTCTGGAGCACACGCGTACTCGGCGCACGCGCCGCCGCACATAGCAAACACCTCATCACCTGGTTGAAACCGCGTCACGTTCTTGCCGACCGCCTCAACGTGCCCCGCCAGATCGAGTCCCGGAACATAGTCCTTCGGCTTGGGCCACCCCGCAGCGAAGCGCGCGAGGTACGGTACGCCTCTCATGATGAAGTAGTCACCCGCGTGGAGAGCAGCCGCGTGAACACGTACCAGCACGCCGTTATCCTTGACCACCGGCTTGTCGATCTCCTTGAGTTCAAGGACAGCCGGTGAGCCGTACGCGTTCTGAACGATCGCTTTCATGGCGTTCCCCCGATACCGGTCATGCGAAGCCGGCCCAACGACTTGCGCATAGTTGGGATGAAGCGGCTGGCCATCCACGAGACGTGGTGGCAGACTCGCCCCACAACCGACAACGCGCTCAAGGCGCAACGGGGAGGCCGGCCGCCATGGATACGAAGGCTGCAGTGCGCGAACGTGAACTGTCCAACCACACCCACCGGGTAGCGCTCTTCTTGGCGAACCGAAAGCCCGCGCGCACTGGCAGCTCCTCTGAAAGCGCGGATGTCAACGGGGCATGTGCCCCTCGGGCCGCCGAAGCGGCCCTCTGGTTGTGCGCCTGACGAATATGCCAACAGCTCCCTCGACCTCAAGCGCGGCGCGAAGCCGGCTTCACGCGCCTCTGCGGACGTCTCGGTCCAGGAGCATCGTTCGAAGGAGGTGGCCCATTCGGGTTACCGGGTGAACGGCTGAACTACGCCGCCGAGCCCGGCGTTTGCGTCGGGCGCACCTCCCGACTCTCGTGTTGCTGGAGCCACTGCTCGTAGCTCCAGTCCTCCTTGAGACACCAGAACAAGTAGCAGCACAGCTTGCGCGCCGCGGCGACGGTCGCCTTCGCCTTGCCCTTGGAGCGCAGCAGCTTCAGATAGTGATGCCCGATCGGACCTGGTGCCAGCTTCAGGCTCTGCACGATCCCGATCAGGATCCACATGAGCCACGGGCTGCCGGCCCGGCCGACGCCGCCGTGCGTCGTCTTGCCGCCGGAACTCTGGGTGCTCGGGATCAGACCCGCGTACGCCGCCAGCTCATGGCTCGTGGTGAAGCGGTCGATCGTGCCGATCTCCGCCAGCAGCAGCGCGGCCCCGAAGGTCCCGATCCCCGGCCACGTCTGGAGCCGCCGCGCGGCCGGCTCGCCTTTCACCAGCCGCCGCACCCGCTTGTCCAACCGGGTGATGCGCTCGTCCAGCGCGTCCACCATCTCGAGCAGCAGGTCAACCTGCACTCGGGCCATCGGTGAGAGCGGCACCGTGTGCAGCCACGCGCGGCCCGCCCTGCCGTACACCTCGCTCACCTCGATGCGATGGTTCTCCGCGGTCAGGAGCCCGTGAATCCGATTCTTCACGCCGGTCCGCATCCGCACCAGGTACGCTCGGCCCCGCAGCAGCGTGCGCTGCGCCCGCACCGTCGGCGTCGCCACCCAGATCGCCGGCAGCAGATTGGTGCGCAGAAGGTCCGCCAGCTTCCGCGCGTCAATCGGATCGGTCTTGCACCGTGCCTGCCAGATCAGCTTCACCTGGTAGGGATGGGCCGCCAGGGCCGCGCCTACCGAATAGCGCCGTAGTCAATCGAGAAGACGGGCGCGGCGGCCCGGCAGCAGCAAGCGGGTTATGCAGCCCTTCCAGAGCGGGCTCGGGCCGAGCGACGCGGCTTGCGACGAAGCTCAGCCCGTACGGCCCGCCGCACGACCACTTCCAGGGGTTCCGCCGCTTCGTCCTTCACGCGTCGGAGCGCCTGGTTCACCAGGGTCTGGTAGTTGCCGCCGCCAGCCCGGTGGACCTGCTGCCGGAACCAATCCAGGATGTCGTCGTCAATCCGAATGGTGATCCGCGTCTTTCCTGTGGCAACGGGCAGGATCGCGCCACGTCGCGCCTTACTGAAATCATATTCCTCACGCATCGACATCCTCCGCGTAGCACCGCCGTTCGCGCGGCGTTGCCCGGCGTGCAGAGATGAGCCGAATCGTTTCCCCGCGCCAGGTCCAGACTACGACGATTAGGCGTTCAAGTAAGTCCCGCCCAAGCGTTGCGACACGCTCCTCTGCGGGGAATGGGTCAGGCCGGCTTAGCGCGTACGGATCCTCAAAGACCCCTACGGCGTCGGCGAAGTCCACGCCATGTTTCCGGCGGTTGGCTTCAGCCTTGCCCGGATCCCACTCGAAGTCCATGAATCAGTGTATGCACACTTGTACAGCGGGGCAAGGGGGTCGGTTGGGGCTGCATAACGGAATCGGGTTCTGCTGCAAACGCTCACACAGAATGCGTTCGCGTAGCGAACGCTACCGCCATCTTCCGCGTTTGGCAGCAGCAACCCGTGGTTAGACACCGACAACGCGCACATCCCCGGGGCGTGCGGCCTGCAGCGCGACGAGGAGCCTGGGCACGAGCGGTACCAAGTGCTCCAAGCTGTTCGAGTGTGCCCGCAGCAGGACGATTGGAAACGGGCAATTGCTCAGGTTCTGCTGGAAGCGCATACTCCTGTCGACCGTGACAAACGCATCGCATTGCCCAGCGAGTCGATCAAGCAACGACCCATCATCGAGGTCGGAGTTTCCGAACAGCCGGCTGACGGTAGTGACGTCGTGAGTTGGCAGAAACCGAGTCAACCCTGCGGGCACACACGCATCAAGGACGATGCGCACCGGGGTCGCCTACGCCGCGCTGGATTCGGTTTGGCCGACGAGGGCCTGCCGCGCGAGTTCCAAGACGGCAACCGCGTGTTCGCGCGAGACGTCAGGGAAGTCCGCAAGAAACTCGGCGAGTTGATGCCCACCCTCGATATAATCAACGAGCGTGCGCACTGGCACGCGAGTGCCTGTGAAGCAGGGCTCGCCCCCGAGGCGTGCGGGACTCGACGAGATAAGGGGGCTCGGGAGAGTCATCTGAAGGTGGACATGGTCGCTCAGTGCAAGGTAACAGGTCGCCGGTCGAGTGTCTAACGGACTCGCGCATAAGCTGCCGTGCGCAAACGTGAACCTGCAAACCACTCCATTCGGGTAACGCCTTTCCCCGCGAACCAACAGCCTGCGCGCACGGTCAGCTTCATGCGGAGCCTGTGTGGAAACTCGCGGCACGCCGTGTGCGAGCGGTCGTAGGCGAACGCTCCTCGTCGCGGGGTCTGACCCATGGCGTATATCGCTGGCACGGATCGTACGCAAGCCGTCCTCTTGCCGGAGGTCCTCGATGACTACGTCGGGGCGGACAACCCGGGGTCCGCTTCCTCGAGGCCTTCGTGGCGCAGCTCGACCTGGCGGCGCTTGGGTTCCAGCGCGCCGTGCCGGCGGAGACGGGGCGACCGGGGTACGATCCCGGCGACCTGCTGCGGCTCTACCTGTACGGCTATCTGCACCGGATCCGCTCCAGCCGGCGTCTGGAACAGGAGACGCACCGGAACGTCGAGTTGATGTGGTTGTTGCGGCGGCTCACCCCCGACTTCAAGACGATCGCGGATTTCCGGCGGGAGCACCCTGGGGCGCTGAAGGGGGTGGGCCGGGAGTTCGTGCTGCTGTGCCGGCGCCTCGATCTGTTCGGCGGCGAGTTGCTGGCAATCGATGGGAGCAAGTTCCGGGCGGTGAACGCCCGGGATCGGAGCTACACGCCGGCGCGACTGGCTACGCTGCAGCGGGACATCGACCGCACGATCGCGCGGTATCTGCGGGAGCTCGAGCGCCAAGACGAGACGGAGACCGGAACCGAGGGGCCGAGCGTGGCGGCGCTGCGGGAGAAGATCGCGGTGCTCGAGCAGCGGCGGGCAGGGTACGAGGCTATCGGGCAGGCGCTGGCGGCGAGCGGGGAGAGCGCGATCTCGCTCACCGATCCGGACAGTCGGCCGATGCTGAGCGGAGGCCGCATCGAGGTCTGCTACAATGTCCAGACCGCGGTGGACGCCAAGCACAAGCTGATCGTGGCCGAAGATGTCACCAACGCCGCGGGCGACCGGGATCAGCTCAGTCCGATGGCGACGGCGGCGCAGGAGGTGCTGGGAGGCGCGACGCCGGTGGTGGTGGCCGACCAGGGCTACTATCACGGCACCCAGATCAAGGCCTGTCTGGACGCGGGTCTCACGCCGCTGGTCCCGCGGCCGCGGACCTCGGCGAACGAGGCGCGGGGCCTGTTCACCAAGGATGACTTCCGCTACGACCGAGCGCGTGACATCTACGGCTGCCCGGCGGGTCAGGAGCTGACCTTCCGCACCACCACGCTCGAGCTCGGCCGCACGATCAAGAGCTATCGGACCAGTGCCTGTGGCCGCTGCGCGCTCCGGCCCCGCTGCACGCGCAACAATGACGGCCGCAAGATCACGCGGTGGGTGGACGAGCACCTCCTGGAGGAGATGGCGGCGCACCTGCGGCGTGCTCCCGAGCTCTACGCCCGGCGCAAGGAACTGTCCGAGCACCCCTACGGCACGATGAAGCGCGCGATGGACCAGGGCTACTTCCTGCTGAAGGGCCTGCGGAAGGTGCGGGGCGAGTTCAGCCTCACGGCGCTGGCCTACAACCTGAAGCGGGTGATCAACCTGGTGGGCGTCCCGCAGCTGCTGGCGGCCCTCGCGTAAGCGGGATCTGACCGTCGTCGTCCCTCGCGGCGAGTCCCCCGAGGGCCTCGTTACGCCCTCTGAGGACTCCGTCGACCGACATTCCGGCTCGCGCTGGATCTGGTTCCGTCGCCACGCGGCTACCGCACGATCACCGCATGCCTGCCGCGAGTTTTCACACGGCCTCTGCGCTGGTTAGGCAGCGTTCAATCGCGGCGCTAGTTCGCGAGGCACCCCACGCCACCAAAGTCGGCAGCTGAGCCGCGCCGAAGCTGATACGAGTCGTACAAGCTGCCCTGGCCCGTGGTCCGCACCGTGGTGAGATCGATGATGTCGCCGCTGAGCCGCACGGTGACGTCGAGCGACAAGGAACGCCAGGGCGGAAAGCCCTCGAATGCGGCGCCGGACGCACGCGCCGACCCCGTCCGGTCGAGGCGGAGCGGTCCAGTCGTGCCTCGGGCACACGCGAATTCGAAGTGGGCGGCGGTGTCGGTGGCGACCAGACCCGCCAGGCGCCCGCCGTATTGGCCGGAGAGAAGGGAGCCTTCGGGCTCCGTGATGCAGGCTGCCAGCGCCATGAGGATGATGGCGGCAAGAGCCAAGTGAGAGCGCGCCATTCTATGAAGAAGAGACCCTCTGGGCCGCCTCGAGGTCACCAGTGACGCTGCCTAACGCTGGGCGTCACCTGCAGACGCGAAGCGCCTGGCAGGTGCACGCCCCCTGGTTAGGTAGCGTCGTCCTTCCTCTGGGACTCAGGTGTGGGTCGCTGCTTCTTGGTGCTCCTCGCTCTCACGGCTATCGCTAATACTAGCCAAAACACTCCCAGAGCTCCCAAACCCGGTCTGCCAGAAAGCAGGCCAACCGCGATCCAAACCAGGGCAACTAGCATGAAGGCAAGGCCTGACTCAAAGAACTTCCTCATTATCTCCCCCTCCGCTGATCCTGCGTTTCCCTTGGCTGCCTAACGACTTCGGCCATAAGCTGCGCGCGTGACCACTCCATCGGCAACCGGAAGCTGAGCGTTCGGTGATGGCCGCCAGGCGCGCAAACGAACGACTTCCTTATAAGCGCGAGCGCGCGACAGCTTCATGGCCAGGTTGAACTCAATCCGCCTGCGGCGGATAGCACTGGCCGTCCGTCGTGCATGCGCCCTGCCGCGCGATTGAGAAAGAGCGTAGCGCGGTGTCTGATCCTCTCACCCCTTTGTCCGAGAGGACTCCATGACACCGCTCCGCCAACGCATGATCCAGGACCTCCAGCTCCGCGGCTACGCCGACCGCACGGTCGAGGCCTACGTCCACGCGGTCGCTCAGCTGGCCCGCTTCTATCAGACCTCCCCCGACCAGCTCAGTGAAGACCAGGTCCGGCAGTACCTGCTCCACCTGAGCACCGTCCAGAAGGTGGCGCGCGGCACCCACACCATTGCCCTCTGCGGCATCAAGTTCTTCTATCGGCAAACGCTCGGGCGGTCGTGGACCGTCCTCGACGTCGCGCGCCCCAAGGGCGAGCAGAAGCTTCCCGTCGTCTTGAGCCGCGACGAGGTGTGGCGGATTCTCAGCGCTGTGCGGATCCCCGTCTACCGCGTCTGTCTCACGACCATTTACGCGTGCGGGCTCCGGCTCATGGAGGGTATCCGCCTCCAGGTGCCGGATGTCGATGGCGACCGCACGCTGCTCCACATCCACGGCAAGCGCGCCAAGGATCGCTACGTCCCGCTTCCGGACGACACGCTCGCGCTCCTGCGCGAACACTGGCGCACGCACCGCAATCCCGCCTGGCTCTTCCCCACAGGCACCCGCAGTCACGTCGCGCCCCGTGGCGACCCTGCCGTCGGTCCGGTGTCCCGCTCCAGTCTCCAGAGCGCCTT
>Ga0315287_10000141_pt1 | contig 60164 bp, 48 predicted proteins | sample YL17G11_0_MG_FD_205037 | JGI IMG/M metagenome (GOLD analysis project Ga0315287, IMG submission 205037) | Sediment microbial communities from Yellowstone Lake, YNP, Wyoming, USA - YL17G11_0 | ecosystem: Environmental > Aquatic > Freshwater > Lake > Sediment | place: USA: Wyoming | collected...
TCTTTAGCGAGAGGGAAACACCCGTTCCCATCCCGAACACGGAAGTTAAGCCTCTCAGCGGCAATGGTACTGCTCTTTTAAGAGTGGGAGAGTAGCTCGATGCAGCCTTATTATACGGAAAGCCCCCGGCGCCTCACGGCACCGGGGGCTTTCTCTATTTACGGATGGTATCTTGAAATTGGATCTGGGGATTGGTTAGATGCTCGACAGGCAAGCGTAGACCCTAGCGTCTTTTTCCGCCTGAGTGGTCGCAGCTGCGGGCACTGCACCGTTGGCGTAGAAGGTGTAGCAGCCTGTCGTGATGTGGTGCTGAAGTGGGGAGGCACCGCCAGTGCATGCGACTTGAGCGGCGCCATCCGCGACTTTAATCCATTGTACGACGATACGGTTACCATCCTGGGACTGACCACAGCTGACGAGTTTGGCTCCAGCAGCTGAGTCGTCTTTGATCGTCTGCGTCGTTAGGCCCTTTTTATCCAATTCAGCGATTGCATTGGCCCATGTGCAGTCAAAGGCGGCCTTGCGAATATCCATGCACTTGCCGGTATCAAAGGCCCATGTTTGGCCCTTGTCGATGCAGGCTTTTTCGTCGCCGCTCCAGTCCAGCTTGACCTGATCCGTGGTGCATGCGGCCGGTCCCCCTGTGGCGGTGGTTCCTGGCGCAGGGGAAGCAGTAGTGCCAGGCGAGTCGGCCGAACTTGGGGTGCCAGTCGGTGAAGTGGCTGCACCAGGAGCGCCTGATCCGCTTTCGTTCTTGCTGGCCGCACCCTGATTGCCGCCGAAGCGCGCCGACGAACAAGCCGTCGCGATGACAATGAGAGCGCCTATTGCGACGGACAAACGCACAGCTCTCTGGAAGGAACCCTTCGGAGTGCGATTAGACTGAGTTTTTTTCATGTCGGGCGATCCTCCACTCGCCTCATCGGCAAAGTTGAGGAAAATCTTAAATTTTAATTTAACCCTTGGTCCTAACATCCTGTTAGGAATGAGATTTAGTCCTTCCGGGACGAATATCTAGGTTCCGGGGTACAATCAAAGGAGACCCACTTCTTGATATGTCCTTTCCTTTCCGCCTCTTGTCATACGACCCTCACATAAAATGTCCACCAGGAGTACCATCCAATGCCGCAACGGATTTGGCTGCCCATTGGTTTATCCATTGCACTCATGATGTTGGGGAGCTCCGCAAAAGCCTCGACGCATCTGGTGGTTCCGAATGGATTGCAGGAAGATGTCGGTTTCTGGGAGCAGGTCTTTAGTAAATATGGGCCCGATGATTGCATCTTTCATGACCGCGATCATTTAAATATGATTTACGCCGTCAAACACCTCCCTTCAGCTCCAGTGCAAAAGGTGTATGCAGCACATCGAGCCCTAGAATCAATTCGTAACGCGCTACAGCATCTGGCCAGCGGCGACGAGGCGCAAAACGATCTTGAACGTCGCATCGTCGGACTGACCGACGTGCGTCTGCGCTATCCCGCCTATTATCGCTTTGCCGCAAGCAATGTGCGCTGCCAACGCGGTGTCGATTTGCAGCCTAGCTTATCCAGGTCCAAGCTGCATTTGCGCATGGTCAAGAAGGTTTTGGCAGAACAGAAACTACCTGTGGATCTTGCTTACCTGCCACACCTGGAGAGCGGCTATAATCCGCTGGCAAGGTCGCGAGTGGGGGCCCGTGGCATTTGGCAACTGATGCCAGCGACCGCTAGGCTCTATCATTTGCCGATGGGCCACGGAGCCGACCAACGATCGAATCCGCTTCGGTCGACTCGTGCGGCGGCAGAGATGCTGCAATCGTTTTACGCTCAGACGGGATCTTGGCCGTTGGCAATCACCGCCTTTAACTACGGCATCAATGGGACTATGCGCGCCATTAAGCTATACGGGCGAGACTACCTCACGGTGCGAGAGAAGCATCATACGAGCGTTTTTGGCTTTGCCTCACGCAATTATTACCCAAGCTTTCTGGCTGTTCGTAACGTGGCGGCGAGGCAGGAGGGGTTGGCTCTTATGGCACCGCGTGACTCTGAGGGGGATCGTTCTTTTTGAAGGGTGCCATGCTCAGAAAAAAGCCGGTGACAGCCAGGGTTAATGAATAGCGTACCGCAGAGTCTTGAAACGCATTTTGTGTCAGGGCTGCTAGGCAGAAGGTCGTCAACGTTTGGAGCATGACCTGGCCAGCAAAGGACCCTGCCCGGCGTGCTCGCCAGGCGGCTGAAAAGAGGTTGCCCAGCCACACTAGAAGAATAGTCAGACCAAGCAGGCCACCGTTGACGGCAGCTTGAAGAAACATATTGTGGGCCTCGTACTGGCGGGGGAAGTTGCCCAGACCAGCGGCCTCGTAGTATGGCGCACGGTATTTGGTCGTGAGACCCTCACCATGGCCGAGCCACGGGCGCTGCTTCACCATGTCCCAGTTGACCTGCCAAAAGGCGACGCGATCATCGACATAGTCACCGTGGACGTCATGACCGACCAACATGCCACGAAATCGTTCACCAACGGGATTTGGGGTCAGCAGCACTGCTGCGATGGCGACTACAGCTGCAGTTAGAATCTGTACTCTTAGGCGACCTTTGGTGGCGCTCCAAATATTGAACAACACCACCAAGACGGTTACGCCTTCAACCATCCTCGAACGACTGGCCAGGATGGCAGCGCCAATGCTGACGCCTAGAATCCATGCGGCCGGGTGACGTGGCCAGCGCAGGAGCGCAAGGATGGCGAAGGGTACAAACACCAAGCAAACGTAGCCGAAGGACATTGGATGCGAATAGAGTCCTTGGGCGCGAGGGAAGCCAAGGACTATATGAGACTGCTGCAGCTTCCATCCCCAGATGGCTTGGGAACTGGCCATGCCGCCGAGGATGAGTGCAATGGTTGCTAAGCCCCAAAATAAGTGATTCCAATCGCGAGGCGATAGACGTGGTTGGCTAAAGCAAACTGCGGCCGGGATGATGGTCCAGATAATGTGGCCGAACAGGTAATGGATGCTTCTCGGGTCAGGGTTTTCTGGGTTGAGCCATGTGGAAACGATTTGGCTTCCAAGGTAGGCGAAGGTCGTAAAAAGATAAACTCGATGCTGACGCCACAGATCCAGCAGCGGTAGTTCGTGGCGCTGCAACCACATCAGTGTGATCAGCATGATACCTATCACACTTGCGCCAATGTTATGGCCTGCGACCCCCAAGGGCAGAATACACAGCAGCAGAAACAACGGAATGCGAACGTTAGGGGCTATGGGACCTGACGCAGACAAGGATCCTCCTTTAATGGAGCGAGAATGGGCCGAGAATGGGCCAAGTAGAGAGGATCATCCCATCCGCTACCAGGGAGCACAAATACTAAAACAGGCTCAAATCGACAGGCCTGCGGTCAAGTTGGCAAAGAGGCCCTGAAATTCTCGATTATAGCCGAGTTCCAAGCCAAGTCCGGGCAGGGTGAATTCCTTCAAATAGAAATAGGCGCCGATCCCAAAGGCGTCATAGTGGATGATGGTGTCGTCAGGCCCTCGCATGCGGATCAAGCCCCTGTCATTGAACAATCCGCTGGTTAGGGTGCCCGACTGGTAGGTTTGCAGTGGAATCTGATAATCGAGGGCAAGGGCGTCGTAATGATCTGCCCAGGCACTCTTTGTTTCGATGCCGCGTAGACCGCGCGTACCGCCCAATCGGTAGGCATCTTCGCGCCCGCCACCGCGAACTCCACCGCCGCTAATTTGAATCTGAACGGCATGTCCACTGAACACCAGATTCTCCCAATTCATCAGGTAATCGGCGTTTCCAGCCAAATGCATGGAATCCGTGCGCCAAGCTTGCTGGGTGACGTTTAGGCGTAGGGTCAGACCTTGATTGCAGTAAAAAGCAAAGTCTTTGTTTGAAAACTCTGCCACGACATTGCCAAAGCCAAACGAATGGTCATTGGGTGGGACAAAGGTGTCGACACGGTAGTACGTCCGTTCGCGAAAGCCGACATGCCCCTTCAGGCTAAATTGGTTCCAGCGGTAGCCGGTGCCGGACAAAAAGCCGTTGGTGGTTTCCGCATAGCTATCGACCACTGTGTTGCGTCGATATTGGATCAGGTTTTCTCTGGTGTGGTCCATCAGGGCCTCGCCGCCCCAGTCTGAGTAGAGCACTGAAGGATCCTGATAATAGCCGAAAAAACTCACTCCTTGGTTCGCCAGCGAAGCGCCTGAGGCAACCGTCTTGCCCATGCCGAGGAAATTAGACTCAAGCATGATCACACCGATTTTTCGCGATTGACCGGTGTCGACCTGCAGGTAGGGAATGGGAATCAGAGTCGTGCGCTCTTTCACCTCAACCGTAATATGCCGCCGCGCGGCTGTCACCGTGACCTCGGAAAAGATCTTGGTATTAAGCAGACACTGGCGGAGCAGGTGCTCAATCTCGGAGGTCCCCGCGCCCAGCCGGACCTGCGTCAGGCAGACCCGAGTCAGGTGATCAATATAGTCGGTTCTGGTGCGGATGTTGCCGCTTATCTCTAGGCCAAAAGCTTGACCCTGACTTTGAGCTTCAGCTTGTGCTGGGGCAAATGAGGCGCTAAACAACGCGAGGGCCGTCGCCGCAAACAGGGCAAGTGCGTGCCACCTGCGCGCCCAATATGTTCTGCGCTGTAACAATTCCCAGTCCTGTCGGCAAAGGATCATGCACGGGCATGAGCCACAATCGGCTTCCAGCTTGACTCTCTGATCATCGGTTGAAATCCAGCTGAGCTAAGCCGCTGCTCGGATTTACGCGCCAAGTGCGGCTTGGACCGCTTGGAGGTTTGGAGCTATTTCCCGTACTTTTAGGGTCGTTGCTGCTAGGACGGCATCGGGGTCCTTCAGCATATGTCCGGTTAGGATACAGACCACATCGTCACTGGCCTTGATGGTGCCGGCTTGGACCAACTGTCGAACTCCAGCTAGGGTCGCAGCGCTGGCCGGCTCGCAGCCCAGCCCCGAACGGTCGATTGCGGCCTTCGCTTGCATGATTTCTGGGTCGGTGACTTGGGCCACGACACCCAAGGTATCAAGGATCGCCCGCTTGGCCTTTGAGTAGTTGACTGGGGCTCCGATACGTATCGCTGTTGCCACGGTTTCGGCTTTCACCTGATAGCTGTGCGAGAATTCGTCCGCATAACTTAGATAAAATGGATTAGCGCCGGCCGCCTGAATCGCCGCGAGACGTGGTATGCGATCGATCCAGCCGGCGGCATGGGCCTCGCGCAAGGCTTTACCAAAAGCACTCGTATTACCTAGGTTCCCGGCCGGCACGACAATCCAATCGGGAGCCGCGAAGTTGCGCTGCGCGAGCAGCTCGAAGATGATCGACTTCTGGCCTTCAAGGCGAAACGGATTGACCGAGTTGACCAGGTACATGCCGAGTTTGCTCGCGGACTCTTGGACTAGGCCCATCGCTTCATCGAAGTCCCCCTGCACGGCTAAACAGGTGGCGCCGTAACCAACCGCCTGGGCCAGTTTGCTGGTGGCGATCTTGCCGGCAGGGAGGAACACCACCGCGCGCATGCCTGCCTGGGACGCATAGGCGGCCAGTGACGCACTGGTGTTACCGGTTGAGGCGCAAGCTACATAGTCGAGGCCGAGCTGCTTGGCCTTCGACACCGCAACCGTCATCCCGCGGTCCTTGAAGGAGCCGGTCGGGTTCTCCCCTTCGTGCTTAAACGCGAGTTGTTCGATGCCAGCGAAGTCTGCCAAGCTGCGGCGCTCGTAGAGGCGAGTGCGTCCCTCTGGATGCGTGACGATATGCTCTGGCGGTAGGCTCAAGATGGCTTCGCGAAAGGACCACACGCCGCTTTGATCGAGCGGATTGTGACTGAGTTGGCGCGAAGCCAAAAGGGCCCTGGTCAAGGTCTGGTGCCATGCATCGTCGCGCTCCACCGTCAGCAAAGCGCCGCAGGTGCAATGATATCTTACCTCTGCAATGGAAAAGGATGCGGTGCAGGCGACGCATTGCAGGCGTTCTGATAGATCAGGGGCATGCAGAGTGATCAATGGATCGGTCATAGGACACGGGCTCCTTCGGCGGCAATGCGAGCTGTGTGAGTTTGAGCTTCCACGGGCCAGAATGCTGCCTTCATGGCTGCGGCGCAAGCATGAGCAACGGCTTCAGTGGCGCATAAGGCAAACACGCTTGGGCCCGCACCGCTAATGCTGCAGCCGAGGGCGCCGGAGGTCACCGCGGCGTTTTTAACGGCGAAAAACGAGCCGATGAGCTTGGCCCTGTGGGGCTCAGCATAGACGTCGACCAGGGCGCGGCGGGCTAACTCGTGGTCGCCGCTAACGAAGGCCGTAATCAGGCTGGACGTATGCGCTAGTTGATGCACAAAGTCGGCCTGGGTCACCAACTGGGGTAGGACCGAACGGGCCTTTTTCGTGGTTAGACGCATCGCCGGACTGACGATCGTCAGCCACCAGCTCCCCTGGATCGGCACGCGCACCGCGTCGGCGGGGTCAACGCAGCGCGCAACGGTTAGGCCGCCGAGTAAACTTGGGGCGATGTTGTCCAGGTGCGCGCTGGAGACGCTGGCCTCGCCGGCTAGCGCTGCGGCCAAAATCGCCGCTTGAGGTACGCTGCGACCGAGCGCGATGGCCGCGCCGTAGGCTCCGCCGACACTTGCCGCGGCACTGGCGCCGAGCCCTCCGGCGAGCGGCAGGCTGCGGTCGATCGAGACCTTGACGTTGCGTTTGTCGCCTTGGGAACGCAAGAGCGCGACTGCAGCAATGGTCGTGCAGTTAGTGTTTGGATCTTTCGGGACATGTTCGTGGTCACGGCCGGTGACCCCAGCGATACTGCTAGCGGCCTCGGTCAGTTCGATGGTGAAGCGGTCACCGATGCCGTCAACGGCCAAACCAAGAACGTCAAAACCAGGGCCGACGTTGCCGATACTACCAGGGACAAAGACGCGAACAGAAGTCATCGGGTGCCTTACCTTTTGGGGCGACGGCCGCGGACCGCGAGATCCTCGGATAATGCGATGGCCAGGACGTCGTTGAGCACGCCGGCGGCAGTGACCTCAGCACCGGCGCCGGGACCGCTGACGATTAAAGGATTTTGTTTATAGCGTTTGGTCGTAATGGTGACCTGGTTGTCGGTGCCGCGGAGTCGGCCGAGTGGGGCGGCGCTCTCGATCTCCTCCAGGCCGACGGTGACACGGTCCGAGGTGATGCGAGCGACGTAACGGATGCAGCGATGGTTGCGACGTGCGGCGGCGATGCGCTCTGCCCAGGCGACGTCTAAACCGCGTAGATTTTGCAAGAACACTTTTGGTTCCGGCGAGCTGAGCTCCGCGGGAAACAGCGGCTCTACGGCGATGTCTTCGATATTCATGCGAATGCCGAGGGTGCGGGCCAGAATCAAGGCCTTACGGGCGACGTCCATTCCGCTGAGATCCTCGCGTGGATCTGGCTCGGTAAAGCCGAGTGAATGGGCTCGGCCGACAGCCTCGGCAAAGGGCGAGCCCGCCTCGAGTTCGGTCATCAGATAGCCAAGGGTTCCAGAAAAGCAGCCAAGGATCATTTCGATATGGTCGCCAGCTTCTTGCAGCTTCGCTAGGGTATCGAGGATCGGTAGGCCGGCGCCGACGGTGGCCTCGTATCGCAGTTGGACACCGTGCTCGGCCGCAGTGGCGAACAGCTCGTCAAATTGATCCTGGGCGACGGCCAGCGGCTTTTTGTTGGCGACGGCAACGTGCCAGCCGGCGCGTAGCGCCTCGAGGAGCAGTGGGGCCGAGTCTTCGGCGGTGGTATCGATGAACACGCCTTTATGGACCGGAAGCTGCCACAGCTTGCGCTGCAGGTCGGTGATCATGCTCGCCACAGACATCTTCTTTTGGCGGCGATCGGATGGCGGATGCAGCGATCCGCCTTTGTCCTTGGTCAGCAGAATATTGTTGATATCGCTTGCCGACATGCCTTGTTCGCGAACAAAGGAGCCAGAACTGTCAACGAGAGCCAAGCAATTCAGACTGAGCTGCATTTTGTTTTGGTAATAGGATTGCTGCGCCTGAAGCTGACGCAGGAGGGTGCGGCCGATTTGGCCGATGCCGTAGACGGCTAGGCACACCTCGCCGTCGGCTTGCGGCGGCAAGGCCCGCAACTTCTCGAGGCGAAACTCGCGATGCAGGCTGATCAAGGCTTCAGGAACAGCAGCTTCCTCCGTGACGACCGAGATATTCAGTTCGGAGGATCCTTGGGCGATCGCCTCGACATTGACCTTCGCGCGGGCCAATGCCGTAAAGGAGCGAGCGGCAATCCCAGGGGTACCTTGCATGCCAAGGCCGACGATGGCGATGACGGCTTGGCCATCGCGAGAACGGATCTCATCGATGAGGTTGTGTTCTAATTCAAACTGAAAAGCTTCTTTGAGGGCTCGTACGGCCGATTTGGCTTCGCTGCTCGGTACCACAAAACACAGATTGGCCTCGCTCGACGCTTGGCTGATGACGGCAACCGAGATGCCGTGTTGTGCCAAGGCGCCAAAGGTCCGGGCGGCGATCCCGGGGACCCCCATCATGCCACTGCCCTCGACGGCGATCAGCGATTGACTCATCACCGCCGTGAGCGCTTTCACCGGGAAGGCGCCAGGTGGAACATCACCGGCGATGCGGGTTCCGGCAATTTCTAGGTTGAAGGTGCCACGCACCGTCAGGGGAATCTGATGCTTGAGCAGCGGGATGATGGTGCGAGGATGGAGGACTTTGGCGCCGTAGTAAGCGAGCTCAGCGGCTTCACGGTAATGCAGCTCGGGGACGATCCGTGCCTCCTTGACGTGGCGTGGATCGGCGGTCAGAAGGCCATCCACCTCTTTATAGAGCGTCACGGACGCGGCTTTGAGGCAATGGCCGAGGACCGTGGCGGAAAGGTCCGAGCCACCGCGACCAAGAGTCACCAGAGCGCCGCCCGGGCCAGTCCCGATAAAACCCGGCACGATCACCAGCTGACCGCGGTCCAAGGCCGGCAGGACTTGGGCCTTCACTCGCGCCGTGGTCTGGTCCAAATCCGGGAACAAGCTCCCGTATTGGCGTTCGACGATGATCAGCTCGGTGGCATCGATGTATTTGGCGTCGATGCCTCGCTCCTGCAGCACTTCGCAGACCAGCTTGGCCAAGGTGCGTTCGCCGCGGGCGGCGGTCATATCGAGGACGCGCTGGGTGTGCTCGCGCAGTGTTGCCAGGCTCTGGCAGATCGAACCGAGTTCGTCTGCCGCCTGGTCAATCCACTGGTGCATGCGTTCCAGGCGACCGGGCTCCTTTAACAGGGCCGCAGCGGCGTCATGATGGCGGCGGCGGAAGGTTTCCTGGGCGGGATAATAGTCGCCGCCGCGCACCGCCGTCTGGGCGGCGTCGAGCAGCAAGTCCGTGACTTTAGCCATGGCCGAGAAGACTAGCAGCAGACCACCCGGGTCGTTTGCGACAAGCCCGGAGATGACCCCAATCACGACTTCAATGGCGCGGTGGTCTTGGACCGAGGTGCCGCCAAACTTCGCCACATGATAACGCCGAGCCGTTGTGTTCACCTGGATTCCTGCAGGAAAGGGTCAAGGTCGCATTCTAGCATGAATAACCACGGTTACGAATCATGGTTGCAACGCCTGGTTACATTTCGGCCGTGGCTTTGTTGCATAAATCCTGCCCTCCCGCCTTCCCGCCCTCCCAGTTGCGCGGAATAAAGCTGCTGCCCAAAAACTGGGAGGGTGGGAAGGCGGGAGGGCAGGATTTATGCAACAAAGCCATCGGCCGTCGGTCGAGAAGCAACTTTGGTCAGTCATCGATCTGCAAAATGGCCATAAACGCATCTTGTGGGATCTCGACGCTCCCGACCTGTTTCATTCGCTTCTTGCCGGCTTTCTGTTTGTCGAGGAGCTTTCTTTTGCGCGAAATATCGCCGCCGTAGCACTTAGCGGTGACATCTTTACGCATCGCCGCGACGGTTTCGCGGGCGACGATTTTGCCCCCGATCGCCCCTTGAATAGCGATCTGGAACATCTGCCGCGGCAGGATGTCTTTGAGCTTCTTGCACAAGGAGCGGCCACGGATGGCCGCGGTGGCGCGGTGGACGATACAGGATAGCGCGTCGACTGGCTCATTGTTGACTAGGATGTCGAGCTTGACCAAGTCGCCGGGGCGGTATTCGGTGACGTCATAGTCCATCGAGGCATAGCCACGGGAAATGCTTTTCAACTTATCGTGGAAGTCGAAGATCATCTCATTCATGGGGATTTCGTAGGTAATCTTGACCCTTTTTGCCGTCAGGTAATCGAGGCCTTTTTGTACGCCACGACGCTCGGTGAGCAGCTTAAGTAGGCCGCCGATGTATTCTTCGGGCGTGTGAATGGTCAGCAAGACGTAAGGCTCTTCGATGCGGTCGATCTTGGTTGGATCGGGCATCTTGGAGGGGTTCTCGATGCTAGTGACCTGCCCATCGACACCGTGCATATGGTAGACGACGGTCGGTGCGGTAAAAATCAGATCGAGGTTATACTCACGCTCGAGGCGCTCCTGGATAATGTCCATATGGAGCAAGCCCAAGAAGCCGACGCGGTAGCCCATGCCAAGGGCGTTAGAACTTTCCAGTTCGAAGGTCAATGATGCGTCGTTGAGCTGCAGCTTTTCGAACGATTCCTTCAGCAACTGGTATTCGCTGGAGTCGACCGGGAAGATGCCGCCAAAGACCATTTGACGGGCCTTTTGGAACCCGGACAAAGGGCTGGCAGCCGGTCTGTCCGGATTGGTGATGGTGTCGCCGACACGCGTGTCGCCAACGCCTTTGATGGAGCCAGCGACAAAGCCGACTTCGCCAGCCACCAAGCCAGCGAATTCCACCTGCTTCGGCATCAGCTTGCCGATTTTTAACACCTCAAAAACCTTGCCCGACGACATCATCTGCATCTTTTGGTTCTTGCGCAGCTCGCCCGCCATGACCCGAATCAGCGACACGGCGCCAAGATAAGGGTCGAACCAGCTATCAAAGATCAGCGCTTGCAGTGGCTCTTCGCGACGCACCTTCGGTGGTGGCACGCGTTTGACGATGGCCTCAAGCACATCCTTGATGCCAATGCGTGCCTTGGCGCTGGCGAGGACCGCCTCGCTGCCATCGAGCGCTAACTCCTCTTCGATTTCGCCGCGGACCTTGTCCGGATCAGCACTGGGCAGATCGATCTTGTTGATGACCGGGATCAGGGTCAGGTTGGCGGCCATCGCGAGCGATACATTGGCGACCGTCTGGGCCTCGACGCCTTGGCTAGCATCGACGATGACCAGGGCTCCTTCACAGGCGGCAAGGCTGCGCGACACTTCGTAGCTGAAATCGACGTGGCCAGGGGTGTCGATGAGGTTGAACAGGTACGAGTGGCCGTCGTCCGCTTTGTAGATCATCGAGCAGGTCTGGGCCTTGATCGTGATGCCGCGTTCGCGCTCGATGTCCATGCTGTCGAGCACCTGCTCGCGCATCTCACGCTGTGACAGGGTCCCGGTGAACTCGATCAAGCGGTCGGCGAGGGTCGATTTGCCGTGATCGATGTGTGCAATAATACAGAAGTTTCTAATGAAATTGGGATCGTCCATGGTCCTTGGGAGCCCCTTTCGGGTCTAAGCGGGCTTAAAGTCTGGGCATCAGCGTACCGATGGGATGGGGAGAATAGCGTTTTAAGGTGATTTTTTCACGGATAATCGATTCCATGACCCGACTCAACCAGCTGGCTACCGTGCTCCTCTTCACCTGGACCCTGCTCAGTGCGGTCGGGTGCGAAACCACTGCGACAAAGCTTGAGCCCGAAGTGCCCCAGCGCACGCACTACACCCTGCGTGAAGGCAAAGCGACGAGGTACTCAGAACCGTTGCCAACCCGGACCGATTTCATCGTCGAATGGCACTATACCAATGGTCGGACCGAAGAATTAACCGGCTTTCATGCCTGGGATTTTATCGGTCAAGGACGCTACAGCATGGTCGAAGTAATGGGCGAGGACGGCAGCATCACCCATCGCTTGTTTGATTTCGACGGCGATGGCCATACCGATCTCATTTGGGATGTTAAAAGCAACGCTCCCGAGCGCTAGGGCAGGCCGGTGATGGGCTAGCCGAGGCAAGCGTGGTCGTGGTCTTACTGTAGCTTGACGACTTTAGTGGCCAGGGCATAGCGCTGTTGGACGGCGATGGCTGCCCGGTCGGCATCTTTTTGGTTGGCAAACAGACCTTGGCGAATCCGGTAGACCACCCGTCCGGAGCGGGCTAGTGGTGTGTAGTAGGCCTCGACGCCCTGCTCGTGCAGTCCATCGATGATGCGCTCGGCCTCGTCGCGTTCGGTCGCCACCTTGATCTCCAAGGTGAAGCTGTCTTTGCCAGATTGTTCGGCGTCGCCACTCTTGGCGTGAAGGGTCGCTGGGGCATGACCCACCGAGGTGTAGAAAAAGGCCGCCTGTGCCTCGGAGGATGTTGCCTTGTCCTCCGCTGCGGCGGCATCCGGACGTGCAAGCTTAGGTACGGGGCGGCCAACGAGCAAAAAGACCGCGCCTAGCAGTACCGTGACAAAAGTTGTTAGGGCGACGATGAGGCGCACCGAGGAAGGGGCCTGAAGCTCTTGATTGGGCAATGGGAACCTCATTGCACTTGGTCATGTAGGGGGTAGGTCTATTGTATCAAGCCGCGACTGGCCTGCCATCTTTTAGAAAAAAATAAATATTAACAGGGTCTTGGGTCTTAATGCGGGGGTTGTCCTTGGTCTTGGGCGAGGTCGTGCCGATGCTTCTAGTGGGCTTCCAACCAGGGTCCTAAGCATGATGAATCGCCCCGTTAAACATCAGTACCTGCCAACACTGGATGGCTGGCGGGCGGTCGCGATCCTCGGGGTCTTAATGTGCCATGGGTTCGACTATCCATTGTCGGACGTCGGTCCATGGGCGAACCCGCGCTTGTTTGCTTGGACGCGTTTGGGGGCCTATGGGGTCGACATCTTTTTTGGCCTTAGCGGCTTTCTCATCACCAGGCGACTCCTAGAGGAGTTAGACCTTCGTGGGCGCATCGATCTGGCTCAATTTTACGGCCGCCGCGCCTTTCGCATCTTGCCGCCGGTGATCGTCTATTTAAGCGTGATGGCGTTGCTGACACTACTCGGAGTGTTGACCATCGCGCCCATCCAATTCGCTGGCAGTCTGTTGTTTTTTCGCAACTTCCAAGGTTCTGCGACCAGAGATGGGTGGTATACGGGACATTTTTGGTCGCTGAGTGTTGAAGAACATTTTTACTTGTTCTGGCCCCTGGTGTTGGCTGGGCTTGGGAGCACGCGCTCACGCCTGTTTGCCGTGATCTTCGTCGCCGTGGTGGCTGCGTGGCGCTGGCACGAATATCAGCAACCGTGGTTTGGGCAGCTGTTTCCTAAGGATATTTTCTTTGCACGCAGCGATATGCGCCTCGATTCGCTGATGTGGGGCGCTTGGGGGGCCTTGATGTTCGAGAGCAGCTGGTGGTCCCAAGTCTGGCGTCGGGCATCGAGTCGCTGGCTATGGCTCGCCGCGGTTGGGACGCTGATCGCCAGCTTTCGCTTCAAAGAGGTGAACCTGATCACGGTGCAGGGACTGCTGATCGTGGCTCTGTTGACCGGCACGGTACTGCGGCCCTCTGGACTGCGGGCGCGACTGCTCGAGAGCCGGCCCCTGCGCTATCTCGGACGACTATCGTATAGCTTGTACATCTGGCAGCAGTTTTTTTTAGTTGGATCGCGCGAAACGCGACCCTTGCCGCTGCCGCTAGTCCAAACATGGCCATGGAACATCGTCGCGATGGTGCTGATGGTCGGGCTTAGCTACTACCTGGTGGAACGACCGATGATTGAGCTCGGCCGACGCCTCCTCCAGCACCCTGCAAAAAAGTCGGCAGGCCTAGGCTAATCTCTTATTCTGTCATGGAAAATAGCTTGTGATCTCGGTCTAGACCTTTACAGTGGTGGGACCTTCGGGTCTCCTTCACGGTTGACGATCTTAGCATAGGCACGCCCAGGGCCGGGGCCCCGAGTGTCGCATGCAGAAAGTAGGTGCGGATGTCAGAGCCACCATCTGTACAGAGCATGGAGCAGCTTTCGACCATCCTGCCGCCACCCGTTGCGAGTATCGAACTAGACGGCGTGTCGACCAACAACCTCAAAGCGGTTGATGTAGCGTTTCCCTTGGGCATGATCAGCGTCGTCACCGGTGTCTCTGGCTCGGGAAAGAGCTCGTTGGTGTTTGACACCCTTTACGGCGAAGCTTACCGCCGCTACGTCGAGAGCCTGTCGAGCTTTGCCCGTCAATACCTCCAAGCCCTTCCTAAACCTGATATTCGCGCCGTTCGCCATTTGCCGCCGGCGATCGCGGTGCGGCAGATGCAGTCAAGCGCCAGCAATCGCTCGACGGTCGGTACCGCCACCGAACTGACCGATTTGCTGCGCGTGCTGTTTACGCATCTGGCCGGCATTTACTGCAGTACGTGTGCCGCGCCGGTCCATAAGGATCATCCCGAGGCCGTGGCGGCCCACACTGTGCGTGCGCATGATGGCAACAAAATACTGGTTTGTGCACCCTTGGAGCGCTGGGGCAAAGTTGCAGCTAAGGATCTGCGGGCGCAGTTAGAAGGCCAGGGGTTTAGTCGCCTACTCACTGCAGGTGGCGCGACGGTGAAGCTCGGCGAGGCGAAGGTCGCGGAGTTTAAAGGCGCGGCCGTGGTCATCGACCGCATCAGCGTTGGTCCAGACAGCGCGAGTCGTCTTGGGGAATCCCTGCGGCTGGCATTTAAAGTCGGGCGCGGCAAGCTTTGGGTGGTGCCACCACATGGTACGCCGGAGGCTTTTTCTGCCGGCTTGGACTGCCCTAGCTGCGGTCAGGAGTATCTGGAACCGTCGATGGCGCTGTTGTCGTTCAATCATCCACTGGGTGCTTGTCCCGCCTGTCAGGGCTTTGGTTTTACCAGCGACGTCGACATGAGCAAAGTGATTCCAGATCGCACCTCGTCGCTGGCTGAAGCCGGTGTCGTTGCCTGGAACTTTGGTGCCTTTAAGGAATACTACGCTTGGGCAAAGGTGAGCGCCAAGGCTCGCTCGATGCCCTTTGATAAACCCTTCAGCGATTATAGTGACGACGACTGGCAGTGGCTGCGCACTGGGTCTGGCAAGGCCTTTGATGGGATCGACGGCTTTTTTGCCTATCTTGCTAGCAAGAAATATAAGGCGCATTACCGCATCCACGCCGCGCGTTTTCGCCTTTATGTGCCGTGTGTCACCTGCGGTGGCCAGCGTCTGAACACCAAGGCGCTGGCGTGCCGGGTTCAAGGCGTGCATTTGGCGCAGGTCTGCAAGATGGCCGTGACCGATGTCGAAGCATGGCTCAGCAAGGTCCAGGCGGTCGCCGAGAGCGACGCTACCGAGGGACATCAGGCGGCCAACGACGGGCTGCTTGGGATCACCGAAGCCGTGCAAGAGATGGCGGCACGCTTAACCTATCTACGTAAAATCGGTGTGTCCTACCTCTCGCTCGATCGTGCCGCGCGCTCCTTGTCCGGCGGTGAACTGCAGCGCATCAATATGGCCCGCTGCCTTGGCAGTGCTTTAACCGACACCTTGTTTTGTTTAGATGAACCGAGCTCCGGGCTGCACGCGCGCGATAGTGGCAACCTACTCGCGATCATTCGCGAGCTGCGTGACCAGGGCAATACGGTGGTCATGGTCGAGCATGAACGGCGGCTGATCGCCGGCGCCGACCACCTGGTTGAGATCGGTCCTGCGGCTGGGCACGCCGGGGGCCGCGTTGTTTATGCTGGAGCGGCGCAGTTGTGGCAGCGCCCCGAGGTCGCGCCGCGGCTTCAGGTCGCGTCTATTGGTCAAGGTCACCGCTTTATCGAGATCAAGGGCGCGCGTACGCACAACCTGAAGAACCTATCGGTGCGCTTTCCCTTGGCCGCGATCACTGCGGTGTGTGGCGTCAGCGGCAGCGGCAAGACCAGTTTGGTCCAGCACACCCTTTATCCGCTGCTAGCGGCGGCCCTTGGTCAGACCATTGACCGCAGCGCTGAGTCGCAGCCAGTGGCAGATGGGGTGGGGCCGGCAAACTTGATCAAGGCCCACGGCGAGGTCGTGCTGGTCAGCCAAGCCTCCTTAGGGCGCTCCAGCCGCTCCAATATTGCCACCTACCTGGGCTTGATGGATGAGATTCGTAAACTGCTGGCGGCGCAGCCCCTGGCTCGTAAGCTGGGCTTAAAGCCTGGCTCTTTTAGCTTTAACACCCCAGGGGGGCGCTGCGAGACCTGCCGCGGCCTCGGCACCGTGACGGAGGACCTGTCGTTTCTTGGTGAGATGGAGGTCTGCTGCCCAGCGTGCTCCGGTCGGCGCTTCGAAGACAAAGTGCTTGGCGTCGAAATTCTAGGGAAAAACCTGATTCAGATGCTTAAAATGACGGTCGCCGAGGCGCGTGAGTTTTTTTACGATCGGCCGATCATCGTCAAGATCTGCGACCAGGTGATGGGCATGGGCATGGGTTATCTGACGCTTGGTCAGCGGACCAGCAGCTTCTCAGGTGGCGAGGCGCAGCGGCTTAAGCTGGTCAGTCGCGTGCGTGGGGCCGAGCCGGGCAAACCGTCGATCTTGATCTTTGATGAGCCGACCACCGGCCTGAGTGATAGCGACGTCGCTAATCTCCTGGACCAGCTGCGGCTCCTAGCAAAGCAGGGTCACATGGTGATCGTCGTCGAGCACCATCTTGATGTTTTGCGTTCGGCGGATTGGCTGATAGAAATAGGCCCTGAAGCAGCGACGGCCGGCGGAGAGCTGGTGTATTCGGGAGTGCCGGCGGGATTGACAGCAGTAAGTCGGTCGTTGACGCGACCGTTCCTTTGGGGGCCATGATGAGTAAGTACACACAGCGCGAAGCTGTGACCATTAGCCAGATTCTGGCGGCGAAGCAAAGTGGCTCGAAGTTATCTGCAGTGACCTGTTATGATAGCGCTTTTGCACGTCTCATCGATCATACGAGCGTCGATATCGTGCTGGTTGGCGATAGCTTGGGCAACGTCATGCTCGGTCATGACGGCACGGTAGCGGTGACCATGAACGATATGCTGCATCACACGGCGGCGGTGGCGCGGGTGCTGAAACGGCCGTTTTTGTGTGCTGATATGCCGTTTTTAAGCTATCAGGTCTCGACCGAGCAGGCGCTGACGAACGCTGCTCGCCTGATCCAGGAAGGCGGCGCGCAAGGCGTGAAGGTCGAGGGCGGTCGCCCCATTTGTCCGCAGGTCAAGGCGATCGTTCAGGCCGGAATCCCGGTGATGGGCCATTTGGGTCTGACTCCGCAAAGCGTCCACGCCATGGGTGGTTACCGGGTGCAAGGCCGTGGCAACGACGCGGCGCAACAGATCCTCGATGATGCTCATGCTCTGCAAGATGCCGGGATCTTTGCACTCGTCCTCGAAATGGTGCCGGAGCGGCTGGCCGAGCGGATTACGGCGTCGCTGCACGTTCCGACCGTCGGTATCGGGGCCGGGGCGAAATGCGATGGCCAAATCCTCGTCTTGCACGATATCCTGGGCTTTGACTCCGGCTTCAGTCCGAAGTTTTTAAAGAAGTACGCCAATCTTGGCGACACCGTGCAGCAAGCCCTAGATGCCTATGACCGCGACGTCAAAGGCGGCGTATACCCAGGGCCCGAACATAGTTTCAAAGAGTGATCCCAACCACCATCCCGTGCAGCGGACAATAAAAACGACATGGCGACCAAACGCGACTATTACGAGATTTTGAGCATCGAGCGTACCGTGACCGAGGTGGAGATTAAGGCCGCCTACCGTAAGGCGGCGCTGAAGCATCACCCCGATCGCAACCCCGGTGATCAGGCCGCGGAGCTGATGTTTAAGGAGGCCTCGGAGGCCTATGAGATCCTTAGCCAGCCGGAAAAACGTGCCGCCTACGATCGCTATGGACATGCCGGGGTGCAGGGCCAGGGCTTTCAGGATGCTGGCGATATCTTTTCGAGCTTTGGTAATATCTTCGAAGAATTCTTTGGCTTCAGCGGCGGCGCGCAAGGCGGCGGGCGCGGGCGGGTGCGCCGCGGCGCCGATCTGCGCTACGATCTGACGCTTGAGTTTGAAGAGGCGGTCTTCGGTATCGACCGCGAATTGGAGTTTGAACGGGCTTGCGAGTGTGCTGAGTGCAACGGTAGCCGCGCTGAGCCGGGTGGTAAGTCGACTTGTAAAACCTGCGGCGGTGTCGGGCAGGTCCGTCGCAGCCAGGGTTTCTTTGCGATCCAGACAGCCTGTCCAACGTGCCGCGGTGAAGGTGAGCAGATCACCAAGCCGTGCAAAAGCTGCCACGGCAAAGGCGTGAAGATGGAGCGCAAGAAGCTCTCCGTCAAAATCCCACCAGGTGTCGATACGGGTCTTCGCCTGCGGGTCGGCGGCGAAGGCGAATCGGGTGGCGCGCAGGGACAGCCCGGCGATCTCTACGTGGTGCTCCATGTCAAAGAAAGTAAAATATTCGAGCGCGATGATAACGACTTAGTTCTGACGCGCCCGATCGGTATAGCGCAGGCGTCCTTGGGCAGCCGGCTGACGATCCCAACCCTTGAGGGTGACAAAACCATTGACGTCCCGGCAGGCGTTCAGCATGGTCACCGCATTACCCTCGCTGGGGCAGGCGTGCCGCATCTGAAGGGAATTGGGCGAGGTGATTTACACGTCCAGCTGGAACTGGTGGTACCGAAGAAGTTGAGCAAGGAGCAACGCGAGTTACTGGAAAAATTCGCCGAGATTTCCGGCGAGGATGCCCATGCCGGCGGTGGTGGCTTCTTTCATAAGATCTTCGGTGACTAAGAATGGGACCTAAGAATGCGGAATGGGCGTGGCCATGAGTTTATCGTGCCAGGCCAAGACCGACTTGAGGTCGATCGCGTCGAGATTGCGGATATTATAGTGGTAGCGCTGAAACACGGCCTCCTCGGTGACCTCGTCGAGGCGGCCTTTTTTGGTCAGCTGGAGCCCCTTGATCTCGGGGATCAAGTCGTTGCTCAGGAACAGCGTCGCTGCTCCGTCGCTAAATTTATGATGCATCGAGGCGACGTTATAAAAGTTGCGGTCGATGGTGCAAGACTTGCAGAATTTCCACTGGTGCCGCGCTAGGCCTGCCTCGGTGTTGGCCGCGCTGCAGGTGGCGCAGAACTCGACGACGCGAAAATTCTTGGATGTCAGGTAGCGAAAGGCCAGCTTGCGCCGCGTCTCACGGTCGTTGGCGAGGCTGAGAAAGACCGCATTCTTGCGGTCGAACAGCTTTTTGCGCTCGTCTATGGAGGGGCATTTCTTGGCGTGGCTGGTCAGCATGAGAGCGCTAAGAAAGCGGTAATTGATCGCTCGCTCCGGTCGTTCCATATTGGCGAACGCCTCAAACAATGCTTCGTAGCGGCGAAACAAGCCGGCCAAGTCGCGCGTTGGGTTGCGGATCAATACCAACTCGCCAGCGAACTGCAGCTTTAGACTGCCTTGCGGCACCCTTTTGGCGACCTTTTTTGCTGTCTCAGCCTCACTGGGTTGGAGAATCGCCGCAGCGCTAACTTTGTCTCCGGTCACGAGTTGGAGGCTCCTTTGTCGATGATGCTTGATCAGACGTTATCATTGGCAAGGGCGCGAATCAATTCGCGCCTTGGTTGCCGCGGAAGCCCTCGACGGGGTCGACGCGGCTGGCCATAAATGCTGGAAATAGCCCGGCGAGGACGGCGATTGCCAGACTGACCGCGCCCACTGTGACATAGACCCACCATTCGTAGGCAACGGGTAAGCGAGCCAGCAGATATAGATCGGGGAGGTCGATAAATTGGTAGCGTTCGAGCAGCGAACACAGGCCGACCGCTAAGACCATGCCGATGAGTCCGCCGACGACGCCGACGTAGATCCCTTGCTTGATAAATAAGATGAGGATTTGTCGATTGGTGGCACCAAGGGCTTTCAGGATGGAGATGTCGCGTTGGCGTTGGCTGACCGCGACAAATACGGTCGTGAGGATATTAAAACCGGCGACCCCGGCGACCAGGCCGGTGATCAACAAGATGACGACGCGTTCCATCCGCATGGCTTCGAACAGGGGTTTATTGAATGATTGCCATTCCTTGATCGACAGCGAGTATTTGGCGCTCATCTGCTCCGCCACGGCGGGGCTATCCCAGGGTTTGATCAAGCCGATCTCCAGCCCGGTGACCCGCTTATTTTTGTAAAAAAATCGCTGCGCTGCCGGCAGGCTCATGAGGATCAGCTTGTTGTCGTAGTGCTTGAGCCCGGAGTCATAGACGCCGACGATTTTGAACTTCTTCATGCCCGCGAGGTTTTCCTTGGACGGATCCACGAGATCGACGGTCTCGCCCACCTTGCCACCGAGCAGAGACAGCAAACCCGTGCCGACCACCACCGACGGTACCTCTGGCGTTGGCTTGCCAGCTCCGTCATCGATGATTTCCTGCTGCAAGATATCGAGGGCGCTGCTTGGCCTAGTGATCGAGGCTAGACTCTGCACGTTTTCGCGCAGCTTCGGATCGGTGCCGCGAATCAGGACGCCATGCAGCAAGGTCTCGCGCCGTGCCATGGTCTCGAAATGGATGAACGGTGAGATCCCGCTGACGACACCCTTGAAGTCACGGTTGATGTCCTTGGTCCACTCCGCCGGATTGTTCATGCCGTTGGGAAAGCGGTAGGCCATGATGTGGGCATTGGCTTCGAGAAAGCGCCGGCGCAGCTCCGTCTCAAAGCCATTGATCACCGACCAGACGACGATCATCGCCGCCACACCGATGGCAACGCCGGCGATCGTCAGCAGTGAAATCCAGGAAAAGAAGCGGTTATTGCGTCCCGCCTGCATGTAGCGACGAGCGATAAACGTGGTGACGGACATGAGGCGCCTGTCAAAAGCTAGGTGTGATGCCAGAGTCCTCGTTTATAGCCGGACTGGCTGGCTTTTCAAAGCTGCTTGCACGGTGGCTACTTGGACCGGAGGCCGAGAGCCAAGCGCGGGCGGCTATGCCTCGCCGTCGCTGAGCCACGTCGCCACCGCGAGCGCAAAATAGGTGAGAATGCCGTCGGCGCCAGCCCGTTTCATACTGAGCATCGATTCCATCACGGCATTGCGTTCATTGAGCCAACCGTTATGCACTGCAGCCTTGAGCATCGCGTATTCACCGCTGACTTGGTAGACGAAGGTTGGTACCTGAAAGGTGTCCTTCGCGCGACGCACGATGTCCAAATAGGGCATCCCCGGTTTGATCATGATCATATCGGCGCCCTCGGCGAGGTCCATGCTGATCTCATGCAAGGCTTCGTCGCTGTTTGCAGGGTCCATCTGATAGGTCTTTTTATTGCCACTGCCGAGGGCGCTGCCGGAGCCCACGGCGTCGCGAAAGGGCCCATAAAAGCTTGATGCATACTTGGCAGCGTAGGCCAAAATACAGGTGTTGATATGGTCTTGGGCATCGAGGCCGGTGCGAATGGCGCCAACGCGCCCGTCCATCATGTCGCTTGGGGCGACGATGTCAGCGCCGGCCTCAGCGTGGCAAATGGCTTGGCGTACCAGTGAGGCGACGGTGGCATCGTTGGCGACATAGCCGTCGGCATCGATCAGTCCGTCTTGGCCGTGGCTGGTATAGGGGTCTAGGGCGACGTCGGTGATGATCCCAAGCTCGGGGAAGCGCTGCTTCAGGTTGCGTACGACGCGGGGGATCAGGCCCTCGGAGTTGTAGGCCTCGGCGGCGTCGAGGGATTTTAACGACGGCCCGATCACTGGAAAGAGCGCGATCGCCGGTACACCAAGAAGCAGGCAGGACTCCGCCGTGCGGTAAAGTGATGTCAAGCTCTGGCGATAGACCTCTGGCATGGAAGCGATGGGCTCATCGCCATGCTCGCGGTCGAGGACGAAGACCGGGTAAATGAGGTCACTGGTGGTGAGCACGGTTTCGCGCATGAGGCGTCGTGAAAACTCACTTTGCCGCAGGCGTCTAGGGCGGTGCGTCGGATAGCGGCGGGTTGGCTGCATGGAATCTCCACAAGTGGCGATGTCCTATGATTATTCCATGATCTGTGTTTTAATATCAGCACTTTTATCAAGGGGATGAGCGTTGTCCAAGCCCTGGCCGCGGATGATCTTGGGTATCGATCCCGGATCTCGACTCACCGGTTTTGCCCTGATCCAAAGCCGCTGCGCCCGGCCGATGCTGCCACGAGACTTTGTCGTCGTTCAGGCTGGGGTCCTTCGCGCCGACGGGGACCTTCCTCACCGTGAACGCCTCGGTCTTTTGCACACGGCCCTCTACGAACTGGCCGTCGATCTGAAGCCCGATGTGTGTGTCCTTGAGAAGGCCTTTTTTGGCGAAAACGCTAGTAGTGCCCTGAAGTTAGGTGAGCTTCGCGGCGCCTACATCGCCGCCTGTGCAAGGTGTGTGGTGCCCGTCGAGGAAATCACCCCGGCCGAGGTTAAGAAATCGATCACCGGCCATGGTCGCGCTGATAAGGTGATGATTGAGATGGCTTTAAAGACCCTGCTGGGATTTGACCGTGGTGGCCTGCCGCACGATGTCACCGATGCCTTGGCGATCAGCCTGTGCTTCGGCTTGCAGCTCACCCGCAAGTGGACGGAACCGACGGTGGTGCCCCTGCGTCCAGGCCGTCATGGAGTGGATGCTGGGCGCAGGTCGAAGATGCCACCATTAACCAGAGCATGAAATAGGCTCCGATTTCATGATTTTGTAGGGTTAGTTAATAAAATATCATTGACTCTATGGATTGAATCAGGCAATGATACGGGCTCGTAGATTGTCTGGATAGCTATGGGTTCCTTGGCCGCATGAAGATGAGGCCCAGCTTTTAGGTCTTGTCGCCAAAACCTGGAGCCTAGCGATCATCATTGGAGTGGTGGATATGCGCGTTTTGGTGGTGGATGACGATGAAACGCTGCGCTTGATCGTGCGCTCAACGCTCGAGAGTCGCGGCGATGAAGTGGTCGAGGCCGAAGACGGCGAAAAGGCCGTGCAGCTGGTCGCCAATTCCGGACCCTTCGACGCCGTCTTGCTCGATGTCAACATGCCGCGTTTGTCTGGCATCGACGCCCTGATTCGCATCAAGGATCTAAGTCCGACGACCTTTTGTTTGATGCTGACCGCCTACACCAACGTGCAGGATGCTGTTGCGGCGATCAAACACGGCGCTTTTGATTACCTTGAGAAGCCGATCGATGGCGACCGGCTGCTGCGGGTGATGGACTCGGCGATTGCTGCCAATGCTTTGGTGGCCCAGCTGCGGTTCTCGGCGCCGCAACTTGAATTTGATACCGGTCGGAAGATCATCGGAAGTTCGACGCAGATCCAGAAGGTGTTCGAAATCATCCACCGCCTAGCCAAGGTCGACACCTCGGTGATGGTGCGCGGCGAGAGTGGGACTGGCAAGGAGCTGGTCGCGCGGGCGATTCACGTGAATTCGCACCGCATGAAGGGGCCGTTTGTTGCCGTTAACTGCGCGGCCATCCCAGAAAACCTCATCGAGAGCGAGATCTTTGGTCACGAAAAGGGTGCCTTCACCGGCGCCGACCGCAAAAAGATCGGCAAATTCCAGTTTGCTGAAGGCGGTACGTTGTTTCTCGATGAGATCGGCGATATCAGCGCCCAAATGCAGGTTAAGTTGTTGCGCGTGCTGCAAGAGAGGTTGTTTACACCGGTCGGTTCCAATCAGGAGATCAAGACCGATGTGCGCGTCGTGGCCGCGACCAACCAGCCGTTGGAGAAGATGACTCAGACGGGAGCTTTTCGCGCCGATCTGTTTTATCGCTTGAACGTCATGCCGATCACTCTGCCACCGCTACGTGAGCGCCGCGAAGACATCGCACCGCTAGCGCAGTTTATGGTGCAAAAGTTTAATAAGCTCCATCAGCGGACGATTAAAGGCTTTGACAACCGGGCGCTTGGGGCCTTGCGTCTGTACAATTGGCCGGGTAATATTCGCGAGTTAGAGAACGTCGTGGAACATGCGTTTATCGTCGAAGCCTCGGAACTGGTTCGCATCGAGTCCTTGCCTGAGCATATCCAAGCGATGGCGGCAGGTAAGAAAGAGGTGCTGGGCGAGTCCTTGGGTGAGCCGGCAAACGGCGGCGAAGATCCAGTGCTAGCGCAGGTCTCTGACCTTAACTACCCACAGCTCAAGGAGCGATTTGAACGCGAGTTTCTGATCCGCGCCTTGCGGGCGTTCAATGGTCGGGTGAATCAAACGGCGGAGCACACCCAGATGACCAAGGTGACGTTGCTGCGTAAACTTGAGAAGTACGGCATCGATCCGAAGAGCTATTACAACCAGCATTGACCTTCTGCGCGGCACGGCCTTTCATGCTAAAATCGCTTTAGAGACCATCAGGAACTAAGGCGAAAGGCGGCCCATGCCCACGAGCGACGATGGTAGGTCGAAAGCCGAAGGGGAGCACTCTGTTGCGCCTGCCGAGCAGTTGGCGCGTCTGTATCGCAGCAGTCTGGGCGAGGGGCTAACGGCCTCGACCCGGGCCCTGCTCAAAAGGCTGCTTCTAGAAGAGTTGCAGGCGACGCCCTCGGTGGTCACGCCGCCTAGTGCAGCGGCAGTGCGACATCCGGCGCCCGTTGCGCCGCCCGTTGCCGCGGAAGAGGCGCAACGAGATTGGGCCGATACGGTGATGCATCCCCTGGTGGTGCCCCCAGCTCCAAGCAGTGAGCAGCTCGACATGCGGTTGCGGCAGCTGGTCGATGCCGATGCACCTTGGTCCGCTCTCGAGCCCGTGGCTATGGCCCTGTACAAAAAGCGGCGGGACTCCGACGCCGCAGCACGGGTGCTCGAATTGGCGTTTTTGAGTGCCTCGCCGATGCAGCTAGTCGAGCTCATCGCTCGGTTCAAGGGTGAGAACCCGGGATTCTACCAGGCCTTGCACCCGCCCGTGCGTGTCCACCTGCTGCTGCGGCTATGGCTCGAAGGTCGTGCTGATGTCTTGGTCAGCGCGGTATATCGACAGCGCGAGGCGGGCTTTCTGCAGCCGCTCGAGCGACTCTTTGTCTTCTTAGCGATGGCTGAGGCAAAGGACGCCACGTCCCCATTTATGTATGGCCAGCGCTTTTTTGCCGAGTTGCTCCAGGCGGCTCATGAATATGGCGAGCGATTGGGTTTAGCTCCTAGCCAACTACGTCTGCGCCTTGGTCAGCTGGCCCTGGATCTTGGTTACCATGCTGAGGCGATACAGATCCTCGAGCCGATTGCGGCGACGGCACCCGAGCGCGATGAGGCGCTGCGTTTGCTGCTGCAGACCTCTGCCGATCAGCACAAAGTCGGACGCGGTAGCTTGACCGAGAGGATCATGGTCGAACCCAATTCATTGGTTCGTCTGAATATCCTCGGGCAAATGCTGCAGCAGACGCGAGAGCTCGGCGGCTTTAAAGATCGCAATCGACCGGCATTGAATGAGCTTCTGGCTGATCCACTGGCCTGGCTAAACGAAGATCCTGATATCTGGGGAGCCTTGTCCGACCTGTTGACGGCGCATCGAGATTTGGCGCCGCTGTTGCCGCAGCTGCTCCAAGTGTTTCGTACCAATGCGACGAAGTTTCACTCGCCTGCTCTGGATACAGCCCTTTGGCAGGGGCCTCTGAGCGGAAGCATGGCGACGGAAGAGGGTGGGTATTGGCGCGGCGTGGCCTTTCTGCATCACTACGTGAGCGCAGGTGCAGTCGCCGAAGCGGAGCTTTGGCAGGCGTTTAACCTGTTGACCCAGGCTCAGGCCAGGCTGGCGTCGGCGCTTCCGGTATCGTGGAAAGACCTGCATAAGGCTAGCTGCAGCTGGGTGGCGCGGAGCCATTACATCCTCGAGGTGGAGCGCTCCCGGATGCTGCGACAATTGCGCGTTGCTGCAGCGGAAGGGACGGTCACCCTCGCTGATCTTGAGGATTATGTCGCCCATGAGGGTACGGCTCCGGTAACGGCGCTGGTATCTTTGCAGATGATGGCTGAAGCTAAACAGGCACCGGCGTTGGCGAGTCGATTGTTGCTGCGTCGGGCGCAGCAGACGCATTTGACCAATGCCGACGTCAATCGCATTTGGCAGTTCGCCAATGAGCGGCAGGACCCCGACCTGGCCTGGCGAGCGGCGACCGTGCTGCAGGCGCGGCAGGGGCTGGCCGCGAACGTCAGGCATGCCTGGGAGATCAGTGGTGAAAAGCGTGCCGAGTATGGCTTTTTTGCTGCCAGGCGGGTGATGCTAGAGCACTGTCTGGCTGGGTTCAGTCCAGCGGCCGCCAGGTTGGCCCATGCCTGTGTCCAAGTCGGAGGATTGTTGCCGGAGCTGCTGGCCATTCTGGATCCGGGTGCGACGACGATGAGGCACGCGGCTTCGCCACCCGCCAGCATCGAGGCCAAGGTTGATAAGGCTCTGCAGGACATGGACTGGCTGCCAGTGGCGAAACGGCGCTACCGCTTTAGCTTTGAATCCGCCCTGGGCGGCTCGGCCTTGCCGTCGTTCATGCATGTGCTGCCAGGCAACGCCTGGAGCTTGCTGACCGTGCGCCTAGCCGAGCGCCTTGGCATCAATTCCTGGGGTTGGCGCCTTAGCCGACTTCACGCCCAGATCATCGATCTGATTCCGCGCTTAGCGAGCCGCCAGGATCTGCGGCGGCATTCGGGACGGGTCGCGAACTGGCTCAAAGACCTACAGCCGGAGCAGCGCGCCGCTTGGCAGGATTTGGCCGCATTATCGCGAAGCCTAGACGATCAGGAGGCGGCGTTGACGCTGGCGGCATTTATTTGCCGCTTGGCTACGACGATTCTCCAGAATCACTACTGTGCCTTGACCTCACTGCAGACCATGCGTGCACCGGTCGGCTTGATTTGGGACCTCGAGGTTTGGCTCCTGGGCGACGACTACGGCAAGATTCGCTCCGGGAGCGGCAGCGAACATCGCGTCCTGGTACCAAGTATCCTGCAGCGCTTGCCGACCATCGTCGGGCCGAAGGCAGGAGGCTGAGAGCAGAAGGGCTATGCCGCCACTGGTGGCCTCAAGCCGGACTTCGCGAATTGCTGCTTCGGGAGGACAAAGACAAAGCAGGTGTGACCTGTAGATGAATCGTAATAGAGGGTGCCGCAGTGCGATTCGACAATCCCGCGAGAGATGCTTAAACCAAGGCCGGTGCCCTGGCCAACGGCCTTGGTGGTGAAGAACGGATTCAGCATTTTTTTGGCGACGTCGTCGGCGATGCCCTTGCCGCTGTCGGTCACCGAAAAAAGCACCGCATCGCCAAGGTCGCGTAGGTCCAAGCGAACCCATTTATCAGGCAGCGTTTGCACGGCGTCGTACGCATTGTTGAGAAGATTGACCAGGACCTGCGAGATCTGCACGGCGCGGCATTCGATGGTGGCATCGATATGGGCGTTGGGCAGTTCTAGGCGCACGCCATTGTTGAGAAAGCGCTCGTGGCATAGCTCTAGGGTGTCCGCTATCACCGACTTGACCACCACCTGCTCAAACGGGTCCTGTGATGCCTCCCGAGCGAAGGTTTTTAAGCCGCGAACGATCTTGGCGATGCGTTCGGTCATGGCAACGATTTTTTCCGCATAGCGCTTGACTTCATCTTGGTCAGGGTTTGGACCACTGATAGCTGCGGTCAAGCGGTTGGCAAAACCCATGATCACAGTGAGTGGATTGTTGATTTCGTGGGCCACGCCGCCGGACATTTCACCAAGCATGGACATTTTTGAGGCGTGGACTAGTTGCGTTTGCTGCATTTGAATCAGCTGTTCGTTGGCCTTTCTCTCGCGTATATCCTCGACGACGCCCAGTACTAGAAGCGGCACACCTTTGGCATCGAACACCGGAATCCGCATGGTATGCGTTGGGATGTCACCAGATAGCGTTGGCAAGAGCTCTTCCGGTGCATCGAATAAGGTGCGGTTGGCGATGACTTGGCTATCGATCTGGCGCTGCATGTCTGCCTCTTTGGGCAGGTAAACCGCTGTGTCGGTATGATTGATCAGCGACTGCCGCTGCCGACCGGTCATGGTCTCCATGCGGCTGTTCCACATGACGTAACGATAGTTGGAGGCGATGTCCTTGGCGTAAATTCCATGCGGGATGTGGTCGAGGATTTGCCCCAGAAGGTCCTTTTGCTCGGTCAGCTCGCGCTCGGAGCGCTTGCGGTCGGTGATGTCTAAACCAATCAACACTGCCTCTTTCCCATCTTGATATTTTTTGGCCGAGAGCAGCACATAGCGCTCTTCGGCGGAAGCGTCTGAGATTCTCACCTCACGAGTAAGGCCCGAATCGTCGGCCGCAAATACCTCGCGCATAAATTCGGTGACTGGATCGAAGGTGGTCGTGCTCATGAACCCCATCGGTTTGCCGATAAACTCCTCCGGCGGTAGCTTAAAACTATCGGCAAGTGCACGGTTCACCCCGCCGTAATGCAGCTGTGAATCGGTCCAGGAGACAAACCCAGGGATGGCATCGATGACGGCGCGACTGTAGGCTTCGCGGGCGACCAGTTCATCACTAAGATGCTTTTCGCTGGTGGTGTCTTGCATTGAGCCGATCAGCCGGGTGATGACGCCATCCTCGACCCGAGCACTGCAGGTGATCCGCACCCAGATGCGTCGACCCATGGCGGTGTCGAGTGGAACTTCCAGTTGAAATGGGACACCGCGTTCACTGGCGCTGCGGATCGCCGATTTGACGAGGTAACGTGCTTCGGGAGCGACGAAGCCTAGGGCATCCTCGAATTTAATGCGGCTACCCTTGGCGACCTCATGGATGGCATAGGTTTGATCACTCCACCACAAAGACTGGGTGGCGATGGCAAAACTCCAGCCGCCCATCTTGCCGACTTTTTGCACTTCGCCAAGAATCATGCGATTGACCTCCTGCTCACGCAGACGCGCCTTCAGGCTTTTAAGCAAAAGGTGCTTGTCCCGAAAGGCCATGCCAGCCATGAACATGGTGCAGCAGTTGGCGGCGATAAATAGGACTTTTGGAACCTGCGGCGTTTTGCCTCCAACGAACAAGGATACGGCTACGGCAAAGGCGAGATAGCTGAGCGTCAATTTCTGAGATTCGAACGCCAAAGCGACGCCAAATGCGGCGACGATATAGCCAATCGCTGAGGCGCTACTCAAATTGTTGGCGTACACCTCTTGTCCAAGGACCGCGACGATGATGAAAGCCAAGCCAAGTCCCATGCGCTCGATATGACGGAAAGTAAAAAAGGGTCGGTACGATAGTCCAAGGATACTCAAGGCAATGACGCTGATGACGAGGCGGGGAGTCAGAAAGTAAGTGGCGGTTGGCAGCGACGCCATGAGCACCAAAAACCAACCGGGAAACATCACCGCAGCGGCAAGCAACAAGATGCGCAGGCGTTGCATCGAGTCACTGGAGGTTGGCTCCAGCGCAGAGGCACGCTGTTTGGCTAGATTGCTTGGGATGCGACTACTCACCGCTGCTCCTAGAGATCCTTACCTAGGAGCTATCGGCGTTCCTTAACCCTTCTTGAGCTTAGGAGAATTGGGCCACAATAATCATTGGGATTTCGGGTCGGTTTGGCTCGGGGGACAAGGGGTCCGTGGCAAGTTTATAGCAGTAAGCGGAGGCCTAGACTTAACCAAGCCTCAGGGCTCAGGCCACCCTGCGCCATGAAGGGACCTAAGGCGAGGGCAAAGCCGCCATAAAATGTAAACGGATCTCGCAGCATCGTGTACTGCACCCCAACCGGAACGCGAACCCATGCCCCACCTTGAATGCCGAGGCCGCCACCGAAGTATAGCAGCAGCTGGCCGCGGAGGGCGTTATAGTCACTGTTTGGCTTGAGCTGCAGCAGGTGAAACTGATCGCTGGCGAAGAAGATATAGTCGCCGCTGGCGCCCAGGCTGCCGCTTTCGATGCCGAGATTGAGGTTTAAGGCGCCGCTTCCCGGGACGCCCAATCGCTGCAGGCTGAGGCCGGTGCCACCGTAGTTTCCGACCTGCGCGCCGAGGCTCCAGACCGGGGCAGGCGTTAGTAGCCCTGCGGTGCTGCCCCTGCTTGCCGTCAGCGAAGAACTCGCAGCCGCCTGTAGAGGGCCGCCAAGAAGCAGCAGTCCCAAGGCTAACAGAGGGGAGAGTAGTGCCCTAAGGTGAACTGGCCTGAGACTTAGGCGCTGCGGCTTTAGCGAATGATTTGGTTTCTTTCGTATTGTCTCGCTCGAGCTTGCCACGGTTTGTACTCCCATTCCTCGGATGGCGGAATGAGAGCGATCATAAGACCCACTGCCGCGATTGGCAAACCCGTAAGCCACCAGACGCGATCTTTACGGTAGTCCCGGGCGATCAGGATGGCAAACGTGATAAAGCTCACGGCCACGGCGAAGGTGACCTGCTGGCGCCGTAGTTTGAGGATGCGCAACTTAACGTAAAACTGCTCGCTATCGACAAAGGTCGCCGTTTTGTTGGTAGCAGCGGCGGTATTCGCGTCGCTGTCTAGCTTCATCTGCTTTAGGAGTTCGGCCGCTGAGGTAGTGCTCACTTGTGACTCTCCTGTGGTCTGTTGGGGGCGCTAGGTGATTTGGTTGATTCGGTCGTGGCTTGGATGACGATCCGGTCATTGTGCATCGGACGTAGGTACCAGCGCAGTCCCGCAAGGGCGAGCAGTAGCAGGCTGGTCCAAACCTGGGCCCTGGTGAATTCGCCGCTGGGCCTAAGCCGCGACGGCAGCGCAATGACCAAGGTGACACCCGCAGCCATCATGAAGAACATATAAGTCATGCCGGCTTGATGGTCGCGCCGATCAATCATCAGCAGGGAGACCTGCAGGATGAACAACCAAAGGAGCCCGCCAAACAGCATCATCCAATCGGCCGGGCCGATATCACCAAAGGCCTTGAGCACTTCGCTAAGGCTCGGCAGTAGGTTGTGCTGGCCGTCAAAGGCGGTATCGTCAAATAGTCCCATGGGCGCCTCCTCTACACCCTTCTCGGCAGAACGCCGCGCAACCTAAATAGGCAAGTTTTTCCCTGCTCGAATCCTCGAACTAGACTATTCTTGAGGGAGTCTAAGGCGCGTAACGACGAGGGTGGCCCGTGAACAGTCCGAGGCGAGGGTGGAAGGTGGCGGCATGGTGCTTGGCGAGCCTGCTCGGCCCAGTGCTTAGTCCAGTAGGGGCCTTGGCGGCTGAAGGTTTGACCTACGGCAGCTTGAAGTTCGAGGAGAATGATTTTGATTTTGGCGAGGTGTTTCGCGGTAGCGAGCAGTCCCATCGCTTCAAGTTCACCAACCTAGGCCCAGGGCCACTGACGATTCAGGGGGTGCATGCCGCCTGTGGTTGTACGGCCGCTCAGGTCGAGAAGGGTCGAACCTACCAACCCGGGGAGGGCGGCCAGGTCGATATTCGCCTGGACACGACTAATTTCGCCGGTCCGCTGGTGAAGACGGTCACGGTGATGAGCAATGAGGCGCTTCTACCAGACCGTACCTTGACGCTTAAGGCACGCATCAAGAGCGAGGTGGAAGCCATCCCGCCGCTGTTTGATTTTGGTGATGTACGTCCCGCTTCGGGTGCAAGCCGCACGGTACGCATTCGCGCCGTAACGGCGCCAAAGCTGGTGGTCGAGGACCTCGTTTATAATAAAGACTTGTTTACAGCCGAGCTGGTCCAAGAGAAGGAAGATTGGCTGATCACCTTGAAGTTGAGTCCAAAGGTTGCGCCGGGTTTCTTAAAGGAACAGGTCAGCGTGCGCAACTCATCCGTCCACCTGCGGTCCCTGCCGCTGCCGGTGCGGGCCAACGTCCTGGGGAATATCGATTTTAAACCTGGTTATCTGGAGTTTGGCGCGATCGGACAAGGGGAGGTCGCGAAACGCTCGGTGACCCTGCGCGGTACACTTCCCTTCGAACTGACCGGCTCGCGCGTGGACCTCTTGATCAATGGTACGCGCTTGGCCGACTCAGCACCGCTCATCAAGGTTGAGACGACGCGTAAGGGTAAAGATGAACAGATCGTGGCGATCGATTTAAAGAACACGGCTAAAACCGTCGGCAGTGTCCACGGCAAGGTCTATCTGCAGACCACCGACCCCACGCAGCGCGAGATTCTTTTCGATTTTTATGCATTTTTTCGCTAGATTGTGGCTGGATTCGCGAGGAGGATAGAGATGGTACAGGTGGATTTTTTGGTCGGTTATATTGCCTTTGGCATCGTCTTTTTGCTCGGCGTAGGCGGCTACTGGATAGCGACCATGCCGTTTGCCGACCTGCGGCGCACTTATGGGCGCGGGCAGCCGTAGCTCAGTTAACGAGCTCGCCGATCAGCCCAACCTTGTTGCCGCTGCTGATGCGGACCTGATGCACTTGGCCGGTCAAAGGGGTATCCGAGGTGACGCGCACCAGCCGGAAGTGGTCGGTGCGGCCATAGTATTGACCTGGGTTCTTGCTGCTTTCGTAATGAAACAGGACCGGCCGGACTAGACCGACCTCGGCCGCGTGAATCTCAGCGGTGATGCGGTCTTGAAGTCGCATCAGCTGGGCGAGCCGGTCTTCCTTGACCTTCTCGTCGACTTGGTTGGCGTAGCGTGCCGCCGGGGTGTTTTTGCGCGGGGAATACTTGAACATAAAGGCGAAGCCAAAACGCACTTGTTCGACCAGGCGCATGGTGTCGGCAAATTCTGCATCGGTCTCACCGGGAAAACCAACGATCAAGTCGGTAGACAAGGCGATGTCTGGCACGGCGCGCCGCAGCCAGTCGATGCGTTCCAGGTACGATGCGACGGTGACTTTACGCTGCATGCGCAGCAGCATGGAGTCGCTCCCGCTTTGCACCGGGAGGTGCAAGTACCGTCCCAAGCGCGGCTGGGTCGCGAATAGCTCCGCTAGCTCCGCGGTGAAGTCGTGCGGATTTGACGTGGTGAAGCGCAGGCGCTCCAGCCCAGGCAACGCGGCTACCGAGCGCAGCAGGCTGGCAAAGGACGGCTTGGTGCTGAGATCTGAACCGTAGCTGTTGACGTTTTGTCCGAGTAGGGTCAGTTCGCGGGCACCTGCAGCAACCAGGGCTGCACTTTCGGCAAGAATCTCCGCAGCCGGTCGGGATAGCTCGCGGCCACGGGTAAAGGGTACGACGCAGAAGGTGCAGTAGTTGTTGCATCCCTGCTGGATGTTGACGTAGCGCGATACCTCATGCTTGCCGGTGAGCGTTGGCGGCGCGATCACTGGTGCCATTTCAGGGCCGGGTGCTGAATCTGGGGCGTGCCGGTGGAACCCAATCGCCTGGGCCCGCTTGCCGCTGGCGTCATGCTCCCGCAGTAGGCGAGGCAGCTCATCGATCTTGCCTGGACCAAGCAGGACGTCGATCTGGGGCGCTGCCTTTAGCAGCCGCGAGCCTTCGGCCTGCGCCACGCAACCAGCGACGGCGATGGTCATGCCAGGCCGACGTTCTTTGATCTCCTTAAGCACACCAAGCCGACTTAGCACTTTGTGCTTGGCCTTTTCGCGGATATGGCAGGTGTTGAGCAAGACCAGATCGGCGCTTTCGGCATCGGCTGCGAGCTGGTAGCTCTGTGCGGCAAGTAGCGCCAGCATGCGCTCGCTGTCGGCGGCGTTCATCTGACAGCCCCAGGTTTCGATATGGACCATCTTCCCTGCGGGAGCAGGGATGGTCGTGCTTAGGCTAATGTCGGAATCGATCACGTCGTCTTACCTGTGCTACTAGCCGGTGGTGCCGTGGTGCTTATTTGCGGTTTTTCTTGCGGGCTTTTTTTGCGTCTTTGCGCAGCTTTTTTTGTTTGTCGCGGTCGATCGGTTTGGGCTTGGCAATGGCGCCCCCACCACCGAACATGCCGCCTAGGCCGCCCATCAGGCCTGGTGGCATGCCGCCACCGGGCATACCGGGCATGCCACCACCCATGCCGCCTGCCTGCGCCATCTTGCGCAGGCTATTCATCTGTGCCAGCCCGCCCATACCGGGAATCTTGCCGAGTAGGCCCATGTTCTTGCCGAACATGCTCATCATCTGACGCATGCTGCCGAACATCTTGAGCAGGTCGCTCACCTCTTTGGTGGTGCGTCCGGACCCTTTGGCGACACGGCGGACGCGGCTTTCGTTAAACAGCTTGGTGTCAAGACGCTCCGACTCGGTCATCGAATCGATCATCGACTTGAACTTGCCGAGCTGACGATCGTCGACGTTGACGTCCTTGGGCATACCGGGAATCGGCATCTTTGCTAGGATGTCCTTGAGCGGTCCCATCTTTTGGATCATCGATAGCTGTTCGTAGAAGTCCTTGAGCGAAAACTGGCCCTGCAAGAGGCGCAGGGCATCTTCTTCGCGCTTGCCCTCGGCAACGCGCTCGAAGTCCTGGACCAGGCCGACGATGTCGCCCATGCCGAGAATGCGGCTGGCTAAACCTTCGGGACGAAATTCCTCGAGGCGGTCGAGGCCTTCGCCGATGCCAAGAAACTTAATCGGCTTGCCGGTGACTTCCTTGATACTCAAGGCCGCGCCGCCGCGCGCGTCGCCGTCGAGCTTGGTCATCACGATGCCGCTCAGGTCGAGGCGCTGGTCAAAGGACTTGGCCGTGGTCACGGCGTCCTGACCCATCATCGCGTCGCAGACGAACAAGATATTGTCTGGGTGGACCAGCGTCTTGATGTCGCTGAGCTCTTGCATCAGGGCATCGTCGATCGCCAGGCGGCCTGCCGTGTCGATCAGCAGGATGTCGCAGCCAAGCTCTTTGGCCTTGACCATGGCTTGCCGGCAGATCTCGACCGGTGTTTCGCCGGCGGCGTGAAAGACCGGAACGCCAAGGCGCTCGGCTAAGACGCGGAGTTGATCGACGGCCGCCGGGCGGTAGATATCGGCGGCGACGAGCAGCGGTTTGCGCTGCTTCTTTTCGATCAGATATTTGGTCAACTTACCCGTGGTCGTCGTCTTGCCGCTGCCCTGGAGGCCAACCATCATAATCGAGGCGAGGCGGTGGCTCGGCAGGCTCAGCGAGGCGTCGCCTGGGCCCATCAATTTGACCAACTCGTCTTGGCAGATCTTAACGAAGTGGTCGCCAGCACTCACGCGCATGCCGCCGCCCGCGGTCTTGAGCTGCACCGAGCGGCCGAGGGCCTCGGCTTTTACGTCGCTAAGGAATTTTTTGGCGACGGCGTACTCGACATCGGCCTCGAGCAGGCTTTGCCGGATGGCGGCGATTGCTTCGTCGATATTATCGCTGTTAAGGGTCGTTTTGCCGCGAAACTTATCCCGCGCCTGGCGAAAGCCATCGCTTAAGACATCCAACATATTGCACTCCAGGAACCGAAGATCAGTGGGTCGTTAAGCGTATATCTTTTGAGGGGGCCTTAGTCAAACTCGGCAGCGGCTGTTGTGGGTCTGTCGTTTAGATATAAATAATCATAATATTAGATAGATAGCTCTTTGGGCCGCGGCCTTTGATCGAGAAGGTCTCGGGGTGCGGTCGTTTTGTCAGTAAACGCGGTACTATATCAGGACCAATACGAGCGTTTTCAGCACACAGGAGGACCCCGTGGCGGCCCCGATTGGTGCTTTCCAGCGACCCCAGCCCGCGACTACGTTGAAGTGGACCGTTTTCGGGCTGACCCTGCTGGTGCTGGCGGTGTTTGGACGGACCCTAAGCTATTCCTTCGTGCCCTACGACGATGCCCTGAACCTGACGGAAAACCCCCTGATCGTCGCACCCAGCGCGGCACCGCTGCAGGCGATCTGGCGGGAGCCATTTAGTAAGCTCTATATTCCCGTGGTCTACTCCATTTGGTATGGGCTGACCAAAGTGGCGGGAGCGACGACCAGCGTCGATGGGGTGCTGACCTTTGGCGCAACCCCGTTTCATATCCTCAATGTCGTGCTGCACTTGTGGAGCACCCTGTGGGTCCTGGCACTGCTCCGGCGTTATGTGCGCAGTCCTGTCGCGGCGGCGCTGGGGGCTGCAGTATACGCGGTGCATCCACTGCAGGTGGAGGCCGTGGCCTGGGCCACCGGAGGTAAAGATACGATATTTGCCGCGCTCGCTTGGCCAGCGCTATGGGGCTTCGTGCGTTTTTGTGAGCGCGGCAGGGTATCCAGTGCGGTGTGGGCGACGCTTTGCTTTGGCTTGGCTCTGCTGGCAAAGCCGACGGCGGTGGTGCTTCCCGGTGCGGCGTTGGTCTTGAGCTGGGGGCTGCGTTACGGCCCTGACAAGGTGGCTGTTGGGTCGCAGCGTCGAGGCCTTGCCCTCAGCGGATGGTGGCTGCTGTTGGCGCTGCCGCTGGCGTGGATGACGATGGAGGCGCAGCCGCCGACCGCCGCAGCTGCCGCTATTTCGTTCGGGCACAGATGCATCATCGCCATCGACACAGCAGGATTTTACCTCGGGCGCATGCTGTTGCCCTGGCCACTTACGGTGGATTATGGGCGCACACCCCAGTTTGTGCTGGAAGACGCCTGGCATTGGCTACCCCACCTTGGGTTGTTGGTGGTGCTGCTCGGGCTGCTCTGTACTCGGTTTAGACCGCGGTTGCTACTGCCGTCGTTGTTTATCCTGGCGGCGTTGCTTCCGGTCCTTGGCTTTGTGTCCTTTGACTTCCAGGTGAATTCCACTGTTGCCGACCGGTATATGTACCTGCCGGTCTTTGGCTTTGCCTTGGCACTGGCTTGGGCTGTTGACTCGGTGCTAGGGATGCAAGGGACGAGCCGAGTTCCTGCAGTGCGTGCAGGACGTACTTGGTATGGATGCTTTGCGGTCGTCGTTGCCGCCTATGCTTGCTTGAGTTGGGTGCAAGCGGGCTTTTGGCGCAGCGGTGAGAGCCTCTTTGAACATGCGCTGCAGGTTAATCCCCGCAGTCCCTTGGTGCACCACTGCTACGGGGCAGCGCTGGTACAGTCAGGGCAGCTGAATGCAGCGCTCGAGCATTTTCATGCTGCGCTGCGGGAACGGCCGGTGTTTCGCCCAGTGCAATACAACCTGGGCGTGGTCTTAGAGCGCCAGGAGCGGCTCGAGGCGGCACTTGATGCCTTTATGCAGCTACAGTCAGAGCTTAAGACCTGGCCGCCAGCGTTTATTTATGCGCATCCGACGGAGGCAGACCCGGAGATGTTTGAGGCGCCGGCCAGGGCGGCGCGCCTACTCAAACGCTATGAACTGGCAGCGGACGTACTCAGGACAGCGCAGTCCCTTTTTCCCAATCGACCGCAGGTATATTGGCATCAGGGCTTGCTTGCTGCTGATCAAGGTCAAAGCAGCGCGGCTGCTGCGGCTTTTCGTCATGCTCTGGCACTGAGTCCAGACTCCGCGGCGATTCACGCCTCGTACGGCGATGTGCTCGAAGCTCAAGGCGACTTTAGAGCAGCAGAGCAGGAATTCCTGAAGGCCTTAGAGCTACAGCCGGGTTTTGCCGAGGCGCATATCAACTTTGGCGGTTTACTCGCGCGGCAGCAGCGCTTTGCGGACGCTGAACAACACTTTCGCCGCGCCGTCGCGGTGGCCCCGACCATGGCCCTGGCTCATGTCAATTTGGCGATATTGCTTGAGCAAACCGGGCGATCCGACGACGCGCTGAGCGCCTATAAGCAGGCATTGACCTTTGATGCCGCGCGCGAAGACGCTCGGCAAGGTTTGGCGCGACTGACTCACCGAAGCGGTCAGGGGGCAAAGTGACGAGACGGCAGACTGCGGCGGTAGGGGCGACGACACGCGTCTTGGTGGCTGTGCTTACGGCGGTGTTGGTTATTGTGGCTGTGGTCTATGGGCGCAGCATTGGCTATGGCTTTTTATCCTGGGACGACGATCAAAATGTGACGGCTAATCGGGTGCTCCTCGAGGGTCCGTGGTGGCGCTTTTGGCTCGCGCCGTACCAAGGTCTATATATTCCTCCTGTCTATACGCTTTGGTCGATCTTGGCGGGGTTACAATCGCCACTAAACCCGATCATATTTCACGGCGTGAATGTCCTGCTGCACCTGGCGAATACAACTTTGGTGTTTTTTCTCGCGCGACGTTTTATGCCGTCTGGCGGTGCGCTGGCCGCTGCGGCCTTTGCTGCGCTGTTGTTTGCCCTGCACCCGCTGCAGGTCGAGACCGTTGCTTGGGTGACTGGATGCCGCGATTTGCTCTGCGCGTTTTGGCTCTTGCTGGCGACCATACTGTACTTGCGAGCGGAAGGACGGCTTTGGCCTAGTGTTTGTGCCTGGCTGATCTTTGTCGTGGCCCTGCTGAGTAAACCATCGGCGGTGGCCTTGCCCGCGGCCTTGTTGCTGCTGGATATCGTGGCTTGTCATGCGCCGTGGCGCAAAGCGTTGCTGCGCTTGCTGCCGTGGTTCGCGCTGGTGCCACCGGTCGTGATCATGACCCAGCGGGTTCAAGCCGAGGGCGTTGACCAAGCGTTGCAGCAATTGACCCTGTGGCAGCGCTTGGTCGTGGCACTCGACAGTTTTGGCTTTTACGCCAGTAAAGGCCTATGGCCGTCGGGGCTGGCGATCGATTATGGGCATACACCGCAGCTGGTTTTAGCGGGGCAGGGTTTGGCCGTGGACCTGGCGGTGCTTGGCGGGGTCACCTTAGCCGTGATTTTATGCCGCAGGCGGTTGCGTCGTCCCGGCCTTGGGTGGTTGCTATGGGGGGCAGCGTTGATGCTGCCGACTTCGGGCCTCGTGGTCTTCTCGTATCAGCATACCTCGACCGTCGCCGATCATTATGTTTATGTGCCTTTAGTCGGTATGGCGATCGCCGCTGCCTGGCTCCTCAGTGGGCTAGGGGATCGAAGTCGCCTTGCCTTAGGGTCGGTGTTAGTGCTCGCTGCCGGCGTGATGTCGAGTCTGAGGCTTCCTGTCTGGAGCGGTGATGAGTCCCTTTATCCTGCCATGGTCGCGAGCAAGCCGCGCAGCTTTGCTGGGCTCATCGGGCTGGCGGCCATGTCGCTACGCGCAAAGCGCTACGAGGAAGCCCTGGTCTATGTCAATAAAGCCCAGGAGGTTGAGCCGCTAAACATCGCCGCTTTAGCTGATAAAGGCCTGGCCTTAGCCCGGCTTGGGCGCTACAGCGAGTTACTTGCCGAACTAGGTACGAAGATGCCGGACCGCAAGCTGATCTTGGACTATCCGCTATCGGCGCCGGATATGGCGACCTTGCTGATGACCATCGCGTTTGCGCAGATTCGGACCGGCCAGGCCAAAGAAAGCATGCCGACCTTGTGTCGGGCTCGGTTTGCTGATGCGGCGAATCCGGATGTGCTGACCTTTGTGCCGATGGTGGCTGAGTATTTGGGGAAAAAGGCGGATGATCCGGATTTATGTGAGGCTGATTATCGGCGGTAGGCCTACCAATTCCGAATATATGAGCGATTTTAACCATCCGGTGCCAACGCGGCGAACCATAGCGGCATCGAGTGACCTCGTTAAAATGGAGAGATCAAGCAGCAGGCGGCACTCTGCAAAACATTTAATGCGATGCGTTGCAGGAAAATAGATGTTTTTTATATCATTAATTTCAGAGTGTTAAATGCATGAGTAAAACATCTCGTATAAAATATCTATTATAACAGGTAGATAAAACATCTCAAGACTTGTTGCGACAAATTTCGAGATGTTTTACGCTAAAGCGATGAGAGATTTGCCTCGCGATCATAGTCGGCAGCGCCTCCAAGCCTTCTACCAAAAGAGTGGGGCTGGACTCGTATTTGTCCGTGGCCGGCGCCGGATAGGTAAGACATGGCTCCTTGAAGACCTGGAGTCGGCCCTCGGAGAGGGAGCCTTTCGAATTGTCTGCAGAAAGCACACCCGCGATTCAGCCGTTTTAAAGGAGATCCTTGTGGAGTGGGCTCGCCGCAGCGGTCGCCGCGAGCTCTTAGAGCTTAGGGCTGCCTTCCTGACGTGGCCACGACTTTTTGACGACATCTCCGCGCACGCAGAGGCGTACAAGGCGGCTACGGGCCGTAGCTTCGTGCTTATACTCGACGAGATCCAGTGGCTGTCGTCGACGTACGACGACAGCGCTGGTCTCTTGAAGGCCGCTTGGGACGAGTGGGCAAAAAAAGATTGTCTGCGCGTTATAGCATGCGGCTCCTCAACCAAGTTCTTCACCGAACAGTTCGGCGAGGGTTCCGTCATTCGCGGTCTTCACACCGAGGCGGAGATTCGGATCCTGCCGTTCCCAGTTTCAGTCATCAGGCGACTGCTGACTTCGGAATGGACGATCAAGGAAACGGTACTTGCCTACATGTGTCTTGGCGGCGTGCCCTACTACTGGAAGCAGATAGCTCCGGAGAAGGGTTTCCGCCGAGCGATGAACGATGCTTGCTGCACGCACTCCGGAATTTTTCGGGGAGAGTGGAAGGAGATTCTCTCGACCGAGTTTCGAACCAACGCGGTCGGAACGCTATCTCGCCTCTTTCCGGCTCTCATCACGGCCGAAGCTGGAGCCACAGAGGCCGAACTCACCAAGGAACTCGGCCTCAGCAACTCATATGTCGGCCACATGCTCGAAAAGCTCTTACTGTATGGTTACGTCAAAAAGGCCTTGCCAGCATCGGGCGGTGACTGTTTCGTCGACGCAGCGATACCAGGAAATGAGCGCGGTGCGCGCTATTGGCTCAGCGACTTTTACCTCTACTTCTACTTTTTTGTCCTCCGCCCAATCGAGCATGAGATCGAACGCAACGACAAGGCATTGCTCTTCCCGAGTCGTATTCTCCAAGGGGACGGTCGCGACTATATCCAATCCTTTACCGGCAGGGCGTTCGAGCGATTTGTCGAGCACCATATCGACGTCGCGATGAGAGACAGCGAGGAACTGCGCGACGGCGACCAGCGATGCCTCCCCACTCTCTGGCGAAAGCTCGACATTCCGGATTTAAACTACGAGGTCTGCTGGAACGTTTTGGTTCGAGGCGAGTCCAACGACCGGATTCGGTCGCAGATCGATGTCCTCGTGGTACACGAAATGGAAAGGCGAGTTCGCGTGCTCGAATGCAAGTGGAAGGGCGAGGGCTCCGCAGCTGACATCGAAGATGTCGTCGGTAAAATTCTGCCGGCGAAGTATTCCGGTTACGCACGAATAAACGTGCTTGTCGTTTCCTACGAACCGACGGTGCTATTCCTAAAGAAGGCCATGGAGCGCGGCGTAGTGGTCGTCACTTTGAAAGACTTTATTGACTAGGCCCGCCGGACTTGCATCTGGATGGGCCTGGGCATGCTCGGCAACCGTATGACCCCGCAGACGCTGCGCATGAAGGTTTCAAGGATGCTGCCGCCGTTTTGTCCTAAGTTAATCGAGCACAAAACGGCACCTTTCAGCCTGCATCAGTAATTATTTCGCAGTGCTCTCGCCCGCGACTTCCAGTGGGGTCATCATGGCCTCGACCTTGAGGTCAAGGTCGAGCAGTGCCTGACTCGGTGGATCGCCTACCGGCGCATGGCGTGGCTCGATCGGACTTCCAGCAGGTGGTACCAGACCATAGCCTGCAGTGGGTCTGATGTGGATGCCAACTGTAGCGAGGTCATTGACGAGTGACAGCTGGCCAACGCGTGCCAACTGGGTGGCCGCACCCAGTACGCGGGCCGCTTCCTGCGGGCTGTGGAAGCCGGTACTGTTCTCTGAGGATATAAAATCCCAGCGCATGCTGGCGCGACGGTGTGCTTGGCGCGCGGCTGCCAGCACCTTGTCTACCTTGGCTTTGTATACGTCGTTAGGAACGGACGGTCCCTTGGCCCGTTCTTTATCGAACTCTTTGGAGGCCGCGACGATATCATCCATCAAGGCGAGAATAGCTCCTTCGGCCTCCTTTAGTTGGGTGGCCGTGCGCTGTTGGATCAGGTCGACGCGGGCGCGTAGCTTATCCTCAGAGATGTGGTGGCATGTTTGGCAAGATGCATTGATGTTGAGGAGCGGTGAAGCAATGAAGTGGTCGGTCACCTTTACGGCACCCTCGCGGCGGTAAGGCATATGACAGTCGGCACAGGAGACACCGGTACGCGCGTGCACACTGCTCGAGTAGAGTTCGGTCTCTGGATGCTGCATTTTTAGCATGGCCGCGCCGGTTTCGCCGTGCGTCCAGTCGGATTTGAAGCCTTCGGGTCGCGCGGCTTCACGGTCATAGTAGGCCTCGATCATCTCGATGCGTAGCGGCTCATCCTTCGGCCATTGACTCCAAGGGAACGTGAGGACTTTTTGCTCCCCCTTGAAGTAGTACTCCACATGGCATTGCTGGCAGACGTGGCTGCGCATCTCTTCGTGCGTGGCGAGGAGGCCGGCTTTAGGGTCGCTTTTGTAACCGCGCGCTAACATGGCATTGATGTAGGCTGGTCTTGTGACTCGAAGCGACATGTCGCTGGGGTGATGGCAGTCAGCACAAGTGCTGCCCAGGCCGTGACCGGCCATGCCAGCGCCGTGCTGCTTGACGAGCTTGGCTTTTAGATCGTTGTATGGAGTGTGGTTGAAGGCCTCCCAACCTAATTCTCGAATCAGCGACGGAGCCCAGCCGCTGTGGCAGTTCATGCACGCACCGGGCTGACCCTTGAAGGCAGGGAGGCCGTGTGCGTTGATCCAATCCTTATCGTTGCGCTTCGTCTCGAATTGATCGATGGCAGCGAAATAGTGGCTACGGTCTTCGTTGAAGTCGAGGGAGAATGGATAACCGGCCCACAGTCGACGCAGGGCCGGGTTGCGCATGAGCTTGCTGTAGGGATGGCCACCGCCGTAGTTCGTGGCGGTTCCAGGCTCTGCCATCAGTCGGTAGCGTCCGTATTGGGCGGGAAAGCTGACTCCCCACTCCGCTGGGTCCACCTGATCGTCTGATAGCTTATTGAGAATGAGCGGGTATTGACGTTCCTCAGACTTTCGTTCGCTGATGTTGAGCAGCAAGCCTGTGACTGCCGCCAATGTAAGTGCGGATCCGGCAAAAAGACCGATCAAAACGCGGCGTCTCAGGCGGGGATGAGTTGGTGGCATGAATTTCGGCCTTTCTGTTTTACCGCAACATGAACTGTAACAAAGTCGATTGGTTTAGTGAAAATGCCCCACTTGTCGATGGCATTTGACGCAATTTGCCTCGCCGCTCTTGCCATAGCCTGTTGCTTCCGGATGGCTAGGCAATAACGCGGCATGACAGCGTAGGCAATTATCCTGCACGATGTTGCGACTTAGGGCTCCGGCTCGAATGGTGACTGGCGTTTCTAAAAAGGTAAATGCGTAGCTATGATGCGCGCCATTGAGGGCCTTGATGGCCCACTTGGAAAGGGCCCCTTGCGGCACATGGCAGTCGTTGCAGACGGCAACGTGATGGTGGTCGCCGACCTGCCAGTCATGTAGGACTTCACGCATGACGTGGCAATTGGCACAGGCTTTCGGCTGATTGCTTAGGTAGGATCCACCCTTGGCATAGACAAAGGTCATGATTCCAACGCCGATCGCCGCGCCTAACAGTGCGGTTGAAGCCATGAAAATGATTCGCCTAATATGCCGACGAGGGTGCCTTCGGGAGTCTTGGGGCGAGGAACTATGAATCCATGGAAACGTCACGAAGCGCGCATGACCTCTGGCTACGAAATGATTGACTTGACGCTAGCATTGCAAGCTATGCAAGACCAGCGCCAGCCAAAAATGGCGCGAGGCTGATACGGCTTTGGCTGGAGCTTGCGGCCATGACGGCCTCACGGTCCAAATTGCCATTGCTTTAGCCCAACCTCGTGGATAAAAACCCCTTCCTTCTTGGATACGAAGGTCTTTTCGATCGACCTTCGGTTGTCAACCCACTTTCAGGAATCCCGCGCATGAGCCGCCATGTTGTTTTAGTTCGATACGCCTTTTTTTGGTCGGTGTTACCGTTCTTTCAGCTGTTTTCGCCTGTCGTTAAAGCAGAAGATGCTGCGGGCCAGGGTCCAAAAGCTGAACCAGCTTTTATTCCCGAGTCGCTGGCTGTTGACGATGTGGAGGCTGGCTGGACGCACGGGCTGAGACTCCAGGGCGGTGCCAATATGGACAGCCAGAAAAACGTCGTTGGCAAGGAGAGCGGCTTCTCGTCGACTTTTGGTTTGAAGCTGGACAGCTTCATCACCGGGCGCTTTTCACTAAGTGAATGGAAGAACACCCTGAACGTTGCTGAGGCCATCGTTCGGGCCCAAGCTCTCTCAGAGTATAACTCCAATCGTGATGAGCTACGGTTTGAATCACTTTACGTCGATTTCTTTCGCGCCCTACCATGGGTCGGCGCCTTCGGTCGTGCGGCGATCGATACCTCGCTGTTCGATAGCTACGACCTCCGGCCTACAGCTCGGACTTACGCCATTAGTCATGCGAACGGCACGTCAGAGCAGGTGACCACTGATCGTTTGCATCTAAGTCGACCGCTACGGCCGTTCACAAGAAAAGAAACGATTGGCCTCCTGGCACGTCCGGTGGAGTACGAGTCATTAACGCTAGAAGTCCGCGGCGGTCTCGGCGCCCGGCAGATTTCAGCCAACGGTCAAAAAGTGCTCGGCAAGGAGCGGGATGGTGTCGTTAACGTAAAAGAACTTCAAGATACGACCGAAGTCGGCTTCGAGACCATGGCGACGGTTTCAGGGCTCCTTATCGAAAAGAAGTTTGGCTACCGCCTCTTCGCGGAAGCCTTGAGGCCTTTTGAGCATACGCCAAAAAGCGACGGCAAGGGCCGTAGTGCAGCCCAGCTGACAAGCACTGACGTCGGCGGTAGCGTCTCGCTGAACTGGACTAGCTGGTCGGCATTGGTCTACGAGTTTCGTTCAAAACGCGATCCGTTGCTCGTCGATCAGGCTCAAGTAAGCCAGTCGCTGATGGCGACGGTCTCGTTTGAAACGCAAACTCCGCGCTGACCAGTGTTCAGGACGACTCGAGTATGATGCGACGTTACCAACGAAATTTAAGGCCTCCGTCGCTACTGATGATGAAGTCGGTCAATGCTTCAAAGCGTTTCATCAGTAAGGTGTCTTCAGGCTAACGCTTCAAATTAAAATTAGCGATAGCCTTGTGCCCAACAACATAAACAAAAAAATATTTTAAATACGTGATCGTTGGTATGAGTGTCCTGCGTCGTCTGCCGGCCAACCATGGGCGGGAATGATCTAGGGCCCTACGGCACGGACGCGGTCAGCTTTGTGCGCCGAATTGACGTGTGTTGATTTGCGGTGCTTTCTCGCCTATATTCTGCCTAAGAATGCTCCACGAACGAAGTTCTTATCCTGGGTCAATGTTCCTGTCGTAGTGCCTTGAAATGTTCACAGGCGCTTTACGTAGCTGCAACTAGTGGTCGAAAATGGAGGTGTTATGAAGCACTTTGGTGCCTTGATCTTGTCCGCACTATCAGTTGGGACTGTGGCGCGCGCGGAGGATGCGGTTGATGCGTCGCGCGCGCAAGCATGCGTGGAGCTTAGTGCCACCCAGGAGGCATGCGCTGCCCTCGAAGGGTGCCAGTGGCTCGATAGCGGCGACGGCTATACGTCTTGTGTCAATGTGCCGATTGAGGCCGATGCTACGGCAATGCCTTACGTCGCTTTTGGGACTGACGAGGAGTTCCGTCCCGGTGGCGGCGGTGGTCCAGGGCGTGGCGGACCCGGTGGACCTGGTGGTCCAGGACGTGGCGGACCCGGTGGACCTGGTGGTCCAGGACGTGGCGGACCCGGTGGACCTGGTGGTCCAGGGCGCGGCGGGCCTGGCGGGCCTGGCGGTCCCGGACACGGCGGACCTGGTTGGCCTGGTGGTCCCGGACACGGCGGACCTGGTGGTCCTGGACACGGCGGACCTGGTGGTCCCGGACACGGCGGACCTGGTTGGCCTGGTGGTCCCGGACACGGCGGCCCCGGTGGACCCGGACGTCCATTCCCGGTGCCTGTGCCGATTCCAGTGCCGATTCCAGTGCCACGTCCTTATCCTGTGCCATACCCACAACCTGCGCCATATCCACAGCCAGCGCCATATCCACAGCCAGCGCCATATCCGCAGCCGGCACCATATCCACAACCAGCACCTTACCCACAGCCAACGCCGCCGTTATGGTGTGATCCGTCAACGCACCAATGTTTCCCCTACTGTACGAACGGTAGCAACAACGGTGATGGCTGGGGTTACCAACCTGAGCTTGGCGGGCCAGGCGGATCGTGCAAGGTGCCTGAGTACCCAACTAGCTGGTGCGACGAAGCAAATGGGATCTGTTACCCTTACTGCACAAACGGTAGCAACAACGGCGACGGCTGGGGTTACCAGCCGGAGCTAGGCGGCCCGAATGGCAGCTGCAGGGCTGGGTACTGAACGCTTGCTGAGCACTCGGCGTAGTGGTCTGTGTCGCAGTGCCTCCTGGTATCAAGCGCAGGTGGCCCTCGTTTACGCAGCGGGACAAGGCAAGGATTTTGATCCTGCTTGTCCCGCTAAGCGTTGTCGCTTATTGTTTACTAAATAAGATTCATTCATAGCGCGGTTGAAAACGTCCCCCCTTCCATCTGAATCCTGAGGGTCTGGTCGGCGCAGCTGAATGTTGCTACGATATCGGTAGCGTATCCCGATGATCTAGCGATAAAAATCCAGCCATGCTGGCTGCCTGAGCGGAAGGTTAACCGATGGGGTTCTCCATCATCATCCCGGTGAAGGAGATCAATCACTACATCACAAGCTGTGTGCCGCTCACCCTGGACTTGGACTATTCGGACTTCGAGATCCTGATAGTGCCAAATGAACTGCCCGTTGGTGAGCTGCCCGAGTTCTTGCGCGACCCCCGCATCAGGTTGATCGCCTCTGGACGCGTCAGTCCAGCTGTAAAGCGTGATCTTGGAGCAGCCGCTAGCCGTCACGAGTTTTTGGCCTTTCTCGATGACGATGCCTACCCGGCGAAGGACTGGCTGCAGGTGGCAGAAAGGTATTTTAGAAAGGAAGGGGTCGAGGCCCTTGGTGGTCCCGCGATGACCCCCTTGGGGAGTTCGCTCGGTGAGCAGGCCTCTGGTCTCTTTTATGAAACTAAAGTTGGCGGTGGTGGATTGGTGTTTCGCTACCGCCCAGTCGGCCAGCCGTTCTTGGTCGATGACTATCCGACGGTTAATCTCTTAGTGAGCAAGGCAGCCTTCAACCAGGTTGGCGGCTTTGACAACGACTACTGGCCTGGTGAAGACACCAAATTTTGCTTGGATTTGGTCAAAGCTGGTGGACGGATTCTCTATGTCCCAGAGCTACTGGTGTGGCACCATCGACGGGCCTTGTTGCGGCCACACTTAAGGCAGGTGGGCGGTTACGGTCGGCACCGCGGGTACTTCGTTAAAGCATTCCCGGAGACGTCGCTGCGTGTGACCTACTTTGCGCCAAGCTTGTTTCTCCTCGGCAACATTGCCGGCGCCCTACTTTCGGTCTGGTCGTCCACATTGCTGGTCGCCTGGATGAGTCTTCTCGGCTGCTACTTGCTAGCATGCCTGGTCGATAGCTTCCTTCGTGCGAGGAAAGTGGGTTTAAGTCTCTTGACCACGTTCGTGATTCTGTCCTCGCATCTGACTTATGGTTGGATGTTTATTCGTGGGCTTTGCTCGTCGTCGCACTTTAAAAGCCAGCTGCGTTAAGGAGGATTTGTGCCTAGAGGTTTACACCGGGTGCTCGGAGTGCACCACTTGACTAACGATACGTTCTCGTTACGCTTAGCTCGCGATGGGGTCGATTTTGTACCGGGCCAGTGCTTCAATATCGGTTTGCCAAAGACGGCAGTCAACCGTGAGTATTCATCGTATTCGGGCAGCAATGAAGAAGAGCTACAGTTTCTAATCCGCAACGTCGAGGGCGGTGAGGTCAGTCCCAAGTTGCGCCAGGTCAAAGCTGGGGACTTCATCGAGGTCGATGGTGCCTATGGATTATTTGTCATTGATCCAAGCTTGATCGCATCGACGCAATTCTATTTTATTGCAACGGGGACTGGGATTGCGCCGTTTCATTGCTTTGTCAAATCATACCCAGGACTGAAGTACCGGATTATTCACGGAACTCGGTATGCTACAGAAGCCTACAACCGGACAGACTATGCACGTGGATGCTTGGTGAATTGCACGACACGCGACGACAAAGGCGACTTTCATGGTCGTGTCACCGACTACCTAGTGACCCAGGATCTTTCGATGGCCACCTATTACTACCTCTGTGGCAACCGGAATATGATCAACGACGTTTACGACATCCTCCGTGCCAAGGATATCTCGAGTTCGCAAATCATTACCGAAGTCTTTTTCTAAAGGGACGCCGATGAAAGTTGCCATTTCCTATCCGCCTATCGTCAATCGTCACGGTCAAAAGGCGATGGTGTCGCAAAACCGCAATGTTCAGTTTTTCAAGGCGCCGACCTATCTACTCCCAGTGGTTCACGCACAAGCAGGAACCTGGCTCAAGCAGTTGGGGCATGAGCTGCTATGGGATGACGGTAACGCCCAGTTAAAGAGCTATGACCAGTGGTTTTCGGATCTAGTCGCCGCCAAACCCGATGTCGTTGTCTTCGAGAGCACGACTCCGGTGATGAAGTTCTATTGGCGGGTCACCAATGAACTGAAGGCCAAGCTTCCAGGCGCGGTCTTTATCATGACCGGGTATCATTCGATGCGAAAGCCAGAAGAAACCTGTGAAAACTCAGCTACCGATGTGGTTTTACGCAGTAACCACGTCGATTTTGTGCTGTCTAAGCTCATTCCGATCATCGCGTCGGATAAGGATTGGCGGACTCATTGTAAGCTCGAGGGTCTAGTCATTCGGATGGCGGACGGTAAGCTTAGGTCGACCGGCCACTTCCGGCAGGTTGAGCCTTTGGAGAAATCACCAGTCGTCGACCGAGACTTAGTGCAGTGGCGCAATTATGCTATGGAGAACGGCAATTTTCTCCAATTGCCGGGCACCTATGCGACCAGTGTGATTCGTGACTGTATGTTCGGCAAGTGTACTTTTTGTCGCTATAATGGACCTGATTTGACGTTTTCCATGCTGCCGGTGCAGCGCAGCCTCGATGAATACGAACGCCTGATCAATGACTACGGCGTCAAGGAGATCTTTGATGACTCCGGCGTCTGGTACCGTGGCAAGGAGGCTCGCGAGTTTGCCCAAGGCATCATCGACCGAGGTTTGCATAAGCGCGGCTGCTATTTTGGCTTTAATACGCGCTTTGAGTACCTTGATGAAGAGACGATCAAGCTGCTTGCTGAGGCGAACTTTCGCTTTGTCCTCATCGGTCTTGAGGCTGCGGACGATGAGACCTTGCAGAGACTGAAAAAGGGATATCAGTTGCAGCATGTCGAGCGGAGTCTGAAGTGGATGAGCCAGTACGGCTTGCATCCGCATTTAACCATCATGGTCGGCTATTATTGGCAGACGCGGGAGCAGCTAGATGGAACGGTGCAATTTGTTAAGTCGCTGATGTATCAAGGCTTGGCCAGAACGCTGCAGGTCACCTTGTGCACGCCACTCGATTTTACGCCCTATCATCAAGAGTGCATCGATCAAAAGGTACTTTTGACCGAAGACTATGATGACCACGACATGAGCAAGCTCATCGTGAAGACGCCACTACCGCATGCCGAATACTACAAGGCGGTTCGTGAGATGTATGGAATAGCGTTTAGTCCCCGGTTTATATTACGGCAGGTCCGCTATTTGCTGACCGGACGAAAAAGGGATTGGCAGTTTCTCTTTACCTATGGCTGGCGAGCAATTCGGCGGGTGAGAAATCATATCTTTAATTTGACCATGCATGAACACACAATACCCGATTAGCCGCCACTAAGCCGCAAACTGATCGGTATCACTGCCCTCGTCTTTGCTCGAAAATGGATTTACGCTGGACGGCGGCAGGCGTTTTAGCCGCATATAGAGCCTCAATGTATCGAGAATGACGGATAGTCCGACGCGAAAGATATGGGTCATCTCGACAAAGAATGACCTAGAGTTGCTGTGAAAGTAATCAAGCCGAACCGGCGCTTCGAGAATGCGGCGAAAGCCGCGCAGGCGTGCCAATGCCAGTATTTCTAGATCGGCACCGTAGCGATCGACAGTCAGGTCTGGAAGGACAGCATCGATAACGGACTTTTTAAACAGCTTTAGGCCAACTTGGGTGTCGGTGACGTTCATGTCGAAGAGATACTTTACTAGCTGTTGGTAACAAGCGCTCAACACGCGGCGGACGCGGGGATAGTCGATCCTCGATTGTGGATGGCGCTTGGACGCGACGACGATATCACTGTCGTAAAGGGCCATTAGACCAAGGAAAATGCGAATTTCACGTGGGTGAAGTTCCATTCCGCCGTCGATAAAAAAGACATAATCGCCTGTGGCTTCTTTGAAGCCTCTGCGAACAGCATAGCCTTTGCCGTGATTTTCGTCGTAGATGATCGGGCGGACGTTGGGGTGCTTGTAGCTGCGTAATACCGCAGCGGTGGCGTCCGTGCTGCCGTCACTGATCACCAGGATTTCAAACGACGAGAAATAGGGACTGATTTCGCCGATCAGCATTTCCAGGTTGGGTTTGATGGCTGCTGCTTCATTGAAAACGGGGACGATGACCGATAGGTTCAGCTCGCGCAAGGAGGCAAAGACATCGGTGCGCTGTTGCTTTGGACTATTTGTTTCGGCGACCACGATATGACCTCCAAACCCACACATCTATCTTAGCGGCATAAAGAGCCGCAGACTTGAGAGGGTGCCACCGGAATTTTCTTGGTGCACTCGGTAGGGATTGGGATTTAGTGAGCAAAAGCAAAAGTCTCATTGCTGCGCAGCCGAAATATGCTGCGCGCCGTATAGGAGTAATCCTGACTCGTTAAATGCCTGATTTTATCGTCTAATCTCCTTGATTATCATGATTGTTTAGGCGTAAAGAGGACAAAAATGACCGCTGCGAACGTCCCGAACGCGTGGATGCAGCCGCAGGGGTGATACCAGCTTGGTCGGTCAAGCGGCAGACGATTCGACCAGGTTTGCCGTCCTGCCGCTTTCTGGCTACACTTAGATGAGTATCTGTGCGTCCGGCATCTGCCCAGCGGTTCTTGACCCTCTCTTCCGTCTTCTCGCTTGCCTGGTTCAACGACTCTCCTGATTCAATCTTTAGAAAGACATGTTCATGGCATGCCATGCACTGGTGTTTGATTTAGATGATACTCTGATCCATTCGACCAGAGCCTACGGCGTTGCAAATGCCGCAGCTCTCGACGTCATCGGCCTTCGTGACGAAGGTGTGAGCTTAGAGTCTAGCCGGGCCGAGGTTAAGGAACGGCTTCCGCCCTTGCATGTGTCGGCTCGGAATCGCTGGCTTTACTTCAAGCGATTGCTTGAAAACAACGAGCTGTATTCCGCCAAGCTTCTGGTTCAGGTGATGTCTGTGTATGAGGAATCCTTGCTAGGTCATTTGCGGCAACAGTGGCGCGATTTGCGGCGCGGGGAGTTACTGCAAAAGCTAGCCAAGCGGGCGCCGATGGCGATCGTCACAAATGAGAACCTAAGGAGCCAGGTGCTCAAACTAAATGCGCTCGACGGAGTAGACGCCCTCTTTCATGTGATGGTCACCTCGGAGGAGTTTGGAGTGGAGAAGCCGAACCCAGCGTTACTTCGCTGCGCGCTTGCACGATTAAAAGTCGCCCCAAGCGATACTTTGGTGGTGGGCGATAGCTTTGACGATGATATCAAGCCAGCGCTAGACGCTGGATGCCGAGCCGTTTTAAGTACCGAATTTGCGCCTCGTCCTGTGGCTTTTAGCGCCGGCTGCCAGACTGTCTCTTCGCTTGAGGAGATTCTCAAGTATGACTTCTAATTCTAGGGTGAAAAATTTGAGCCGGGAGTCCTGTCGTGAAGAGTTGACAACTCTTTGTGCGCGGATCGGATTAAAGACCCCGTTGTGGTTACAGGGTGCCGGTGGCAATATATCGCGCAAATTCCTCGACGGCGAAGCGCTGCGGCTATGGATCAAGGCCAGTGGCTACAGAGTTGACGCGGTAACCAAGGACGTCGGTTTAGCCGAAGTCGATTTAGCGACCTTTTTTGCAGCGGCACATACCACGGGATTGCTTCCGGCTCCCCCAATTGAGGTGCAAGCTACGAAGGTCAAAGAAGAGTCCTATCATACTGTGCTTGGTCGCTCGACCATTGCAGGGGCAATTAGGCACGGGCGACCATCAATGGAAACGGGCCTTCATGCCATGCTGGCCGCGCCCTGGGTCGTCCATTTGCATGCACTATCGGCCCTGCTCATGGCGCATGTTTACCAACAGTGCCCGGAAGATCTGGCATGGGTATGTAAACGGCACCGAACGGTGGTTCTACCTGCGCTGATGCCTGGACTGAGTTTGACCTGGGCCACGGCGCGCCATGCCCAGGCCTCACATATTATTTTAGCCAATCACGGTGTGGTTCTTGCTCTACAGCATCCTGACGAACTAGCTTCATGGCAGCAGCTTGAATATGAATTCTGCGACCGGCATGGATTTGACGTGTTGACGCAGCTACTCAGTGGTGACTCAGCTAGTTTCGTTCGGGCGACGCAGCAGCCCATACCGCTGCGCTTTTACTTTCCTGATACTGCGGTGTTTTTTGCCAAGATCCAGCCCTGCCTGCGGCAGTGGCGGTCTTCAGCAGCGCCCGAACCGCTGTTTGTGCTGGAAACCGATGATCAAGATCTGCAGGAGATCTGGGCGGCGCAACAGATTCTCTACGCCGCCTGCCCCGAACTCCCTAGCCTTCCAGATGCCATCGTCAACAGCGTGGCCAGTCTGCCCACCGAGCAGCTGCGCTTGGCAAAGATTGCGAGTTAGTCATGCCTGAGGCGACGAAGAGTTCTGCTACGAGCCCGATCCACTTGCTCATCCCAATGGCTGGGCTTGGCGAGCGCTTTCGCCGTGAGGGTTATACCGATCCTAAGCCCCTGATTCAGGTCTCTGGGACGCCGATGATTCAACGTTTGCTTGAGCGCTTTCCGCCGCATTGGCCGTGTACCTTTGTGCTCTCTGAGCACCATGCTGCGACGGCATTGCCAGGACTGCTCAAAGAGCTAAGACCCGACTGTCAGATCGTCTACTTGCACGACGCCGAGATTGCGGAAAGCCGGCTACGTGGTCCGGCTCGTTCAGCTTTGGAGGGGCTTAAGGTCATCCCAGCGGACCACCGGGTTTTTCTATCTTACTGCGACTACGACATGGTTTGGGATCATACTCAATTTGAACTGTTTGTCCGGAGCAACGATTGCACGGCCTGTTTGATCTCTTATCGTGGCTTTCACGCACACTACTTGACACCGCTCATGTACGCCTATGCACAACTAGACGGTGAACTGGTCAAAGCCGTTCGGGAAAAGGGTTGCTTCACCGCAAATCGGGAGCAGGAGTATGCCTCGGCCGGTGGCTACTATGTTCGCTCCGCTGCGCTTTTGCGGGCCGCCCTCGACTATCAAGCGGAGCATGATCTTCAGGTCAACGGTGAGCACTATATCAGCTTGACGATCGAGAGTATCCTGCGCTCCAAGGCCGAGGCGCAGGTACGGATTTTTGAGATACCGCTGTTTTGTCAGTGGGGAACGCCTGCGGACTTGCAAACCTATATCTATTGGGAAAAGACCTTTGTCGCCTGGAACCGTTTGCAGGCTGTGGCGAGCACCTACGAGGTCGAGCAGGTCCTGATGCCGATGGCTGGGCTTGGGTCGCGCTTTGCGAAGGTGACAAAAGTGCCCAAGCCATTGATTGAGGTGGCTGACCGACCGATGTTTGTGCAGGCCTTGGCATCACTACCTCGCGCTCCTACCAATGTTCTGGTCTGTCTGGAGCAGCATCGTTCGCTGGTCGAAACCAGCCTGAACCAGTTGCCGGCAAAGACCGCTCGGCCCCAGGTTAAGTGGCTGAGACAAACGCCGCAGGGGCAGGCATTGTCGACGGAACAGGGTTTGCAGCTGTTAAATCCGAGCCAGGAGGTGATGGTCACTGCTTGCGACCATGAAATCGTGCTCGATCCGGCTACTTGGTTAAGGTTTAAAGCAGACCCTCGCTGCGACGGCGCGATTTTCATTGTCCGCGGCTACCCAGGCGTGCAGCGGCGGCCTCAGGCCTATGCTTATGTAGACGCTGACTTTGACGGCGAGGAGTTCCCCCTGGTGAGGGCTGTGTCAGTCAAGGTACCGCTGTCGGCAAAGCCGGAGGCGGACGCTCTGCTCGTCGGGTCCTTTTGGTTTGCCTCCGCAGATCTCCTGCGCCGAGGCATCGAGGCGCTTAAGGTCAAGGACGCGCGGGTCAATGGCGAGCTTTATTTAGACTCGATCTTTGCACAGCTTCAGCTGCTTGGCCACAAGGTGCGCGCGATCCCCTTGGACGGCTACATCGGCCGCGGTACGCCTGATGAGCTAGCCGAGTCGCTCTACTATCAAGAACTGATTGGTGGGCGTCGGCCGACGCCGCGTCTACGCTTCAGCCTCGGGGATCACGACAGCCATGCTTGAATTTGAGCTGGTGCTACCAGCCTACAATGAAGCGAAAAGCCTACCCGACCTCTACAAGAAGGTGGCCGAGGCGGCGTTGTCATGTGGGTTCACCCCGGATCGCTGCCAGGTGGTCCTCGTCGACAACGGGAGTACCGATGATTCCGCGGTGGTGCTGAAGCAATTACAAAGCACCGCTCTCGGTGCATGGTTTAGGGTCCTCACCGTGGCGCTGAACCAAGGCTACGGCTTCGGTGTGAAAGCCGGACTTGATGCGACGACGGCACCTTTTATTGGGTGGTCGCATGCCGACCTTCAATGTGACCCCGTTGAGGCCTTTCGCGCCGCTGTATTATTGCGGAATTTACCTGCCTCAACGCCGCTGGTCGTTAAAGGCAAGCGCTTTGGGCGCTCGCTATCTAGTCGCATCATCAGCAGCGTGTTTGCCTTTGCGGCTGGGGTCAGCCTGGGGCTTTGGTGTGGCGAGATCAACGCTCAGCCCAAGGTTTTTCCGCGCCGCCTGCTCGGCCATTTGTCCGGTGCTCCAGTCGATTTCAGCTTCGATTTGTTCGCTCTATATCGGGCCAAAGCTGCCGGCTTCAGCTTGCGCACCATACCAGTCTACTTTCCCAATCGGCGTCATGGTGTATCCAATTGGTCGGCAAGCTTTAAGAGTCGACGTCGGACCATCGTGGGCATGCTGCGCTACTGTCGGCATCTGGCGCTCACCGAGGGCCGCCTATGAAGGCTTTGGCGCAGTCCAAACTATTTTGGCTCGGTCTACTGCTCCGCTTGGGGGCGCTGCCATTTTTTGGCTCGCATGATATGCGGGATCTTTTTATCCCATTTCTCGATGCTGCAGTCACTCATCCGGGCAGCAACCCTTGGACCTTACTGCCACCCTCGTACTTTCCGTACGGATCCTTTCTCTTCGCGCTGCTTTACGTGCCGCGTCAGCTAGCGTTTTGGTTGTTTGGGCCTGGCGTCTTAGCCACCTCTGGCGTTAGCTTGGCATTGTGTAAGTTGCCACTTCTGGCGGCTGAGCTTTGCCTGCTTAATGCTATGGCCAAGCGCCTAAATTTTACCCGCTCGCTTATGATCTACTACTGGCTCAACCCAGTGTTGTTCTACATCACCTATATTTATGGACAACTTGACGCGGTCATGACTGCGTGTACGGTACTCAGCCTATTCTTGTTGATCGATCGGCGCTTGGTTTGGTCGGCTTTGCTGATGAGCTGTGCCATTGCCTCTAAGTTCAGCGCTGCCATAGCTGTGCCGTTGGTGCTGACCTATCTGTGGCGTCGGGAGTTCCCTAAGGTCGCCAGGCAACAAGCGGCGCTTTGGTTAGGCATCTTTGGAACCGTGACCCTCATTGGCTTTTTGCCCGTGTTGACGGCGGGACAGCTCGGTTATACCAGCGTCGCCTCGCCGGAGGCGTTGCGGATCTTTGCGGCGAAGATCGACTTGGGTGGTGGCTTGATGCTGGATCTTGGCATCGCTTTGGTCTTGGCGGTACTCGGTCGCCTTTGTCTATCAACGACTCTGTCGGCAACCGGTTTGCTGTATGGCACAGGTATGGTGTTCGGACTTTTGGTGGCGACCACCAACGCGGCTCCCGGCTGGTATTACTGGCCATTGCCCTTCATGGCGATGCTTTATGCTAGCCACGAACCCGCACCGAAGGCGCCGTGGTTTTTGCTACACGCGGCTTATCTCTTCAATTTCGTGGTGATCCCAGCCCATATGCTTCCCTTTGGGCTGAGCCCTAGTGAAGACGCTAGTGCTGCCTTCAGCGTTTTACAGACCGGAATGTTTGCACTCCTGGTGGTGATGTGGGTTGTCGCTCTCAAAGGAGAAGCCAAGCTCGAGCGTCTGATCAAACCTTTGATGATCGGCATCGCTGGCGACTCGGCAGCCGGGAAGAATCGCTTGAGCCATACGTTGATGACGCTCTTTGGTGAAAAGCACTGCGAGATGCTCGAGGGCGATGATTATCACCGCTGGGAGCGAGGCGATGAGCGCTACCAGCGCTACACTCATCTAAGCCCGCGTGCCAATCATTTGCGGGTCTTAGATAAGCACACCAAGCGGTTGACTGCGGGTCGGCTGGTCCAGCAACGCCACTATGATCATGGGACGGGACGATTCACGGCACTGCGACAAATTAAGGCCCATCGTACCGTGGTGGTTCAAGGCCTGCACACATTCTACCTGCGCAATATGCGACAAGCGTTCGATCTCAAGGTCTTTCTTGACCCTGATCCGCTCGTGCAGCTAGCCTGGAAGTTGCACCGCGATGTCCAGGAACGCGGCCACAACCGGCAGAAGGTCTTGGCTAGTATGGAGGCTAGGCGCCAAGATGCACTGCTGCACATCGCGCCGCAGCGCGCCTTCGCCGACTGGATCATCCAAGCGGTGCCGCGCGGTGATGCCTCAAGGGACAGCATTTTAGACGGTGTTATGCCTGAAATCATGCTGCGGCATATTCTTTGGAATGATGTTGACCTCGATGGATTCATTCAGATGCTCAGCCAGATCGATGGTGTCGAGTGGACGCTGGAGCGCGAGGGCGGAGATCTCGATCGCACGGCGCTCATACTAGCGGGAAGCCCTTCGGTTGCGCAGATCGCTTGGATGGCAAGCCAGCTCTTTTCGCACCTGCGGCCGATCACCCGTAGCCCGCAGCCGCCGCAGTGGTTAAGTGGACTCGATGGACTGACCCAAATACTGGCGCTAACCCTGCTAAGTGGCGGGTCCCACGCAGCCCATGAGGAGAGTCGATTTGGATCTGATCAAACACCGAGTGAACCAGGTCGCGGATCTAGCGCCATTGCCGCAGGCATGGGGGGCGGAGGTAGACCTGCGCTCCCACACAGTGCCGACGATCGGCTTGCACCTAGCGCATGATCCTTGGAGCGAGGGTCCTAGCTTTGACAGCTGGGTTCAGACGGTCAAGCGCCAGGGGTTGCGCGGGCCGATTATCTTAAACACTAAAGAAGACGGTCTTGAGGATGCTTGCCTTCGGGTCATGGCTGCGGCTGAAATCAGCAACTTCTGGTTTTTGGACACAGCCCTTCCCACCTTAATCAAATGGGCGGTCCGTGGCCATGAGCGGCGCTTTGCCGTACGTTACTCCAGCTACGAGCCACGCCTGTTGGCGGAGCGCTTTGCCGGTTTCGTGGACTGGGTATGGGTTGACTGCTTTGATGGCGTGCCGGCCGATATCAAGGATGTAGAGGCCCTAAGTGCCAAATTTAAAATTTGCCTGGTGTCGCCAGAACTACAAGTCGGCCTGAGTCCTGATCTAGGTAAGCGGATCGAAGGCTTTAAGCATCTGGCGCCATTGGCCGCGGCGGTGTGTAGTAAGCAGCCAGAGCTGTGGCAGCCGTAGGTGGTTGCATGAGTGCGCATGCCGGATCATTTGCCGCTGATCTGCTTGAGCTGTGCGGCATTGTAGGCATCGATCTGTGCTTGAAGCTGGACAATCTTAGCATTGACCGCGTCTAGCTGAGCTTGAAAATTCTTGCGCAAGCTCGCCGCTTGTTCGAGCGTAGCGCTATTGGCTTTGATCGTTTCGTCATGCTTTTTTTGCGCGGCTGCATCATTGGACAGCGCAATACCCGAGCTGACAGCGCCAATACCGCCAAGGATGAGGCCGCCAATGCCGCCTGTGGCGACAGAAAAGGCGACCGTCGCAGCGCCTGCGGCGAGGCCGACGCCGTCGGCGGTGCTGGAGTGTTTGGCGTTTTCTTGATCGGCGGTGATATTGTCAATGCCGGTGCTGGCCGTCGCGACGCTGACGAGACTGAGCTTCTTGGTGAGGTCTGTGCGCTGTGCCTCGAGTTGCGCCATCGAGTTGGTCAAAGTATCGATACTGACCGTAGACTGCAGATTTTGCCCGGACACGGCATTTGCGGCGCTTTGATCGACCGTCGCTGTCGGTTTGCCGTCCTTCGCCTGAGTGGAGATCGGTGCAGGAGTTGGCGAACTGTCCTCAGCACAGGCAGTTAGTTGCCCGCACAGCACCAGAGTGGCCAGAGCCACACTGCGGATTTTCATAGCGTTCCTATAAGGTATGTAACCTCTGACCATGACCATGTACCTCGGTAGTCAGTATGCAAGTTCCATCGTTAGGTCTATGGGCTTATCGGCAAGTTTGGGCAAAAACTTTAGTCGGATCTGCTTGCGACCGTTAGGTGTCTGGTATGACCGGGAATTTGATCGGCAAAAACGACCCTGTTCTATGCCGCCACAATTAATAACTGTTACCATTAATGATATAAACAAAACATCTGCTGGCGAGGCGTCGATCCCTCGTCCCAAGGATAGTACCGATGCTGGGACGGCTAAACAAGTTTCATTTGAATCGGCTTCACTCGATCCTAGTCATCATAGTCGCTGCCTTTTTGGTCTTTGGCGTGGCGGTACGCTACGGTTTTCTTGAACATGATGATGATCAGAATATTTCACATAATCCCCGCTTGCAGACGATCACCACCGATGGTCTGACGGCATTTTGGGAGGGGTCCTACCTCGGCCTGTATATCCCGGTGACTTACACGTATTGGGCCGCAGGGGTCGCCTTGTCGCATATTGGCGAGCCTGATAACGAAGTCCCTTACGCACGTCCATGGATCTTTCATTTTGGCAATATCCTGCTGCATGCAATCAACGCCTGTTTCATCTACATCCTGCTCCGACGATTTGGCGCGAAGGATATGGCGGCGTTGGTTGGTGCAATGGTGTTTTTATTGCACCCGATGCAGGTGGAGGCGGTTGCGTGGGTGAGCGGGGCGAAAGACCTGCTGTCGACGTTCTTCGCTCTGACGTCGATGATCTGTTACAGCGCCTTTCTCGGCGTTGGTAGTCCCAAAGGCAAGGGACGATATCCTCGCGCAGTGACCTATCTAGGCGCACTGCTGCTGTTTTGTCTGGCGATTTTGGCGAAACCGTCGACGGTTGTAGTGCCCGCGTTTCTCTTCATGGAGGATGTTTTCGCGGCGCGGAAAGTCAGGTGGCGGGCGTTTTTGCGCGTCGTTCCGCATTTGATCGCGGTTGGCTTACTGTTGGTCTTGTCTGGCGCCTCGCAGACGAACGAAGGGCCATTCCCGCCGGTTCCCTATTGGCTGCGACCCTTGGTCGCCGGAGACAGTGTCCTCTTTTACCTGCGTCAGCTGTTTATTCCGCTGCATTTTGCCATCGATTATGGCCGGCGACCCGACTTGCTATTGTCCGATTACGTGCGCCTTGCGCTTGCTACCGGTCCCTATATTTTGGGCGCGGCGCTGCTTTGGCAGTATCACAAAGGGCGCTTTAAGGTGGCCACCGCAGCCTACGCCTTGTTCGTCGTCGGCTTGCTGCCAACCTTAGGCTTTATGCAATTTGCCTATGCCTTTTTTTCCCTGGTCTGCGACCGCTATGCCTACTTGGCGATGCTCGGAGCGGCGGTGCTCGCCGCGACGGTGTTTCAGGCTAAGGACCATCGCCTGAAGGTCGGGATCACTGCCTGCTTGCTACTGTTTTTGGCCGTGCAAAGTGCTCTCCTGACGCGTACCTGGGAAATTGAAGCGTCCCTGTTTGGCCATAGTATCGAAGTCGAGCCCGAAGGCTCGGTGGCGCTGGTCGCATTATCCAATGACCGTGCTAATAAGGGTTTTTGGCGCGACACGATCCCTCTGCTCGAACGCGCTTCGGCAGCCCTACCGGTCTGGGGGCGGCCGTAGAATAACCTCGTCACGACT